>ENA-UONX01000396-UONX01000396.1-human-gut-metagenome-genome-assembly--contig:-P74old-NODE-396-length-63796-cov-39.604681_pt1 | contig 63796 bp, 53 predicted proteins | sample MGYA00242466_ERZ724013 | MGnify/ENA metagenome assembly ERZ724013 | reverse complement strand
GCATCTCCCACATCACCGGCGGCGGCTTCTATGAGAACATCCCCCGCAGCCTGAAAAAGGGCTGCTGCGCCAGCATCAAGAAGGAAGATGTCCGCATTCCTGCCCTCTTCCACCTGATGCAGAAGGTAGGCGGCATCTCCGAGCACGACATGTTCAACACCTTCAACATGGGCGTTGGCATGGTGCTCACCGTTCCTGCCGCACAGGCCGACAAGGCGCTGGAGATCCTCCACGCCAACGGCGAGCCCGAGGCTTACAAGCTGGGTGTCATCGCTGAAGGGGACGGTGTGGAACTGTGCTGAACGTAGCTGTGTTGGTTTCCGGCGGCGGCACCAATCTGCAGGCCCTGCTGGACAGCGAAGCCCGGGGCGAGAACCCCAATGGTAAAATTACGCTGGTGGTAGCCTCCAAGCCCGGTGTCTTTGCGCTGGAGCGGGCCGCAAAGGCCGGTGTGGAGGGCGTTGTGGTTCGCCGCAAGGATTACGAGAACAGTGAGGCCTTTGACGCGGCCCTGCTGGAAACGCTGAAAAGCCACAACATCGATCTGGTGGTGCTGGCCGGTTTCCTTTCCGTGCTGGGCCCCAGTGTCATTGAAGCCTATCCCCGCCGCATCCTGAATGTTCACCCGGCGCTCATCCCGTCCTTCTGCGGGCCCGGCATGTACGGCCTGCGCCCCCATCAGGCTGCTCTGGCCCGGGGCTGCAAGGTGACCGGTGCTACCGTCCACTTTGTCAACGAGGAGTGCGACGGCGGCCCCATCCTGCTGCAGAAGGCGGTGGAGATCCTGCCCGGCGACACCCCCGAGGTGCTGCAGAAGCGGGTGATGGAACAGGCCGAGTGGAAGCTGCTGCCCAAGGCAGTTGCCATGGTGTGCAGCGGCGAGATCGAGTAAAAAAATAAACTGGCTCGCCCTCTCAGGCCGCTTCGCGTCCAGCTCTCCCAAAGGGAGAGCCCTTGGCAAAACCATGAACTTTGTGTGGACTGCCAAAGCCTCCCACTTTGGGGGAGGTGGCAGCGCGTCAGCGCTGACGGAGAGGGCGAGGTCGTTATCCGTAAAGGAGAACAACAATGGAAAAGATCAACCTGAACGATTATCTGGCCTCCAACGAGTACCCCGGCCGCGGCATTGCGGTGGCAATGGCCCCCGATGGCCGTCAGATGTTCATCGGCTACTTTATCATGGGCCGCAGTGAGAACAGCCGCAACCGCGTGTTCGACCCCGTGCCCGAGCGCGGCGGCATCTGCACCATGGCTGCAGACCCCGACAAGCTGGAGGACCCCAGCCTTATCATCTATAACCCCGTGCTGACCCTGGGCAAGACCCATATCGTGACCAACGGCGACCAGACCGATACCATTTTTGACCTGATGAGTCAGGGCAAGAGCTTTGCCGATGCCCTGCGCACCCGCACCTTTGAGCCGGACGGCCCCAACTACACCCCCCGCATCTCCGCTGTGGTGTACGCTGATGGCAGCTACCAGATGAGCATCCTGAAATCTGCCGACGGCAACGGCGACAGCGTCCAGCGCTATTTCTTTGATTACCCCCAGCCTGTGGCCGGTGAGGGACATTTCATCAGCACCTACAAGCACAACGGAAACCCCATCCCCAGCTTTGAGGGCGAACCCCTGCGCTTTGCCTGCCCCCGCACCATCGGTGATTTTGCCCATGGCCTGTGGCAGAACCTGAACCCCGACAACAAGGTCAGCCTGTTTGCCCGCGTCATCGATCTGGACAGCGGCGAGACCGGCGATATGATCTTCAACAAATACGATGCTGTCAACAGCGATCTGGACGACCCCGAGGAGCCTGAACTGCTGCCCGAGGAGCTGGAGCTGCTGGCAAAACTCGATGCCGAAGCGGAATAACGAAGACTTAAGGAGGATGCATCAATGAACGAACTCGCACTGAAGTACGGCTGCAACCCCAACCAGAAGCCCAGCCGCATCTATATGGAAGATGGCTCCGACCTGCCCGTGACTGTGCTGAACGGCAAGCCCGGCTACATCAATTTTCTGGATGCCCTCAACTCCATCCAGCTGGTCAAGGAGCTGAAGGCGGCCTGCGGTCTGCCCGCCGCCGCTTCCTTCAAGCATGTGTCCCCGGCGGGTGCCGCCCTGGGCCTGCCCCTGACCGATGTGGAGCGCAGGATGTACCACATTGCTCCGGACTTTGAGCTCTCTCCGCTGGCCTGCGCTTACGCCCGTGCCCGCGGTGCTGACCGTATGTCCTCCTTTGGCGACTGGATCGCCCTCTCCGATGTCTGCGATGTGCCCACCGCAAAGCTCATCCAGCATGAAGTCTCTGACGGCATCATTGCCCCCGGTTATGAGCCGGAGGCTCTGACCATTCTGGCCGGCAAGAAAAAGGGCAACTACAATGTGGTGGCCATTGACCCCGACTACAAGCCCGCCCCTGTGGAACACAAGCAGGTGTACGGCATCACCTTTGAGCAGGGCCGCAACGAGCTGACCATCAACGCCGACACCATGCTGACCAACTGGGTCACCGAGAACAAGAGCGTGACCGAGGAGCAGAAGCGGGACCTGATCATTGCCCTCATTACCCTGAAATACACCCAGTCCAACAGTGTCTGCTACACCGCAGGCGGCCAGACCATCGGCGTGGGTGCCGGCCAGCAGAGCCGCATCCACTGCACCCGTCTGGCGGGCCAGAAGGCCGACAACTGGCAGCTGCGCCACATGGACAAGGTGCTGAACCTGCCCTTCCGTGACGATATCGCCAAGCCCAACCGCGACAATGCCATTGATGTGTATATCGGTGACACCCCCGAGGATGTCATCGGCGACGATGTCTGGGCCGAGACCTTCACCGAGCAGCCCGCACCCCTGACCGCGGAGGAAAAGAAAGAGTACCTGAGCCACGTTACCGGTGTCTGCCTGGGTTCCGATGCCTTCTTCCCCTTTGGCGACAACATCGAGCGTGCCCGCCGCTCCGGCGTGACCGCCATTGTTCAGCCCGGCGGCTCTATCCGCGACCAGCAGGTTATTGACACCTGCAATAAGTACGGCATCGCCATGGCCTTCTGCGGCATCCGGCTGTTCCATCACTAAAAGGAAAACTGGTTCGCCCTCTCAGTCAAAGCCTGTCGGCTTTGCCAGCTCCCCCAAAGGGGGAGCCTTTGGCAGCATCCCGTTAGTAGCTGCTGGTGTTAGTGCCAGTCTTGGCTCTCCCTTTGGGAGAGCTGGCGCGAAGCGCCTGAGAGGGTGAGGACGCTGACAGAGAAGCAGAAACGAATATTTTAGGAGATGTTAAAATGGCTAAAAAAATCTTAGTGGTCGGCGGCGGCGGCCGCGAGCACGCCATCATCAAGGCACTGAAGAAGAGCCCGGACTGCGGCGAGATCTGGTGCGCTCCGGGCAACGGCGGCATCAGCTACGATGCCAAATGCAAGAACATCAAGGCTACGGACGTAGAGACCATGGTGGCCTTTGCTGCCGAGGAAAAGTTTGATTATGTGGTCGTGGCGCAGGATGACCCGCTGGCGCTGGGCATGGTGGACGCACTGGCTGCAGTGGGCATCCCTGCCTTTGGCCCGGACAAGGCCGCTGCCCGCATCGAGGCCTCCAAGGTGTTCTCTAAGGACCTGATGAAGAAATACGGCATCCCCACTGCAGATTATGCCACCTTTGATGACCCCGCCAAGGTCATGGATTACATCAAGGCAAAGGGCAAGTACCCCGTGGTCATCAAGGCCGACGGGTTGGCACTGGGCAAGGGCGTGCTGATCTGCGAGAACGAGGAACAGGCCGCCGACGGCGTGAAGGAGATCATGCTGGACAAAAAGTTCGGCGCTTCCGGCAACCATGTGGTGGTGGAAGAGTTCCTCACCGGCCCCGAGGTCAGTGTGCTGAGCTTTACCGACGGCAAGGTGGTCAAGCCCATGGTGTCCAGCATGGACCACAAGCGTGCCAACGACCACGACACCGGCCTGAACACCGGCGGCATGGGCACCGTGGCTCCTAACCCCTACTACACCCCGGCCATTGCTGCCGAGTGCATGGAAAAGATCTTCCTGCCCACCATTCAGGCCATGAACGCCGAGGGCTGCCCCTTCAAGGGCTGCCTGTACTTCGGCCTGATGCTCACCCCGGACGGCCCCAAGGTCATCGAGTACAACTGCCGCTTCGGTGATCCCGAGACCCAGGTGGTGCTGCCTCTGCTGGAGAGTGACCTGCTGAAGATCATGGCTGCCTGCACCGAGGGCACGCTGGCCGATACCGAGGTCAAATTCTCCGAGGGCGCGGCCTGCTGTGTCATTCTGGCCTCCGGCGGCTACCCGGTGTCCTATGAAAAGGGCAAGCCCATTTCCGGCCTGACCAACGGCCAGCTGGAAGGGGAGAGCAACATCACAGTCTACCACTCCGGCACGGCACTGCGTGAGGACGGCACGCTGGTCACCAACGGCGGCCGCGTGCTGGGCGTGACTGCAGCTGCGCCCCGCCTGACCGCCGCCATCACGCAGGCATACGCCGCCGCTGAGAAGATCAGCTTTGAAAAGCTGCACAAGCGCACGGATATTGGTATGAGAGCGCTGAAAGCAATCGCTGAACAATAAAAAAGAGGGGGATTCACCCATGGTTTATCGTATTTATGTGGAAAAGAAGCCCGGCTTTGATGTGGAAGCCCAGGGCCTGAAAAATGAGCTGGTGAGCCTGCTGGGCATCCAGTCCCTGAGCGGCCTGCGCCTGCTGAACCGCTATGATGTGGAAGGCATCGACGAGGCACTGTTCAACCAGTGCGCTACCACCGTGTTCAGTGAGCCGCCGGTGGATAACACCTATGCGGAGCTGCCTGAATTCGAGGGCATTTCCTTTGCTGTGGAGTACCTGCCCGGCCAGTTCGACCAGCGCGCCGATTCTGCCGCCGAGTGCATCCAGCTCATCAGCCAGGGCGAGCGCCCGCTGGTTCGCTCTGCCCGTGTCTACCTGCTGGAGGGTTCCCTGACCGAGGAGCAGGTGGCAGAGATCAAAAAGTACGTCATCAACCCGGTGGAGGCCCGCGAGGCTTCGCTGGAGACCAAAGCTACTCTGAAGATGGAGTATCCCATGCCCACCGCTGTGGCCACGCTGGAGGGCTTCAACGAGCTGGACGAAGAGGGCCTGAAGAAGTTCATCGACGAAAAGGGCCTGGCCATGGATCTGGGCGATATCAAGTTCTGCCAGGAGTACTTCCGCTCTGAGCACCGCGACCCCACCATCACCGAGATCAAGATGATCGACACCTACTGGTCCGATCACTGCCGCCACACCACCTTCGGCACCATTCTGGACGATGTGCAGATCGACGATGCCGTGGTGCAGGAGGCCTTTGACCGCTACATGGCCATGCGCGCCGATCTGGGCCGGGAGAACAAGCCCCGCTGCATGATGGATCTTGCCACCATCGGTGCCAAGGAGCTGAAGAAGCAGGGCATCCTGAAAAATCTGGACGAGTCCGACGAAATTAACGCCTGCACCGTCAAGATCAAGTGCGATGTGAACGGCAAGGACGAGGACTGGCTGTTCCTGTTCAAGAACGAGACCCACAACCACCCCACCGAGATCGAGCCCTTCGGCGGTGCGGCCACCTGCATCGGCGGTGCCATCCGTGACCCGCTGTCCGGCCGCAGTTATGTCTATCAGGCCATGCGTGTGACCGGCGCGGGCGATCCGCTCAAGCCTGTCAGCGAGACCCTGCCCGGCAAGCTGCCCCAGCGCAAGCTGGTGACCACTGCCGCTGCCGGTTACTCCTCCTACGGCAACCAGATCGGCCTTGCCACCGGCCAGGTGGATGAGATCTATCACCCCGGCTATGTGGCAAAGCGGATGGAGATCGGCGCTGTGGTGGGTGCGACCCCCGCTTCCCATGTCCGCCGCGAGTGCCCCGCCCCCGGGGATGTCATTGTCCTGCTGGGCGGCCGCACCGGCCGCGATGGCATCGGCGGTGCCACCGGCTCCTCCAAGGCCCACAATCTGGGCAGCCTGGACCACTGTGGTGCCGAGGTGCAGAAGGGCAATGCGCCCATCGAGCGCAAGCTCCAGCGCCTGTTCCGCCGTGAGGATGCCTGCAAGATGATCAAGCGCTGCAACGACTTTGGTGCGGGCGGCGTTTCCGTTGCCATCGGCGAGCTGGCCGACGGCCTGTATATCGACCTGAACAAGGTCACCAAGAAGTATGACGGCCTGGACGGCACCGAGCTGGCCATCAGCGAGAGCCAGGAGCGCATGGCTGTGGCCCTTGCCCCCGAGGATGTGGATAAGTTCATCGCCATTGCCACCGAGGAAAACCTTGAGGCCACCCCCGTGGCAAAGGTCACCGAGGAAAAGCGCCTGAACATGGTATGGAACGGCGTGTCCATCGTCAACATCAGCCGTGAGTTCCTGAACTCCAACGGTGCGGAGAAGCACCAGAACGTCCATGTGGAGCAGGGTACCGTCTGGCAGCCCCAGTGGGCCGGCATCACCTTCAGCCAGAAGATGAAGAACATGGTGGGCGACCTGAACATCTGCAGCAAGAAGGGCCTTTCTGAGCGGTTCGACAGCACCATTGGTGCCGCCACCGTCCTGATGCCCTTTGGCGGTGCTCACCAGCTGACCCCCCAGAACGCCATGGTGGCAAAGCTGCCCGTGGATGGCGAGACCAACACCTGCTCCGGCATGGCCTGGGGCTACAACCCCTACCTGATGAGCGCCAACCAGTATATCGGCGCACGGATGGCCGTGGTGGACAGTGTCACCAAACTGGTGGCCTCCGGCTTCCGCTATGAGGATGCCTACCTGACCTTCCAGGAGTACTTTGAGCGCCTGGGCACCAAGCCCGAGCGCTGGGGCAAGCCGCTGGCCGCCCTGCTGGGTGCTCTGGATGCCCAGATGGGTCTGGGGATTGCCTCCATCGGCGGCAAGGACAGCATGTCCGGCTCCTTCGAGCAGCTGGATGTGCCCCCCACGCTGGTCTCCTTTGCCACTGCCATCGGCAAGGCCAGCAAGGTGGTCTCCACCGAGTTCAAGAAGCCCGAGAGCACTGTTGTCCTCATCCGGCCCATTCTGGACCCCGAGACCGGCTGCCCCAACTTCTTCTCCCTGAAGGCAAACTACAAGATCGTGGAGCAGATGATCGAAGAGGGCATGGTGGCATCTGCCTGCGCCGTGGGCTACGGCGGCATTGCCGAGGCCCTGTTCAAGATGGGTCTGGGCAACCACATCGGCTTCAAGATGCGCGCTGATATGCCCACCCACCGGATGTTCGAGCCCATGTACGGCTCCATCGTGCTGGAAATGGTCTCTGATTCCCCCGCAGGCGAGCTGCTGGGCGAGACCACCAGGGAGTATACCTTTGAAAGCTGCGGTGAGACGCTGGATATGGCAGAGCTGCAGGAGATCTGGGAGAGCAAGCTGGAGCCTGTGTACCCCTACCGCAAGGCAGGCCCCACCGTGGAAAAGATCAACGGCAAGCTGAACGCCCCCGCTGCTCCCAAGATCGGTGTGGCAAAGCCCAAGGTGATCATCCCCGTGTTCCCCGGCACCAACTGCGAGTACGACACCGCCAAGGCCTTTGCCCGCGCCGGTGCCGACCCTGAGATCCTGGTCATCCGCAACCTGACCCCGGCGGACGTTACCGCCAGCTGCGAGGCACTGGTCAAGGCCATTGGCGAGAGCCAGATCGTGATGCTGCCCGGCGGTTTCTCCGGCGGCGACGAGCCGGACGGCAGCGCCAAGTTCATCGCCTCCTTCTTCCGCAGCCCTGCGGTCACCGAGGCGGTCCGCGACCTGCTGCAGCACCGCGACGGTCTGATGCTGGGCATCTGCAACGGCTTCCAGGCCCTGATCAAGCTGGGTCTGGTGCCCTACGGCGATATCCGCCCCATCACGGCCTATGACCCGACCCTGACCTTCAACACCATCGGCCGCCACCAGAGCATGCTGGTGCGCACCCGCGTTGCATCCACCGGCAGCCCTTGGCTGTCCCACTGCGATGCAGGCAGCGAGTACGAGATCGCCATCAGCCACGGCGAGGGCCGTTTTGTGGCACCCCAGAACGTGCTGGATCAGCTGGTTGCCAACGGCCAGGTGGCTACCCAGTATGTTGATCTGGAGGGCGAGCCCACCATGGATCAGCGCTACAACCCCAACGGCTCTCTGCTGGCCATTGAGGGCATCACCAGCCCGGACGGCCGCGTGTTCGGCAAGATGGGCCACTCGGAGCGCAGCGGCGAGTACCTGTACAAGAATGTCACCGGCGACAAATATCAGCCGATCTTTGAGGGCGGCGTAGACTATTTCAAGGTTTGATGGTAGAATAGAGAAAAACTCCTTCCGTCATCGCTGACGCGATGCCACCTCCCTCTCCGAGGGAGGCTGAAAGGCCCCCTCTTCGAGGGGGCTGTCGCCGGAAGGCGGCTGGGGGAGTTACTTTCAGGAGGAAACAACCAATGTCACAGCATGATCGTTATATCAGCCCCTTCTCTACCCGTTATTCTTCCGATGAGATGCAGTACATCTTCTCGGATGACAACAAGTTCCGCACCTGGCGCCGCCTGTGGGTGGCGCTGGCCCGGGCCGAGATGGAGCAGGGCCTGACCAATATCACCCCCGAAATGGTGGCCGAGCTGGAAGCCCATGTGGACGACATCAACTACGAGGTCGCCATTGCGCGCGAGAAGCTGGTGCGCCATGATGTGATGAGCCACGTTTACGCCTACGGCCAGCAGTGCCCCAAGGCAGCAGGCATCATCCATCTGGGTGCCACCAGCTGCTATGTGGGCGATAACACCGATATCATCGTGATGCGGCAGGGCCTGGAGCTTATCCGCAAAAAGCTGATCGGTGTGCTGGCAAAGCTCTCCCGCTTTGCTGAGGAGTACAAGGACATGCCCTGCATGGCCTATACCCACTGCCAGCCTGCACAGCCCACCACCGTGGGCAAGCGTGCCACCCTGTGGGCCAACGAGCTGGTGATGGACCTCGCCGAGATCGACCACCGCCTTGCCACCCTGCAGCTGCGCGGTGTCAAGGGCACCACCGGCACCCAGGCTTCCTTTATGGAGCTGTTCAAGGGCGATGCAGACAAGATCCGCGCTGTGGATGCTTCCATTGCCAAGGAGATGGGCTTTGCCCCGGATGCCGTGATCCCCGTGTCTGGCCAGACCTACAGCCGCAAGGTGGATGCCTTTATCCTGAACGCTCTGGCAGGCATTGCCCAGAGCTGCATGAAGTTTGCCACCGACCTGCGTCTGCTGGCCAACTTCAAGGAGATGGAAGAACCTTTTGAGAAGAACCAGATCGGTTCCTCCGCCATGCCTTACAAGCGCAACCCCATGCGGTGTGAGCGCATCTGCGCCCTGAGCCGCTACCTGATGGTGGATGTGCTGAACCCCAGCTTCACCACCGGCACCCAGTGGTTTGAGCGTACTCTGGACGACAGCGCCAACAAGCGTGTTGCCATGGCCGAGGGCTTCCTGGCTGCCGATGCCATCCTGAACATCATGCTCAATGTCACCGACGGCATCGTGGTCTACCCCAAAGTGGTGCGCAGCCGCCTGATGGCAGAGCTGCCCTTCATGGCCAGCGAGAACATTATGATGCAGGCTGTGGAAAAGGGCGGCAACCGTCAGGAGCTCCACGAGCGCCTGCGCCAGCACGCCATTGCCGCTGGCAAGCAGGTCAAGGAAGAGGGCCTGCCCAACGATATGGTGGACCGCATTGCAGCCGACCCCGCCTTTGGCCTGACCAAGGAGGAGATCGTGGCCGGTCTGGTGCCCGAAAACTTTGTGGGCCGTGCACCCCAGCAGGTGGAGGAGTTCATTGCAAATGTGCTCCAGCCCATCTTTGATGCCAACCCCGATGCTGTGGAACAGCACGCTTCTCTGAGCGTTTAAGGGTGTGGCCCGGCAGCTTTCTCCTCGGACACGGCTCGGGCCATTCCATCGCCCGCCCTACTGCCTGCGGCAGCAGGGTCCCACCCCAGCGGACGGTCCTCGGAGAAACTCCCGGTCCACTGAACTGCAAAATCTATCGCTGCGCTCCGCCTTTGGGCAGGGCGCAGCTTTGCTATAACCGGAAAAGGAGAACCTATGCGACTAGACAAATATCTGGCCGAGACGGCCCAATGCACCCGGAGCGAGGCAAAGACCCTGCTGAGCAGGGGACGGGTGACGGTGAACGGCGCAGTGTGCAAAAAGGGGGACACCCAGCTCAGGGAAGGGGACAGCGTGGCGGTGGACGGTGCGCCGCTTGCTTACCAGCAGTTCGTCTACCTGATGCTCAACAAGCCCGAGGGCGTGGTGAGCGCTTCCACCGACAAGCGGGATACCACCGTGGTGGATCTGATCGGGGATGCCTACCCCCGGCGGGAACTGTTCCCGGCCGGCCGGCTGGACAAGACCAGCACCGGCTTTGTTCTGCTGACGGATGACGGCGGCTTTGCCCACGAGATCCTTGCCCCGAAGCGCCATGTCTCCAAGACCTACACGGTGGTCATTGACACACCGCTGACCGAGGAGATGCGCAAGGGCTTTGCCGAGGGCGTGACGCTGGCGGATGGCACCGCCCTCTCCCCGGCAGAGGTGGAAGCCTTGACCCCGGACGGCCTGACCGTGAAAGTCAGGCTCAGGCAGGGGGTGTACCACCAGATCAAGCGGATGTTCGGTGTGTACGGTGCGGGCGTGAACGCCCTGCACCGGGATGCCATCGGCGGGCTTGCGCTGGACCCGGCCCTTGCACCGGGGCAGTGGCGGGAGCTTTCTGCGGAGGAAGTGACAGCAATTACCACCGGAGCCTGACTGCTTTTCACCTGATTTTCAAAAAAACATCACATTTTGCCGGTAAAATATTCACAAGAACCACGCAAAACAGTGCTTTTTGGGCCTGAAAATACCCCCGAAAGATAATTTCACCAAGAAAGTCAAAAATATTTTGGTGAAATATGTTGCAAAAGTAAATTCTTTTGTGTAAAATAGATAATGTAAAGCGGCGAAATTGTTAAAAACGACAATCTCGCCCCTGCGGCTTGCACAAAAGAGGAAAAGGGGTATCCATTTATGGCCAATAGAGTATTCCAGAGCGTGATCTACCAGATGAAAGACGCCATCGATCGTGTGGTCGGTGTGGTGGATGAGACCGGCGCTGTGATCTCCTGCTCGGAGCTGAACCTGATCGGAGAGGTGCGCGAGGGCTTTATGGCAGAGCGCCTGACGGCCGGTGACCGCTTTGTGCGGGATGGCTACACCTATCAGCAGTTCTCCAGCGCAAAGCATAACGACTATGCCGTGTTTGTGGAAGGCGCGGACGAGACTGCGGGCCAGTTTGCGGCCCTGCTCTCCATCAGCCTGCAGAGCATCAAGCAGTACCACGATGAAAAGTTCGACAAAGCCAACTTCATCAAGAACGTGGTGCTGGACAACATCCTGCCCGGTGATATCTACGCCAAGGCCCGTGAGCTGCACTTTGCCACCGATGTTTCCCGCGTGGTGTTCATTGTGCGCGTGACCTCCGGCGGCGACATCTCCGCTTACGATGTGGTCAGCAGCCTGTTCCCGGACAAGCAGAAGGACTTTGTGTTCAATATCAGCGAGACCGACACCGTGCTGGTCAAGGAGATCCGCAAGGGCATCGACCGCACCGATATGGAGAAGCTGGCTGCCAGCATCGTGGACACCCTGTCCGGCGAGCATTACATCAAGGCTGTGGTCGGCATCGGCACCCCCATCTCCAACGTGAAGGATCTGGCTACCTCCTTCAAGGAAGCCCAGATCGCCATGGAGGTCAGCAAGGTGTTCGACACCGAGAAGCAGATCATCCGCTACGACAACCTTGGCATTGCCCGCCTGATCTACCAGCTGCCCACCACTGTCTGCGAGATGTTCCTGCGTGAGGTGTTCAAGCAGGGCAGCATCGAGAGCCTGGATCAGGAGACCCTGTTCACCATCCAGCGCTTCTTTGAGAACAACCTGAATGTGTCTGAGACCAGCCGCGGCCTGTTTGTCCACCGCAACACGCTGGTGTATCGTCTGGAAAAGATCAAAAAACTGACCGGTCTGGATCTGCGTGAGTTCGACGATGCCATCGTCTTTAAGGTGGCGTTGATGGTCAAGAAGTACCTGTCCAACAACCCGGCCAAATATTAAGCAAACGCTTGCGGCGCAAAGCCGTCGGCGCAGAACCGGCCGCTCGAAACCGATGCTGGCCGGTTCTTTTTGGTTTGGAGAAAATTATTGGGAGCGAAAAACGCATGATAGATTTTGAACACGTTTCAAAGCAGTACAAGCACAACGCAAAGCCTGCCCTGGAGGATGTTAACTTCCATGTGGATGACGGCGAGTTTGTTTTTCTGCTGGGTCACTCGGGCGCGGGCAAATCCACCCTGCTCAAGCTGATCCTGCGCGAGGAGACCCCCACCGAGGGCCGCGTGCTGGTGAACGGGCAGGATGTTGCCCGCCTGCGCCGCCGCAAGATCCCCTACCTGCGCCGTCAGATGGGCATCATCTTTCAGGATTTCCGGCTCATCCCCACCATGACCGTTTACGAGAACATTGCCTTTGCCATGCATGTTACCAACATCGGGCATAAGCAGATCAAGGAGCGCGTGAATTACATGCTGGAGCTTGTCCACCTGGAGGACAAGGCAAAGGTCTACCCCGACCTGCTCTCCGGCGGTGAGCAGCAGCGTGTGGCTGTGGCCCGCGCCCTGGCCCACGCCCCCAAGCTGGTGATTGCGGACGAGCCCACCGGCAACATCGACCCCGAGCTGAGCCTTGAGATGATGGAGCTGCTGGAGCGTGTCAGCGAGATGGGCATCACTGTGCTGGTGGTCACCCATGAGCACGAGCTGGTCCGTCACTTTGACCGCCGCGTGGTCACCCTGTCCGGCGGACACATCATCTCGGATGTGCCCACGGGCTCCATGATCCCTCACCCGCCCGTAGACCCGAAGGAACTGGAAATGGAGGTGTCGCTGGTATGATGAAGCCTTCTACGTTCGGTTTCCTTGTGGTGCGCGGCGTGCGCAACCTGGGCAAGCACTGGGCCATGACCATTGCCTGCATCGCCTCCCTGAGCGTCTGTATGACCCTGAATACCTTTGCCACGCTGGCGGAAGTCAATGTGGACAGCATGGTGAACTATCTGGGCCAGCAGAACGAAATGGTGGTCTATGTGGACCCCGAAGCCGACGATGCCACCATCCAGTCGGTAGGGGCGCGCATCACTGCCACCCCGGGCGTGAGCCGGGTGCAGTACATGTCCAAGGAGGACGTGCTCAACCAGTACCGTGGGTACATGGCGGATTACGCCGTTTTGCTGGACGAATTTGAGAATGATAACCCCTTCAAGGCCAACTACCGTGTCTCTCTGGCAGACCTGAGCCAGATGCAGACCATGAGCCAGAACTTCCAGAGCATTCCGGGCGTGTACAGCGTTACCGCCCCCATTGAGATGACCCAGACCTTTGTGGAGGTCCAGCGGGCCGTGACCAAGGTGGGCCAGATCGTGATCCTGGTGCTGATGGCGGTCAGCATCATCACGGTGGGCAGCACCATCCGCCTGAGCGTTTTTGCCCGCCGTCGTGAGATCGAGATCATGAAGTATGTGGGCGCGACCAACCAACTTGTCACCCTGCCCTTTTTTGTGGAGGGCCTGACCATGGGCCTGATCTCTGGTGCCATCACCTCGGTAGCCGGTATCTTCGGCTATGCCTACATCGTGCAGGCCTCCAGCACGCTGGGCGGGTTGTGGCAGCTGCTCATGGGCACCGCCATGGTGCCTGTGGATGCCGTCTGGCCCACCATCCTGACGTACAGTCTGGCCGGTGGTGCACTGGTGGGTGCGCTGGGCAGCATGTTCTCCATCCGCAAGCATCTGAATGTGTAAGCGAAAGGAGCCTTCTCTGTGAAACAAGCAAAACACTCTGCGGGCTTCCGCCTGCACCTCATGTATACCCCCACCCACGCAAAACCCGCCCCCGGGCACAGCCGGGCCATGCGCGCCGCCAGCCTGTTTCTGGCAGCGGCCTGCCTGCTGCTGAGCGTTTCGGTCTACCCGGCCACGGCGGCTACCAGCATGTCCAGCCTGCAGAACAAGCTGGATAAGCTCTCCCAGTCCATTGTACAGCACAAAAAGGAACTGTCCAATGCAAAAAAGAAGGAGCAGGCCGCCAAGGCGCTGGAATCGGAGCTGAAGGAAAAGGTCACGGTGGTCCAGAGCCAGATCAGCGTGCTGAAGGGCCAGATCGCCGAGGTGCAGAACAGCATCGGCCTGAAGGAACAGGAGATCGCCGCCAAGGAACAGCAGATCACCGAAAAAGAAGCGGAGATCGCCGACCAGTGGGGGGATTTCAAGCAGCACATGGCCGCCATGCAGGAGCTGCGGGACGGCGGCAGCGTTGCCATGCTGTCTGCGGTGAACGACCTGTATGAACTGCTGACCTTCAACGAGGTCATGCAGGACATCTCCATCAAGGACACCGAGATCCTGGACAACATGAAGAACGCCAAGGAAGCGCTGGAAAGCGATAAGCTGACGCTGGAATCCCAGCGCAGCGAGCTGCAAAGCAAAAAGGCAGATCTGGATGCCCAGAACAGCCAGATGCGTGCCAAGCAGAACGAGCTCAACTCCAGCGTGGCCGCCGCCCAGATGAGCGCTGCCGAGGCACAGCAGGCCCAGAAGGACGCGCAGGCCGCCATTGAATCGGACGAGATGAACTATGAGGCGGTCAAGAAGCAGATCCAGAAGATGATCGCTGCGGCCGCTGCCTCCAAGCCCACTCTGAGCTTTACCGGCTTCATCTGCCCGCTCAAGAGTTATAGCCGCATTTCCAGTGAGTACGGCTGGCGCAAGAACCCCGTTACGGGGGTCAACAAGCTCCACGCCGGTACCGACTTTGCCGCCCCGGGCGGCACGCCCATCTATGCAGCCGCCAGCGGCTATGTGCAGGTGGCGGGCTGGTCCAGCGGCGGCTACGGCAACTATGTCATCATCTACCACGGCAAAATGTCCGATGGCAACCAGTACAGCACCCTGTACGGCCACATGCGGTCGGTCGCCACCTCGGCGGGCAAGTATGTCCAGCAGGGTGAGGTCATCGGTTATGTGGGCAGCACGGGCAACTCTACCGGCAACCACCTCCATCTGGAGGTCTGGAAGGGCGGCTCCAAGGCCAATGCCGTCAACCCCCGTGGTTATATCCCCATGAAATAATCTGCATTGTATCAAAGGAGGCCGTCAGGGCTTATGAAGGAAGAAAAACGCAAGCGCATCCTGCGCGTGGGCTGTCTGATCCTGGCAGGGATCTTTGCACTTTCCATGCTGGGCAGCGTGGTTATGATGCTGCTGGTCTGACAGAGGAGGGAAATAGATGAACCGTAAGATATCGGTCGGCATGGCGGTCAGCATCGTCATCCTGGCCATGACCGTTACCTTTTCCATTACCATGCTGGTGGCGATGCGCCTGTTTGACAGCACCGTTTCCAGCGTGAAGGAAAAGGAAAGCATGTACAACAAGATCGCTGAGGTGGACCGCTATGTCCGCAGCAACGATTACTATCCCATCGATGAGACCACCCTCTACGACCGCCTGACGGCTGGCTACCTGCTGGGCACCGGCGATAAGTACGCCCGCTATTTCAGCGCCACCGCCTATACGGAGCTGATGAATACCCAGAACGGCACCCTGATGGGCATTGGCGTGGAGCTGGCTGTGGATCAGTCCGGCTATGCCAAGGTCATCAAGGTCTACGATGAATCCCCCGCCAAGGAGGCCGGCATTCAGGTCGGCAACTACATCACCGCCGTGGACGGCACCGATGTCAAGAGCATGAGCAGCGTGGATGCCATCCAGACCCGCCTGCGCGGCGAGAGCGGCACCACCGTTAATGTGACCTGGCTGGACAGTGAGGCCTCCGAGCATACCGCTGACCTGACCCACTCCGGCTACAGTTCCACCACCGTGGACTACCAGATGGTGCAGGGCAATGTGGGCTACATCCGGATCCGCCAGTTTGATTCCACCACCCCCAGCGAGCTGGATTACGCCATCCGCAGCCTGAGCGCCAGCGGCGCGGGCAGCCTGGTGTTTGATCTGCGTGATAACGGCGGCGGCCTGCTGGACGATGCCATCCAGTGCATCGACCTGATCGCCCCGGAGGGCACGCTGGCCTTTGCTGAGGACAAGAACGGCACCCAGACCCTGCTGGGCACCAGCACCAGCGAGTCCCGGATCGACCTGCCCGTGGTCTGCCTGGTCAACGGAAGCACTGCCAGCGCTGCGGAGCTCTTTGCCAGCAGCCTGCGCACCCTGAATGGTGCCCGTCTGGTGGGCACCACCACGCAGGGCAAGGGCACCATCCAGAGCAGTCCCCAGCGCCTGTCCGATGGCAGTGCCGTGGTGGTTACCGTGGCAAAGCTGGTCTGCGGCGATGGCAGCTGCTTTGACGGCACCGGCCTGACCGTGGATGTGGAGCGCCCCCTGACTGCAGACGAGCAGACCGCATACTATGATTACACTGTGGAGAACGATCCCCAGATCCAGCGTGCCGTGAGCACTGCCCAGCAGATGAGCGGCACCACCACCGTGAGCGGTGTCAACGAAGCGGCCTCCAGTGAAGCTGCCGACAGCGCCGCCGCCGAGAGCGTAGCGGAAGGGGACGCTGAGGCTGCATCTGCCGAGAGCACCCCGGCAGAGACCGCGCCCGCCGAAAGTGAAGCAGCAGGGGAGAGCACTGCATCCAGTAGTCAAGAATAAGAGAACAACCCTCTCCGTCAGCGCTGACGCGCTGCCACCTCTCCCGAAGGGCGAGGTCTTGGCAATTCATGCAAAGTTTGCGGTTTTGTCAAAAGCTCCCCCTTTGGGGGAGCTGGCGAGCGAAGCGAGACTGAGAGGGTTATTTTGGAAAAGAAAGGATAGAGCCATGCCCGAACTGACCGACCTGTCTTATGTGCGCGCCCTGTGCGAAAAATATGATTTTGCCCTCTCCAAGGGCTTTGGCCAGAACTTCATCGTCAACCCCGGCCTGCCCCCCAAGATCGTGGATGCCAGCGGCGTGGACAAGCGCTACGGTGTGCTTGAGATCGGCCCCGGCATCGGCGTGCTGACCCGGGAGCTGGCAAAGCGGGCGGCAAAGGTGGTCTCCATCGAAGTGGATGAGCGCCTGCCGCCCCTGCTGGCCGAGACCATGGCTGGTGTGGACAACTTCAAGCTGGTGCTGCAGGATGTGCTCAAGGTGGACCTGAAAGCCCTGATCGCGCAGGAGTTCCCCGGGATGCCGGTGGCAGTCTGCGCCAACCTGCCCTACTATATCACAAGCCCCATTGTGATGAAGCTGCTGGGTGACCGCCTGCCCATCGAGAGCCTGACCGTGATGGTGCAGAAGGAAGCTGCCGATCGTCTGGCTGCCGCCCCGGGCACCCGGGCCTCCAGCGCCATCAGCTGTGCGGTGAGCTATTACGCGACCTCTAAGATGATGTTCACCGCCGCCCCGGGCAGCTTTTACCCGGCCCCCAAGGTGACCAGCGCTGTGGTGCGGATGGAGATCCGCCCCACCCCCGCCGTGCAGGTGGAGGACGAGGAGGGCTACTTTGCCCTTGTGCGCGCGGCCTTTGGCCAGCGGCGCAAGACTGCGGCCAATGCCATTGCCAGCGGCTTGGGGATGCCCAAGGATGCCGTGACCGCTGCCATTGAAGCCGCCGGTTTCGATGCCCGCATCCGTCCTGAGGCCCTGACGCTGGAGGATTTTGCAAAGATCCAGAACGCACTGGCCCGGTGACTTGTTTTAATAATTCAGTTTTCCAAAAGCAGGAGCTCTTCGCAAAGCGTGGAGCGCCTGCTCTTTTAGAATATAAAGCAAAAATACAGTGTCTTTTTGACGAGAACAATTCCGGTTGTTTTGTCCGCAGCATTGTCTGTTAAATTTCCTGCACGCTTTACCATGCAAAAGCAAATATATTTCATCGTTTTTGCGCGGCAGACTTTGCTTTTTGAAGAAAAAGCTGTGTGTGCTCCATTGACATCTTTTTATTTCAATGGTACAATATATGACGTGTTAAGGTTTTGCGGGAGGAGCACAGGTGCAGACAGAGGGGTCTGTTTCTGCGCTCTTTTGTATTCCCTGGCAATACAGGATTCAAAAACCTCCGCAGAATAGTGGGAAAACAGCAGGACATCCCGCCCTGCACCATGCACTGAAGCACGGAATTATTATAGGGAGGAAAACACAATGAACAACAACTACGAGTCTCATGCAATCAGCCGCCGCAGCTTTCTGAAGGCTTCCGGTGTCGTTGGTGCCGCCGGCATTCTGGCCGCCTGCGGCGGCAACTCTGGCAGCAGCTCCACCGCCGCTTCCTCTGGTGCTACCAGCGCTCCCAACACCACCGGCGCTACCCCGCTGAAGGAGTTCATCTCCTGGGAGAGCACCAACCGTGAGCTGGAGAGCTGGAACATGCTGTACAGCCAGATGGCTTCCGACATGAATGTCACCACCAACCTGTGGGAAGGTCTGCTGAGCTTTGACTGCTACGGCAAGGCTGTGCCTTCCGTGGCCAAGGAGTGGAGCCACAATGAGGACTCTTCCGTTTGGACCTTCAACCTCCGCGACGATGTGGACTGGGTGGATGTCAACGGCGAGGTCAAGGCTCACCTGACCAGCAAGGACTTCCTCGTGGGTCTGGAGTGGGTGCTGAACGCAGCCAAGAACCAGGCCAACAACACCTCCATGCCCAACGAGACCCTGACCGGTGCTGCTGATTACTATCAGAAGACCAGCGATATGGGCGATGCTGCTGCCGACCTGACCTACCAGGATATGCTGGACGCAGGCGTGGGCGTTGAGGCTCCGGATGACTACACCCTGGTCTTCACCTGCAAGGATCCCTGCCCCTACTTCGATACCGTTGCTGCCTACACCAGCTTCTACCCCGTCTCTGAGGATCTGATCAACGAGCTGGGCATTGAGGGCTTCCGTGCATGCGATTACACCAACATGTGGTACAATGGTCCCTATGTGGTGGAGGAGTTCATCAGCCAGAACACCAAGAGCTACATCCCCAACCCCAACTACTATGCAGCTGACGAGGTGTCCCGCTTCGACCGCTTCACCGTCACCATGATCAGCGACGGCACCGTCACCTTCCAGCTGTACCAGAACCGTGAGCTGGACGAGATGGATGTGGGCGAGAGCACCCTGACCACCATCCAGGCTGATCCCAACAGCGAGTACAATGCTCAGCTGTGTGAGAAGCGTCCCAAGAAGTTCAGCTACCAGATGCACTTCAACTACCAGAAGAACAACGAGGACGGCACCCCCGACGACAACTGGAACAAGGCTATCGCCAACACCGCTTTCCGTCAGTGCTTCTACAAGGGCCTGAATCTGACCAACTGGTATGCACGTACCAACAAGATCAACCCCCTGAAGTGCGAGAACGACTGCTACACCATGCCCGGTGTCTGCTACAACACCCAGGGCCAGGAGTACTCCACCCTGGTTGCCAAGGAGATGGGTTTCGACGGCGAGGCTTACGACGGCAAGACCATGATCCGCCTGCGCGCCAACAACGGCGACATTGCTGACCTGAAGAAGCAGGCCATGGACGAGCTGAGCGCCATCGGTGTCACCTTCCCCGTCCACGCTGCTTACTACATCATCGCCGGTTCCACCTCCGCTCTGGACAACACAACCGTGCTGAAGCAGTGCTTCACCGACAGCTTCGGCGATGACTTCATTGTGCTGGACATCAAGACCTACGTTTCTTCCATCACCCAGGAAGTCCGTAATCCTCAGCTGCAGAGCTTCGTCATCAACGGCTGGGGCGCTGACTACGGCGATCCCGTCAACTTCGTTGGTCAGGAGATCCTGCACGACGACAACGCCTACTACAGCTGGTACTACTCCAACATCGCCAAGATCGTGGAGGCCGGCCCCGCTGACTGGCAGAAGGATCTGGTGGCCTGCTACGAGGAGTTCACCGATCTGGTCAACACCGCAAAGGCCATCGTTGATGATACCGATGCCCGCTACGCTGCCTTCGCAAAGGCTGAGGCCAGCATGCTGAACAACGTTCTGGCCTGCCCCTGCTACTTCGATGTTTCCTGGACTCTGACCCACGCCAACGAGTACAGCAAGATCAACGCTATGTATGGTCCCTGCAACTACAAGGCTGTGAACTGGGAGACCAGCGAAGAGGCTTACACCACCGAGCAGTACGAGGAGTTCGCCGCTGCATTCGACGCAGCCACCAAGGCTTAAGTTCCCCGTTTCCCCGCCCGAAAGGGTAGAAATAAAAGTTAAGGGTTCGATAACATGTTAAAATACACGGTTAAGCGGCTGCTCCAGTCGCTTGTCACAATCTTTCTGATCGCAACAGCAGTTTTCCTGATGATGCGCTGCCTGCCGACGGACTACTACTTCACTGAGGAACAGCTCATGAAGTTTACCGATCAGCAGAAGACCGCCGCTCTGGAAGCGGCTGGCCTGACCGATCCCATCCCCACCCAGCTGGTCAAGTTCTATAACAACCTGCTGCATCTGGATTTCGGCACTTCCCGCCGCATCCAGAACGGTGCCACGGTGGTCAAGGTCATTGGTAAAAAGTTTGGTGTCTCCATGCGTCTGGGCCTCATCGCCTCCGGCATCTCTCTGGTGGTCGGTGTGCTGATGGGCATCCTGCAGGCGGCATTCAAGGACAAGGTATTCGACTGGATCGGCACGGCCTACACCGTGTTCGTCAACGCGGTCCCGTCGCTGGTGTCGTATTCTCTGGTGCTGGTCTTTGGTTCCAAGTACCTGGGATTCCCCACGCTGTATTCCACCCGCAATGTGAGTGCTTCCAGCGTGCTGCCCATCACCTGCCTTTCGCTGGCATCCATTGCAGGCTATGCCCTGTGGACCCGCCGCTACATGGTGGATGAGCTGACCCGCGACTATATCAAGCTGGCCCGTGTCAAGGGCCTGAGCTCCCGCGAGATCATGTTTAAGCATGTTCTGCGCAACGCCATGGTTCCCATGGTGCAGTATATCCCCCAGTCCATCCTGCTGACGGTGGGCGGCTCCCTGCTGATGGAACGGTTCTTCTCCGTTCCCGGCATGGGCCCCCTGCTGACGGATGCCATCCAGCGCTATGACCTGAACGTTGTGCAGACGCTGGTCATTCTCTACGCTGTGCTGGGCATCGTGGGTGTGTTCCTGGGCGATGTGCTGATGATGGTGGTTGACCCCCGTATTACTCTGACCGGAAAGGAGGAGGCTCGCTGATGGCTAAGGCATCGGATTTTGAGGGCAAGAAGCCCGAAGAACTGTTCTATTTTGTGGATTATTCCCCGGAAGAAGCTGAACGCATCGGCTACTCCAACTATTCCTACTGGGGTTCTGTCATCCAGAACTTCCTCAAGCAGAAGGTTGCTGTCTTCTGCCTGATCCTGTTCCTGGCGCTGACGGTGTTCTCCTTCGTCGCGCTGAGCATCGGCAAGTATCACTACACCAGCCTGATCTCTGATTCCAGCAAGGCTTTCATCAGGCCCAACAGTGAGTACTGGTTCGGTACCGACAACCTGGGCCGTGACTACTGGTGCCAGGTGTGGTATGCCACCCAGGTTTCCATCCGTCTGGCTCTGGTGGTCGCCGTGGGCGAGAGCATCGTGGGCGTGATCTTCGGCCTGATCTGGGGCTATGTGCGCAGTCTGGACCGCTTCTTCACGGAGCTGTACAACCTGATCGACAACGTGCCCTATATCATTTATATGACCCTGATCGCCCTGATGGTGGGCCAGAGCTTCTGGATCATGGCCATCTCCATGATCGCCATCAACTGGCTTTCTATGGCACGCCGTGTCCGCAACATGGTGTTCATGTTCCGTGACCGCGAGTACAACCTCGCGTCCCGCTGCCTGGGCACCCCGCTGTGGCGCGTGCTGACCAAGAACATCCTGCCGTATCTGGTCTCCGTTATCATCCTGCGTATGGCACTGTCCATCCCGGGCACCATCAATCTGGAATCCACGCTGTCCTACCTGGGCCTGGGCCTGGGCATCGACACGCCTTCTCTGGGCCTGATCCTGAGCAAGGTGCGCGGCTTCTTCCTGGATTATCCGTACCTGCTGGTTTTCCCTGCATCCATCGTGTCCATCATTTCCATTTCTTTCTATATCATGGGCAACGCTTTGTCGGATGCGGCTGATCCGCGCAACCACGTTTGATAGATTGGAGAGAGACGTAAATGGATAGACAACCGATTATCTCTGCCAAAGACGTGGAGATCACTTTCAGCCTGCGCGGCCGCAAGCTGAACGCCATCCGCAAGTGCTCGCTGGACCTGTACGAAGGCGAGACCCTTGCCATCGTGGGCGAGTCCGGCTCGGGCAAGTCCGTATTCACCAAGAACTTTGTGGGTATGCTGGATGCCAACGGTAAGATCACCGGCGGCTCCATCATGTTTGAAGGCCGCGATATGACCAAGTTCACCGAGAAGGATTGGCTGGGTGTCCGCGGCAAGAAGATCGCCATGGTCATGCAGGACCCTATGACCAGCCTGAACCCGCTGAAGAAGATCGGCAAGCAGATCCAGGAGAGCATTGAGCATCACCAGGGTCTGAAGGGCGAGGAAGCCAAAAAGGCTGCCATCGAGATGCTGGGCAAGGTGGGTATCCCCGACCCCGAGCGTCGGTACGAGCAGTACCCCCACGAGTTCTCCGGCGGTATGCGTCAGCGTGTCGTCATTGCCATTGCAGCGGCCTGCCGCCCGCAGATCCTGATCTGCGACGAGCCCACCACTGCGCTGGACGTGACCATTCAGGCACAGATCCTGCAGCTGATCCGCGACCTGCAGAAGGAGCTGGGCATGTCCGTTATCTACATCACCCATGACCTGGGCGTTGTGGCAAACGTGGCAGACCGCGTGGCCGTCATGTACGCCGGCCAGATCGTCGAGTACGGCACCGTCGAGGAGATCTTCTACGACGCATGGCACCCCTACACCTGGGCTCTGCTGCAGGCTCTGCCGCAGCTGGGCACCAAGGGTGAGGCCCTGCCCAGCGTGGATGGTACTCCCCCGAACCTGTTCAACGAGATCAAGGGTGACGCATTTGCGCCCCGCAACAAGCATGCGCTGGCAATCGACTTTGTGCAAGAGCCTCCGTTCTTCCAGGTGTCCGAGACCCACGCCGCAAAGACCTGGTATCTGGACCCGCGCGCTCCCAAGATCGAGCGGCCGCACTCCATCCAGAACCTGCGTGAGAAAATGGGAAAGATGGGAGGCGCCAACTTAAATGGCTGAACGCGAAAAGCTGATTGAGCTGAAAGACCTTCAGATCACCTTTGGCTCCGGTAAGAAGAAATTTGTTGCTGTCGATCATGTCAACTTTGACATCTATAAGGGCGAGACCTTCTCGCTGGTCGGCGAGTCCGGCTCCGGCAAGACCACCATTGGCCGTGCCATCTGCCGCATCAACCCGACTTCCAGCGGCGACATCTTCTTCAAGGGCCAGAAGATCAACGGCAAGATCTCCAAGGAACTGGACAAAGAGGTCATCCGTAAGATCCAGATGATCTTCCAGGACCCCATGGCTTCGCTGAACGAGCGCGCCAAGGTCGAGTATATCATTGCCGAGGGCCTGCTGAACCATCATCTCTACAAGGATCAGGATGACCTGCATGAAAAGGTGATGAACGCCCTGCATGAGGTCGGCCTGCTGCCGGAGTTTGCCTCCCGCTTCCCCCATGAGTTCTCGGGCGGCCAGCGCCAGCGCATCGGCATTGCCCGTGCACTGGTCATGGAGCCGGAGTTCATCGTGGCCGATGAGCCCATCTCTGCACTGGATGTCTCCATCCGTGCACAGGTGCTGAACCTGCTGAACGAGATGAAGAAGAGCCGCGGCCTGACCTACCTGTTCATTGCACATGACCTGTCGGTGGTCCGGTTCATCTCGGATCGTATCGCTGTTATCAGCAAGGGCCGTATCGTGGAGCTGGCTGAGGCGGAGGAGCTGTTCCTCCATCCGCTGCATCCCTACACCAAAGCCCTGCTGAGCGCGGTTCCCATCCCTGACCCCAGCCTCGAAAAGCACAAGAAGCTGCTGGTCTATGACCCCTCGATCCACGATTACAGTGTGGATAAGCCGGTCTGGGAAGAGATTGCAAACGGCCACTTCGTGTATGGCAACCAGCGTGAGCTGGAAGGCTACCGCAAGGAGTATGAAAGCCAGCTGTAAGCTGAACCGCTTTCCTGTATTTTAACACAATGACCCCGCCGCGCTGGGAGCTTTCCCGCGCGGCGGGGTTTTGTGCTGTCAGGGAAAAAAAGAACCGGACGCTTCAAAAACGTCCGGTTCTGCTTTTTGCTATGGGTTCACTCGATCAGGCCTGCGTGGCTGCATCGAATGCGGCGGCAAACGCATCGTACTGTTCGGTGGTGTAAGCCTCCTCGCTGGTCTCCCAATTCACAGCCTTGTAGTTGCAGGGACCATACATTGCGTTGATCTTGCTGTACTCGTTGACGTGGGTCAGGCACCAGGTGATATCGTAGACGGTGGGGAAGATCAGGTTCTCGTCCAGGAAGTAAGCCTCGGCCTTGGCAAATGCGGCGTAGCGCGCATCAGTGTCGTCAACGATGGCACGGCCCTCGTTCACCAGATCGGTGAACTTCTCGTAGGCGGCAACCAGATCCTTCTGGTAGCTGGCGGGGCCATTGTTCACAATGCCTGCGATGTTGGTCATGTTGCAGCTGTAGTAAGCATTGTCGTCGTGAACGATGATCTGGGTCAGGAAGTTGATGGGATCGCCGAAGTCAGCGCCCCAGCCCATGTGGGTGAAGCTCTGCAGCTTGGGTGCCACGACTTCCTTCATCGTGGAGGACACGAAGGTGTTGATATCCAGCACGATGAAGTCATCGCCGAAGCTGTCGGTGAAGCACTGCTTCAGCACGGTTGCGCTGTCCAGAGCGGAGGTGGAGCCAGCCAGAATATAGTAGGAGCAGTGAACAGGGAAGGTGACACCAATGGCGCTCAGCTCTTCCATGGCCTGCTTCTTCAGCTCGGTGATGTCGCCGTTGTTGGCGCGCAGGCGCTTCATGGTCTTGCCATCGTAAGCCTCGCCGTCCAGACCCATCTCCTTGGCCACCAGGTTGGTGTAGTCGGTGCCGTCAGAGGTGTAGCACAGGCCCTTCATGGTGAAGAAATCGTTCTCGCACTTCAGGGGATTGATGGGGTTGTAACGGGCGAAGAACTTGTTCAGCACCATGCCCTTGGAGAAGCACTGACGGAAGGCCTTGTTGGCAATGGCCTTGTTCCAGTTCTCATCGGGGGTGCCGTCGGTGTTCTTCTTGTCGTAGTTGAAGATGAAGCAGTAGCTGAACTTCTTGGCACGCTTCTCGCACAGCTGCTGATTGTACTCGTTGGAAGGATCGGACTGAATGGTGGTGATGTTGCTCTCGCCCAGGTCCACCTCGTCCAGCTCGCGGCTCTGATACAGCTGCAGGCTGATGGAACCGTCGCTGATCATGGTGACAGTGAAGCGCTCAAAGCGGCTGACGTTGGCAGCATCGTAGTAGTTGGGGTTGGGGATGTAGCTCTTGGTGTTGCCCTGGATGTACTCCTCCACCACATAGGGTCCGTTGTACCACATGGTGGTGTTGTCGCAGCTCCGGAAGCCATCGACACCCAGCTCCTCGATCAGAGCAGGGGCCACGGGGTAGAAGCTGTTGTAGGCGGCAACGGTATCAAAGTAAGGGCAGGCGTTGGGGCAGGTGAACACCAGAGTGTAATCATCCGGAGCTTCGATGCCCACACCGGCAGCCAGCATGTCCTCGTAGGTCATGTCAGCAGCAGCGTCACCGGCTTCTTTGGTCAGCTCGTAGTACTCGTAAGCACCCACAATGGTATCGTTGGGCATGGAGGTGTTGTTGGCTTCGTTCTTGATGGCGTTCATCACCCATTCAAAACCAACCAGGAAGTCCTTGCTGGTCAGGTGAGCCTTCACCTCACCGTTGCAATCCACCCAGTCCACGTCGTCCCGCAGGTGGAAGGTCCAGACAGTGGCATCCTCATTGTGCTCCCAGCTGGAAGCGATGGCGGGCACCACCTTGCCGTAGCGGTCAAAGCTCAGCAGGCCGTCCCACAGGTTGGTGACCACGTTGGCATCTTCAGCCTTCTGGGTGTACAGCATGTTCCAGCTTTCCAGCTCACGGTTGCCGCTCTCAAAGGAGATGAATTCCTTCAGGGGGGTAGCGCCGGTGGAGTTGGGGGCAGCAGCGCCGCTGGCGGCAGCACCATTGCCGGTGTTGTTGGACTTTTCGCCGCAGGCTGCCAGCAGGCTGGCGGCACCCACAGCACCTGCACCCTTCAGGAAGGTGCGGCGATCAAAATTGAAGCTCATTGGATGATCCTCCCAGATCTTGCGCGGACAGAGCCGCGCGTTTTTCCTTTTCCTAAACGCAGTGAGGCTGTCTGCCTTTCCAAAAAGTGCACAGGAAAGACAAAAGTCGCACCACGGTATATTTTAGCACTTTACTGAAAAGAAGTCAATCCGCCACAGCATAGAATTGGAAACAAAACGGTGACAAACACTTTTATGGGAAAAGAATGTGGAAAAAATTACTATAAAATGGAAAGAACTGTATATCTGTGAAGAACAGGTAAAAGAGAGAAACTGTTCGCGATGTGCGCACAAAACAGCTATCTTTTTTCACAAAAACATGATACAATAAAATGTATCTGTATCAATAAGGAGCGCACCATGAAGAAACTGACCTCGATGTACAAACGCTACATGTTCCACCCCATTTTATATAAGACCGTGACCCGCACCTCCATTGTAGCCGTGCTGATGCTGCTGTGGCAGCGCTATGTCAGCGATGGCACGTTTACCATCTGGGAGGCCCCGGGCTTTCTGTGCGGCGTGGTGCTGCTCATCTGGGCCTGGGTGGACTACCTGCGGCTGGATGGCGTGACCATCCACCATCTGCTGGAGGAATTCAAGGGGATGGGCAAGCGGCAGAAAAAGATCCACTCCACCCGCTCCATCATCGACTATGCGGATGAGAAGATCGTCTCCTTTGAGGAGCTGGAACCCGAGGAGCGCACCTATTGCAGCCTGCTCTCCAATCTGGTGCTGGGCCTGCCGCTGGTCGCTGCTGCGCTGATCGCCAGCGCACTGTAAGGGGGCCGCGGCATGGAACAAGAGCACAAGCAGCTGGTCATAGGCATTCTGGCCCATGTGGACAGCGGCAAGACCACCCTTTCCGAAGCCCTGCTCTACGGCACCGGCACCATCCGCAAGCTGGGCCGGGTGGACCATAAGGATGCCTTTCTGGACACCGACGCGCTGGAAAAGGCGCGCGGCATTACCATTTTCTCCAAGCAGGCCCTCTTCACGGCGGGCAATACCGATTTTACCCTGCTGGACACCCCGGGCCATGTGGATTTTTCCACGGAGACCGAGCGGACACTGCAGGTGCTGGATTATGCGGTGCTGGTCATCAGCGGCACCGATGGCGTGCAGAGCCATACCGAGACGCTCTGGCGGCTGCTGCGGCGGTACCGCATCCCCACCTTTGTGTTCGTGAACAAGATGGACCTGCCCGGCCCGGGCAGGGAAGCGCTTCTGACCCAGCTGAACCGTCGGCTGGGGGATGGCTTTGTGGATTTTGGGGCAGAGCAGGCCGACCGGGACGAGGCGCTGGCTCTCTGCGATGAGCGGCTGATGGAGACGATGCTGGACCGGGGAATCCTGACCGATACCGACCTCATCCCCGCCATTGCCCGGCGGCATGTGTTTCCCTGCTGGTTTGGCTCAGCCCTGAAGCTGCAGGGTGTGGATGCGCTGGTGGAGGGCCTTGACCGCTATACCCGCCCGGCCCCCGCGCTGGAGGCCTTCGGGGCCAAGGTGTTCAAGGTGAGCCAGGATGAGCAGGGGAACCGCCTGACCTGGCTGCGGGTGACCGGCGGCGCGCTCAAGGTGAAAGCCCAGCTCACCGGAGAGGTCGACGGGGAGCCATGGGCCGAAAAGGCCAACCAGCTGCGGCTCTACTCCGGCGCAAAGTTTACGCTGGCAGAGTGCATCGGCCCCGGCCAGGTGTGCGCCGTTACCGGCCTGACCAAAGCCCGCCCGGGCGAGGGTCTGGGGGCGGAACGGGACAGCGACCTGCCGGTGCTGGAGCCGGTGCTGAGCTATCAGGTGCTGCTGCCCGAGGGCGCAGACGTGCACGCCGCGCTGGGAAAGCTCCATCGACTGGAAGAGGAGGAGCCCCAGCTCCATGTGGTCTGGAACGAGACCCTGGGCGAGATCCATGTCCAGCTGATGGGCGAGATCCAGCTGGAGGTGCTGAAAAGCCTGCTGGCCGAGCGGTACGGGCTGGAGGTCAGTTTCGGCCCCGGCGGCATCCTGTATAAGGAGACCATCACCGAAGCCATGGAGGGCGTGGGCCACTACGAGCCTCTGCGCCATTATGCGGAAGTCCACCTCAAGCTGGAGCCGCTGCCCCGGGGCAGCGGGATGCAGTTTGCCGCCGACTGCCGGGAAGAGGTGCTGGACAAGAACTGGCAGCGGCTGGTGCTGACGCATCTTGAGGAAAAGCAGCATCTGGGTGTGCTCATCGGGGCTCCTCTGACCGATGTGAAGATCACCCTCATTGCGGGCCGCGCCCACCTCAAGCACACCGAGGGCGGCGATTTCCGGCAGGCGACCTACCGCGCCGTCCGGCAGGGCCTGATGATGGCAGACCAGATCCACAAGACCCAGCTGCTGGAGCCGTGGTATGCCTTCCGGCTGGAACTGCCCTCTGACAACGTGGGACGCGCCATGAACGATATCCAGAACATGGGCGGCAGCTTTGACCCGCCCGAGACCGGAGCCGACGGGGATACCACCCTGCTCATCGGCACGGCACCGGCCTCCACTATGCGCAGCTACCCCATGGAGGTGGTGGGCTACACCCGGGGCAGGGGACACCTGACCCTGACGCTGGACGGCTACCGCCCCTGCCACAATGCAGCGGAGGTCATCGAGGCCGCGGGCTATGAGCCGGAACACGACCTCGACAACCCGGCGGATTCGGTGTTCTGTGCCCACGGGGCCGGATTTGTGGTGCCCTGGGAGCAGGTGCGCAGCCACATGCATGTGGACAGCGGCTGGGGCAAGACTGCAAAGACCGAGGAAACGGTGCAGGCCCACCCCCGCCGGATGTCCGCCTACCGCGCCACCCTGGAAGAAGATGCCGAGCTGCTGAAGATCTTTGAACAGACCTATGGGCCCATCAAGCGGGACCCGCTGGCGGCGTTCCGCCCCACCCAGAAGCGGGAACGCCCTGATTTCAACGCCGAGCAGTGGGAGATCCAGCCCGAATACCTGCTGGTGGACGGCTACAACATCATCTTTGCATGGGACGAGCTGAACGCACTCTCCAAAGAGAGCCTGGAAGCGGCCCGCCACAGGCTGATGGACATCCTCTGCAACTATCAGGGCTTCAAAAAGTGCGTGCTCATCCTTGTGTTTGATGCCTACCGTGTGCCGGGCAGCCCCGGCAGCATAGAGCAGTACCACAATATCCATGTGGTCTACACCCGGGAAGCCGAGACCGCCGATATGTTCATCGAGCGTGTCACCCATGAGATCGGCAAGGGCCGCCGCGTCCGCGTGGCCACCTCCGATGGCATGGAACAGGTTATCATCCTGGGCCATGGTGCCCTCCGTGTCTCTGCCCGCATGTTCCATGAAGAGGTGCAGGAAGCGGAGAAGGAGATCCGGAGGTATTTGCAGGGAACGGATTAAACCTCTCCGTCATTGCTTGGCAAAGAGGGCGAGCTTTACGAAATGCCAAGGGCCCCCCTACTAGTGGGGGCTGTCGCCGTAGGCGACTGGGGGGTTGAGCCGCAAGCCCGACTGAGAGGTTGTATGAAAGGGTGCGTGATAAAATGACAATAACTTCCGATTTTGTCTGGCAGGCCATCCAGCCCCGCCCCAGGGACGCGCATAAAGGGACCTTTGGCTCCGTGCTGGCGGTGGCGGGCAGCGCGTCCTACCGGGGCGCGGCGGCGCTGGCCGTGGAAGGTGCCCTGCGCACAGGGGCCGGCATCGTTACGCTGGCAAGTGTAGAGCCGGTGCTGGCGGCGGTGGCCGCACGCCTGCCCGAGTGCTGCCTCTGCCCCTGCGAGGCGGGGGCAGAGGGCGGCATCTCGCCCCAGAATATCGACCGCATCCGGCGGCAGAAGGCCTCTGTTCTGCTGGCGGGCCCCGGGCTGGGCTATACGGCCCAGAGCGCGGCCCGTGCCGCCGAGACCCGGGCGCTGGTAAAAACGCTCCTGCCCGGTTTTTCCGGCAGTGCAGTGCTGGATGCGGACGGCCTGAACGCCGCCGCTGACCTGCTCCAAACGGAAAAAATGCTTCACCCTCAGGGGGAACTGATCTTAACGCCCCACCCCGGCGAGATGGCCCGGCTGACCGGACACTCTGCGGCAGAGATCAATGCGGACCGAGAAGGCATGGCGCTGCGCTATGCGAAAGCATGGAATGCTGTGGTGGTGCTGAAGGGGGCGCACACCGTCATTGCAGGGCCGGATGGCCGCTGCGCGGTCAATCCCACCGGCAACCCGGGGCTTTCCCGGGGCGGCAGCGGGGATGTGCTGGCGGGCATGATCAGTGCCCTGCTGGCCTGCGGTCTGCCTGCCTTTGAGGCCGCTGCCTGTGCCGTTTATCTCCATGGTGCAGCTGCCGACCGTGCCGCCGCCCTGCACGGGGAAACCGGGATGCTCCCGCATGATCTGCTGGATGCGCTGGGGACCCTGTTTGCCGAGAACGGGCGCTGAGCAAGGGGACGATCCCATCAAAAAAGAAACGCTTCCTTTCCTCTGGATTTGTGTTATACTGGAGCTATCCAAAACACAACGATCTGCCGGAAAGGAAGCGTTTCTTTTATGGTTCCTGCACTGGAAAAAATCATTGCCGAGAGCGACCGCATCGTCTTTTTTGGCGGCGCGGGGGTCTCCACCGAAAGCGGCATCCCCGATTTCCGCAGCGTGGACGGCCTGTACCACCAGAAGTATGATTACCCGCCCGAGACCATCCTGAGCCACACCTTCTGGGAGGAGAACCCCGAGGAGTTCTACCGATTCTACCGGGATAAGCTTATTGTGAAGGGGGCAAAGCCCAACGCTGCCCACCTGCGGCTGGCAAAGCTGGAGCGGGAGGGCAGGCTGAAAGCCATCGTCACCCAGAACATCGACGGCCTGCATCAGGCTGCGGGGGCCAAGACCGTTTACGAGCTCCACGGCAGCACCCTGCGCAACTACTGCGTGAAGTGCGGCGCGTTCTACGATGTGGACTTCATTGCCAACAGCACCGGCGTGCCCCGCTGCCCCAAGTGCGGCGGCATCGTCAAGCCGGATGTCGTTCTGTACGAGGAAGGGCTGGATGAGGAGGTGCTCTCCGGGGCTGTGTCTGCCATCCGCAAGGCGGATACCCTCATCATCGGCGGCACCAGTCTGGTGGTCTACCCGGCGGCGGGGCTCATCCGGTACTTCCGGGGCCGCCATCTGGTGGTCATCAACATGCAGCCCACCGGGGCGGATGCACAGGCCGACCTGTGCATTGCCAAGCCCATCGGTCAGGTACTGAGCGAGGACGTTTTATTGGAGGACTGAGATGAAAGCTGTCATTCTGGAAAGCTATGTCATGGAGGAAGGCGACCTCGACTGGTCGGGGGTAAAGGCGCTGGTGCCCGATACTACCAGCTATGTCCGCACGGCCTACGAGGAAATCGCCCCCCGCATTGGAGATGCGGACATCGTTCTGCTGAACAAGTGCCGCATGGATGAGGAGATCTTACAGCAGTGCCCGAACCTGAAATGGGTGGGCATCATTGCCACGGGCACCGACAACCTGGATCTGGAAGCTTGCCGCCGCCACGGCGTTGCAGTGGCCAATGTGCCGGGCTATTCTACCTACAGCGTGGCCCAGATGACCTTCAGCCTGCTGCTGGCCATCTGCCAGTGCGCGGAGCGCTACAACCGTGCCGTCAAGCAGGGATGCTGGCAGCTGGATATCCCGGAGAGCATCGGCCTGCTGCCCCAGATGGAGCTCTACGGCAAGACCTATGGCGTTTACGGCTATGGCAGCATCGGGCGGCAGTCGGCCCGCATTGCCAGAGCCTTTGGCATGGAGGTGCTGGTCTGCACCCGCACCGTCCGGCCCGAATACGCCGCTGACGGTGTGGAGTTTGTGGATTATGATACCCTGCTGAGGCGGTGCGATATCCTCAGCCTGCACTGCCCGGCCACGCCCCAGACCCGGGGCCTTGTCAACGCGGAGGCGCTGGCGAAGATGAAGCCCGGGGCCATTCTGCTCAACACGGCCCGGGGCGCACTGGTGGATGAGGAGGCCGTGGCAGCGGCTCTCCACAGCGGTCAGCTGGGCTTTTACGGGGCCGATGCCTTTGTCGCCGAGCCTCTGCCCCAGGAAAGTCCCCTGCGGGCAGAACCCCACGCTATCCTCACACCGCACATTGCGTGGACGACCCGGGAGGCTTTGCAGAACCTGATGGACATTACCACCCGGAACCTGCGCACCTGGCTGGAAGGAAACGGCGAGCACATCGTCAACAGATAAAAAGGAGAGATGAATCATGCAGGCAACCATTCACAACGAATTCCTGACCCTGACCGTGGATACCCATGGTGCCGAAGCAGTCAGCCTGAAAAATGCCGCCGGGCAGGAGATGCTCTGGCAGGCCGACCCGGCTGTCTGGAAGCGCCACGCTCCCATCCTTTTCCCCTGGACGGGCAAGCTGACCGGCGGGGCCTTTACCCATAAGGGCAAGACCTACCCCGGCGGTCAGCACGGCTTTGCCCGGGATGTGGAGCACACCCTGCTCTGCGCCGAGGGCGACACCATCCGGCTGGAGCTGCGCTCGGATGAAAAGAGCAAGGCAGAGCGCTTCCCCTTTGATTTTGTTCTGACCAGCACCTTCCAGCTGGAGGGCAGGACGGTGCACCACACCCTGACCGTCACCAACCCCGCCGATGCCGCCGAGGAGCTGCGGTTCGGCATCGGCTACCACCCGGCGTTCCGCATCCCCTTTGATGACAAGCACACCACCACCGATTACGAGTTCCGCTTCGACCAGCCGGAGAGCCCGATGATCCTGGACGCTTACCCCAACGGTCTGCTGACCGGCAAGTGCGGTTACCGGTGGAAGAACGAGCAGAGCATCCCCCTGACAGACGATCTGTTTGAAAACGACAGCTTTTGCATGGCCGGTCTGCGCAGCCGCACGCTGGGCATCTACGAGAAGGACACCGGCAAGGGAATCGTCTGTAATGTGGAGGGCTACCCCTATACCCTCATCTGGTCGGCTCCGGCAAAGCCTGTGCGCTTTGTCTGCATTGAGCCGTGGCACTCCCTGCCCGGTGCCCAGACCGATACCCAGGAGTGGAGCCGGCGCGCCGCTGCCGCCTGCCTTGCCCCCGGCCAGACCTGGGAGACCACCCTCAGCACAACGTTTGAGCGCTGAAGCAAAGTTTGGCAAAGAAATGCAGGAACCCCTTGACAGAGGGGACTGCATTCTGATTTAATTAGAATCGATAAAAGGGAGTAAAGGGCATTCCGCAGGGCCTGCGGGGTGCTGCATGGCAGCGTCATCACGGCAGAAATGCCCGATGTCATGTGTTGGCTTGAGACTTTTGTCACAGACAGAGTGCTGTGGCAGGGGTCTCTTTTTTCTTGCCCGGCACCGGAACACAAGGAGGAAAAATAAATATGGATCTTCTGAACACATTCGCCAGTCTCTTTTCCAATTTTGGGAATCTGACCTGGCAGATGGTGGTGATGTGGGGCATCGGTGCGCTGCTCATCTACCTTGCCATCGCCAAAAAGATGGAGCCGAGCCTGCTGCTGCCCATGGGCTTTGGTGCCATTCTGGTCAACCTGCCTCTCTCGGGTGCCATCACGCAGGGGGATACGGTCGGCCCGATCTCTGCATTGTTTGAAGCGGGCATGTCCAACGAGCTGTTCCCGCTGCTGCTCTTCATAGGCATCGGTGCCATGATCGATTTTGGCCCGCTGCTGGAAAAGCCGTGGCTGATGCTCTTTGGCGCGGCGGCCCAGTTCGGCATCTTTTTCACCCTGTTTCTTGCGGGCTTCTTCTTTGACCTGAAGGATGCTGCCTCCATCGCTGTCATCGGTGCGGCAGACGGCCCTACCGCCATTTTCGTGGCCAATACGCTCAACTCCCAGTACCTCGGTGCCATCATGGTGGCAGCCTACAGCTACATGGCGCTGGTGCCCATCGTGCAGCCGCCCGTGATCCGGCTGCTGACCACGCAGAAGGAGCGCCGCATTCGGATGTCCTATGAAAAGGGCAGTGTTTCCCAGCTGACCAAGATCCTGTTTCCCATCGTGGTCACGATCATTGCAGGCATGGTGGCTCCGGCCAGTGTGGCGCTGGTGGGCTTTTTGATGTTCGGCAACCTGCTGCGGGAGTGCGGGGTGCTGAATGCGCTGAGCGAAACCGCCCAGAATGTGCTGGCAAACCTCATCACCATCGTGCTGGGCCTGACCGTTGCCGGGCAGATGACCGCCGACAAGTTCGTGCGGCCCGACACCCTGCTCATCCTTGCACTGGGTCTGGTGGCCTTCGTCTTTGATACGGCAGGCGGCGTACTGTTTGCAAAGCTGCTGAACCTTTTCCGGCCGGAGGGCAAAAAGCTGAATCCCATGATCGGTGCGGCCGGCATCTCGGCCTTCCCCATGAGCGGCCGTGTGGTCAACAAGATGGGCCTGGAAGAGGACAACCAGAATTTCCTGCTGATGTATTCCATCAGCGTCAACGTTTCGGGACAGATCGCGTCCGTCATTGCAGGCGGCCTGATCCTGACCCTGATGGCTTAACGGAGGTGATCGCATGCTTCATCTTACTTCGTGGATGACCACGCTGCCGATGATGCTGATCGGGATGGTCGGCATCATCCTTGTCATCGGTATCATTGTTCTGGCAGTGATGCTGCTCAACCGGCTGACGGGCCGGAAATAAAAGAAAAAGGCGATGCAGCTGTTCAAAACTGCATCGCCTTTTTGCTTGTGTAAGATTACAGAGTCTGGATGGCGGCCTTGATGCGCTGGGCGGCGACCTTGGTCTTTTCGGCATCGCCAAAGGCGGTCAGGCGGAAGTAACCCTCGCCGCACTCGCCAAATCCGACACCCGGGGTGCCGACCACGCCGCAGTTCTCCAGCAGCCAGTCGAAGAACTCCCAGCTCTTCATGTTGCCGGGGCAGCGCAGCCAGATGTAGGGGCTGTTCTTGCCGCCGCAGTACCACACGCCGCAGGCATCCAGCGCGTCAGCAATGACCTTGGCGTTCTGGCGGTAGTAATCGAGGTTGGCCTGGATCTCAGCCATGCCGCTCTCGGTGAACACGGCGGCAGCAGCGCGCTGAACGACATAGGGCACGCCGTTGAACTTGGTGGTCTGGCGGCGCAGCCACAGCTTGTTCAGGTTCATGCCCTCGCGCTCCAGCTCGTGGGGCACGATGGTGTAGCCGCAGCGGGTGCCGGTGAAGCCTGCGATCTTGGAGAAGGAGCAGATCTCAATGGCGCACTCGCGGGCACCCTCCACCTCAAAGATGCTGCGTGCCAGAGCGGGATCGGTGATGAAGCACTCGTAGGCGGCATCGTACAGGATAACGGCGTTGTTCTTTTTGGCGTAGTCCACCCAGGCCTTGAGCTGCTCGCGGGTGTAGGCGGCACCGGTGGGGTTGTTGGGGCTGCAGATGTAGATGATGTCAGCCTTCACGCTGTCATCGGGCATCCCCAGGAAGCCGTTCTCCTGGCTGGTGCGGCCGTAAATGATCTTGCGGCCGTCGGTCACGTTGTCGTCCACATAGGTGGGGTAAACGGGGTCCGGAACCAGAACGGTGTTGTCCACATCAAACAGGCCCAGCACGTTGGCCAGGTCGCTCTTGGCACCGTCGGAGATAAAGATCTCGTCCTCAGCCAGCTGGGTGCCGCGGCCTGCGTAGTAGCCCTGAATGGCCTGCTTCAGGAACGGATAGCCCTGCTCAGGGCCGTAGCCGTGGAAGCCCTCCTTGGTGCCCATCTCAGCAGCGGCATCCTGCATGGCGGTGACCACGCACTTTGCCAGAGGCTGGGTCACATCGCCGATGCCCAGGCGGATGATCTCCTTTTCGGGGTGTGCTTCCTGATAGGCGGCCACCTTGTGGGCAATGTCCACGAACAGGTAGCTTGCCTTCAGCTCGCCGTAATGATGATTCATTTTCATAAGTTGTTCCCTCGCTTTATATGATTGCCCGCCCTCTCAGGCCGCTTCGCGTCCAGCTCTCCCAAAGGGAGAGCCGATGCAGCGTCTACGCCAGCAGAAGCTGACCGTTGAGCCGTAATTGCCTCTCCCTTTGGGAGAGGTGGCATTGCAAAGCAATGACGGAGAGGGCGAGGATGTTAAACTTCCGCAGCTCCCTCGTACACCGTGACAGCGCTGCCGGTCATCAGCAGCTGCCTGCCGGGCAGTACCCGGATGACCAGCTCACCGCCGCGCAGCTGCACATGGATATCCTGCCCGGCGGGGCAGATGCCCAGCTCAGTCAGGGCCGCCACGGTGGCGCAGGTGCCGGTGCCGCAGGCCCAGGTCTCGCCGCTGCCGCGCTCCCACACCCGCATCTTCAGGTGGGCGGCATCCACCACCTGCACAAATTCGGTGTTGATGCGCTCCGGGAAGTTGGCGTGATGCTCGAACGCCGGGCCGATGGCTTCCAGCTTCAGGCTGTCCACATCCTCCACCACGGTCACGCAGTGGGGGTTGCCCACGCTGATGCAGGTCACCTTCCACACTTTTCCCTCTACGGTGAGCGGCTGATCCACCAGCGGGCCTTCGCCCATGTGGATGGCAGGCAGGTCGGCCGGCAGGGTGCTGTAAGCGCCCATCTCCACCTGCCACAGCTGTGCGCCCTGCCGGGTGATGCGCTTGACACCGCTGTTGGTGTCGATGGTCAGGACAGGCTTTTCCACCCCGTGGGTGTAGAGCCACTCGGCCACACAGCGCACGCCGTTGCCGCACATCTGGGCCTCGCTGCCGTCTGCGTTGAAAATGCGCATCCGGCCATCGGCCCCGGGGGTCACAGGGGCGCAGATGCAGATGATGCCGTCCGCACCTACGGAAAAATGCCGGGCAGAGAGCCGCTGTGCAAGCGCGGCAATGTCTGCGGGCACACCGGATGCACGGCAGTCCAAATAGATGTAATCATTGGCACAGCCCTGCATCTTGGTAAATGACAATTTCATGGAGCATTCTCCTTTACAGGCGGGACCTCTGCGGCCATGCTGATGCAGCATGGCTGAGAGGTTTGGTTCGTCACATATAATCATAAGAATCAAACGGGCTTCTGTCAAGCAAAAAAGAGGGCTTTGTGCAATTTTCATCGGTTTTTTCTGCCCGTAAAGGGCCGGAATGCAAAACAGGGCTTGACAAGATACGGCCCATGGGATATAAAAAGAGAGAGTGCTTTTGCACGCCGGAGAGGGCGTGCAGGCAGAGAAGAAAGAATCATTGACAAAAGGAGACCGCGACGATGGATACTTTTGAAAAGATCCGTGCACTGCTGGCAGAGCAGCTGGATATTGACCCTGCTAAGATCACGATGGAGAGCGACATTATGAGTGATTTCGAGGCCGACAGCCTGGATATCGTGGACATGGTGATGACGCTGGAGGATGAGTTTGGCATTGAGGTGCCGGACGATGCCATCGAGAATCTGCGCACCGTGGGCGACGTGGTGGAATTTGTGGACAGCCACAAGGGCTGATAGCAGTTTTGCAAAAAGGCCCCGCACCCGCAGCGCTGCACACGGCGGCACTGCAGCGGGGCTTTTAATATGAGCTCGTGCGGAACGGCTGGAACACAGGCGTTTGGCGCACGGCTTAGGAGGATATAACAAAATGGCAAAAGACAACAAGAAGCTTGTGCAGGCGATCACCAGCCAGGAAGAAAACTTTGCACAGTGGTACACCGACATTTGCGTTAAGGCAGAGTTGGTGGAGTACTCCAGTGTCAAGGGCTTCATCATCCTGCGCCCCTATGGTCAGGCCATCTGGGAGCTGATCCAGAAGGACATGGATGCCCGGTTCAAGGCAACCGGCCACGAGAACGTGGCCATGCCCGTGCTGATCCCCGAGAGCCTGCTGCAGAAGGAAGGCGAGCTGGTCAATGGCTTCGCGCCGGAGGTGGCGTGGGTCACGATGGGCGGCTCCGACAAGCTGGAAGAGCGTCTGGCTGTCCGCCCCACCAGCGAGACCATGTTCTGCGACCACTGGTCCCGCGTGCTGCACAGCTACCGCGAGCTTCCCATGAAGTACAACCAGTGGTGCAGCGTGGTGCGCTGGGAAAAGACCACCCGTCCCTTCCTGCGCAGCCGCGAGTTCTGGTGGCAGGAAGGCCACACCATCCACGAGACTGCCGCCGAGGCTGAGGCTGAGACCCAGCAGCAGCTGAACTGCTACGCAGATGTCTGCGAGCAGGATCTGGCCATCCCCGTGGTGAAGGGCCGCAAGACCGATAAAGAGAAGTTCGCCGGTGCGGAGGCCACCTACACCATCGAGGCCATGATGAAGGACGGCAAGGCCCTGCAGAGCGGCACCAGCCACTACTTCGGCGATAAGTTCAGCAAGGCTTACGACGTGACCTTTACCGGCCGCGACAACCAGCTGCATCATCCGTTCCAGACCAGCTGGGGCGTTTCCACCCGTCTGGTGGGTGCCATCATCATGACCCACGGCGACGACGACGGCCTGATTCTGCCCCCGGCCGTGGCTCCCATCCAGGTGGTCGTGGTGCCTATCGCTGCCCACAAGCCCGGCGTCAGCGAGAAGGCTGCCGAGCTGGCCGAGAAGATCAGCAAGTACGCCCGCGTGAAGCTGGACGACAGCGACAACGCCCCCGGCTGGAAGTTCTCCCAGTGGGAGATGAAGGGCGTGCCCCTGCGTCTGGAGATCGGCCCCAAGGATCTGGAGAAGAACCAGTGCGTGCTGGTGCGCCGCGACACCCGCGAGAAGGTGTTCGTGAGCCTGGACGAGCTGGAGACCGCCATTCCCGCCCAGCTGGAGGCCCTGCGCAAGGACCTGTACCAGCGTGCCCTCGCCAACCGCGAGAAGCGCACCTGGGCTGCCACCACCATGGATGAGGTCAAGGAGCTGGCCAAGGCCAACACCGGCTACATCAAGACCATGTGGTGCGGCGACCTGGCCTGCGAGATGAAGATGAAGGAAGAGGCTGGCCTGTCCAGCCGCTGCATGCCCTTTGAGCAGGAGCACCTCAGCGATGTCTGCCCCTGCTGCGGCAAGCCCGCCAGCAAGATGGTCTACTGGGGCGTGGCCTACTAAGCCGCTCCACAGTCAGAGCCTGATCAGATGAAAAAAGCAGCTTTCCCGTCCAACGGGAGAGCTGCTTTTTTGGTGTCTGCCTATTGACAACTATGTATCTACTGTATATACTGTAAATATACAGATGCAACGGAGGCGGCAGACATGAATCTCTTCATCGATAACAAGAGCGGTGCACCCATCTACGAGCAGCTCTACACCCAGATCAAGAACCAGATTTTGAGCGGGGAACTGCAGCCGGAGGAAGCGATGCCGTCCATCCGGGGGCTGGCGCGGGATCTGCGCATCAGCGTGATCACCACCAAGCGGGCCTACGATGAGCTGGAACAGGAGGGCTTTTTGTACGCCGTGCCCGCCAAGGGCTTTTTCGTGGCGGCGAAAAACACCGAGCTGCTCCGGGAAGAGAACCTGAAAAAAATCGAAGCACACCTGACGGAAGCCGTCCGGCTGGCGGCACCCTGCGGGCTGACCAAACAGGAACTGACCGAAATGTTGGAATTGCTGTGGGAGGAATGAACCATGAACGCATTAGAACTGCACGGCCTTGAAAAGCACTACCCGGATTTTACGCTGGGGCCCATTGATCTGGAACTGCCCGGCGGCACAGTCTGCGGGCTGATCGGTGAGAACGGCGCGGGCAAGAGCACGACCATTAAGCTGATCCTGGACATGATCGATGGGGACGCTGGCACTGTGAAGCTGTTCGGGCAGGAGGGGATCACCCCGCTTGCCAAAGCCGATATCGGCGTGGTGCTGGGCGGCGAGGGCATCCCCACCTGCCTGACCACCCCGCAGGTGGGAAAGGTGATGGCCGGCATCTACACGAACTGGGATGCCGCAGCTTACGCGGATTATTGTAAGCGCTTTGAACTGCCGGAGAAAAAGCGCTACGCCGATTACTCCACCGGCATGAAGATGAAGCAGTGCCTTGCCGTGGCACTTTCTCATCACCCCAAGCTGCTGCTGTTGGACGAAGCCACCAGCGGCCTGGACCCGGTGGTGCGGGACGAGCTCATCGATCTGCTGCTGGACTTTGTGCGGGATGAGAACCATGCAATTTTGATCTCGTCCCACATCGTCAGCGATTTGGAAAAGCTCTGCGATACCATTGCTTTTCTGCACAAGGGAAAGCTCCTGCTCTGTGAGGACAAGGACACGCTGCGGGAGGAGTACGCTCTCTGGCACGGCACTGCCGGGCAATTGGAGGAGCTGGATAAAAACGCCATCGTCAGCCGTCGGGTGACAGCCTACGGGGCCGAGGCGCTGGTGAAGAGGGAACTTGTCCCGGCGGGCAGCACCCTGACACCGGTGAGCATCGAAGAATTGTTTGTTTTGATGGTGAAAGGGGAGAATGTGCGATGAAAGGTTTGCTGTTGAAAGATTGGTATCAAGTCAAAACAAATATGCGGATGATGTACCTCACGGTGCTGGCCGTGCTGGCGATCTGGATCCTGAGCACTTCCGGGGATTCGAGCTTTGCGGTGAATTATTCAGCTGTTTTTCTGGGGATGATGCCCGCCTACCTGCTTTCCTACGACCACGCCAGCGGGTGGACGGAGTACAGCTTTGCCCTGCCGCTGAGCAAGGAACTTCAGGTGGCAGAAAAATATCTCGTGGGTCTGCTTTGCACGGCGGTCTCTGCGGCGCTGAATGGAATTTTCTGCGGCATCCGGTTCTGGATGGGAAAACCGCTTCCTGCGATGCCGATCGGCCTTTTGCTGGGGGCGGGCGCAGCTTCCATCCTGCTGATAAACGGGATCATGCTGCCGCTGTACTACCGTTTTGGCGCAGAAAAGGCGCGGATGCTCTACATGCTGATGTTTGCCGGAATGGGCGCTGCCCTGGGCGGCGGAATGGTCCTGATGGATGCCGTTCCGGAACCGGGCGCGGCCATTGCCATCGTCGGTGTGCTGGCAGCGGTGCTGGCCCTGTATGCCGTGTCCTGGCGGGTGTCGGTGGCATGGTATGGAAAGTATAAGAAGTAGGCTCTTCTTTGTGCAATATAGCAATAATCCGGTAAAAAAACTGTAAAAGGGGTTGAAAAATCCGGCCCGGCGTAGTATGATAACGGGGCTGAAAGAAAAATCTTACACCAAGGAGGAGTTTGTTTCCATGTCCAGTGACCAGACGGATCACCCCAAACAACGCTTCTCCTGCGATGCGGGCCGTGCAAACGTGTTAGCCGCATCCTGAACTGCATGCCCTTTGTACACCGCAGGAGTTGTAACCAGACCGATGCGGTGTATTTTTTATGCCCGGAAACGGGAAACGGAGGGACCAAACCATGCAGAAGAAAAATTATGTGCAGGAGATTCTGGAGATCATCCACAGCGGTCTGCCCCAGGCAGAGCTGGCTGAAAAGCTGTCCGATTACCATGAAAATGACCTGGCCGATGCCCTGACGGCCCTGACACCGGAGGAGCGCCAGAAGGTGTACACCGCACTGGGCGTGGATACGGTGGCAGAGATCTTCTCCTATCTGGACGATGCAGAGCCTTACCTGAAGGAGCTGGACCCCGAGCGGGCTGCCCGGGTCATCTCCCACATGGATTCGGACGATGCCGTGGATGCTCTGGATGACCTGGAAGAGGACGATAAGGTAAAGATCGTCCACCAGCTGGACAAGGATGCCGCCGATGATGTGAAGCTGCTGCTCTCCTATCACGAGGACGAGATCGGCAGCTGCATGACCACCAACTACATCTGCATCCGCAGGGATATGACCATCCGGCAGGCCATGAGTGAGCTGGTGAAGCAGGCAGGCGAGAATGATAACATCTCCACCTTGTATGTGGTGGATGAAAGTGAGCACTTTTATGGTGCCATTGACCTGAAAGACCTCATCGTGGCCCGTGCAGAGGAGCGCCTGGAAAAGCTGATCGCACGCTCCTACCCCTACGTCACCGACCACGAGAAGATCAGCGACTGCATCGACCGCATCGTGGACTACGCCGAGCGCTCGCTCCCTGTCCTGAACGACAGCGGGAAGCTGCTGGGCATCATCACCTCGGCGGATGTGGTCGAGCTGGTGGACGACGAGATGGGCGATGATTACGCAAAACTCGGCGGCTTGACCAGTGAGGAGGACCTGAACGAGGGTGTGTTCCAGAGTGTGAAAAAGCGCCTGCCCTGGCTGATTGCCCTGCTGTTCCTCGGGATGCTGGTGTCCTCGGTGGTGGGTGCGTTTGAATCGGTGGTGGCGGTGCTGCCCATCGTCATCTGCTTCCAGTCCATGGTGCTGGATATGGCTGGCAATGTGGGCACCCAGTCGCTGGCTGTGACCATCCGTGTGCTGGTGGACGAGAACCTGACCACTGCCAAAAAACTCCAGCTGCTCTGGAAGGAAATGCGGGTGGGCCTGACCAACGGTGCACTGCTGGCCGTACTGGCGCTGGGCTTCCTGGGCTGCTACATCCACCTCTTCAAGGCCTACGCCTGGGGGGAAGCCTTCCTGCTCTCGGGCTGTGTGGGCGTATCTCTGGTCGTGGCCATGGTGATCTCCAGCCTGGTGGGCACGGTCATCCCCATGCTGTTCCATAAGATCCACATCGACCCCGCCGTGGCTTCCGGCCCGCTCATCACCACCATCAATGATCTGGTGGCTGTGGTGGTCTACTATGGCCTGGCCGCCGTGGTGCTGATCGATATGTTCCATCTGGGCTGAAATAGAGAAAGGCTGCTGCCGACAACTCCCTCAGTCACGGCTTCGCCGCGCCAGCTCCCTCTTGGAGGGAGCCTTGACGTAATGGCAATCTGTGAAAGCCTCCCTCATTGAGGGAGGTGGCATCGCGTGAGCGATGACGGAAGGAGTTTGGCAACAGCCTCTTTTTACTTATTCTGTATCCAATACCGCTGTGTCAGCGTTCCATCGGAGGAATCGAACTGCTCATCCTCCAGCACGCCGCCGTTGGCGCGGATGGTCTTTGCTGAGGCGACATTGTAGTGGTCGCAGCAGATGCGTACTTTTTCGATGCCTCGTTCTTTGGCCTTTTCCAGCGTCAGGCGAAGCATCTGGGTGGCGTAGCCGTTCTGCCGCTCCGAGGGGCGGACGCTGTACCCGATGTGCCCGCCGTAGGTCAGCAGGTAATCGTTGAGCCGGTGGCGCAGGTTGGTCATGCCCACCAGATGCTCATGCTCATCCAGAGCAAGATACTCCGTGGCGGGCACGAGACCGGCGGGGGTTGTGGCCGGGTCTTTCAGCTTGCGGAGTTGGGCCAGCCAAGCATCGAAGTCGGCATATTTGTCCAGAGCCGAGGTGCCGTCCATCCGGGAGCCGATGGCCAAAAATTCTTCCCGGTAGGCCATTACCTGTTCCCGGTCGCCCTCATTCGGCTCCCGCAGGTGGATCTTCTGGGGTGAGGTGCGCCGGGTGGCGGTTCGGAAATCCGGAGCCTTCATCAGGCCGTGGCAGTTGCAGTAGAAGTAAAGCACACCTGCGCCCCGCAGGGAGAAGCGGGCAGAGGCATCTCCCTCGGGGTAGAGCTTGACCAGCTGCAGCTTATCGCCGGTGAGGTAGGCCAGAAACGAGATGTAATGGTTTTTCTCCATGGGGTGGTGCAGGGTGACGAAGAGCTCGTCCTCCACCCGCTCCACGGTCAGCTGATGATGCTCGTCGGCATCCTCGGCTTCGGCGATGTCCAGCGCAGGCAGGGTGATGCCGCAGCAGCTCACCACAGCCTGTCCGGTGGCGTGGAGCACATTGCCGCAGAGAGGGCAGACGTAGAGCTTGCTCCGCAGCAGGTTGGCTGCCCGGTTCCGGTTGATGATGGGTTCTCCCTGCATCAGCTCCAGCACGCTGACCCCCAGAGCCGCAGCCAGCGGTTCCAGCAGGGAGATATCGGGCAGACCCTTGGCGGTCTCCCACTTGGAAATGGTCTTGGCGCTGACAGAAAGCGTTCCGGCAAGCTCTGCCTGGGTCAAGCCCTTGGCTTCCCGCAGCTGCCGGATGGTGCTGCCTGTGACGTATGTGTTCATAGTAATAACCCTCCTGAATAACCCCCCAGTCTGCTTCGCAGACAGCCCCCGCTAATAGGGGGGCCATTGGCAAAACCGTAAGCTCCTGCTTCTCCGGGTGTGCTGCCCAGCCCCGCAGGGCCGCCCCTACTAGGGGCGGTGGCATCCCGCAGGGATGACGGTGGGGTTTGTTGCTGCCAGCTTACCATACAAAAAAACTCCACGCAACCTACGCTGCGTGGAGTTCGTGCTTTCAGGAATTATTCGGCATCAGTCTCGTCTTCCTCGTCCGGGTCCAGCTCCATGGTGAACACGGCCTTTTTCAGCTTGCCGCAGCCCTGGGCCTTCAAGCCGGATTTGTACGGCTCCCCGGCCAGATAGAGGGCAAAGCGGCCCTCGCAGAGCATTCCGGCAATGCTGGTGCCGGCGGTGCCCACGGTGGTATCAGCGGCTTCGTCAGCGGGCCGGGTGGGGCTGAACTCGCCCAGGGACACTTCAAACAGCTCGCTGCCCTCGAGGTCGGTCTCAAGGGTCAGGTGGTTGTCGTGCCGGACAAAGGGGGCCTTGTCGCTGGCCTGCGGGGTCACGGTGCTCACCATGACCACAGCCTTGTCACCATCGATGCGGGTGCGCCCGGCGGGCAGGTTGTTGATATCCCGCGCCATGATGAACTCGATGACGCTGTCCAGACTGCTGCACAGGCCCAGATAGTTGGGGAGATTGTTCAGGGTATCGTAGATCATGGATCAGTCCTCTTTCGGGTCGGTCAGAAGCTCCTTGATGCTGGGCACAACGCCGCCCAGATTTTGCAGCTCCGACGGGATGATGATCTTGGTGGCTTTGCCGTTGGCGACCTTGGCCAGTGCTTCCAGGCTGCGCAGAGCCAGCACCTTGTCGTTGGGCATGGCCTCGTTCAGCAGGCGGATGGCATCGGCGTTGGCCTTCTGCACCGCGAGAATGGCCTGCGCCTCGCCCTCAGCTTCGAGAATGCGCTGTTGTTTGACGGCATCGGCACGGAGGATGGCGGCTTCCTTTTCGCCCTCGGCGGCGGTGATGGCGGCCTGCTTCTCACCGTCGGCCTTCAGGATGACGGCGCGCTTTTCGCGCTCTGCCTTCATCTGCTTCTCCATGGCTTCCTGGATCTCGCGCGGCGGGATGATGTTCTTGACCTCCACGCGGTTGACCTTGATGCCCCACTTGTCGGTGGCTTCATCGAGGATGGCCGTGATCTTGCCGTTGATGACATCGCGGCTGGTCAGGGTGTGATCCAGCTCCATCTCACCGATGATGTTGCGCAGGGTGGTGGCGGAAAGGCTCTCGATGGCTGCGATGGGCTGGTTGACACCGTAGGTGTAGAGCTTGGCATCCATGACCTGGAAGAACACCACGGTGTCGATCTGCATGGTGACGTTATCGCGGGTGATCACAGGCTGGGGAGGAAAGTCCGCGACCTGCTCCTTCAGGCTGACCTTTTTGGCGATCCGCTCAATGAACGGGATCTTGACATGCAGGCCGGCCGACCAGGTGTCGGAGTAGCTGCCCAGACGCTCCACAACGTACACCATGGACTGAGGCACGATGACGATGTTGGTGACGACGATGAGCAGGATGACAAAGATGAGCGCGAGGATCACGAACAGCATGATAGGCATAGAGACGCTCCTTTTTTTAGTGGTTGATGGATTCGGTCAGGATGGGTTCCACGATGAGCAGGGTGCTGTGGATCTCGGTGACCCGGCAGGCCTGCCCGGGGGTCAGGGTATCGCCGGGGGTGGCGCAGCGGGCGCTCCAGTCCACGCCATCCAGCCGCACCCGGCCCGTCTGCTGGGCAGAAACGGGGGTCAATACCCGGGCCTCCCGGCCAAGGGCGCGGTCACCGTTGGTGGGGGTGGGCTGCTTGTGCAGCCGTTTGGCCAGCGGCTTGAATGCCAGCAGACAGACCGCGCTGACCGCAATGAACACCACCGCCTGCACCCGGAACGAGTGGGTGAACAGGCAGCAGAGCAGGGCTGCCGCGCTGCCTGCCGCAAACCAGACGGATACCATGCTGAAGGTCATGCCCTCCAGCGCCAGGAAACCGACGGCGGCAAGGAGCCAGAAAATGGGGTCAATGGACATCGAACATCCCTCCTTCTTCGTTTATTATATAACAAAGGCGTGGAAATGACAATATGTTGTTATTTAAGGGCGAGTGCTGCTCTGTTCAACCTCTCAGTCGCAGGCTTCGCCGCGTCAGCGAAGATGACGGAGAGGTTTAATCCGTTTCCTTATACATAATCATAGTAGCTGTGGTTCGGGTTATGCCCCACCTCTTCCACCACGATGGTGAAGCCCATGGGATTCACCTCGGTGCTCTTGCCGCTGGCAAGGGTCTCCACGATGATATGCTCGGTGCGGTTGACGATGATCTCCGCGGTCTCCACCTTGCCCACCCGCTGGTAGTGCAGGATGCCGTCCTCGGCACGCAGGACCCGCAGCTGGCCGGTGCGGAAAGCCTCGCAGGTGTGGCGGAGCTGTGCCAGCTGTGCCAGCACGGGGCGCAGGCGCTGCTCGTGGGCATCCCACCGGAAGAAAGCCCGGTTGAAGGGGTCCCGGTAGCCCTGCATGGCAATCTCGTCGCCGTAGTACAGGCAGGGCACACCCGGCAGGGTGTAGATGATGGCGTAGGCCATCCGCAGGCGGAGCAGGCCCTCCTCGTAGGCATCGCCGGTCACACAGCGGCCGCTCTGCCACGCGCGGCCCCGGCCATTGGCGGGCTCGTCAGCGATCACGGTCAGGGCACGCTCGGTGTCGTGGGTGGAGAGGAAGTTCAGGGCGGTGTCCATGGCCGGGGCAGGGTAGTGTTCGCAGATGGTCAGGATCTCCGTCATGGCCTGCTCGGCGGGCTTGCCCTTGACGAAATCCAGCACGGCGTTCTTGAAGGGGTAGTTCATCACGCTGTCCAGGCCCTTGCCCAGCAGATAGGTGCGGCGCTTATTGAAGCCGAACTTGGTGGTGGCATCCTCCCACACCTCGCCCAGCAGGAACTTTTCGGGGCTGACCCGCTTGACGGCGGCGCGCACCTTCTCAATGAATTCGTCGGGCAGCTCATCGGCTACATCCAGCCGGAAGCCTGCCGCGCCGCGCCGCAGCCAGGTGTCGATGACACCGCCCGGGCCGGTGATGAACTCCACATAGGAGGGGGTCTCCTCGTCGACCTCGGGCAGGGTCTCAAAGCCCCACCAGCTGCGGTAGCCGTCCTTGTACTGGGGGCCGAAATCGTACCAGCAGCGGTAAGGGGAGTTGGGGTCCCGGTACGCGCCGCCCTCACCATAGCGGCCCTCGCGGTTGAAGTAGCGGCTGTCGGAGCCGGTGTGGCTGAACACGCCGTCCAGCACAATGCCGATGCCGTATTTTTTGGCGGCGGTGCACAGTGCCTCAAAATCCTCGTTGGTGCCCAGCAGGGGGTCCACATTCAGGTAGTCGGCGGTGTTGTAGCGGTGGTTGGAGTGGGCCTCAAAGATGGGGTTGAGGTAGATGAAATCCACCCCCATCTCGTGCAGGTAAGGGAGCTTTTGCTGGATGCCCTTGAGGTCACCGCCGAAATAATCCTCATTCAGGTGACCACCTACCTCGTTGGGCTGCCAGAAGGGCTCGGCGTGCTTGTCGGCCTGATAGATGCGGTCGGCAAAGGGCATGGGCTTGTTCTCCACGCCTTCGCAGAAGCGGTCCGGGAAGATCTGATAGAACACCTTGCCCTTGATGCTTTCAGGGGTCTCAAAGTCCTGCTCATAGACCGTGATCTGCCAGCTTTCGCCATCCTGCCAGCTGATCACGCCGCAGTTGTCGGGGCCGCGCACGATGCGGCGGAAGTCGGTGTAGAGGTCGAAGTAATAGAAGTAGAGGCCCGGGTCATTCAGAGGCACTTCCACAGAAAAGTGGTTCTGCCTGGGGGTCTGGCCATCGAAGTTCATCCGGTAGTAGACGGGAACATCGAACTTGCCCTCTTTTTTCAGGACAAGGTGCGGGTCTACATAGCCCAGCTCCTCGGGGATGCAGAGCGACAGCCGGACAGTCTGCCCGGCGCGCACCGCACCAAAGGGCTGCTTGAAATAGGGGTCAAAACTGTTGAACAGACAAGACAAGTGGGGTCGTTCCTTTCTCAAAAAAAGCCCCGGTTCCGTAATGGCTCCGGGGCAGAGATATATTTATGCTGAACCCTTCCGTCAATGCTTCGCATTGCCACCTCCCCTAGTAGGGGAGGCCTTGGCAGAACGGTGAAGTCTGTGCGTAAAGGAAAAGCTGTAAAACTTCCCGTAACGCCAGAGGCCCCACTACTAGGGGGGCTGTCACCGTAGGTGACTGGGGGTTAACCTGTCCAATTACTTCACAGCAGAAGCGTGCCAGATGTCGCGGGCGTAATCCAGCACAGAACGGTCTGCGCTGAAGATGCCGCTGTTGGCGGTGTTCTTCAGGCTCATCTGTGCCCACTTCTCGCGGTCAGCATACAGGCGCTGCAGGTCGGCCTGAGCACGGCGGTAATCCTTGAAGTCGGCCATGACCATATAAGGATCGCTGGTGCGCAGGTTCTCGGTGACCTCGTGGAAGTCCTCGCCGTTCCAGCCGCGCTCCAGGAAGTTCAGAGCGGCATTTGCCACGTCATCGCCCATGATGAAGGCGCTGGGGTGGTAGCCCACCTGCTTGAGGTTGTTGACCTCGGGGGTCAGCATACCGAAGATCAGCTCGTTCTCCTTGCCGGCGGCATCGGCGATCTCAACGTTTGCGCCGTCCAGCGTGCCCAGCGTGATGGCACCGTTCAGCATGAACTTCATGTTGCCGGTACCGGAAGCCTCGGTGCCTGCCAGAGAGATCTGCTCAGAGACCTCGGCAGCGGGCATCAGGTGCTCGCTCAGGGAGACGCAGTACTCTTCCAGATAGACCACGCGCAGCTTGTCGCGCACGGCGGGATCATTGTTGATCAGGTCGCCCAGCTTGCAGATCATCCGGATCATCTGCTTGGCCATGTAGTAACCGGGAGCAGCCTTTGCGCCGAAGATATAGGTCTTGGGGATGAAGTCAGCGTTGGGGTTCTCCTTCAGGTACAGGTACTGAGCGGCGATGTTCAGGGCGTTCAGGTGCTGACGCTTGTACTCGTGCATCCGCTTGACCTGGCAGTCGAAGATGGAGTTGGGGTCGATGACCTGGCCGGTGCTCTTCTCGAGATAGGCGGCAAAGTTCTTCTTATTGTCCAGCTTGATCTCGTTGATGCGCTTCAGCACGGTCTTATCGTCCGCATACTTGTTCAGCTTGGAGAGGTTGGAAGCGTCGTGCTTGTACTCCTCGCCGATGGTCTCGTCCAGCAGCTTGCACAGCTCAGGGTTGGAGGCCAGCAGCCAGCGGCGGTAAGCGATGCCGTTGGTCACGTTCTTGAAAGCCTGAGGCTTGAACAGGTAGTAATCGTGGAACACGCTCTCCTTGATGATCTCACTGTGCAGCTTGGACACGCCGTTGATGCTGTTGGCGGTGTAGGCGCAGATGTTTGCCATGCGGACCTGGTTGTCGCCGATCAGGGCCATGTAGTTGATCTTGCCCTCGTCGCCGGGGAATGCTTTCTCCAGCTCCTCGCGGGCACGGCGGTTCATCTCGACCACGATCTGGTAGATGCGGGGCAGGGTCATCTTGAAGATGTCCACATTCCACTTCTCCAGAGCCTCGGCCATAACGGTGTGGTTGGTGTAGGCAAAGACCTTCTGGCAGATCTCAAAGGCCTTATCCCAGTCAAAGCCGCACTCGTCCAGCAGGATGCGCATCATCTCGGGGATGGCCAGCGTGGGATGGGTGTCGTTCAGCTGGATGGCGACCTTGTCGGCCAGATTCTCCAGCGTGCCGTAGGTGGACAGGTGGTTCTGCACGATATCGCCGATGGATGCGGCAGAGAGGAAGTACTGCTGGCGCAGGCGCAGGATCTTGCCTTCAATGTGGTTGTCGTTGGGGTACAGCACCTTGGAGATCAGCTCGGCGCTGGCGTTCTTGCTCATGGCAGTGTTGTAGTTGCCCAGAGAGAAGCTGGACATATCAAAGTCAGGAGCCTTGGCCTGCCACAGGCGCAGCTTGGCAACGCCCTTGCCGTCGTAGCCCTGCACATACATGTCGGAGGGCACAGCCATAACGCTGTTGTAGTTGGTGTGCTGGATATAGTGGAAGCCGTGATCCCAGTTCTCGCGGATCTCGCCGTCAAAGCGGACCTCGATGGCCTGATCGGGGTGGCTCTTCAGCCAGACCTGACCACCGGGCAGCCAGTTGTCAGCGCGCTCATGCTGCCAGCCGTCCACGATCTTCTGCTTGAAAATGCCGTACTCGTACAGGATGGAGTAGCCGGTGCCGCAGATGCCGGTGGTGGCCATGCCGTCCAGATAGCAGGCAGCCAGACGGCCCAGACCGCCGTTGCCCAGGCCTGCATCGGGCTCTTCCTCAAAGATGCCCTCGATGTTGATGTCGGCATCAGCCAGCACCTTCTGGGCAACATCTTCCAGACCCAGGTTGAACAGACTCATCTTCAGGCTGCGGCCCATCAGGAACTCCATGCAGAGGTAGTATACCTGCTTGGTGCCGGTGCCAATGGCCTTGGACTGGAACTTCTTGTGGTTCTCACTCATCATCTGACGGCAGATCAGGGCAAGAGAGCGGTAGATCTGCTGCTTGGAAGCAACGCTCAGATCCACGCCGTACTCGCTGGTCAGCTTGTCCTGAAGAATTTTTGCAAATTCTTTTGTAGTCATAAGGAACTCCTATCCGCACACACACTTGTGCTGTTTTGAAATATCGTAACAGAGAATTTCTCCTCTTTCCCTCTCCCTGTTACCACAACAAGAACATTATAATCAGTTCTATTCGTAAAAGCAAGGAAAAACGCCGATTTTTGCCGTAACTGACATTTTTGTCACAATCTTTCTGGTAAATATGCAAAAAATTCAAAAATAACACTTTCTCTTGGAACGCATTTATATTATAATAAGAAGTGAACGGCTGTCCCGGCGGGGGTAAAAGCGTGCGCCGGGGCAGGAAACTCGGCCACAAACTCCGCTCAGAGTAATTATTAGTGAGGATACGATGGTTAATAAAGTGAGAGTGACCATTGCGGGCGCGCCCTATGCGATCGCAACGACGGATTCCGAAAAGTATATCGCCTCTCTGGCCAAACGGCTGGATGAGGATATCACCAAACTGCTGGACACCAACGAAAACCTTTCGGTGACCAAGGCGGCGGTGTTCTGCGCCATGGATTATCTGGATGAATACAAAAAGAGCACCGGCAGCGCCGAGAATATGCGCAGCCAGATCCAGGATTATATTGCCGATGCCGCCAGGGCAAAGCTGGCTGAGGATAAGGTGAAAACAGAAAATGAAACACTGCGGCGTGAAAACGATGCCCTGCGGGAGCAGCTGGCACGCCTGCAGGCCAAGCAGAAGGCCGACCGGGAAGCAAAGACGGAAGCGTGAATGGGGGCGCGGTGAGCGCGCCGGAACAAAGGGAGTATTATGCCAAAGATCGAGATCCTTGCCCCGGTGGGCAGTGAAGAGATGCTCCGCGCTGCGGTGTTCAGCGGTGCGGACGCGGTATATCTGGGCTTTTCGGGCTTCAATGCCCGCACAGGAGCCGGAAATTTTGATGCGGACAGCCTGAAGGAGGCGGTCCGGTTCTGCCACGCGCGGGGGGTCAAGGTGCACGTGGCACTGAACACCACCGTTTACGGCGGGGAGCTGGCCGCGCTGGCCGCTGCCGTGAAGGCTGTGGCCGAGAGCGGCGCGGATGCGGTCATCTGTCAGGATCTGGCGGTGGCGCAGCTCATCGGGCGGATCGCCCCCGACCTGCCCCGCCACGGCTCCACCCAGATGAGCGTCCACACCCTGCAGGGCGCACTGGAGCTGAAGGAGCTGGGCTTTACCCGGGTGGTGCTGGCCCGTGAGCTGAGCCTGCCCGAGGTAGAGCACATCACAAAGCACTGCGGCATCGAGACCGAGTGCTTTGTCCATGGCGCGCTCTGCATGTGCGTCAGCGGCCAATGCTATATGTCGGCCTTCCTGGGCGGCCGCAGCGGCAACCGGGGCTCCTGCGCCGGGCCCTGCCGCCTGCCCTTTGAGGCAAACCCGCTGCCCGAGGGCAAGCCGGGCCGTCTGCACCACCTTTCCCTGAAGGACAACTCTGTTATCGACAAGCTGGATCGGATGCAGGCCGTCGGCGTGGCATCGGCTAAGATCGAGGGCCGTCTGCGCACGCCGGAGTATGTGGCGGCGGCGGTCAGCGCCTGTCTGGCAGGCCGCGAGGGCCGCGCCTACGACCGTGACCTGCTGAAAAATGCGTTCAGCCGCTCCGGCTTCACCTCCGGCTACCTGGATGGAAAAATCGACGGCACCATGTTCGGCGTGCGCAGTGAAGCCGATGCAGAGCTGACCAAAAAGACCCTGCCTGCCCTGCGTGAGCTTTACCGCCGCGAGCGCAGCCGGGTGCCGGTGCAGTTCAGGCTGGAAATTGAAGAGGGCGGCGAGAAGCTGACCGTGACCGACGCGGACGGCAACAAGGCCTTTGCCTACGGCGATGCGGAACCGCAGCCTGCCCGCACCGACCCCACCGAGAGCCTGCAGCGCAGTCTTTCCAAGACGGGCGGCACCCCCTTTGCGGTGGAAAAGATCGATGTGGAGATGGACGGCGGCCCCTGGTTCGTGCCAGGCAGTGCCGTGAACGAGCTGCGCCGGGATGCGCTGGAGGCCCTGCTGAAAAAGCGGGAGGTCCTGCGCCCCTGGCCTGTATACGAGGCGGAGCCGGACGCTCTGCCCCTGCGCACCCTGCCGCCCCGCCGCACCCTGCGTGCCCGCTTTGAAACGTGGGATCAGGTGCCGGAGCAGGCCCTGAGCGGGGTGGAATATCTTATCCTGCCCATTGCTCAGGCCGACCGGGTGCCCCGGGAGTGGCGGGGAAAGACCCTTCTGGAGCTTCCGCGCGTGATGTTCGGCGCGCTGGAGGAGGACACCGCCCGCCGCATTGCCGCCACCCAGGATGCGGGTTTTGCGGGCTATGAGGTAAGCAACATCGCCCACCTGCGGCTCTGCCGTGGGCTGCCGATGACCGGCGGCTTTGGCCTGAATGTCACCAACCAGATGGCAGCACAGTTCTACGCCGACCATGGCCTGAACAGTGTGCTCATCCTGCCCGAAGTCAAGGACAGCGATATCAGCACCATTGCCCCCACCCATAACGGCAAGCCTGTGCCCACCGGTGTGCTGGTCTATGGCCACATGCCGCTGATGGTCACCCGTGCCTGCCCGCTGCAGAACATCCATGACTGCGCCCACTGCAATAAAGCAGGGGAACTGACCGACCGCAAGGCCAAAAAGTTCCCGGTGCGCTGCGGCATGGGCGTGCGGACGATCTATAACCCCGTACCTATTTATATGGGCGATAAGCCCGGTGCTCTGACTGTGGACTACGGTGTGGCCTACTTCACACTGGAATCCCGGGAAGAAGCAGCCGCCATTCTGGACAGCATCCGTGTCCACGCACCCTTTGAGGGAGAGTTTACAAGAGGACTTTATTTCAAAGGAACCAACTGAAGATGCAGTTTCCCCGGGCGGGAGCCGAGAGTTTCTCCGAGGACCGTCCGCTGGGGTGGGACCCTGCTGCCGCAGGCAGTAGGGCGGGCGATGGAATGGCCCGTTTCGTGTCCGAGGAGAAAGCTCCCGGAACACGCCCGAATATAACTTTAACAAGAGGTATACTATGGAACCAATCACCGTAAACTATAAAGTATTGGACCCCCGGGCCAAGGTGCCCGCCTATGCAACACCGGGGGCAGCGGCGGCCGACCTGTGCGCCGTGCTGGATGAGCCCCTGACGCTGGCCCCCATGCAGCGGGCACTGGTGCCCACCGGCCTTGCCATCGAGTTGCCCGGCCCCCACGCTGTGGCGCTGGTCTATGCCCGCAGCGGCCTTTCCATCAAGCACGGCCTGTGCATGGCAAACGGCGTGGGTGTGGTGGACAGCGACTATCGCGGGGAACTGAAGGTGCCCATGATCAATCTGGGCACCGAGGCCTATACCATCCAGCCCGGTGAGCGTGTGGCACAGCTCTGCATTGCACCGGTGTATACCGCCGCCTTTGCTCAGGCGGCCGAACTGGGGGATACCCAGCGCGGCGCGGGCGGCTTTGGCTCAACGGGGAAGTGAAGCGTATGAAAGATCTGATCCTGGCTTCTCAGAGCCCCCGCCGGAAAGAACTATTGAGCTTATACACGACGGATTTTACCGTCTGTGTCAGCGATTTTGACGAGGATGCCGTGACGGCGGATACCCCCGCCCGGCTGGTGGAACAGCTTGCCCGGGGCAAGTGCCTTGCTGTGGCCAAGGAACACCCCGGTTCCGTGGTGCTGGGCTGCGATACCGTGGTGGATGTGAACGGCGAGGTGTTCGGCAAACCCCACAGCCCGGACGATGCCAGACGGATGCTCCGTGCGCTGTCCGGCGCGACCCACTATGTGCACACCGGTGTCTGCGTTTCCGATGGTAGCCGCACTGAGAGCTTTGTGGATACCTGCAAGGTCACCTTTTTCCCGCTGAGCGAGGAGGAGATCGAGCGGTACGCCGCCACAGAGGAACCCTACGATAAGGCCGGTGCCTACGCCATCCAGGGCCGCGCGGCGGTCTGGCTGGATGCCATTGAGGGTGATTATTACACCATTATGGGCCTGCCCGTCAGCCGGACGGTCCGCCTGCTTGAACAGTTCTGACAGTTTGCGCGGCGGAATGCACAGAAAAATGAAAAATACGGAAAAACTTGACAAAACGCTTGAGAAAACGTTGACTTGCGGCTATAATAGAAACGTGTTATTCTGCGATAGGCGGTCAAACCCTGTGAAGTTTGGGCTGCTGTGCGTTTTGGAATAGACCGGAAATACGAAGGAGAGCTTCATTATGAGTTTTTTGTCAAAGGACGTTGGCGTTGATCTGGGTACTGCCAATACCCTGGTTTACATGAAGGGCAAGGGCATCATCATGCGGGAACCCTCGGTCGTGGCTGTGGATACCAAGACCGATGAGGTGCGCTGCGTGGGTGCTGAGGCAAAGGCTGTCATCGGCCGTACCCCCGGCAGCATCGTGGCAGTCCGCCCCCTGAAGGATGGTGTCATCGCCGATTTCGATATCACGGCAAATATGCTGGAGAACTTCCTGAAAAAGGCCTGCGGCAACAGCATGTTCTCCCGCCCCCGCGTGGTCATCTGCATCCCCTCCGGTGTTACCGAGGTGGAGCGCCGCGCCGTGCGTGAGGCGACCCTGAAAGCCGGTGCCCGTCAGGTCTCCGTGATTGAGGAGCCCATGGCTGCCGCCATCGGTGCGGGCCTGCCCATCAGCGAGCCCACCGGCAGCATGATCGTGGACATCGGCGGCGGCACGGCGGAGATCGCCGTCATCTCGCTGGGCGGCATCGTGGCCTCCCGCAGCGTGCGCATGGCCGGTGACATGTTCGATCAGGCCATCATCGCCTTTATCAAGCGCAAGTACAACCTGCTCATCGGTGAGCGCACCGCCGAGCAGATCAAGATCGAGATCGGTTCCGCCTACGTTCTGGACCCGGAGCTGACCATGGAGATCAAGGGCCGCAACCTGGTGGACGGCCTGCCCAAGAACATCGTCGTCCACTCTGAGGATGTGCGCGAGGCCCTGCTGGAGTGCCTGGTTAAGATCACCAGCGCCATCAAGGAGACCCTGGAGCGCACCCCGCCTGAGCTGAGTGCCGATATCATCGACCACGGCATCACCCTGACCGGCGGCGGTGCCCTGCTGCGGGGCCTGGATCAGCTGATCCAGAGCGAGACCGGCATTGATGTCCATGTTGCGGAGGACCCGCTGGATTGCGTGGCCAAGGGTGCCGGTGCGGTGCTGGATCATGTGGATGTTCTGCACGACGTGCTGGACACCGATGGAGCTCACATGTAACGATGTAACAGAGGGTGCGGACGGCTCTGGGCTGTCCGCGCCCTTTTGCAATCGGAGGAAAACCCCTTGAAAGACTTTTTCGATACCTGGAAATTCAAGATCCTGGTGGGCATCGCGGTGTTTCTGGTGGGCATCATGGCCTACGCCGGTGCCAACGGCCGCCTGACTGCCGCTCCGCAGGAGCTGCTGAGCGTGGCGGCTGCTCCATTCCAGAAAGTGGCTGCTGTGGTCAGCGGCGGTGTGGCCTCCCTGTGGGAAAAATACACCAGCATCGACGACGTGATGGCTGAGAACGAGACGCTCAAGGCCGAAAACGCCGAGCTGCGCCAGCAGATGGTGGACTACGACCGCGTCAAGGCCGAGAACCAGGCCTACAAGGCACTGGAAAGCATCCAGAGCCAGCGGCCTGAGATGAGCTATCTTTCCAGCTTTGTCATTGGCCGAGATCCGTTGGATTCCTTTTATGGCTTCACACTGGACCGCGGCACGCTGGACGGCGTGGCCGTCAACGATGCCGTGGTCAGCGACCAGGGCTACCTGCTGGGCATGGTGGTGGAGGTCGAGCCCACCAGCTGCAAGGTGATGACCATTCTTCACCCCAACTTCAACGCGGCGGGCGTGGTATCCCGCACCCGTGACAACGGCATCGTCACCGGCAGCTCCGAATACGCCGCCGATGGCCTGTGTGTGCTGACCAACCTTGCGCGCAACACCCTGACGGAGAAAAGCGACCAGGTGATCACCACCGGGCTGGGCGGAGTGTTCCCGGCTGACCTGCTGGTGGGCGTGGTACAGGAACTGGTGCCCGAGGTCAGCGGCAAATCGACCATTGCTGTCATCAAACCCGGCACCGACCCCCGCACGGTGCGCCATGCGTTCATCATTACCAGTTTCTGAGGAGGGACCCTGATGGAATCACGCCGGAAACGCAGCCGGGGCCAGATCGTCAAATGGATCTGCTATGCGCTGCTGGGCCTTCTTTGTGCTGTTTTGCAGACCACGCCCGGGCTGTTCCAGTTCGGGGCGGCAAAGCCGCTCTGGCTGCTGCCGCTGGCGCTGGCGGTCGCCGTGTTTGAGGGCGAGTTCGCCGGGGCTGTCTTTGGGGCGGTCTGCGGCCTGATGTGGGACTGGCTGGCCGGGCGCACCGTGGGCATGCTGGCGCTGGAGCTGCTGCTGCTCTGCTTTGCCGTTTCGGCGGTGATGCAGCTCTACTTCAAGAATTCGGCCGCAAACTTTGCACTCATTGCGTCTGCTGCCGCCCTGCTGGTGCTCACGCTGGACTGGCTGTTTTTCTACTATATGCCCGGTTACAGCGGCGCGGCCAGCCGCTGGCTGTGGTTCGTGCTGCCCACGGCGGCGCTCTCGGTGCCTGTCTGCTTCCCTCTGTTCGGGGTCGTGCGCCGCATCCACGAAGAATTTAAGATCGACAACGGCGTGGTGTAACGCACCCCGCGCCGGAAGGAGAATCCATGAACCAAGAAGAACGGAAAACCGCCATCCGGCGGATGCGTGTTCTCGTTGCCGCCGCCTGCATCCTCATGCTGCTGTACGGGCTGCGGCTCATCTTTTTGCAGCTGGTCAACGGGGAGGATTTCAAATCCCAGGCCACCAACACCACCGACTACAAGTTTACGGTCACGGCGGCACGCGGTGACATTGTGGACAGCCGGGGGGAGCGCATTGCCACCAGCGTCACGGGCTACAACGTGGTGCTCAACAAGCTGCTGATGGGAGACGAAGATCTGGACGGGATGCTCCAGAAGATCGTCGAGCTGCTGCGTGCCAACGGTGAGAGCTGGAACGATACTCTGCTCATCAGCCAGCCGGATGCAGCGGGCAATTATACCTTTACCGCCGAAGCGGGCAGCACCAGGGATCAGAAAGCCCTTGCCGCCATGAAGGACAATCTTGGTTTACAGCAGTATGCAACGGCCAATGATGTGATGGAGAAGCTGGTGGAGGACTACGACCTTGCCAGCTATCCGCTGAGCTGGCAGCGCACGCTGGGCGGCATCCATTACGAGATGCAGCTGCAGGCGTTCTCCAATGTGAACAACTTTATCATGGCGGAAAATGTCAGCGAGGCCACCGTGGCGACCATCAAGGAGCACAGCCTCTCGCTGCCGGGTGTGGAGATCGTGGAAACGAGTACCCGCAGCTATGAGCAATCCACGGTGCTGCCCCATGTGCTGGGCCGGGTGGGCAAGATCACCGCTGAAAAGTGGAAGGTGACCGATGAAAACGGCCAGACCACCTACCCCCTGCGCGAAAAAGGCTACAACATGAACGACATCATCGGCATTTCGGGCCTGGAATCGGCCTATGAGGACGAACTGCGGGGCAAGGATGGCGTGGAGACCATCACCCGCAACTCCGATGGTGTCATTGTGGATACGGCCCTGACCACTGTGCCCGAGCCGGGCCACACCGTGCAGCTGACCATCGACAGCCGGTTCCAGAAGGCGGTGGACAAGGCACTGGCCGAGAACATCGACATGATCAACCGGGTCTACAACACCGGCAGCATGAAGGCTGCCGCCTGTGCCGCCGTGGTGCTGGATGTGAAGGACGGCAGCGTGCTGGCCGCATCCAATTACCCCAGCTTTGACCAGAACCTGTATGCCACCCAGTACAGCGAGTACAGCGCGGACGAGAGTCTGCCCCTGTTCAATCGCTCGCTGCAGGGCTTGTACACCCCCGGCTCCACCTTCAAGCCTGCCGTGGCGGTGGCGGCGCTGGATTCGGGCCTCATCAACCGGTATTCCACCGTGTTCTGCAACGGTGTGTACAATTATTACAGCGACTACCACCCCAAGTGTACCCGCCACGGCCACAGCGGCAACATCGACGTGATCACCGCCATCAAGTGGAGCTGCAACATCTTCTTCTACGACGTGGGCCGCCGCCTGACCAGTGAGGTCTACGACGCCTACGCCTACAAGCTGGGCATGGGTGTGCGCACCGGCGTGGAGGTCAGCGAGGCGCTGGGTCACCTGACCAGCAAGACCGACTCCAACTATATCGAGTCGCTGGACGTTCAGGCAGCCATCGGTCAGGGCAACACCGTGGTCAGCCCGGTGCAGCTGGCCACCTACGCGGCCACCATCGCCAACCGGGGCACCCGCTACCGCACCCACTTCGTCAAGGCCATCCTGGACTCCAACACCGGCGAGGTGCTGCAGGAGACCCAGCCCGAGGTCATGGACGTCATTGAGGACAGGGGAGAGACCTTTGATCTGGTGCAGCAGGGCATGATCGGCGTGTCCCAGACCATCCCGGTGCTGGCCAGCTACCCCTATACCATCGCCTGCAAGACCGGCACCCCCCAGCGCAGCGAGGGGTACTACGTCGGCAGCACCTATAAGCACTACACCAATACCACGATGATCGCCTACGGCCCGGCGGAGGACCCCCAGATCGCCATCGGCATCGTGGTGGAGTACGGCGGCGGCGGCGCCCGCGCGGGCAACCTGGTGGCGGATATCTTCAACGCCTGGTTCGCCATGCAGGATGGCACCCTGAATGAGGATGGCACCATCGGCAAGCAGGAGACCGCCGCAGACAGCACTTCTGCTGCCCAGACTGCCCCCGCCCAGACCGAAACCGGCGCGGATGCGGCAGCAGATACGGCCACAGATCCCGCCGCAGGCACCACGGAGGCTGCTCAGGAGACCGCACCTGCCGGGCAGGATGCTTTAGACAATTGAAGAAGGACAAAACGCTGAAACACTGCTTTTGGTCAATTCTGGCGCTTTTTTCCGAAAAAAGTATGAAGTTTGTCTAAAAAACGGTTGTAAAAGAACGGAAACTGTGATACTATGATATATGCAAGAAAATGCCCACTGGCAAAACAAAGGAGAGGTTGACCGATGACGATTGCACTGATTGCGCATGACTCCAAAAAAGAGCTGATGGTTCAGTTCTGTACGGCGTATTGCCGGATTTTGAGCCAGCATAAATTGGTGGCTACGGGTACCACCGGCAAGCTGATCTCCGAGGCAACGGGTCTGCAGATCCAGCGCTTTCTGGCAGGTGTTCAGGGCGGTGATCAGCAGATCGCATCCCGCATTGCCTGCAATGAGGTCGATCTGCTCCTGTTCTTCCGCGATCCGATCAACGCAAAGCCCAGCGAGCCCAACGAGATGACCCTGCTGCGCCTGTGTGATGTGCATAACATCCCGCTGGCCACCAACATCGCCACCGCGGAGGTGCTCATCCACGGTCTGGAACGTGGAGATCTGGATTGGCGGGATATCGTCCACCCGCAGAACTGAAAACTGGAATAAAACACAAGCCCCCGCATGTTGGCCGAAAAAACCAACGTGCGGGGGCTTTTTTGCATCTATGTGATGTTACAGGAAGGTGACGGTTTCAGACAGAGGTTTGCGGGAGCTGTGGTTGGGCAGGGGGCCTGCACCCTCGGCAGCGTGGCCCAGATCAAGGAGCATCACGATCTCCTCGTTTTCGGGCAGACCCAGCGCTTTTGCCAGCTTGTCCGGGTCAAAAAAGTTGACCCAGCAGCTGTCTACGCCTGCATTGGCAGCGCCCAGCAGCAGGTGGGTGGCCACGATGGCGGCATCCTCTATGCCGGAGTGCATCCGCTCGCCGGGGTAAGTAAAGGTGTGGTTCTTGTCATAGGCGACCACCAGACAGATGGGGGCACCGTAGCGGCAGGGAGTGGCAGCATCGATCTTTGCCAGCCCCTCTTCGGACTGAACGACGTAGATGCGCTGTTCCTGGGTGTTCTTGGCGGTGGGTGCCAGCCGACCGGCCTCCAGAATGGTGTGGAGTGCTGCAGCGTCTACCTTGCCTGCACCAAAATTTTTGCAGGAATACCGCTGTGCAATAAGCTGAGTGAATTCCATAACGATCTCCTCCTGACTTGGATTGGACGGAACAGAGCGCCGCATGCGGGTGCTCTGTTATGCTGATTATACCACACTGCGCCGGTGGTGCAACCCTTAAAAGAGGTCCAGCATGTTGTCCAGATAGATCGCCTCCCGGACGTGGATCTGATACTCCGGCCGGGTCAGATAATAGAGCAGAAACTCCAGCACCAGCGCGCTGCCCAGCCCGCGCCCTTCCAGCTTGAAATTGGAAAAACCCAACGGCAGATAGCGCTCCCGGATGTCCGCAGTGCCGATGAACCCGGGGTTTTCCATCGCCTTGGAAAAGCGGTAGCCCTCCTGCGCGCCGGGGGCGGTGCACCGATGTTCGCAGACCTCTCCCAGATTTTTGCGGCTGACGGCTTCGTAGCAGCGCCTGCGCTCGGTGCAGCCGAACCAGCAGCACTCGTTGCAGAGAAATTCTACCTTGTCCTTTTCGGGCTGGGAGAGCGTATCCAGGGCATCGAAGGCCTTGTTCAGCCGGAAGTCCGGTACGACATACCGGAACTCCGGCCGCCGGACCTCTGCCTGAAACGCCTGAGGATCCGTCAGGACCTTGGTGGTGGAGGATACGAGATAAAGCTCCGGGTAATGCTGCTGCAGGTAGTTCAAAAGCAGCTCGGAGTGGACGATGACCCCATTCTGCACAGTGCCCCGCTGGGCAAACTGCTGACACACTGCGTTGCATTTCCGGTCTGAGAGGTGCTCCGGGCGGAGCAGGGAATTGCTGAATGTGAGCCGGGCAGAGATGCCGTATTCCTGGGTCAGAGCCAGAACTTCGGCGGGGGAGTGCTCCCCGGCCTCCACGCGGCCCCCGCCCCAGATGCAGTCCGGCGGCGCGCCATAGATGGAGCCGATCTCGCACCAGTCATAAAAATATTCCCGGTGCTCCCGGAACAGGGGCAGGAACAGGCGGTAGAGCTCGTAGAACTCGAACAGTCCGGGCAGGTGATAGCAGGCGGTATGTTTCATTCTCAGATTTCCTCGGTGTCAGAAGGTGCAGCGGTGATATCCCGGTAAAAGATCGCCCAGGCCGCTTCCTCGTAGGGGCGCAGAAAGAAAAAGCCGGCGCTCAGCAGGATGGACAGCAGGAACAGCAGAACGAGGACCGTATCCGCCGAGTGGGTGAAGAAAAAGACGAGAGAGAAACCAATCAGCATGGGCAGGGTGCAGAGCAGCTCCCAGCCCAGAAAGCTGAGATCGAGGCAGAACAGCCGCCACTTGTTGCCGTCCATGATGCGCCGGGATTCAGTGATGGCTTCGTTGGCCGTCAGGCCGGGGTGCTCGGCCATGATATAGGGGGTCATGGCATAGCTGTAGGCTTTTACCACGCCGGGGATGAACAGCAGCAGCGACCAGAGCGCCACATAAAGCCCCTGCAGGAAATTCATGCAGAAGCCGTCCCACAGGCGGTGCTTCTGGGAAGCGAGGTCGGAGAGGGCAGCGTCCCTGCCGTCTGCAAGGTTCAGGTTGAACCGGGCGTAGCCCAGCCGCGCCGCACCGCTCACGATGAAGGTGAACACTGCCCAGGCAAGGATGCAGACCACAAGAACCGCCAGCACGCCGCCGCTGCCGGTGGAAAACAGCCCGGCAAACCCTGGGGTGTCGCCGTTGGCGTTCTGGCTCATGTTGGAGATGACCCTGTCTGAGCTGCTCACAATGTTGGCGCTCAGCAAACTGGCGATCAGTCCGGCCAGAACAGCTGTCTTCCATCTGCCACGCAGGGCATCCAGCGCAAGGGCACGATAATCAGCAGAAAATTTCATAGAGCTTTCCTCCTGTCTGTAATGGAGATCGTTCGTTGAAAAACGGCAGCTGCCGTTTTATATAAAATACGTTTCAGCCTGCACAAAAATTGCCGCCGGGACTTCTTTTGCAAAGGCTCATCCCCGGGCATCCTGCCGGGTGGTGCTGAAATATTCCTTGGGGGTCATACCGTACTCCTTTTTAAAGGCGCGGAAAAAGTGGTTGTAGCCCCCGAAGCCGCTGGTTTTGTACACCTCGGTGATGGGCAGGCCCTGCTCAATGAGGGCGCAGCAGCGGTCCAGCCGGGCCTTTACGATGTAGCGGTGCACGGTCTGGCCGGTCTGGCGCTTGAATTCCCGGGCAATGTGCTCCCGGGAGACGAAAAACTCCTTTTCCAGACGCTCCAGCGTCAGTTCCTCGGTGAGGTGCGCCTGAATAAACAGGAAAACCTCATCCAGCATCAGGTGGTGGCGGCTGACCGAAGCGGTGTGGAATTCGGCATGGATGCAGGCACGCAGTGCCAGCACCACGAACATCTGCAGGATGCCGTGCTCGAACGCCGCCGCACCGAACTGGCTGCTCTCCTGGGGGAGCACCAGCAGCTTCCGGGCAAGATTCTTCAGCAGCATATAGATCTGGCTGTCCGGCCGGACAGCCACCTGCCGGAAGGGCACCACGTTGAAGCTTTTTTCAAAGTCGGTGTCCTCATCCGACAACTGCGCCAGCATCTGGGGAGACAACTGCACCCGGATGATCTCCAGCGGGCCGTAGGCTCCGGCATATTCCAGCCTGCCGCCCTGCCCGGGCTTGAGGATGATCAGGTTCTGCTGCTGGGCGGGCAGCACCACCTCGCTGCACCGGAACACACCGCTGCCCCGCATGACCAGAA
>ENA-UONX01000393-UONX01000393.1-human-gut-metagenome-genome-assembly--contig:-P74old-NODE-393-length-63862-cov-18.067751_pt1 | contig 63862 bp, 44 predicted proteins | sample MGYA00242466_ERZ724013 | MGnify/ENA metagenome assembly ERZ724013 | reverse complement strand
AGCTACTCAGCAACTACAATACAAGTCAAAAAGTCAACCTTGGTCTAACAGAGCCTATGTTTTTATTTGTCGCGTTTTCTTATTCAACTTCTGCAGTCAACAGTGTGTATAAGTTGTTCCACCGCCTTCCCTTGTAAGTTGAAAAGTTCTAGAAACGTATTCATGTGGAGGAATACGCACCGTTAATACAGCCTGCTCAGAATTCCATTCCGTGCTCCACGGAGTGAATTCATCCGTCACCGGGAAAATGGGCTTTACACAGATATCCTGATATTGATACTGCGGTACATGTAGCTTCGCTATCGATTGCGCTTCATTGACGTTCCTGCCCCATACCGTGATCAGAGACTGCGAATCATCGCGCAATCCCAACGCAATCACCGAATCATTCCACATAGGCATTCCCAATGGCCAGAAAGGCACCGACTGTTCAATAACTGGCTGAACGAAACGTCGGTATGCCTGAATACCGTGCCGCAGAATTGCTTTCTGCGACTTATCCATACGATTGATATATCCCGATAGGAAGAAGCGACCCAACAGTGTTGTGTTGATATTGAACGCGGTTTGCTCCGCATTCATTGACGACTGAGGATAAGCCCAGCTTGCGGCCTGTTCTGGCGCCACCATCACCGGAGCGGTTGCCGCAATAGCTGGATACAACCGATAATCCTGTTGATCGGACGTGGACTGCACCTGGAATCGGGACGTTTGTGCATAGTCCTCTCGCATCCCTCCAGAAGAACAATTCTCAAGAATTACATGGGGATATCTTCTATGTATACCATCGATCCAATCTAGATAGGCCCTGTTATGTTCAAGCATGCCGTCACCAACTGAATCGGCCTGGTAATCCGTTCCGCTGCCAGGAGAAACATTGTAATCCATCTTGAAATAACCGATGCCATAATCGTTGACAAGCCTGTCAATCACATCATCCAAATGCTTTCGGGCACTACCATCGCGCAAATCAAGAATATATCGTTCCTGCTCCACAACGCGATGCCCATTACGTTGGAAGAAAGCAGAATCTGGAAGCTTTTGAGCGACCGGCGATTTGACGCCAATAACTTCTGGCTCTAGCCAAAGCCCTGGAATCATACCAGCATCTTTAATGGCATCCATAACTTCCACGATGCCTTTGGAACCAGGAAATCTCGTCTTCGAAGGGAGCCATTCACCAACACTTGGCCACCAGTCTCCAGAATCGTCATACCATCCACAATCTACGACAAAAATTTCACAGCCAACTTCCGCAGCACCGGAAATCAGCGGCAACAGCTTCTCCGTGGTGGGATCTCCGTTGATGGTATTCATGTAATCGTTGAAGATAATGCGCGGCTGCGTCGTCGTACTATCGACTCGACGGCAAGCCCTCCTATATTGCGTAAGATTCGCAATCGCTTCCTGTTGAGTTGAGGCCAGCACAAAAGAAGCAGGAACTGTGGTGAAGCATTCATTCGGATCCAACTTCTTTGTCCACGCGTGGTTTATATTAGTGGGTCCGGATACTGCAAAGTAGCCATCTACTGTATTATTGCCCACTTCCCAGCGCCAAGCTCCGTTATGTTCAACCTGGAAAGCCCACACAGCTCCGGCATCTTTGTTTTCAAGGAACGCCAATGGTGCCATACTGCCGGTAGACCATGCACCAGTCGACACAACGGCATGCTCACCACGGGGATCATGGCCCGTCATCTCCTGTTGGAGCATTGGGAAAAAGTCATCAAGCTTTCGCTCTTGCCAACGTCCTTCACCCAGCCAATCAAAATGACCTTCCGTCAACACCCACTCGTGAGTCCAAGATGCGTTACTATGCACAGATCCCATAGGAAGCACCAAACTGGTCACAGATTCGAGAACAAGCGGGGATACGCCTTCATTAGTGATGCTTACATATGAACGAATGACTGATGTTCCCTCCACAATTTCATATGTCATCTGCACACACGCGCAAGACTCCTCATCTTTCATATTCACATTCAACCGGTGGAGTTTATCCACCACTGTTTCCTCATATGAAACGAACCGGAGTTCCTTTCCAACAGTAGTGTGAATCAAACGATCGCAAGCAATCCAGTGTCCAGTACCAGCAAACATGATCTCAGCCAGCGGTAACGGACGAGCAAAATCACGACTCACTTCACCCGACCGCACACTTTTCATCACAACGTGATCTGCCGCATCAACCTCAAAGTAAAGCGTGACAGCACCAGTTTTCCAAGAAAAGTCCTGCACCACGACGTACCTCCCATAAATGTAGATCACCTCACTCCTCCCAGCTATGCCACTGGAACTTCAGGCGATCGGATTCGCAATTCGCAGCAGATACGGCCTCTTTACCAACTACGAACTTTTATGTCGATAAGTTCACTATAGCGCGATAACGTTTTCACGTCAACTTATAGCCAGAATTCACAGACACAATTTATATATACACAAAATGGCTTTATTCCAACGTTTTTACAATACCTATAGTCTTCATTAGTAGTATCTAAGACACTCTGATACCGTTTTTATTATAAATTGACCCTCAGGAAATCACTCCCGAGGGCCAATCCATATCATCTCGCATTACGCAAGAGACTGGTGGTACACATCTCCTACCATCACTGGATAAAACTGCACATAGTCAAGATTAGGACCAACGCCCCACGATACCGCTCCAGCGCCGACACCAGGCTCATCCCAGTTCCCCAGAACCAAAGCACTGCCACTGGTTTCAACAGTCATCGCCCGCTCTAGGAAGTTACTATCGGAATAGGTATACCGGAACGCACCTCGCGCTACTTCCTCACCATTGGCAGTTCCATCACGCACCTGCAATCCCAAATCGACAATCTGCGGATTGTAATCATGCTTACCAATGAATGCATCGTTCGAGAAGCGTACAACCATATTAAACTTTCCCGCAGGAATGGTTCCCGCTGGAATCGTTACAGTTCCCCTCACAGCGTCAGCTATCTTCGGCGTATTATTCGTATCCAAAGTAACCACGCGGGTTTGATCCCCCATGCCGAAGGCACCGCTCTCTTCAGTGACGAATTGCTTGCCGAGACCGGTCACATACGAATATCCAGAAGCATTAGATGCACTGTTCTCCCGAGTTTGCGCACCTCCTGCAAGCTGCAACGACTCGGCTTCCAATGTGATGGCATTGCTATCATCCGCAGCATCACGGCATGTGGTGATATCACGAATCGAAACAGCATCACCTGATAATTCCAGCTTATTAATTCCTTCAGATAGGGCAACGTTCACCATGGAAGACTGCAAACCGTCAGATTCAGCAGTAATTGTGGTGACCGATGTACCATTCACCGAAAGCACCATGGAATCACCCCGAGATGCAGTGTAGACAACTTTCACTGAGTGATACCCACTTTCCCAAGCATGGGCGAAAAGCTTCGCTTCGCCTCCATTCAACGAGGCGAATCCTCTGGCTCCATCTTGGTCATAGGTCAGCAGAGCACCACTTTCCAGACGGAATTGATCCGCAGGATATTCGATTCGATCCAAGGAATTATCGGAAGCCGATACTTGATAAAGCAAGAACTTATCCAGTGTGTTGTCCATCGATGATCCATGAAGTTGGATTTGATGCTGCCCTTGCTTGAGTCGCAGTAGCACCTCACCGCTTCCTCGATACAACCATTTTGCCGCCGGCTTCATCGCCAGTTCAGCGCCAAAGTGTATAGTCCCAGCAGACTGTCCATCAACAGACACGTCATTATCCCCCGGAAATCCAGTATTACCACTGATCACCTGGAAACGATATATCCCATCCGCCGGAACATCCACCGTCCAAGAAGCAATCGAGCCCGTCTTGAAACTTCCAACATCACCATTGCCCGATGTCATAAAATAGTTCCAGCCATCTCCCCACGGAGTCTTAATGTAAGTCTGGGCGCCTCCTGATAGTACGGTATTTTCTACCTCTTCCACCAACAGAGCACGACCTGCAGCAGCATTGTCAATGGAAAGAACACGATCCTGATGAGGAGTCACAATCAGCTGATATGAGGCATATCGATCAACACTTGTTGTGGTCACATCTAAAGTGCCGGAAGAAATATCTACATCGGATAGCGCATTGACCACTCTAGGAGTAGCTGCAACACCATCTGGGCCAGTAAAGGCATTCTCTCTAACTTCGACATCAACTGTGCTGCCGAACAGATTCTGATCCAATCCCGTCAAATGTACAGTTACCGGAATGTTGGAACCGTCGTTCTTAACTTGATCGGCATTAGCATCGTTAGCCCCTCCATACAGCACCGTCGCTTTCTTATTAGTGCGGTCAATAGCGGCAATTCCCTGAAGGCTGTCGGCCTTATTCATGTAATCAGAAGACACTTTTACTGTCTGAGCCCCACGCAAATCACCATACCATTTGAACTGCCACCACCCTGCGTTAGCGGAATTGGCTCGAGCCATGTTGTCGGACAGGTTGCCTGCATAATTCCAATATGCCGTCTCAGCCTGCACCTTCTCATCTTCAAACATGGACTGCCATTGAATCAGCTGCCCCGGAACGCTCATATCACGCAGCTCGCCGTATTCCGTGATGTTCACGTCAATAGGATTAATTCCATACTTCTTTTCCAGTTTCCTATAGCTTTCATAATGACTGCGGAAGGAAGAAAGACTTTCCTTACCGAGTTCATGCCACACAAAAACATCAGGAAGAGTATTTTGGCTCTTAGCATGAGATAAGAAGGCACTGCTCCTATTCTGCCGGTACACACAATCACCCGGACCTGCCACACGCGCATGATCAGCAGTTGGCTTGACCTTACTAGGCTTTTCACCATTCTTGTACTGTTGCCAGATCTTCTGAATAAGCTTATATTCGGAGTCCCAATCCGAAAGAAAAGTCCTGAAAATCTTGGCACTGGCGTTGTCGCCTGACGCATACCAATTCCCGCCGTCAGGCTCATTGAAAGGAATAAAGGTGTATTGGTCAGGATGCTCAGTGTTAGCGAGGACCTTATTGATTACAATTTCCGTAACCTGTTCGTAGTCCCATACTCCATCTCCCCCGTTAGTGTAAGTGCCATACGATGGGTCGTCTACAGGGACATCGAGTACGTAAGTCCGACTATCGGATGGACGATTGCCACTGTTATAGCTCCAATCGGGATAATAATCCTGCATATAAACAGCAAGTTCATTGCCTCCATTCGAAAAGAATTGGTTCTCCAACGCAAGAGCATCACCACTAGGATGCTGAGTACCACTCGGAGGCTTCTGCGATGAATTCTCCACCTGAGCTCCATCAAGAATGGCATCCGTAGGAGAACCATCATCGCCCAATCCATACAACGTTCCCGAAGCTCCGCCTCGAAAATTTCCAGTCTCCGTAGCAAAGTCGACGTTCAATGTTTGCATCGCTTTGCCACTACGCTCATCCGCTATCGCCGCCTGCCCTATTGCCGCGCCGCTACTAATTAGTAGCGCAGTACCGGCCACAATAGCAACTAACGCTTTATTTCGGTGACTCATATCTATTCTCCTTTGAACTACATGATTCAAAACATCCACGTTCAATGAATCATGTACCTTCATAATACGACGAAATCGTTTTTCTCAATAACTGTAAATATAAGTAATTTCAGTGGTTTTCTTATTTGAAACCGTTATCATACGTATTTTTCATAATCATACGAACGACAATCCGATCGCTCATGAAAATATAAAAAAGACAATAACGACACGCGCAAGATGTCAACCAAAACACCAATGCATCCGCAGTCAATTGAATGCGCAGAGAAATCCATCCAGAAAACTTGATGACGATATCGATCTTAACAATTGCCATAAAAGTGAGATGGTTATGATCCCCGATTTGATTTTGAATTCTACGGCTGCACAACCCGTATTTCCCGTCTGCACAACTCGCGAAAAGACCGCAAAACGCAAGTTGTGCAGACGATCTGCCGCGTAGGCTAATCACCCTGCGGAATCGTAATTGAATCATTTGGTGACGGCGCTTCGCAGAACAACAGCAAGTTGATATCACGCCAATATCTGCAGCATGCCATCTTTCCTTGAAGATTCCGCCGTTTTCAAGTCATGCATTACGAAATTGCACGACCCGTTATTCGACCAGCTCTCCAAGATTCCGAAATCCTATTACGCGACCGTGCCTATTCCCAAAACTGTCGGATCCGCCATACACCACAAAACGTCGCTCACAGGGCACACCCATTTCCAGCGCAATACTATCAATCGTGGAAAACGCCTCTGGACGGAACGTCGCAGATGATTTAATCTCTATCAAATAGTATGGCTTCCCGCCTTTTTCTATGATGAGATCGATTTCCTTGCGATTGCTATCTCGCCAGTGATGCAGCCTCGGACGTTTCTCCAACGCTTCATAACGTTTGATGATTTCCGTTACCACCAAATTTTCAAATAAGTTTCCCCTATGATTGCTTAAGATTAACTGTTCAGTAGATTCAATGCCAAGCAAATGCGCCGCAAGTCCAGTATCGTAAAAATAAAGCTTTGACGCTTTAGTAATCCGCTTTCCGTAATTTTTGAAATATGGTCGAAGACGAAAAGCGATGAAACTTGATCCGAGAATCGACAGCCAACTTTTTGCCGTGTCCACAGAGATACCGCAATCATTTGCGAGGCTTTCCGTATTAAGCACCTCCCCCACGCGAAGTGCCGCCAATTCCAAAAAAACATTAAACTCAGCGATCTTACGTGCCCCCAATTCCTCCCGCACATCTCTGTCAACATAAGTTGAGATATAGCTTGGAAAGAAGTCGGAAGGAGCGATGCCTCTATTCGTGGATTTACATAAATCCTATTCGTGGATTTACATAAATCCTATTCGTGGATTTGCATAAAAGCACAGCTGAAAAGACAGACATTCCAACACAAAGGAACCGACAACGCGCACACATGGGTCGTGCGAGTCAGCATACGGGCAGACCAGCATACGGATAGGGGAACCTGCTTGTTCCGCGGATTTCGTAAGATTGAACAACGCATGTGGCCGCCCACGACGTCGTTTGGGGCCGGCTGGTCGACCTCAAGCGTGAAATCATACGAAACCGTTCCAGCATAAGCGAGAGGTTGTTATGTCCGAAAAGATTAAGGTCGGCATTCTCGGAGCTACGGGCATGGTCGGACAGCGCTTCGTCACGCTGCTCGAAAACCATCCGTGGTTCGAATTGGTCACCCTTGCCGCATCCGCGCACAGCGCCGGCAAGACCTACGAAGAGGCCATCGGCGGTCGCTGGAAGATGGAAACGCCGATGCCGGAATTCGTGAAGAACATGGTCGTCAAGAACGTGGCCGACGTGGAAGACGTGGTCAAAAACGTCGATTTCGTGTTCTCCGCAGTGAACATGCCGAAGGCTAAGATTCGCACCATCGAAGAGGAATACGCGAAGACCGAAACGCCGGTCGTGTCGAACAACAGCGCCCACCGTTGGACTCCGGACGTGCCGATGGTCGTGCCGGAGATCAACCCGGAGCATTATGAGGTGATCGAGCACCAGCGCAAGCGCCTCGGCACCACGCACGGCTTCATCGCCGTCAAGCCGAACTGCTCCATCCAGGCCTACACCCCGGCGCTCGCCGCTTGGAAGGAATTCGAGCCGCGCGAGGTTATCGTGAGCACCTATCAGGCCATCTCCGGCGCGGGAAAGACGTTCAACGACTGGCCGGAAATGGTGGGCAACATCATTCCGTTCATCTCCGGCGAAGAGGAGAAGTCCGAGAAGGAACCGCTGAAGGTGTTCGGCCGCGTCGATGAGGAAAAGGGCGAGATCGTGCCGTTCGACGGCCCGCTGAAGATCACCTCGCAGTGTATTCGCGTGCCTGTGCTCAACGGCCACACCGCCACCGTGTTCATCAACTTCGGCAAGAACCCGACCAAGGAAGAGCTCGTCGATCGCCTGGTCAACTACACGAGCAAGGCTTCCGAGCTTGGATTGCCGCATGCGCCGAAGCAGTTCATCCAGTACCTGACCGACGACGATCGCCCGCAGGTCAAGAAGGACGTGGACTACGAGGGTGGCATGGGTGTTTCCATCGGCCGTCTGCGCGAGGATTCCATTTTCGATTGGAAGTTCGTGGGGCTCGCTCACAATACTTTGCGCGGCGCTGCCGGCGGCGCTTTGGAAAGCGCCGAAATGCTGAAGGCACTCGGCTACATCACCAAGAAGTGATAACGATCTGCATATGTTCTGCAGTTACGCATGATCATGCATGATTGTACATGGTGATATCTGATTTCTGCAGAACATAATATTGCGGAGGATTGTCGATTATTCAGCAATCCTCCGCTTTTTCATTTGCAGATTATCTGAAAAAAATATCTGTAAAACAGATATGGGAATAAAAAAGACTTGGCTGAGACGCCTCAAGCAATCCAGTCAAGTCTTTTTTCGATTGTTATTGCGCGGTATTGCGTCAGCGACCAGTACCGCCATACACCACGGCTTCCACCTGCTCGGCATCCAAGCCGTAGGCAGTGTGCAGCGCGCGGACGGCGTCCTGCAGCTGCTCGAGCGGGACCAGCGCGGCGATGCGGATTTCGGACGTGGAGATCATCAGCACATTCACGCCCTCGTCGCTCAGCGCGTTGAAGAACTTGGCAGCCAAGCCGGAGTGGGTCTTCATACCCACGCCCACCACGGCCACCTTGCCCACGTTGGCGTCGATGTCGAAGGACTGGTAGCCCAGCTCGTCCTGCTTCTCCTGCAACACATCCCGCACCTTGGCAGCGGCGGAACCCGGCACGGTGAAGGAAATATCGGCGGTGCCGGTGGAAGCGGAAGCCTGCACGATCATATCGACGTTCACGCCGGCCTCGGCCAGCAGCGTGAACACCTTGGCGGCCATGCCCGGCTCGTTCGGCACGCGGCGCACGGTGGCCAGCGATTCGGTGTTGTCGTGCGCGACGCCGGAAATGATCGGGACTTCCGGCCCCAGATCGGGGAACAGATCTCCCAAGGACTGGTTGTTGTTTTCGCTCATGTTCTTACCTTTGTTCGTAAAGTCTTGGTTTTCTTGCGATTGCCTGCGATGTCTCGCGATTGCCGAATGCGAATCTCAGATATCTCAGATGTTCGGCAATGTGCGCGGATCGACGTCTTCCGGCACGATCAGCGTGCCGCGACGGTGGGAGAAGGAGCTGCGCACATGCAACGGCATGTCGAATCGCTGCGCGTATTCCACGCAACGCAGGGCAAGCACCTTGGAGCCGCAGGAAGACATTTCCAGCATCGACTCGTAGTCGATGACGGGGATACGGCGTGCAGTCGGCACAATGCGCGGATCGGCGGTGAACACGCCATCGACGTCGGTGTAAATCTCGCATACGTCGGCGTCCAGCGCCACTGCCAAAGCCACTGCGGAGGTATCGGATCCACCTCGTCCGAGCGTGGTGGCGTCGCCACCCTCATTCACGCCCTGGAAGCCGGCCACGATGGCCACGGAACCCTTGTCGAGCGCACGACGCACGCGGTCAGGCTTCACGGCCTTGATATGCGCGGTACCGAACTGGGCGTCGGTCATGAAACCAGCCTGGGAGCCGGTGAAGGAGTAGGCGTGAGAGCCGGCCGCATGAATTGCCATTGCGAGCAAACTCATCGAAATACGCTCGCCTGCGGTCATCAGCATGTCCATCTCGCGCGCCGGCGGGTTAGAGTCGATGCTGAGCGCCTGATCGATCAGGTCGTCGGTGGTGTCTCCCATTGCGGAGACCACGACGGCCACGTCATTGCCGGCGTTCTTCGTTTCGATGATGCGTCGGGCCACGCGCTTGATCGATTCTGGGTCGGCTACGGAAGAGCCGCCAAATTTCTGCACGATGAGAGCCACAACTTATCCAATCTTCTTCAATGTGTTGCCCGCCAACATACTAAGCAGGCTGGTCAATTATAGGAAAAATCCGATTTGTCAAGCCCCTGCACGCCCAACATGCGGAACAATATATGGGATCCTCGCAAATCCTCCGCGCGTTTTTCGTACATACGTTCCGCACGGGTCTTCCATGATCGCCCGCGCAACGTTTGCGCAATCGTCAGCATATGCCGGCAATGTAACGGATGTGGCGAATATGATGTCAGACCGCGCGACGCCCCGCCAACGCGCGTCCGAGCGTGATTTCGTCGGCATATTCAAGGTCGCCACCGACCGGCAGGCCGCTCGCCAATCGCGTGACTTTAATGTCGGTTTGCGAAAGCAGCTGCGACAGGAAGCTGGTGGTCGCTTCGCCTTCCACATTCGGGTTGAGCGCGAGGATCACTTCGGTGACTTCGCCGTCTTTGAGCCGTTCGATAAGTTTGGCGATGTTGAGGTCGCTGGGCTGCACGTTGGCCATCGGGTTGATGACGCCGCCGAGCACGTGGTACAGGCCGCGGTATTCGCGCGTGCGCTCGATGCTCATCACGTCTTTCGGCTCTTCGACCACGCAGATCACGCTGTGGTCGCGACGCGGATCGGCGCAGACCGGGCATGGGCTGGTTTCGCACACGTTGCCGCAAATGTCACAGAATCGTATTTTCTCTTTGACTTCGGCGATGGCGTCGATCAGCCCCTGTGATTCCTCGTCGGATGCGTTGAGCAGGTAGAAGGCGATGCGTTGCGCGCCCTTCGGTCCGATGCCGGGCAGGTGCGCGAACGCGTCGATCAGTCGTTGGATGGCGCCGTCATAGGCCAGTGCCATGGTTCACCTCTCCTTGGTTTCCATAAGATTCGCGATTATGCAGTGCTTACGATTGCGTTGATTCGTCGATTTTGCTCGGTTTCGCATTTTTTCTTGCGACTGCACCGCCATCAGTCGTCGAGATTCTTCTTCTGCTGCATGTTGCGCGGGTTTTTTGCATCGTCCGGCCCGAAATCCTCGACTTTTTTCACCTCGAACAGTCGGGTCAGATCGTCCACGCTTAACGCGGTTGACGCCCCGATCGACTCGTCGCTCATGGAATATTCGTCATCTTCCGCGGCGACCTGCGGCATTGGCTGCGCCGGCGCGGAGAACTGCTGGCTCCACGGATCGGCATTCGGCTGGCCTTGCTGCGGTGCCGCGTCCTGCCGCGGTGCGCGATGCTGGTGATTGGCGTGCTTCGGAGCCACCTCAGGTTCCGTTGGAGCAGGCATGGGATCCACCGGTCCTGCCTGAATCGGCATGGGGTTACCCCAAGGATCGTCGTCCACCGGCGCTTGCTGCGGTACAGGCATCGGTGCCGCCCAAGGATCAACGTTATCGCTGACATCGGGAACAGCCACATGTTTCGCATGTTGTTCCGGCGCTTTCACATTGTTGACGCCGCTTGCGACCACCGATTGCGGTTGCATCGGCTGTGCAGATGCAACCCAAGGGTCATCATCCGGAACAGGCCGTTCCGGATGATGGACTTCCTGCGTCGGGGCCGCCCATGGATCGACTTCCTCGGCTCCACCGGCAGCAGCTCGATGGCCCTCCTCATCGCCGGAATCTCCGGCATTGCCACCGTCTTCGGCGCTCTTCGCGCTTGTGCCGGCCGGCTCCTTGCCGGAGGATTCGAGACCTGCAGCAGTACCAAGATTGGCCGTCAGCAGCGTGGCCGCTTTAAGCTGTTCCTGCACGAGTTGCGCATTGATCTTGCTCTGCTCTTCCGGGCTGAGTTTGCTCCACGGCACCGATTCGGACCCGTCCGCCAGCTTTTTGGCAGGCGCGAGCGTGACGCTCGGTCCGAACGCCTTATGCACTTCGGCGCGGACGATTTTCACCACTTCGGTATTGCCGTCCACCGATTCCTTTGCCACCGCTTTGGCAAACGCGTATTTGCTGAGCGCCTTGTCGAATTTGATCCACAGACGGTCGCCGCTCAGTAGCACGCGAGGCACTTTTTCACGGCTTACGTAACGTTGCACGTCTTCCGGAAGGGCTGCGACCAGCGCATCCCACTTCTGGTCGGGGGTGCGATCGTCATGAATGGGAGCTGGTACGGAAGTTGCGGCAGGCGCAGCGGAAGCGACGGAAGTCGTCGCATTCATCGCCTGCTGCACGTCAGCAAGCACGGAAGCCACGCCGGATGCGACGGCATCGGCAGGATTCGTCGGCGCCACGGACGGCTGCACAGGCGCGGAAGGGGTATCGATCACAGGCGCAGAATCCTGCGCCCGCACATTTCCTGCGGCATGTCGTGCCGCACGGCGACGGGAGCCGGCCATGGATCCACGCGACGATTCGGCAGCTGCGGAAGTTCCGGCATCGCCGGCAAAATCAGGTACACCGGAAGATGACGCAACGACAGCCATCCCTTCCTCACGCCCGGCCAACAAGCGCGCGGCAAGCAATTCCAATCGCATGCGCGGCGAAATCGCACCGGTCATATTGGCAAGCGTCGCATTGATCGTGTCAGCCATCTGCGTCAGCGCAGACAATCCCAAAGCGGAAGCCTGACGACGCAAATCATCCATGTTCTCGGCGGCCGCATCGTCGGAAAGCACGCTTTCCGCACGCTCTCCACCCAACGTGAGCACCAGCAAATCGCGTACGCGGGCAAGCAAATCCTCAACAAATCGACGGGGATCGAAACCACCGACCACGACCTTCTGAATCACGCCATACAGTGCTTCGCCATTTTTGTCGGCAACGGCGTCGACGGCCTCGCCGATCAGAGCGTCAGGCGTGAAGCCAAGCAACGCAACCGCGGAGTCGTATGCGATGCTGCCATCGACCGCACCGACCATGAGCTGGTCAAGCACAGAAAGGGTGTCTCGCACGGAACCGCCGCCGGCACGCATGGCAAGGCGCAGCACGCCCGGCTCGGCTTCGATATGCTCGTCTTCGCAGATCTGCTCGAGGTACGGGCCCATAACCTCCTGCGGCACCAGACGGAACGGGTAATGGTGGGTGCGCGAACGGATGGTGCCGATCACCTTGTCTGGCTCGGTGGTGGCGAAGATGAACATCACATGCTCCGGCGGCTCCTCCACGATTTTCAGCAGCGCGTTGAAGCCTTGCGGCGTGACCATGTGGGCTTCGTCGAGAATGAAAATCTTGTAGCGGTCGCGGGCGGGGGCGAATCCGGCACGTTCGCGCAGTTCGCGGGCATCGTCCACACCGTTGTGCGAAGCGGCGTCGATTTCCACCACGTCGATGGAACCGGGGCCGCCTGTGGCGAGGTCCTTGCAGCTTTCGCATTCGCCGCACGGGTGCGAGGTCGGGCCTTTCGCGCAGTTGACGCAACGCGCGAGAATGCGTGCGGAACTGGTTTTGCCGCAGCCGCGCGGACCGGAAAACAGGTAAGCGTGCGTAAGTTTGTTCTCATCAAGCGCTCGCATCAGCGGAATCGTGACCTGATCCTGCCCGATCACGCCGTCGAACGTGTCGGGACGATACCTTCTATAGAGTGCCAGTGCCATCGCAATTCCTTCCGCTGTGGTGTCACTAGGCTACCGATTAATTACGACACGTTTTTCTCAAAGACCGGCCGCACAGCCTGCCCGTAACGGTGAAGCGCGTGTCCCCAAAGACAAGCGCCGCGGCAACGTTTAAGCTGGGAGTGACGACAGCGACACTACGAAATTGACATTGTGTCAATTTACGGTTTAGACTGAGGGCAGTCAAGAAATTGACAGAGTGTCAACGTGTCGCGCAGGTGAGAGACGCCACTCGAACGAAGGAGAGAAAGCCATGGACGGACAGCACAACGCTTCCGCAACAACAGTCGGAGACGCACGCCGCGCGCAAATCGTGCATGCAGCCCGCGCAATCTGCCTGGAAAAGGGCTTTTCGAAAATCACGATCAGCGATATCGCAGGTCGCGTAGGCATGACCAGATCTCTCTTCTACCACTATTTCCAAGACAAAGACCAGGTTGCGGACGCCGTGCTCGACGACGTCATCGACGAAGTCATCTCGCAATTGGAGGAGTGGAACGCCAATCGAGAAGTCGGCAACATCTCGAAAGCGCTCGATGACGTGGTGCGACTGACCCGTTCCCTCATCGCCGATGAGGGCCCGTTCAGCCAACGCATGATCGAAGACGGCAACGCGGGACTGTACATCAAATTCATCGACCGCGTGGCCGATCGCATTGCGGAATACATCTGCAATTCGACAGTGCGCGATTTCGAGAAATTGCATGGCATGCCCATCACCAACGAGCATGAGACGTTCTATACGCTCATCGTTGGCCTGATTTCGCTGATCAGACTGCATCCCGACATTGAAGACACCGTCATCAGACAGGTCGCGGCACAGACGCTGCATCTGAACGAATACATGTAAACGCAGCTCACCCCGCGCGCATACGTGTTGAGAGAAAGGAAGAGCGATGTTGTTCCAAGTCTATGGCGACACCGCCATATACCAGTGGATCGGATGGATCCTCGTATTCTGCTGCCTGATCGGCGCCAATGAGCTGGCCCGTCGCACCAAGACCGGTGGCGTGATCGCGTTCCTGATCGTGCCGGCCATTCTGACCATCTACTTCATCACCATTTACGTGGCCGCCGCGATGGGTGCCGAATGGGCGCTCAGCAATCCGACCTACGTGCATATGACCAGCTGGTTCCACTATGCCAAGCTATATGCGGCCACCGCAGGCTGCATCGGCTTCATGGCACTCAAATACAAGTGGGGCAAGATCGGCAAATCCGAATGGTTCAAGTGCTTCCCGTTCGTGATCGTGGCCATCAACATTCTTATCGCCGTGGCCTCCGACTTCGAATCGGCCATTCGCGCTTGGGGCACCACATGGGTTTCCACCGAAGGCGTGACGCTGTATGGCGGCTGGCACAATGTGTTCAACGGCGTTGCCGGCCTGATCAACATCGCCTGCATGACCGGCTGGTTCGGCATTTACGTGTCAAAGAAGAAGCAGGACATGCTGTGGCCTGACATGACTTGGGTATTCATCGTCGCATACGATATTTGGAACTTCTGCTACACCTACAACTGCCTGCCGACCCACTCCTGGTATTGCGGCCTCGCGCTGCTGCTCGCCCCGACCGTGGCGAACTTCTTCTGGAACAAGGGCGGCTGGATTCAGAACCGCGCCAACACGCTCGCCATCTGGTGCATGTTCGCGCAGGTGTTCCCCATGTTCCAGGATGAGTCCAAGTTCGCCGTGCAGTCGGTGAACAATCCGAACGTGAACCTGACCGTGTCGATCATCGCGCTCGTGGCCAACGTGCTCGCACTCGGCTACATCATGTACCGCGCGAAGAAGCAGCACGTCAACCCGTGGCTGCAGGAAGTCTTCAAGGGCACCCGCGACTACGAGCAGGCCATCGCCCGCCAGGAAGTCGCCGCCTGATCGCAATCCGTGTTCGATAGTTACGGCGTTCGCTAGTTACAGAAAATCCGGTATTCGTAAGATAAAGATCTTGCGGGTACTGGATTTTTCGTTAGTATCGCGAAATTATTTGCGATTGCTTACGATTGCCGATCACGCAATCAGTTGCATACGTGCCATCTTCGATATGCAATGTTGCGGTTTGACCGGCATGTGCACGCACTACCGCGAGCGCTTCGCGTAGTAGGTGTCGGTTTTGCCGGTGACAGGATCACGGTGATCACGCTTGATGGCTTCCAGCACTTTCTCTTCGGTGTTGGCAGCTTGGCTTTCCGCCACGGCCGGCGGCACCAGCACACGCAACGCACGGTCTTGAACTACGACCTTGACAGGCAGGCGACCAACATATTCACCGTCCGCCATCAAGACCGGCGGCTCATCACCCTCTTGCGCGAGGGTGATTTCGATATCGCGCACACGCTTCCAGCCAAACACCTTGCACCCGAGGATCTTGCCGCTATACGCGTGAGACACCGCATCCACGCATTCGGCGACATTGGGCACGTGGTCGAGCCATACCAGGTCAAGCAGCCCATCCGAGAATCGTGAATATGGCGAAATCTCAATGCCACCGCCAATATGCCGTGAATTGGCCACCGTAAGCAACGGTGAAATAATGTCTCTTTCTTCCACCGTTCCATCGGCTAACGTGGCTTTGATGTGGTATCCGTACCGCTTCATATGCGTCAATTCCACAATCGCCGCCACGAAATAGCGCACCGAACCGTTGGGCAAGCGGGAATGGTTGGCACGGTCGTTGATACTCGCATCCAAACCACACGACAGCATGCCCGCGTAGAAGCGGTTGACCGCCGGACGCAATGGCACGTCCGAATCGCCGACCAGATCATCGCCGGTACTGGAATCGACGGCATACCCGCCCTGCAACGACGTGGCCAAACCCATATCAACGTCAATATGCGTGCCGCGCACAATCGCGCCGACGATGCCGTCGACAGCGGTTTCCACGCGATTGACCGGCAGCTCAAGACCGCGGGCGAAATCATTGCCGGAACCCGTCGCCACAATGCCCAACGGTTTACCGGAACAGCCCACGGCATTGGCTCCAAGCGCAATCATGCCGTCGCCGCCGACCGCCACCAGGTAGTCGTATTCGTTCCTGCGATTCCTGGCATTCGCCAAGGAATCGTCGAAGCTCTCGCCGGTCACGTCGATCACGTTGAAGCCATGCTTGCGCCCGGCCTCTTGCAGCAGCTCAACCACCTGCTTGCCGACCTCGGCACCCTTGCCTTTGTTTGACGTCGGATTGTCGACAACGGCAACGGTCGCATTCACACATGACGTTTCGCTCATACTTCAGTACGATAACCGCGATTCGCTCCACACGCCACATGCGAACGGCTTTCCATACAAATGGCCGTGTTTTGTGGAACGAATGTTCCTTTACGTAGAAAGATCCCTTTTTACGAAGCGCGATTTCCCGCACAATGTACCGTTCCGCACCACGCTTATTCGCAGACAATCGGCCCCGCCCGTGACTGTTTGCCGACATGCGATACGAATGGCATTTGCGTGCCGACCTGCGCTTCGACCAGCACATCCTCGCCTTCTATCGTGCAGGATCCGATCGTCGCATTATTGCCGGATATAGTGCGTTCCGCCACGGAACAAGGATCGGACGATCCCGAATACAACGCATTGGCCGCCGCTACCGACGCCAGGTCGGCCGCATTCTGCGCGCGATGCAAGCACAGCAGCAGATTGCCCGCCGACGCGGCCGCGCCCAGCATGATGGTGGCCACTGCGATCAAAGCCACACCGGATATGGTCCCCGAACCCTCATCGGACCCGCGAATCCAAGCAAACCAATGTTTCACAAGGCGTTTCACATTATCCATTCCTTTCCGACCCGCATCCATCAAATGGTTGCCAATAGTGTTTCACAATATGTTTCACACGTCGTATGTCGCAAGCTCCAAACCTCACAGACCTCCATGCACAGGCCACAACCAACAATCCCGCATCTCACTGCGCAGAGACCAGCACGCTTCGGAGCAACGCTAGAAGTAGCGGGTCGCCTTGCCGGTAACTCGAGTGGGCAGCACACCGGTCGGATCCGGCACCACAGGGCATTGCACCGTGACGGTGACGAAGTCCGCCCCACGCTCGAACCGTACCGTCGCCGAACCTCCCGCAGCCGCCATGACCGCGGTCCTCGCCTTCGATTCGCCGCCCGTATCATCAACCGCGAAAGCCCTGGCACCGGCCGCCGCCGCATCCTGGCAATTCATGGACACCACAGACGCACGCCCCAAGCACAACACCAAAATCGCCACCGCCGCCACGCAGGGGAGCACCACCGCGAATTCCGCGGTGGCCGCTCCCTCATCGGCATCATCGGTATGGCGTTTCCACCATTGCCTCAGCATGAATCACCCGACGCTCAGCGCTTTCTTGATGATGTTGGTCAGCAGCGTTTTGATGGCATCGGATTTCATAATGCCCACCAAAACGGCTGCGAATCCGGTGGCGGCAACCAAAACCACCGCATATTCGGCAGTGGCAGCGCCTTCCTCCGGTTCGACGGTCAGCGTGCGCATACGCGCGTCCAGCAGGCATACCGCTTTGCCGGCCCGTTCACGCATGGCATGCAGCAGCTGTCCTGCCTTGCCCATCAGGTCTGGCGAGCCATCGACGTTGATTGGCGTTTCGTTGTTCATGGCGTTCCTTTCGTTCGAACAACCTCGGCCAGATGGCCGAGTGCACCCAGTGTTGCGCATCATCGTGCCCGTCGGAACGTTTTTTCAGGGTTGTGGTCGGAGGACGTGGGTTATCCACAACCACGGCGTGTCATCCACATTTATCCACAAAACTCCGTGAATTATCGTCTCCCAACATTCCCCGCTTTTCCGTTGTCGTTGCGCACACGCCGTCATTGCACAAACGACATGACGGACGGAATGATTCCAACCGCAACAAATGCGGGAAGAAAGCACAATCCGGTCGGTAGCAACAAACGAACCGACAATTTCGCTGCAGCCTGTTCGATCTGCGAGCGCTCATCCCAATCCAATTGTTCGACCGCTGTTTCCAAACGTTCCACCGGCGAGGCGCCACTGTGCCATGACGAGGCGAACGCATCGCGCACCACCGCAAGATCGCCATCATCCGGCCATGCGTCATTCCAAGGAATTCCCCTATTCAACTGTTCCCCGGCCGACCGCAGTCCCGCACCGAAATCTCCCGCAGCGATATCGCCCACGGCAATCAGCGCGCGTGGAATGGAGGATCCCTGCCGTATGGCGACGCTGAGCATCTCCAATACCAGCGGCAGCGGAAGTTCCCGCACTCGTCCGGCGGGCGCAAGGTCGGCTGGCACACGGACCGGCCTCCACTGCTTCAGCCACATCGCTTCGGCCGCGCACACCGCCGCCGTCAGCGTCCATATGCCAGTCATTACACAATTCCTTTCATATCGTCATACCATTCATGCCGTCTTGCCGTCCATATCGTCTTGCCTCATCAACGCGCGTATCCATACGAGTCCGAACCCGTAGCAGACACAAGCGAATCCAAGGCATGCCCAACCCCTGACCCCTGAAAAGAGGAAGGTCAACGGATGCGCTCCCATGCCTTCCCCTAAAAGTACGGTGAGCTGCGGCAGCGCCATCAGGAGTTTCACCGTCGCTTTGGGCATGGCGAACGCGTTGGCACGCAGATCATCCAATAATCGTTGCCGTTTCAACGATTCAGCCACCGCTTGCAGGCATCGGCCGGTTTCGCATCCGAGCGTCAGACTTAACCGGCAGGCCGCATATAGCTCGCCGCTCAGCCGTTCGACTTGGCCGCATTGCTCTTTGGGCGGGCATCGGCTGCGGATCACCATGGTTATGCGAAGCCTGGTAAGTTCGGGTGTGGCGAACGGCGTTCCACCCAATTCTTCGAACGCCTGCACCAATGTGGCTCCGCTGCGCACGGATGCGCGGAGGGAAGCCACGCACGCCACACATCCGATGGCGGGCAATGGTTTCGACGGCATGTTCGCCTCTTCGATTCCGTCAGACCGCCCATCGAATCCTCCATCAGGTTTTTCATCAAGGCTTTCGCCTGCGCGCCCCACTACGTTTCCCGCCCGTTCGCCCACATCGCATACGTTTCGGCGAGGCCACAGCCATACGGCCAGTCCGCACAATACCGCGCAAATAATGCTGAGACTTTCCATCTGCCCACCTCGATTCAACGACTCCATGCGCGCACGAAATCAGGCCACTGTTGCGAAGCCCACATTTGGTTGCCGTTCCACCCGGCCAATAGGTTTCCCCGCAGTTTCCCCTCTGCGAATTCAAGCCGTCCTATTTGCGCGATGCGCCGCCTGCCTCCCACTCGGCCCACATGCAGCACTACGTCGAACGCGTCTTGCGCGAGCGCCGCGGTGGCTTGCGGATTCAGCCCAGCGAGCAATCCCAAGGCCACCAAGCGTGAGGGAACCGCCGTCACCTGATTGGCATGCAAGGTGGTCATGCCTCCGCGATGCCCGGAATTCAGCGCGCGCAGCAGATCCACGATTTCGCCGCCCCTGCATTCGCCCACCACAATGCGGTCCGGCCGCATACGCAACGTCGCGCATATCAGCTGCGACAGCCCTATGGCGCCTTTGCCTTCCATGTTGGCGCCGCGCGTCACCAGCGACACGTGGTTGGCATGGTTGAGCATGCCAAGTTCGCGCACCTCCTCCACGGTGATGACGCGCTCCCCCGGCGCGCATCGCATAAGCATTGCTTTGAGCAGCGTGGTTTTGCCTGCTCCGGTTCCGCCGGTCACGAGCACGCTGGCCCTTCGTTCCACGAATCCTTCCAGCAAGGGCATCCATCCGCTTGGAAACATGCCGTTTTCCGCCAAAGATTCCAGACTGGGCGCAACAACGTCCGGCAATCGTATGCTGATGGCGGCGCCTTGCGGAACGAGCGGTGCGATAACCGCGTGCACGCGCACGCCTTCCACCGTGGACGCGTCGGCTATCGGGCAGGCGTCGTCGAGCCTTCTGCCAAGCTGCGAGCACAGCCGCACGGCGAAATCGCGGATGGCTTGGGGACCGCTGAATGGTACGTGCAATGCATGCGGCCGCATACCTTGGCCGCGATCCACCCACACCGTTCCGTCGCAGGTTACCGCGATGTCGGTGACGCCCGGCTCGGATGCGATGTCGCTAAGTGGCCCGAGTTCCATGACTGATGCTCTTTTCTCCCAACGCTTCCTGAATGAGATCCGCCAACGTTGCGATGGCTTTCGCGTTCGTACGATTGGGTTTGCGCAGTCCAAGCCCTTCCAAGAGTTCGCTGCAAAGCTTGGCATCCGGTTTGATGACCGCGGTGATATCGCAGTCGAGGTATTCCGCCGCTTCCTCGATTGCCGTCGTGCCATGGTCGCGTACGGTTCCGCGCGGTTGCACGCCTACGAGAAACTCCCGTTCCTGTGTTGCGGCATCGTGTTCTCCGATCGAACCGTGATGCGCCCGCAGATTCGCTTTGGCCCGCGCAAGACCAAGTACCGTCAGTTCGACCACGGTAATGCGGATGGCCTTGCGCAGTTCCGTCAAATCCTGCAGTCCGTTCCATTGCCCCATATCGACGACGACCACGCTTCGCACCTGCGATAGCGCATGAATGCACGCTTGCACTTCCCACGATTGCGGATTTTCGGTTTTCCAAGGATCGCATGCCAGCAATGGCACACCATCCCAGATTGGCAGCTCCCGCAGTAGCGCTTTGCCGTCGATATTGCCAAGCGGAGCGCTGATTTCCCCGAAGCGTGAGCCGTCCTCGTTTTCCACGCCAAGAAGCACATCCAGCCCACCTCCTTGCAGATCGGCGTCGACGAGCACACATTTGAGGCCGCGTTCACTCAGCTCGCGGGCCAGTAAGGCGGCCAGAGTGCTCGTGCCCACTCCTGCCACCACGGAGTCGATAACCACCACATTGCCCATATCGCAGGGTTCCTCCACCGATGCGCGACCGCATTGCGCAACCATGCCATACGTTCCAGACACAGCGCCAACCAGTTGCGTTCCACCGCGATTCGATCCCGGCGGCGTATAGAACCGTTGCGCAGAGACGGTTCTGCGTTGTGTCGGCGGTGACGCTTGCGGCGCGATCGCGCCGGCGACCGGCAACAGCCCGCCCGACGGCAGCGGCACCGGAGGAACATTCGAAAAAGACGTTGCATTACTCATACCGTCGATTGAAAAGCTTCGGCGAGCACCATTGCAAGCTGAACCGGCCCTGTGGTCGGAGGACGCGAGTTATCCACGACCCCGGCGTGTTATGCACCGTTATCCACACAACGACGATAATCGGCGTCCGTCGTTTTCCCGAAAAACTCCCTGAGAACAGGCAAACAAAAAGGAAGGCCCGCCGGAGCGGGCCTTCCTTGCAAGAACCTTAAGGGCAGAATCTCTGCACAACAACATCGTCGTAACGGTAAGTCTATCCAATGCCCGTTCAACGTAACGACCTATCTTGGCCATACACTCTTTGTGGGCTCTGCTCTTTAAGTTGTTCTTGTACTTCGTAATTATGCTCAGCAATCCGGCAATCGCAAACCGAAACCGGCTGATGTTCCGTATTTGTCGCAACTGTTGCTTTACGATCGCAAGAATCATAAAAATGCTCCATCGTGTGCGAAACGCAAGGCGTGTTTGTTCGTTTGCGTGCGTTTGCGACAAAAACACGGCGTGTCGACACCCTAATTTGCACAATGAGCGAACGAATGTTAACTCCAGCTAAATTTTGCCGGCTTTTTACAGCATTTCCAGCTACTTAAGGATAAAGTAGGAAAGTATGGCACAGATTTTTGACGCACCCTCGAAGGCGATCTTGCGCAGCCAGATAGCTGAGCATATCGCCGAGACCGATAAAAACGACAAGCGTGAGCTTCAGGCCGGCGAAGAGCCGTTGCCGAACGACCGCTTCTTCGACCGCGAGTTGAGCTGGCTGAAGTTCAACAAGCGAGTCCTCGAACTTGCCCAAGACGAAGATCTGCCGATCATCGAACGCGCAAGCTTCGCCGCGATCTTCGCGAACAACCTCGACGAGTTCTTCATGGTTCGCGTCGCAGGTCTGAAGCGCCGCATCGACACCGGCATCGCCGTGACGGCCGCCTCCGGATTGAGCCCAAGGCAGCAGCTGCGCGCCATCAGCGAGCAGGCGCACCGCCTGCAGGACGAGCACGCGCACTACATGATCGATCACATTCTTCCCGACCTGGCGAAGGAACAGATCGTGCTGCTGAGCTGGGACAAGCTCACCGCCGCCGAACAGGAGCGCCTGTCTCGCTACTACCGTCAGCAGGTGTTCCCTGTTCTGACGCCGCTCGCCGTGGACCCGGCCCACCCGTTCCCGTACATTTCCGGCGGTTCCATCAACCTCGCCGTGCTGGTGGAGAACCCGGCTTCCGGCAAGTCCCACTTCGCTCGCGTGAAGATTCCTGGAAACCTGAACCGTCTCGTGCCCGTCGACGACATGACCGACGACGATGCCACCAACGTGCGCTACGGCTTCATCACCATGGAGAACCTGATCATCGCGCACCTGGAATCCCTGTTCCCGGGCATGATCATCAAGGAAGCGCGATCCTTCCGCGTTACCCGTAACGAGGATATCGACGTGGAAGAGGATGATGCAGAGAACCTGCTCAACGCCATGGAGAAGGAGCTGCTGCGCCGTCGTTTCGGACCGCCGATCCGTCTTGAGATTTCCGACGAGACCAGCCCGTTCCTTTCCCAGCTGCTCGCCGATCAGCTGCGCGTCAGTGCCGATGAGGTGTACCGCCTGCCGGCACCGCTCGATGCGACCGTGCTCTTCGAACTTGGCGGCATCGACCGTCCGGACTTGAAGTACCGTTCGTTCGTGCCGACCACCAATCGTCAGATTGCCGAGGTGGAGTCGTCCCGCGCGCAAGACATTTTTGCAGCGATTCGCGAACGCGATATCCTCCTGCATCACCCGTACGATTCGTTCTCTACCTCCGTTCAGGCGTTCCTAGCGCAGGCTGCGGCGGATCCGAAGGTGCTCGCCATCAAGCAGACGTTGTACCGTACGTCCAGCAACTCCCCGATCATCGACGCGCTCATCGACGCGGCGCATGCGGGCAAGCAGGTGCTGGCACTGGTCGAAATCAAGGCACGCTTCGACGAAGACGCCAACATCGCATGGGCACGCAAGCTGGAACGCGCCGGCGTGCACGTGGTGTACGGCATCGTGGGCCTGAAGACTCACTGCAAGCTGAGCCTTGTGGTGCGTCAGGAAGCCGACGGCCTGCGCCGCTACTGCCATGTGGGCACCGGTAACTACAATCCGAAGACCGCCCGCATCTACACCGATCTCGGCCTGCTGACCTGCGATCCGGTGGTCGGCCAGGATATGACCCGCCTGTTCAACCAGCTGTCCGGTTATGCGCCGAAGTCGAGCTTCCACCGTCTGCTGGTAGCGCCGCGTACCGTACGTTCCGGTCTGATTCAGCGCATCCGCCGCGAAGAGGATGCGGCACGCGCAGGCAAGGAAGCATGGATTAAGATCAAGGTCAACTCCATCGTGGACGAGAAGACCATCGACGCGCTGTACCGTGCAAGCCAGGCCGGCGTGAAGATCGACATCGTGGAACGCGGCATCTGCGCGCTCAAGCCGGGTGTTCCAGGACTTTCCGAGAACATTCGCGTGCGTTCCATTCTGGGTCGTTTCCTCGAGCACAGCCGTATCTACGCATTCGCGAACTCCGATGGCCCGCAGATCGGTGAAGGTCCGGCCGCAGGTCCGGAAGTGTGGATCGGTTCCGCCGATCTGATGCACCGCAATCTCGACCGTCGAGTCGAAGCGCTGGTACGCATCACCGCTCCGGAGCAGATCGACGAGCTGATCAAGTACGTGGATCTGCAAATGGCCGATTCCACCACCTCGTGGCATATGGCAGCCGACGGAACCTACGTGCGTCATGCGAAGGATGAGGAGGGTCGCCCGCTGGTCGATTCCCAGGAATATCTCATCAAGAAGCATACGCGCCGACCGGCAAGGCACTAAACCGTAGGAAATGGCCGATTCTGCTGTTGCAGAATCGGCCATTTCCTATGTTGCGGCATACGCGATCACCATCGTGGGAAAACGCAGGAAAACTCGGATGGCACGATTGCCGTCGCGCAATCATGGGGAAACCCGTGCCCAACCACTTACAATGAAAGATATGAGCGAGAGCATGAGACGTGTCGTAGAAGCCGCCGGGGGTATTGTATGGCGGTGGAAAACCGGTAGCGAAATCGCGGAAAATCCAGCAATCGCAGCGCAGAAAACTCCAAAGGAACAACTCAACAGCATTGAAGTGTGCATCGTGCATCGACCAAAGTACGATGACTGGAGCTGGCCGAAAGGCAAACTCGAGCAGGGCGAATCGCATCGTCATGCCGCAGTGCGAGAAATCGGCGAGGAGACAGGCGTTTCCATCGCACTCGGCCCGTATCTGTGCGAAGTCGAATATCCACTGTCCGAAGAAGGCAAGAAAACCCGGCATTCACACGATCGCGCCGTCGACACCAAGCACACGTTGTATTGGATGGCGCAACCGATTTCCGGAGATGATGCGGAACATCTGCTTGACGCATTCGGCCCCGTGCATCGCGCGGATGTAGGCGAAATCAACGATATCGTGTGGGTTTCCGTACGTGAAGCACGTAAAATCCTCACGCATTCCACCGATAAAGACACCCTCGCCATTTTTGTGGACCGCGTACAGGAGGGTGCCGCGACCGCGCAGAATCTGATGATCGTGCGTCATGCCAAGGCCGAATCGCGCAAATCCTGGAAAGGCACCGACGCGAACCGGCCGATCACTCCGAAAGGCGCGGCCGCGGCATTCGCACTCAACCGCGAACTCGCCTGCTACAACCCAACCCGCCTCGCAACCTCACCATGGCTGCGCTGCCAGGAAACACTGCAGGTGCTTAGCTGGCAGACCGAACGCCCGATGGAACACATCGACGCGCTCACGGAAGACGCCTTCGCCGAGCACCCGACCATCGCATGGCTGGCGTTCCTCAAGCAGATCCAGCTCACGCTCGAGACCCGCGAAACCACGGCGATCTGCATGCACCGACCGGTTATCGGAGGCATGTTCGATCACTTGCGCGGACTATGCGCCCGCAAAGCGCTCTCCAAGCAGCTCATCGCCAAAACGCCGTTCATGCCTACCGGCACCGCCGTAGCGCTGTTTATAATCGATACGCCGCAAGGTCCCAGCATTATCGATATTCAAAAGGTTTCGCCCATTGTCTACTAGCATGCATTACGGTTCCGGATCGGTTGTACCAAGCCGTTCCGCCGGTTTCACCAACACCGGATCGCCGCGTCCGGCCCGCCCGGGGCAACTCGACCAGATGATGGCCGACAATATCGCGGGAGGTGCCGATCCGGCGCAAATCAACGAGATGAGCCACGCTTCGGCGGCCGCACTGTTGGACCGCGTGCATCATACGCAGGATGCCGAACTGGTGGAGCGCGTGCTCACGCTGGTGGACCGCGAGGGCGTTGACGTGATCGCCGAACTGTGGAGCAGCGCCGAGCCGGATTCGCTGCCGGGCATTCTGTGGCGGCTGTATCTGCTGCGCACGTGGATGCGGAAGAATCGCGAGTCGATCGCGCGGTTGTGGCGCGCTGGAGAGCCGGTTGCCACTACCGCCTCGGCGATTGCCGGCGTCGATCAGGCGCCCACGGAAGATGACATTGCGCATATTGCCGATTCGATTCTCGCAGGCGCGTTCACCGGCGATTTTGCGGTTGCGCTGGAACGTGCGGCCGCGTTCACCGACGTGGTTGCGTTGGGATTGCGCATCGAGGCACGCAATATGATCGCACGATTGAAAGCTGCGGAAGGTTCCGATAGCAGCGATTCCGGCATTTCCGCCATGGAAAAGCAGGTACGTACGAAATCGTCCCGTTTGATGCACACGGCCGGCAATCTGTTCGTCACGGCCAAGGATTTTCGCCATGGGGCGAATCTGTGGCGTCGCGGAAAACTGGAGTAACGCGTTCCGTACCCGTCCCCTGCACCTGCCTCTGCACCCACCTCTGTACCGCTACCGGAAGTGTTTTACGGCGCTCGCACCATCAATTCGCGACACGACGTAACGTACGGTCTACAGCATCTGTAGAATAGGAACTCGCGCCGGGCCATGCATAGCCCCGGGCTCCATTTTTTGCCGCTGCGAGCGGCCTTTGCGCCGACAGGCGCTTTCGTGGTTCGGCGCTTTCCCTCTTCTTAAGTTTCGTTGCTTTTTTCATACGATTTTCAGTTTCTTTCTTGGCTCCTTTCCCAGTTCCCGCGCTTTTCCTCGCGATTATGGACTACGCTTAGAAGACATGGATATTCATGTTTTGAACCACCCGCTGGTGGACCACAAGCTCACCGTTCTTCGCGACAAGAACACCCCGTCCTCCACGTTCCGCGAGCTCGTTTCCGAACTCGTGATGCTTGAGGCCTACGAGGCCACCCGCGACGTCGAAGTCGTGGACAAGCCGATCGAGACCCCCGTCGCTCCGATGGTAGGCAAGCACATCGCTTCCCCGGCGCCGATCATTGTGCCTGTGCTGCGCGCTGGCCTGGGCATGCTTGACGGCATGACCAAGATGATCCCGTCCGCTGAGGTCGGCTTCCTTGGCATGAAGCGCGACGAGGAGAACCCAACCCAGCAGATCACGTACGCGAACCGTCTGCCCGACGATCTGAGCGGCCGTCAGTGCTTCCTGATCGACCCGATGCTCGCCACTGGCGGCACGCTGGTCGCAGCAACACATTACCTGGCCGAGCGCGGCGCAAAGGATGTTACCGCCGTGTGCATTCTGGGCGCTCCGGAAGGCCTGAAGTTCGTTGAGGAGAACCTCGACCCATCCATTAAGTTCAAGCTGGTGCTGTGCGCCGTCGACGAGAAGCTCAACGACAAGTGCTACATCGTGCCAGGCTTGGGCGATGCCGGCGACCGTCTATATGGCGTGATCGACTGACCGCATCAGAGCTCAACCGAATCAACCCAATCAGTCAATCAAGTAAATCGAATAAAAACGGCCTGCCACAACGCAAATCATGCGGCGGCAGGCCGAAATCATATGTAAAACCTCTACTGCTCGTCGGGGACGAACGCCTCGAAAATATGATGGTCGAACCAGTCATCGCACTGTGCGAGCTCGTCGCGGCTGCGCACCGTCCACGACACGGGAACGGCACCCATGAAACGAGCCAACCGTACCTGCGGACTGTTGCCGCCATGCCAATCGTAGGCGACGAAATCAGGGCGGGAAATCCAGTCGAAAATCAGCGCACCGGCCGCATATTCCTTGGCGAGCGAGGCCGGATCAGACGGCTTCTCCTCCCCTTGCGGCCACCAGGAAAGCTGGCCACGGCACACTTCCGGACGGTTCTCCTTATACCAGTTGACGGCTGCCGGATTGAACGATTCGATCACATACGCGCCGGAATAGGCCTGCAGCAGCGCGTCGCCCTTTTCCATGAGCTCGACATCGCGCGAACCCCACTTGGAATTGTCGTCGAACTTGTATTCGACGATCAGCGGCACACGACCCGCCACTACCTTGAGCACGTCGGCGAACAGTGGCACATGCTGGAAATACCCTTCCGGAGCGCTGTCAGGTGTGGTGACCAGCGGCGGATTTTCAAGCGAACCCGGCAACGGCGCTGCCACAGCGGCACCGGGGGCGTCGGTCGGGAACAGCGGGATGCGGGTCAGCTCATCGTACGTGAGATCGGCGATACGGCGCGGATCTCCGGCGACGCGCATCAGATCGCCGTCATGCACCACCACGATTTCGCCGTCGGCGGTCATCTGCAGGTCAAGCTCGATGCCATAGCCGGCTTCGCAAGCCGCTGCGAATGCCGCAAGCGAGTTCTCCGGAGCGATCGCACCAGTCACGCTGGGGCTGCCATAGCCGGCCTTCATGGCCATGCGACGTGCCAGCGCCACATACTCGCCGCTCTCGTTGGCATACTGCGCGGTCAGACCGGAACCCGCGTCATGCAGGCCACGATGCGCGTACCACACGTCGGGAATGGACGGCACATAGTTGCGGCGCTTGTCGGAGAAGGTACGCGGCGCGATCGCCCACACTGCGGCGCCTGCAGCGACTGCGCCGCCGAGCAGCGCCTTGTTGACGAATGATTTGGACATGGGCTTTCCTCCCTTACGCGGCCGCTCGCGCATTCTCTCGCGTTGGTTCTCACCGTTCGCGGCCATCGAATCTGTCTCTTCTGAGATTAGCCCATAAATCACAAAAACGGCGACCACCTACGCGATCCGCGATCGTATGTCGCCGTCTCAAGCCACCAACAGCCGAGCCATATCTCGACTATATATGGCAGATTTTGAGTCTCGTCACGAGGCATCTCGCTTATATATGGCAGACTGGAGTCAGAAAACATGCGTTTTCATACCCCCTATATGGCTTTTTAGCGAAGTCTTCTGCCATATATAGGCGAGATGCTTCCTGACAGACCCGCAAATCTGCCATACATAGGCGAGTTATGAGCAAAATGGGGTCCGATGACGTCCGAGTTCACACAAACGTAGGGGTCGGACCCCAAAGGTCGGCGGCTGAATACGTCTGCTTGATCGTAGGCTTGGCCACTGAGCCGTGAAGAGGAAAGCCCAATGGGTTTTCCTCAGGCGAAGTGAGCGGCTTGCCGCGAAGACCGCGTAACGGTACCTTGAGTGCGTCAAGCACACATATTCAGTCCAGAGACCGAGGCTGAGAACTTACCACTTTTATATTGGATTCAGTTACGCAGCTTGCCCCGCTTGGCTACGAAGATGCAGCACCCCGCCGTGGCCAGCACCGTCATGGCAATGACGATTGCCGTAGTAGCGACGCCTGTAGAGCTTAGCTTCTTCTTACGTTGAGACTGAGATTGCTGCGATGATTGCGGTTTCGCAGAAGGCTTGGCATTATTACCGTCCTGCTTGCCGTTGTTATTGTTATCCGGAGTCGGCTTTGGAGTTGGCGTTGGTTCCGGCTCGGGCTCAGGCGTCGGATCGGGGGTCGGGTCCGGAGTCGGTTCAGGTGCATGAACCTGCCATTCGGCGGCAGCCGGCGATGCACTGCCGGATTGAATCACCATGCGCAGCTTAGTGGTCTTCACCGCGTCAGTCCAGGTTGCCTCGCTCCATCCGCCGTTATCGGTACCGTAAGCGCCGGGAGCATTGGTGACCAATGTATATGTGGCATCGGGAATATCCACAAACGCATTCGTTCCAGCATCCCAATACTGCAGTTTCCACGACGCCGGCATTCCCAAGCCCCCTCCATCGGAGGTGAATTGCACACGGCTGGAATCGATGGTGACTTCGCGATCCCATTCGTAGTCGAGCTTCATTTCACCGGTATTCGGCCACGTACCCCAAATGCAGGCGTTATCAACCGTGCAATCGCCCGGAATGGTTTTGCCGTCGTTAAGCGCGGCAACACCAGCTGTCCAAGAAGACGCTTTTTTGTCCACGTCAGTAGCAACGGCATCTTGCTCGATATAGCCGGCCAACGGCGCCGACGTATCGGATGGAATATCTTTGACGCCCGCAGCCGACATATTGCCAGCAATGTCCGAAGCCCGATAGCTCACCGTTTCGCGCTTCGACGAAGAAGCAGTAATCGCCGCGCCTTCTTCATATTGCTGCCATTCGCCGTTTCCAACCCGGTATTCCACCGTTTTCACACCGGATCCAGCACCATCTGAGGCGGTCAATGTCATAGTGCGGGAAACCGTATCTACCGAGGCGGTTACCGTAGGAGCCGTAGCATCCACACGCGCTTCTGCAGCAGCGATTTCGCTCACATTGCCGGCCGCATCAGTGGCACGCGCACGCACACTCACTATACCCTCGCCAGTCACAGCCTGTACCGCAGTGTTCACATTCGTTCCGACGGTCACCCATGCGCCATCCCCGACCGCAAGTTCGAGTTTTGCGATCGGCGCAGCCGCATTGTCGGAAGCCGTAATAAGAGCGATCGGTGAAGTGACCAGCCAACCATCATTGCCAGCCGTGCCAGCCAATGCCACACGCACGGCAGGAGCAATGGTATCAGCCGGTTTTACGTAATCGTCGGAAACATGTACGGTCACGGCTACGTTGCCGGCTGTCAGATCATCAGCCTGCTGCTTGGTTTCAATGCCAGCAACCACACCTTGCACGGTGAACTCACCCGCCTGCGCATACGAAGAAGCAGACACCGTGCGCCACAAAACCGGAGTTTCCACTGTTTCCGAGCCGTACGCGACTTTCACCGTGTTCGACAATTCCGGCGCGTCTCCGGTCTTGGCGTAGACGTCGGCTGGCTGTTCAGCCACAACTGCTCCCTGTTGCGCGTATACTTCCCATTCAGGAACGCCGACGGAAGCATAGCCCCCGTCAACGGCTTGCGCGGTCATGTCAAGTTTGAGCGCAGTGGTGGTCACTGCGTCGAATGTCACTTCATTAGGCGCGTTCTTGCCTGTATCCACGCCGTATTCGCTGGAATTGGGCACGTCCTTCCAGGAACCGTCTGCGTCAAGATATTGCAGTTTCCATGAGGCAGGGGCACGCAATGCGTTCGCATCGGTATCGAACCAGACTTTCGATCCATTCACACGTACAGCGCCATTCCACTGGTAGATCAGTGAATCGGAGGATTGTGTTTGTGGCATCTTTCGATAGTTCGTCCAATGGTTCGGCGGTACTACAGCAGTTTCCAGCACTCGCCCGTCGTTCACGGAACCCTTGTAGGCGGGTGTTTCGGTGTAGGTCGCGTCCACTGACGCATAGGGGGCCACGTTGCGTGAGGGTTGCAACCGTTCGGCTTTGGTCGGATGCGAAACGGCGTTTATGCGCCCGCCATTCCACGTCACTTCATCGATGCAGACTGCACGGCGGAAGTCAGTACCACCAGTCTTGTCTCCAGTGTGGTAGGTGACCCACCATTTGCCGCCGAATCGTTGAATCGACGGATGCATGGTGGTGGACGATCCCGATTCGACGATTACGCCTTGGTACGTCCACGGCCCAAGAGGGCTTGCCGACGTGGAGTATTGCACGCACGCCTGATAGTTGGATTCCACGCAGGTCGCCACTCCCGACCCGGGTTTGCCACCGTCGTACACGTTGTAGTAGGTGTCTCCTTCACGGAACACCCATGCCGCCTCAAAGAAGCCTTTGGGCCCGTTGGCATAAGCGCCGCCGTTGTCGCCCAAGGTCAGCGACGCGTTCACTTGGTTCGCATAGTCGCTGCCAAGCACGTCTTTGCTGGCATCGTAGTCGGGTATGTTGGCGAGCGCGTCGGCGTCACGCATATTGTAGATTTTCGGCGCTCCGTCCGCCGTTCCGTCCATGGTTTCCACGGCAACATATGAGGTGCGGCCAGTGTTGGCGTCCCGCTGCATTTTTACGGCGAGTTCGCTGTTGAAGGTGCCGAAGTGCAGATATCCGGTACCGTCATTGTCCACGAAGAATGCGGGATCGATGGTTTCGATTTGCGTCTGCGTGGTAGTCAGCAACGGCGCTCCGATGGCGTCGACCCATGGTCCGAGGGGGCTTTTTGATTTGGCCACGCCGATGGAGAACGGGTCGGCTCCCGCGGCTGCGTTCTTGTCTTTGACTGGCACGTAGTAGTAAAACCAGTCGTCGGCCGTGTCTGCGGTGCCAGCATCGTCGACTACTACTTGTCCTGCGTAGGCTCCGTCGCCGGTTGCCCAGTCGAACAGGTCGGCTTTGGCGATGGTCTTGTAGTGCGTCCATTTGCCGGATTCCGGATTGTCGGTTACGTAGACGCCCCAGTCTTTCATATTGAAGGACCCGTAGGTTGGTTCGGCCTCGTCGTGTCCGGTGAATACGAAGAGTTTGCCATCGTATTCAAGGGTGGATGCGTCTGCGGAATAGTAGTTTTGCGACAGGTCGTTGGGGGTATTGGTTCCTTCGTTCTGCCCGATGGGGTTGCGAAGGGTTGTCGGCAACGCACTGTTGTCGATTTGTGTGACGGTGACGTCGGGATTGCCGACCGGCAGATCGTTGTAGGCGTGTCCGGCGACGCTGGGCGCGGTACTTGCGTCGGCCGCGTTGGCTGTCTGCATGGTTGCGATTGCTCCCGTGCATAAGGTGGCTGCGGCTGCGATGCCTGCCACCAGCGTCTTCATCGACGCATGTGAGATGTGCGAAAAGCTCATGAATATTCCTGTTTTCACGATTGGATATTGAAAAGTCCTCTTACGGATTGCTTAGGTTACGTTGGTATTCCTCGTGCGATCCGTAAGAGGACTTGAGCAATTGCTAGCGCTAGTCGCGGTTGCGGCGCGTCAGCATGATGGCGGCTCCCGTCAGCAGGACGATCATTCCTACGACGGCGATGCCGATGACATTGCTGCCGGTGCTGCTGATTGCGGCACTGACTTCAGACTTGGAAACCGGCTTGTTTCCAGGCTTGGCATTCGGCTTGGGGTCGGTCTTGTCGTCGTCCGGCTTCGGTGCTGGCTTGAGTTCAAGTCCGGCGATGGCCTCGGTCAGCTGCTTGACTGCGGCATCCGCATCAGTTTGGGTGGCGTTCTCATCGTTCAGCACCTTGGAGGCGGCATCCACTGCTTCAGCCAACTTCTTGGCGCTGGCTTCGGTGTAGAGGTCACCGCTGACGCCCTGTGCCTGGTCAAGAACCGTCTTCAACTCAGTGGTGTCGGCTTTCTTCACCAGTGTCTGCTGGGCTTCTTCAAGCTGCTTGATGGCCGCATCCACCTGATCCTGGGTGGCGCTCTCGTCCGCATACACCTTTTGAGCGTTACCCATGGCTTCGGAGAATGCCTTCCAGCTGTTCGGCGTGAAATTAGCTTGTTGCACGGAACCGGCTGCGTTGATGGCGGATTCGAGCCTGCTCTTGTCCACGCTTGGTTCCGGATCAGGGGTTGGATCCGGGTCAGGAGTCGGTTCTGGATCAGGAGTGCTTTCCGCAGCATGCACGCCCCACTCGGCAACCGCCAGACCGAAGGTGACGCCCTCGGCGGTCGGCGGATCAAGCACCAAGCGCAACGACGTGGTCTTCACCGGAGTGAACGTGGCCATGCTCCAGCCTTGAGCATCGTCAGAGGCACGTGAGGCCGGGGAATTACGCACGGTGGTGTATTGCGCATTCTCCACATCCTTCCATATACCATCAGAAGCCAAGTACTGAATCTTCCAGCTGTCCGGAACATCCAAACCACCCTTGGCATCATTACGCTCCGCGAAGTTGGCCCAGAACTGCACACGGCTGGAATCGACGGTGGCTTCCTTGCTCCAGGTGTACTGCGCGTACATGCCAGCGGAAGCTTGACCCCAGCTGCCCCACACGCGGCCATTCACATCGGCGTCATCATCAGACGGCCACGTATCGTCAACCAGCACACCATCGTTGAGCTTGCCGGAAGCCGGAGACCAGCTCGCCTCGGCACTCACCGTGGTGTCAATGGCCCTGCCTTCAATCCAACCAGTCAACGGAGTATCGGGCTCCGGCTTGGGATCCGGCGTCGGCTCAGGATCAGGATCGGCACCACCATTCGGATCGGCGACCACATGCACTGTAATCTTGGCCTGCGAGCTTGAACCCTCAGCCGTGCCGGACACCTCATAATCGCCGATGGTGTCCAACTTGACGCCGGCAACACTTGCCTCATCCCACATAACCGTGCGATCGTCAAGCATGCCGTTGGGGAATCGCACCGGAACCACAGACGGCAAAGCCACCGACTTGGAATTCTGGTACACCGTCTGTTCGATCGGCTGAGCCGCACCAGCAGTCTGAGACTGCGCGTCGGAACGCACGCCAATAGTGGCCTTGGTTCCAGCGAGCGCGCCAATAACCGTTCCGGAAACCGCAAACTCGCTATCGGAAGCAAGCTGATCGTCAGTGATGGCATCCCACGCAACACTCAAGTCACGACGGGAACCGTCCGTATAGCTGGCACTCACCGTCTTCGGCAGATTCACATCGGCAGCCTTGCTGCCAGTCTGCACCATACGATTCACGCCATCCACGCTCACCGGATCAAGCGCATACGCCTCAAATTCGGTAGCACCAACAATGGCACCCTTCGGGAACAGCACACGCAACTTGTTCGTCTCCACCGTTTCGGTAAAACGAACCTCATTGCCTTCACCCTGCATCGTGGTATAAGACTGGCCGGCGGCAAGCTTCACATCCTGCCAATCGCCATTCTCATCCGCATACTGCAACTTCCACGACTTGACCATCGGCACACCGCCACCGTCAGTCCAGAAGAACAGCTTCGCCTTCTTCAACGGAACAGTGCCATCCCAGGCAAGCTGCAGCCACGGCTCGGTACCGGTATTGTCACCCCAATTATTCCAGGTCTCATTCGGAGTATTGGTATACAACACCTGACCGTCGATAACCTTCTTGGCATTGTCCTTCGCCTGATATGGATTGGTGAAGCTGGCGCTCGCAGTGGACTGTGAAGCCACATTCACCGTGCCGTCGGAAGGAATGCCGTGAACGGTGACTTCCTTGAAACCGGTCTTCTCACCGTCGAATGCGGTGAGTTTGAGCACATAGTCACCCTCACGGTTGAACGTGACCGTAGTGTTGGCAGCGGTTGCGTCGACGAACTTCGCTTCGCCGTTTTCAGGGCCAGACACCTGCTCCCATGTGGTGGTGAGCGTGTCAGACGGCAGGCCGTCGTCCTTCACCGTGCCCACCAGCTGCGCACCGGACGAGGTGCTGCTGGCAATGTAGGCGTCAACGCTTGGCGCCTGGTTCGTAGGTTCGTCTTCCGGCGCAATGTCGGTTTCGTAGGCCTGAATCTCCTTCAAGCCAATGGCCTGACCTGCTTGCGGAGTGAAGGTGGCACGAATGGCTTTGGCCACGACCTTGGAGAACTGCACGCGGTTGTAGTTGGCTCCCGCGTAAGTAGGCGTCCGCACCTGGTTCGGCAGGACATGCCATGCGCCGGCCTCATCCTGATATTCAAGCGTGTACACCGACGGCTCACTGTAGCCGGAAATCGTCTGGCTGGACGAGGTCTGGTAGAAGTACAAACGCACGTCGTCGATGTTCTGCACGCCGTTCTTGAACGTTACGGTCAGCGAATCCTTGGCGTTCTTGGATCCCTTGGTGCCCCAGAAGGATTCCATCACGTTCTTGCCGTCCACTGCATTGGTTGCCGGGTAGCCCTTGGTTTCGTAAGTGGCTTCCACATCGGCGTCCTTGGCCACGTTGGTCTGGCTCTTGGACGCTTCGTCCACGTTCTGTCCGGACTGCGCGAAGATCTGCGTAACCCTGCTGTTCGATGCGTAGGTCACTTCGTTGGCGTTCGGCATGGTGGCGGTGGTCGCACCGATGATCACCGCTCCGGAATCATCGGCAACCTCAACGGTTCCACTGGCCGGATCGTAGATGAGGTGGGCGAGCTTATCGGAGGTGAACACGGCGTTGCCGTCCACATACAGGGTGTATCCCTTCGGAGCGTTGTAGGCGCCGTCGCTGTTCCATACGATCGACAGATCCTGCCCGTGGTAGCTCAGGTTGTTGACGGTGAAGTGGTTCCAACCGGGAATCTCGATCGGATTGAGTTCAATCTTGTTGTCTTCACGCGGAACCATACCTGCCACGTCTTCCACAATCGTCCAGTTGGTGGTGCCAAGCTGGGTGTGGTGAATCCAGGAACGGTAGGTGATCTTTCCACCGTTCTTGCTGGCGTCGGCGTTCTTCTCCGGAATCGTGCTTCCTGCGGAATTATTATCCATATTCCAGAATTCGTTCTGGTCCGGATACTGGTTGTCGCCTCCTTGATAATGCGAGAACGCCACCCAATACAGCAGTTTCTTGAACGATTCGTTCGTGATATATCCGTTGTCTGCAGCATTATAATCACGGATTCCCGCAGAATAGATTTGCAGCAGCGGAGTTGCATTGATAATGGAGAAATTGTTTGATCCCGGGAAATTCAGCGCCTTCTTGTCTGCCTGATTCGCGGTGAAGAACGGGAAAATCGGGAATTCGTCGGCATCTTCGAACAAGCGCAACGCACTATCGTAATCATCATTGCCGGTCGGCATCAGACCTTCGGAATACGGATAGTAGTTGTTGAGTTCCTTGTATTTCGCGAATTGACCGTCGTTCAGCCACTTGTGCAGCAGCAGTTTGCTGTCGGAATCCCACAGGTTGTCGAGCACATCCTGCTTGATGGCGTCGGCGATCCGCTGCATTTCAGCGGCTTTTTCGGTGTCTCCGGCAGCCTTGTATGCTTGCGCGGCGGCATTGGCGTTGGCCCACATGTTGGCGGAACCGTCGGCACGGTCCATACGCTGGCCGGAACGACCGGGTTCGGAGAACGACACCGCGTCGGCATCGTTGCCGGTCATGGACCACCACGACCAGTCGATCAGATTGTTGCCGTTGCTATTCTGGTTGTCGTTGCTGTCTGGCTCGCTTTGCGAATTGAGCAGACCTTTGACATCTTCGGAACCGTAATCACCCAACGCTTCAGCCAATGATGACGGGCCGCCGTGCACCTTGTAGGAGTCCCAACCGGCCTTGGTGATGTACTGCGTGTAGCTGTGGTTCCAATTGGCTGGATCGCCCGGATTGTCGTGGTAGTAGTAATACCCGGACTGGCCTTTCTTGGCTGTCTGCCCGGCCGACACCCAAGTGCCGTACGAGTATTCGGCGTTACGGAACCACTTGGTGTCGTTGATGAACATGCCGGATGTCAGCACGATCTGGTTGTTGTATCCGAGCACGCCTTCGATGGAGGTCGGATACTGGAACGTATTGCCCGGCATATTGGCGTCCAACATGTTGAAACGGCTCAGCCACCAGCGGTAGAACACGGTTTTGTCGATATTGTGTTCCTGGGTTTCCACGTAAGGAATGTTATCGACCCACCACTGGTTGTAGGTGGTCACGGAATCCTTGTAGGAAGCGGCCGGATCGGTGAGATCGCCGTTGAATCGGGCTTCGTATTCCGCGGTGGAGTCCGGCAACTCGTTGGCGATCAGGCCAAGCTGCAGCTTGGTGGTTTGTGGCACGTTCGCTTCCAAGGTGAGGGTGGAAGCGAGTTTGCCGTTCTTTACGGTGAAACCGTTGCCGGAGAACCGTGGATAGATGGTGGTCAGATCGTTCTTCACATTGAAGCGACCGGTCAGTTCAGTGTCGCCGTCATTGCCGTCTTGTGCGAATGGCGAGGCTGCTGTCAGCGTTACGTCACCGCCGGTGGTGCTGGTGATGGTGAAATTCGCGACCATCACATTGGTGTAGGTGATGTACTTGACTTCGGTGACGGTAATGGTCTTGTCGCCGTTGGTGAATTCCGTGGTGAAGTAGCTTGGCGTCTGCTTGCGCTTGTCGGTGTTCTCGCGCAGGGTCTGCTTGGAACCGCCAATGCTTACCTCAACGGTAAAGCCGTCGTTGCCGGTCTGATCCCAGTATGCGACATCTCCTACGAAACCAAGTGCTTCCGGCGTATGCGTGTACATGAATGCGGCACGGCCACGTGAGAACAGATATTCGTTCTTGTCTGCGCCCGCATAGTTGTAGTCGCCAGCATCGTTGGTGCCGGTACCGTTTGGTGCGGTGCCTGTGCGCGTCAGCATCTTGTCGATCCAGAAGTCGTGTGCGGTGTCGGTTCCGGCACCGTTGGCAACATCCGCATCGAACACCTGCTTGAGGTAGCTTGTCGAGGGATCGAAAGCGACGCCGGTGCCCGGAATCGGGTCGGCGGCCCCCTTGAAACTCGGATACCCCATGGCAGAGTTCGGATTGGTCAGCGCGTCATTGGCGTATGCGGTCGTCACACCGCCAGACAACAGTGTGGCCACTGCCGTCAGCACGCCCAATGACGTGACAATCCCTTTCTTCCTCGTTGATGGTGTCATCAATTCCTCCTACATGGACCATCGTTGGCCCTTGGTTGCCAAGGCTCGTTCCCTGGCATCCAACTTTCTTTCTGTAGGAATGAGAGTCGTGCGATGGACATGAGATTGGAGCGTCCACCGACATTTCAAGAATACATGACGCGAATACGGTTTCGCAAATTTTCTTTCAGTTTTCTCCAATGCTTTCTAAGTGAACTGCCATACGATGGCTTTTATGCGAAAAGGAAAGTTTTCGCATTTTCCCGTCTTATACTAGGGGCTATGACAAAACCGGCCACCCCATAAGGGGCAGCCGGTCTCTCATTCCAGTCAGCGCGGCGCATTCGGCTCCAATCGATCACGCCGCGCTCACCCGCTTCCCGGCACCATGGCACTCATAGCGCCGGGTAGCAAGTCTTTCTTTTGTTTAGCTGCGCAACCACACGTTCATTTGGCCGAGTTCGCGGTTGGCCCATGCGTAGTAGGGCACCAGCTTGAGCGACGTCCGCTCATCTGAGGCGTCACGCTGAGCGGACATGTACAACGGGGCGTCCACGGCATCCGCAGCCTCACGAACGGCAGGCAACGTCACCGCGTCAACACCTCCAAGCAAATCACTCTCGAAAGTAACCGTGGCATCCGCAGCATCCACGCCATCAGCAAGACGGTACGTCCACAGATCGCCGGCATTATCGGCTTGCTCCGCGCAATAGACGAGCGGACCGCGCATCACCGCAACACGACCTGCATCGCAACGCACATGAGAGTTGGCACGCACCAATCGCACTGCCATATCAAGATCCAGCACCACATGCAATGCAGTTCCCGGAGCAACTGCGAAATATACGAAACCGTTTTCCGGAGCCGTCTTCACAGAAACACCATCGCATGTCAGCGCATAGGAATCAGCCGACCATGTGGGAATACGCACGCCGAAACGTACCGAATCAGCCGCCTCAGCGGGCAATTCCACCATGTACTCAATATGACCGTTCCACGGAAAATCGGAACGCTGCTCCACATGCAACCCAGAATCAAAACTTGCCTGATTCGCAATGAACTGGTGAGCGAGCACGGTGCGACCGCCGTCACGTTCGGTATACACATAACGGTCCACCGACGCGATCAATCGCGCGACATTAGCTGGGCAGCATGCGCAGCCAAACCAATCGACACGATGCGAAAGCACATGATGCCGATCCGGATTGTCCAAACCGTCCGGCGAAGTCTCCAACGCATTCACATAGTAATACTGCTTGCCATCAAGGCTGATGCCCGCGATGGCACCATTGAACAGCTCACGCTCAAGCACGTCGGCATATTCACCATTCGGTTCCAACAGAAGCATTTGGCGAGCAAACATGCTCATCGCCACAGAAGCGCACGTTTCGCCATACATGGTGTCGTTCGGCAGATCGTAATCGTACGTGAACGACTCCCCCACATGTGTGGAACCGATCGCACCCGTTACATACATGCGTTTCGACACGATGTTGTTCCAAAAACGATGCGCCGCATCCAGCAAGCCCTGATCGCCGGTAATACGCGCCACATGTGCGATTCCAGTGCATAAATAGGCCACGCGCACAGCATGGCCGTCAGCGGTCTGCTGCTCGCGCACCGGCTGCGCGGCTTGGAAGTACGTGGGCTTGTAGAATCCCAGATCCCGGAAAATGTAGTCGTTGTCGACAGCGGCGATCTGCTTGGCGTAGAACTGCGGATCCTGACCACGCACGTCGATGAGATACCGCGCCAGATTCAGATAGCGCTCCTCACCGGTCGCATCATACAGCTTCGCCAACGCCAATTCGATTTCCGGATGTCCATCAGCACCGTGGATCTTGCCGTCCTCCGGGCCGAAATTGGCATCGATGCAATTCGCCATACGGCACGCCACGTCAAGCGCCTGCTGGTTACCGGTCACCTCATGATAGGCGACAGCAGCCTCAATGTAGTGGCCCATGACATACATTTCATGGCTTTGCTGAATCAGTGTGAAACGCTCACGATGCGCCCATTCACCGGTTTTGATTTGGTACGGAGTGTCCAAATATCCGTCCGATTGTTGCGCACGTGCGATGAGGTCGACGGTTTTATCGCACAGTTCCCGCAATTGCGGATCAGGATGATACGACAGTGCGTAAGCCGCTTCCTCCAACCACTTATATATGTCAGAATCCTGGAAGACCATGCCATGAAATTCACCGGCCTCATCACCGGCTGCGATACGCAGATTCTCCACGGCATGACTTTTATTATCGGCAAGCTGATTGCCAGCCGGATCATCCGGAACTTCAGTGGCAATCTCATCATTCATCACACCCCACTGATAGGGAATGACGGATTCAACGATCTGGTCGCGACGCTGCTTCCAGAAAGGAGAAGTAATAGTTACATTCATGATATTTCCTTAAGATTAAGGACTTCGCCAGCCCTTGACGGCTCTTGGCTACTCCGCCTTCGGTTCTGCTCAGGCCGGAGCCTGGAAACAGTCCACTGGGCTGTCTCCCAAGGGCTGACATCGCCAGGTGTCAGCCCTTGACGGCTCCAGCCATAAACCCTTTGACGTAGTACTTCTGGAGGGCTAGGAAGAGGATGGCTGCGGGGATCATCAGAATTACGACGCCAGCTTCGGTGGCACCGTAATCAATGACGCCCATAGTCTGCTGACGCATGTTCACCAAAGCGAGCGGCAGCGTGGCGTTCGACGAACTCGACAGGTACAGCGGAATCATGAAATTGTTCCAAGCCTCAAGGAAAGCAAGCAGACCGACAGTGACCATCGACGGCTTGACGACCGGCACCAGAATCTTAATCAACGACTGCAGGGAGTTGCAGCCATCGACCATGGCGGCCTCTTCCATATCCTTCGGAATCGCATCGAAAGCATTACGCATGATGAACGTGCTCATCGGCAGCTGGAACAAGGTAATAACCAAACCGACACCCAGCAAGGAATCGTTCAGACCAATATCCTTGTACCACACCATCAGCGGAATCAGCAGAGACGCATACGGTACCATCAAAATGGACAGCGTCACCATGAATCCGAGATTGCGGCCCGGATAGTCGAAACGGGAGAACGAATAGCCTGCGAGCGTGCACACCACCACGGAGAACACCACGGCGACCAACGTCACCACCACCGAGTTGAACAGGTACTTCGGCAGGCCTTCCTGGTAGCCGAACAACGTCAGATAGTTGTTCACACCCCAGCCCTTGGATTGTGCGGAACCAGGCTGCGGACTGAACGAGCAGACCACCACCCAGATCAGCGGCGAAATGAAGACCAGAGCCAGCAGACCTTCGAGAATATAGACGATTACGCGCTTCCACAATGGAGTAGTCATGTGAGTTCCCTCCCCTTGCTCACTTGGTGTTGTCGCGCATACCGCGCATCTGGATGGAATTGATCACCACGAGGGCCGCAAGCACGATCAGCGACAGTGCGGCCGCCATGCCCAGATCCTTCTTGGAATCGAATGCGAAGTTGTAGATAAGCTGCACCACGGTCATGGTGGAATTGTTCGGACCGCCCTTGGTCAGAATGAAGAACTGGTCGAACGCGAGGATGGAACCGGTGACGCAGTAGATCAGGCACATCACGATGGTCGGCTTCATCAGCGGCAGGGTGATGGAACGGAAAATGCGCCACGTGCCAGCACCGTCCATGCGCGCGGCCTCATACAGGTCGCCCGGAATGGCCTGCAGGCCGATCATCATGAGCAGCATGTAGTAGCCGGAGAAACGCCAGACGATCACAATAATGGTGGCCCACAGCGCGCTCTGGCCGGTGGCGAGCACGGAGCCGCCCTCATCCATCAATCCGAAGAAGCTCAGGATCTTGGTGACGGGGCCCACCTGCGGGGAGTACAGCGCGTAGAACAGCAGCGAAGCAGAGGCGAGACCGGTTGCGGACGGCAGCAGGAAGCACGTGCGCAGCATATTGTTCCACTTGGTGCTTTCCTGCACGATCAGCGCCAGGCCAAGGCCGAGCACCAGCAGGAAAATCGTGACGATCACGGTGTATTCAAGTGTGAACAACACCGACTGTCCGAGCAGTTTATTTTCGAAAACCTTGACGAAATTCTCAGGGAAATTCCAACCACGGTTACCGCCCATCAACGACCAGCGGGAACCGGCCATGATGACGAGCAGTACGATTGGCACGAAGAACAGCATGATGATCATCAGCCAATCAGGCAGCGCATACAGCAGGCCACGACGGGTTGCCTCCGCCTTGGCCTTGGAACGATGCGTCTTCACTGGCGCAGCGTTCTTGGAAACAGTAGTCATATTCCCTCCTTGGAACACTTTTGGCGACTCTCTCTTGAATCGTTCGGGGTTTTCGACATAAATGGCCAAGCGATTGGATATGCGTTTGGAAGTGCGATTCCGTCTCGTGCGGCCGTTGAAATCCGCCATGAAGACCGACATTGTTTTTGAAGTATTGTCGATCTTCATGGCAGACCACAACTGTGGTCTGTCGATTTTTGTTTTCGATATTCAGTTATTCGATATTCAGTTGTTCTTAAGTTATGTAAATCGGGGAAAGGAGAAAAAGGAGGAGAAGTTCGTTTTCAGTGGCTCACCTCACTGACCCAGCACGTCGGTGATGGCCTGGTTGTCGGCCTTGAGATCGCCATCGCCCCAGACTGCGTTCTGGATGAGCAGCTGCCACGGGGAACCGGCTGCGTTGAAGGCCTCATTGAAAGCTGCGGACTTCGGGGTCTGGCCATTGCCGTCGATGATTACGGAGTTGATGGTCTGGACGCGAGGATCGGCATCGTCGTAGGCGGTCTTCAGGGTCTGGATGTTGGATGCGGTGTCGCCGTTGGCTGCGAAGACTTCCTTCTGGGCGTCATCGCTCATGAGCCATGCGAGGAAGTTCCAAGCCTGAGCGACGTGCTTGCAGTCCTTGGAGATGCCCATGGCATCGCCGCCGAGGAACGTGGAGGTCTTGCCTTCCTTGGTGCCCGGGATCGGGGTGACACCCACTTCGAAGCCGCCGTCCTTCTCAGCTTCGAACAGTGCGGTGGAAGAGGTGTTCGGATACGGCATCACACCGATGTTGCCGTTGGCGAACGGAGCGGTCCAGGTGGCACCGGTTTCTTCCTTGGAGCCTGCGCCCAAGCCGTTGGTGGTGTTGGCGAGTTCCTTGTAGGCGTCGAGCACGGCCTTCATGGAATCGTTGTCGAGGGTGGCTTCGGTGCCATCTGCGTTCATCACGGATTCGCCGTCAGCCCACACGGACGGGAACAGGTCGAACACGAGAGCGCCACCGGACTGGCCGGCCAAGTAGGAGCCTGCCACGCCGTCCTTGTTGAGGGCCGCGACCGCCTTGGCCTGCTCAACGAACTCGTCGATGCTGCTCGGGCCCTTCTCCGGGTCAAGGCCTGCTTCCTTGTACAGATTCTTGTTCCATACCATCACGGAAACGTCGGTGATGAACGGCAGCGTGTATTCCTTGCCATCCACGGTACCGGCTTCAATGTGGCCCTGCTGCAGGTCGGACTTGTTGTCGAGTCCGTCGATCTGCTTGGTGATGTCGGTGAAGATGCCTTCAGAAGCCCAGTACGGAATACGCACCACGTCACCGGCGAGAATGTCCGGAAGGGAATCGGTCTGGGAGGCACCACCAACCTTGCCTTCCATATCGTCGTTCGGAATGATTTCCAGCTTGACCTGGTTCTTGTGGGAGGCGTTGTAGGCCTTCACCGCGTTCTTGGCCTGACGCTCCAGCGGAGAACGGGTCCACAGAGTGATCTCAGTGCCGTCATCAGTGCCGGCTGCCGGAATATCGGCCGGAGCCGCGGATCCACCACTGCTGGAACCACCGCCGCATGCAGCCATCGGAATAAGCAACGCGGTTGCCGCGATGCCGGCAATAACGCGAGTGACCTTGTTGAAAGACACCATGTCTACTTCTTTCTCTATGTATCGCTCAGCTTTGAGCCATCCGGCGGGCCTTCCGCCGTCTGCCTTCACGATTTCCGGTTGTTCTCCTTCGATTGAACCGTAGTGCGAAAGCCTTTTCTCAGTATATGGTTTTCTCCAGATTTTGCAAAATCGCTTTCGCACATCAGAATGCAAAGGTATTCATGTCGATAAAACCGTTATAAATAAACGATTCTTAGCATTTTAAGAATCGTTTATGACAGCAAAAAATGACGTGAGATGCAGAAAATGCGAAAGAAAAATGTGTTCATTTTCGCAAATGCGAAAGTTTCGCAATTTGCAAGTGAAAATGTCAGCAATCGGCTATATAAAGCCGTTTTGTCCACTTTTTGACACGATGCGAAAACTTTCGCAGTTTTGTCGTATAATATTACGCAATACAAGGGCGGCGAAGCGCATCGACGCGCAGCCAACGTTTTCGTCACACCGTAAAAAAAGGGGAACATCATGGCAACTGCAGATACTCACTCAACAGCAAGGCTTGAAGATGTAGCAGCGCTGGCCAACGTGTCTTTGGCAACGGCTTCAAAGGCGCTGCATGGCAAACCGCGCGTCAGCGAAGACACCCGCGAGCGCGTGATGGAGGCAGCGCGGCAACTCAACTATTCCCCGAACAAGCTGGCGCAATCGTTGGCAAGCGGCAGAAGCGGAACCATCGGTTTGGTCACTTCCGATCTGCAAGGCCGTTTCTCCACGCCTATTCTTATTGGCGCCGAAAACGAGCTGCGCGCACAATCGACATCGGTACTACTCGCCAATGCTCGCGGTGACGATGCGCTGGAACGCAGCCATGTAGAGAAACTGCTGTCGCTGAAAGTGGACGGCCTGCTGATTGTGCAGTGCGAGACGAATCCGCGCCCGTCGCTGGGGCGTGATTGGGGCGTGCCGCTGGTGTATGTGTATGGTCCTTCCACCGACACCAACGATTGTTCGGTGACGTGTGACAATGTGGACGCCGGGCGCATGGCCGTGAATCATTTGATTTCGTGCGGACGCAACCGTATCGCCATTATTGGCGGCGATGAAACGTATACGGCCTCCACCGACCGCACCAAGGGCGCGTTGGAAGCGTTGGCCGAGGTTGGTTTGGAACCGGCTGGCCCGATTCGCTATGGCCGTTGGGACGAGAATTGGGGGCGTGCCGCCACCAGACTGCTGCTCGACCAAGGCGTGAAGTTCGACGCCGTGGTATGCCAGAGCGATCAGCTGGCACGAGGATGCATTGACGCGTTGAAGTCGCAGCATCTACGCATTCCTGAGGATGTGGCGGTGATCGGCCACGATAATTGGGACGTGCTCACCAAGAGCTCCCGCCCGCCGCTGACCAGCATCGACAATGAAACGGAACTCATCGGCCGCAAAGCCGCCCGCTACCTGATGGACGCCATCAACGGCCAGCCCCACCACGGCACGGAATACCTTCCCTGCCGCCTCATCCAACGCGAATCCACTCTCCCCCTAGACTAGCGTCATCGCTTTTTGTTGGAACGTCCCTTGAAGTAAATGTCGAACACGATCCAGACGGACAAAACGAACGCGATCACATAGCCGAGGAAACCAACGATCGGAATACCGAAAATCACCGGTTTGATGCCCGCATAGTACACAATCGACGAGCCGATGAACAATCCGACGACGATCAGCGCCATCGTAAGCCTGTTCACCATGTTGGCAAGCAGATGGATCGGTTCCTGCGAACCGACCATCTCCATATTCACGCGCAACTGGCCGCGCGTAAGCATACGGGAGGCCACTTTCAGCTCATTGGCGGCAGCGAGCAGGCTGTGCAGCGCCTGATGACCTTCGATAACCAGCGATTTCGCCTCATCCTTGGCGAAATCCTTCTTCGACGTGCTTGCGGCGATATGGTCGGAGATGATCTGAATCATATTCACGTCTGGAATGAACTCGTCGAGCAGGCCTTCCAAAGTGACCAGCGCACGCCCGACGGTGGTGACGGTGCTCGGCACTTCAATGCCGTGTCGTTGCGCCATTTGCGTCAATGCGGTGAGCATGGCGGCGATATCCAGCTCGGCCAAATCCACTGTGCCGAATTCCTTGACGATCACATCCAAGTCGGCCAATAACGCCGGATAATCCTCCGGATCGGCCTCGGCACCGGCGAAACGCAGCAGACCGTCGGCAAGCGCGGGCGAATCCTGTTTGGCGACCGCGAAAATCATGTCTTTCAAGACGGAACGGGTTTTGGCATTAAGCCGGCCCGTCATGCCTAGGTCGAGCAGCACGATCTGCCCGCCGCGCACCATGATGTTGCCCGGGTGCGGATCCGCGTGGAAGAAGCCTTCGTCAAGCACTTGCGTGGCGTAATTGTCGACCAGTTTGGTGCCGATTTCCTTCAGATCGTAGCCCGCTTCGATGAGCTCATCAGGATGCGAGACGGAAATGCCTTCGACGTAGTCCATGACCACCACGTGTTCGGTGCACAGGTCGGAGTATGGCTTCGGGCAGTCCATGTATTTGTAGTGTTCGCAGAATCGTTTGAATTCCGCCAGATTTCGCGCTTCGATCATGAAGTCGGTTTCGGCTTCGAAGGTGTCCCACAGTTCTTCGACCACGCCGGAGAGATCGACCACTTGGGCGCTGGGCATGGTTTTGGCGGCTATTCGTGCGATGGTGCGCATGATGGACACATCCTGTGCCATGGTTTCGCGCACGCCCGGGCGTTGCACTTTGACGGCCACATCTTCTCCGGTAGTGAGTTTCGCACGATGCACTTGCGCGAGGCTTGCCGATCCGAGCGGTGTGGCGTCGATATGGTCGAAGATTTCGCCTGCCGGGCGTCCGTATTCGTCTTCCAGCACTTGCAGGACGGTGCCGTACGGCATGGGGTCGGCGTCGGCGCGCAGTTTGGCGAGTTCGTCGCAGAACGATTGGGGCAGGATTTCGGATCGCATGGATAGGATCTGCCCGACTTTCACGAAAGTTGGGCCAAGCGCTTCGAACATGAGCCGCATTTTGACGGGGGTCAGGCCGTGCACAATGTCGAATTGGTTGACGATTTGCGCGATTTGCGCAAGTCGCTTCAGTTTGCCTCGACGAGTCAGGTGGTAGCGCTGCGAGAATGAGTCTTTACGCGGGCCGAACAGTCCGATGGTTTCGGATTGCGTAAAGGTTGCGTCGTTCTGCTTGCCTTGCGATTGCGGGAGTCCCGTTTTTCCCGCGGATTTGGCTGCCGTTGCCGCAGCCGCGTCGGACGAGGGGTTCGCCGTCGGATTGATCACCGCGTTGACTCGGTCGGAAAGTGTGACCGGCTCCACGCTTTCGGGGCGGGCCGCATCCGGCTCGATCGGAGAATTCAAAGACATATCGCTGCTCGCAAACGTTGGTCGGATTACGATGAGTGGGATTCATGAGGAGACTTGCGTCCCGCGTATTTCATGCGATTCGCATGTTTCGCAAGTTTCGCACGTTTCTTACGTTCCGCACACGGCCGTTCGCATGTTTCGCAAGTTCCGCATAACAAATCGCCGTCTGAACGTGATGCGACGAGCAGACGGCGATGTGAACGATTGAACGTTACTCGGCTTTGGCTTCAGGTTCGGCTTCCTTGGTTTCCTCTGCAGCCTTGGCTTCAGAGGATTCCTTGACCTCCGCGACCTTGTGCTTGAGTTCGGCGTTGAGGGCCTTGCCCTGTTCGACGGTCAGCTCGCCCTTCTTGACGAGATCGTCAACGATTTCCTGGCTCTTCTCAACCGTGGTCGCCAAAGCGCCAACGCCGGCGAGGAAGACCTTACGCAGGCCGTCACCAAAATCAAAATCAGCCATGATTACCTCCTTAGGTGATGGTGGTACCCACTCTATCGCATTTTCTTCACAAATAACGTCAACGAAACTAGTCAATCGTTACAATTCTGCGGAAGACTCGCTGCCGTATGCTCACAGCGTATGAAAACGCGAAAACTACGAAACAGCGCGAAAACAATCAGCGCGGGCGTGACATGGCCACGCGACGCGCGTTGCTGGCAATCGTGTTGATGCGATCAAGTTCCGCACGCTGCGCTTCCGTCTGCCCTGCAGCGGCCGGATCGAACGAACCATACCGGCGTTCTGCGGCGGTGCGGATCAGAAAATCGGCGATCGCGGGGTTTTTCGGCAGCAGCGAGCCGTGCATGTATGTGCCGATCACATTGTTGACGCGGGCGCCTTCCGTATGATCCTCGCCATTATTGCCGGTGCTATCCGCGTCGACGGTGCCGAGCGGCTGCACGCCTTCGCGCAGGAAGGTTTGGCCGGAATGGTTTTCGTAGCCGATGATGTCACCGAAATCGGCGGAATGCTCGGTCAGATTGCCGATCATGCGCACTTCCTGCCCGACCGTGTACGCGCCGATCACGCCGATGCCGTCGAGTCGGGAGCCATCCACCGTTTCGAAATATTCGCCGAACAGCTGGTACAGACCGCAAATCATGAGCATGGGGGTGCCGTCGGCGGCCAGCGATCGCAGCAGGTCGGCGCGTTTGAAGAAGTCGTCGATGATTTTCTTCTGGCCGGTGTCTTGGCCGCCGCCGCCCAGAATCATGTCGACGTGTTCGGGCCACGCGTCGCCCTGATTGTAGGCGTGCACGCGCGGATCGTAGCCGTATAGGGCGAGACGGCGCTGGATGGTGAGCACGTTGCCGGAGTCGCCGTAAATGTTCATGTCTTTCGGATATAGCGACACGATGTCGATTACCTGGCTCATATCGTCTCCCTCATGCGGTTCATACGTTCTTCATGCGTTTTCATGCGTTGCGCGGATTCGCGCTGTTATTTGCCCACGCCAGCGTCGGCGACTTCGGCGATTTTGCCGAGCGCGGCTCGCGTTTTGAGCATTGCCGTGTATGTGCAGTAAATGTGCTTGGGGGTGCCCGGATTCGCGTTCACGAACGTTGAGACGGCCTCTTCAAGTTCCGTGTTGACGCTATTCACCGGCACCTGATCGTATTCGAGGCGCAACGCCATGTCCCAGGCACGCACGCCTGAAACCATGGCCACACCGGTGTCTCGCAGCGAGGAGAAGTCCACGTCCCACAGCCAGCTCATGTCACGCCCGTCGGCGTATTCGTCGTTGATGGCGATCATGGTGTCGCAGCCTTCAGGGGTGAAGGATGCGAGCGACAGACGGAATCCCATGGGGTTTTTGACGAGCAGCAGCTCCACCGGCGAGCCGTTCACGTCGATGACCTCGCCGCGTCCGAACGCCGGAGTGACTTCGGCTGCCGCGTCGATCATGGCTTGCGTGGTGGAATGCGCGAAGTCGATCATGCGCTGTGAGATTCCCACTTGTCGCAATAGTTCGTCGGTTACGTTCTGCTCGAACGGCAGGAACATTGCCTGCGCATCGGCCACGACCGCTCGCACGACGGCCAGCGCGGCCGCCGCGTTGTACAGGTTGTACACGCCTTCCAGTCTCACACCGGTTTCGTACGTTTCACCGTCGATGCCGAAACTGGCACGATGGTCGCCCACGGCAAGCAAGGTCACGTCAGCTGGTAGCTGTTCCGCAATTGCCGCATCTTCCGATTTTTCTGCATTTTCCCCAGTTTTCGCAATCACTGCAGCATCGTCAATCTCAATATTTGCGGACGATGCAGTATCGACTGTCGTGCGCATGTCGTCGTCGGACGGGAAGAAGCTGCGCAACGACCCGTCAAGACCGAAATAGCGCACTTCCACACCATCTTCAGTATGTGCGACGTCAGCAAGTCGTGCGATGCGTGGATCCTCACGATTGAGCACTACGGTTCCGGTGGTCGCTTCGGCGGCTTTGCTCAGCAGTCGTGCGGTATTGTCGATTTCGCCGAAACGGTCGAGCTGGTCGCGCATCACGTTGAGCAGCAGGCAGTAGTCGGGTTGCACTTGTTTGACGAAATGCACCGCGTACGCTTCGTCGAGTTCCAGTACGGCGATGTCGGCGTCCAGTTTGCCGCCGAGCGAGACTTCGGCCAGCAGCGACGAGACCACGCCGCGGGTGAAATTCGATCCGGTCGGATTGGTGAATACCTTCAATCCCAACGATTCCAGCATGCTTGCCACCATGCGCGTGGTGGTGGTTTTGCCGTTCGTGCCGGACACGAGCACCACGCCAAGCGGCAGCTGCTGCAGGGTGCGTGCGAGGAATTGCGGGTCGATCCGTTCCACGATTTTGCCGGGGAACGCGCTGCCGCCGCCATGTACCAGGCGGGAGGCCGCACGCACGGCCTTGCCGATCAACGGCGTTGCGAATGAGTTCCACGCCATGCTATACCTCCTGTTGGCTCTGGTAGTCCTGCGGCATATCTTTGAACTTGGAGTATGCGCCAAGGAACGCGAGATTGAACGTCTGCGTCGGACCGTTACGATGCTTCGCCATGATGATATCGGCCTCGCCCGGGCGATCTTCCTTGTCGTAGGCGTCCGGCCTGTGCACGAGGAACACCACGTCGGCGTCCTGTTCGATAGAACCGGATTCGCGCAAATCCGAAAGCTGCGGCTTTTTATCCTGACGCATTTCGGGGCCACGGTTCAGCTGGCTCAGCGCCACCACCGGCACTTCCAATTCCTTGGCAAGCAGCTTCAATGCACGCGAGAAATCAGACACTTCCTGCTGACGGCTTTCCACGGCCTTGCCGGAAGTCATGAGCTGCAGGTAGTCGATCACCACTAATTTCAGATCGTTCGTCTGCTTCAATCGGCGGCATTTCGCACGGATCTCCATCAAACTCATGTTCGGACTATCGTCGATGAATAATGGTGCGTTCTGCAGTTTATCCTGTAGATTATTGAGGATATTCCAACGTTCCTGCGTGATTTCTTCCGCTCGGCGCATGGCTGACAGCGGAATATTCGCTTCCGCCGAAATGATTCGTTGCGCAAGTTCGGTTTTGCTCATTTCCAAGCTGAAGATCACGGACGTCATATTGTGGTGCAGCGCCGCAGCTCGCGCGAAATCAACGCCAAGCGTGGACTTACCCATGGCCGGTCGGCCTGCAACGACGATCATCTGGCCCGGCTGCAGGCCTTGCGTCACGTCGTCGATGTCACGGAATCCGGTTGGCACGCCTTTGGAAACCTCGCCGTTTTGCAGTCGGTCGATTTGGTCGAGGGTGTCGGTGATGACGGTGCCGATCGGCGCGTAATCCTGCCTCACTTTGCCGGTCGACATTTCGTAGACTTCGGCCTGTGCCAGGTTGACGACGTCTTCGGCTTGGGATCCTTCGGCGGTGTAGCCGAGCTGTGCGATTTTGGTGCCGGCTGCGATCACATTGCGCAGGATGGCACGCTGGTGGATGATGTCGGCATAGAAGGTTGCGTTGGCTGCGGTCGGCACGGATGCGACGAGGCTGTGCAGATAGTCGGATCCCCCCACTTTTTCGAGGTCGCCGTCTTTGAGCAGCTGGTTGGCCACCAGCACCGCGTCGACGGGCTGCGATGCGGAGAACAGGTTGATGATGGCTTCGTACACGGTTTGGTTGCGCGGCTGGTAGAAGTCGGTGATGTCAATCATCTGCGAGACTTCGCCGATGGCGTCTTTGCTCATGAGCATGCCGCCGAGCACCGCCATTTCGGCGGCGTCGTCATGTGGCGGCACACGGTCGAAGATGGCGTCGCGAATAGCCGTTCCCGACGCGCCGGAAATGCTGCCATTGCCTGAAAAACCGCGGTTTTGCCCTTGATTCAGGCCATTGTTCCAAGAATTGCTCTCCGCCATGCTTCTCCAGCTCTTCGATGTGTGGTGTACCGGGAAAAACCATAATACCTGTGCCACTTCACGAATGATGTTGCGATGAGATTCTGGAGGAATCTCCGCATTGACAGGATCGAAATCACCCGACACGCGCGAATCGGTTCGCTGTGGATAAGAAAGCCGAAAAAACCCGAGTTATCCACATACTGGGGATAACTATGTGGAAAACATATCGAGTTATCCACCAAATGGGGATAACCAAGTGGACAACTTGGGGACATCTTTCGTACGGGTGCCCATTCCCCTGGTTGTGACTTGCTTAAGTGAACCGAAGGTGATATGTTCCCCACTTTTTCTTAAACGATGGGTTTCCGCCGACGCGGCGGGTACCGCATCGGCAACCATGTCGCTTTGCCGGGCATTCGCTCACAGCCTACGCGGCCTCACATGTGGTAGCGGGTGGCGTTGTACATGGTTCGGACAAGGGTTTCGCGCCATTTACTCCAGCCGTACTGTTTGGAAATGGTCTCGCCGGCCGTGGCACCCAACGACGAACCGTCAGCACGAGTCAGATCGAACAGCATGTCAAGCAGCAGCGGATCATGATCAAGACGAGACGCCAACTCGTCACCAACATTCGGATCATTCGGATTCTGACCAGTCGCAAACTCCGACAACGTAAGATGCTCGCGCACCAGCAACGTGACCCACCAAATAATGTCACGGTCAAAACCCATGCGTTTCAACACCATGGACGCATGACGCGCACCCTCCGCAGCATGATCGGCAACCCCCGGACGCTTGCCGATATCATGCAAAATACCAGCCATCAGCAACGCCTGATAATGCCGATCATCATAACGGTTTCCACGAGGTGTTTCACGACCAAGCCGCGTGACCACCTCAACCGAATGACGGTCAATCGTATACCGATGCGCAGCCGAAGCGCTCGGACGATTACGAATCGCCAGCCATTCCGGAATCAGCCGACCCGGAATATCGACAAAATCAATCTCCTCCCACACCTGCAACAACGCGGGACCGCTCGCAAGCAAACGCAAGAACAGACTACGCGACTCATCATTCCACGTGCGATCATCGATCGGACACGACTTCAGATTCTGCAACGTGCCGGGCGCGATCGGCAGACCAAACTCAGCCGCAGCAACAGCAGCCCGCAACGCAAGACACGGATCGGACTTCGGATCGGCACCCGGCGCAAGCACGATCTCCTCCTCATGCTTGGCGATACCGGGCGCAATCACATCAAACGTAGGCGCCTGACGCTTACCGCCGCCACGAGGCTGGAACACCTGGAAAAACGCAAAACGAGGCTTCTCATGAGTCAACGAATGCTCAGCGCGAGAAGCCGTGGAATCAAGCGAAAACGCGATCTGGCGACCAACACGCGCAAGCAACGTCTGCAAATCATCAATCGACTTCGCCTCACGCTCGCCATTCGGCAACGTCGGATCAGCCAAACCCAGCATCGCCGAAACCTTCGCCTGATAAGGAGCGAGCAACATGTTCGTGTCTTTATTGGCCACCAAATGAATGCAATCGCGCACATCCAGCAACCGTTCGACGGCATCGTCATACTGGCCGTGCGGGCGGTCGGCAAGCCAAGAAGCGGCAAGCGCGGAGACCAGCACGGAATCACGCAAACCACCGCGAGACTCCTTAATATCAGGCTGATTGCTATACGCCATACGGCCGAACTCATCCAAACGAGACTTGGCGGAACCCAACAATTCGGGCAAGCGCTTACGGGCGGCCCTACGCCAACGCTCCAAAATGGAGACAGCCGTGGATTCAATCAGCTGCGTATCGCCCGCGATCGGCACCACATCCAGCCAACCCATCGCAGCAGGCAAATCATGGTCGGTCACCGCCTCGCACTGCACGCGGGTACGCACCGACTGGTCAAGATCAAGACCCGAATCCCAAATCGGATACCACAATTTGTTGGCAAGCTCATTGAGCTGCCGGTCAGTGAGCGCGTGAGGCTCATAAATGACCACCAAATCAAGATCGGAACTCGGTCCCACTTGGCCGCGGGCCAACGAACCCACCGCGCCAAGACCAATACCAGCTTGCGGAACGTCAAAAGACACCGTCTGGCAAGCCTCCTGCCACAATTGTTTGAGGCAATCCATGGCCAGATCCGTACGAGCCTTGCGTTTCGCCGCACCATTGCGGTACACGCCGTCGGCATCCGGCTGACTCATATCCATGAAACGTTGTTTAAGACCATCAACCGCTGAAGTCATAGCAAATCCTTATGAATCTTCGCAAAAACAATCAAATCTGAGCAGATAAAAGCGAAAGCGGGGAAATCCGAAGCAGACAATCTGACGCGAAAAACGTATGAAAATCCCCGCACGGCGCGAAGCACGTACGGGGATCTGTCTATTGATAACCCGAACCTAAGCCCGGGGCCCTTAATATCTATCCGAATGAATTATCAGATAGCGGCAGAGCCGGTCTCGCCGGTGCGCACGCGGGTCACCGAATCAAGCGGGGCAACCCAGACCTTGCCGTCGCCGATGGTGCCGGAGCCGGCGGACTTGACGATCACACCGACCAGAGTCTCGGCATCGGCGTCATCGGACAGCACCTCGACGCGAATCTTCGGAATGAGATCCACGGTGTATTCGGCGCCACGGTAAACCTCGGTGTGGCCACGCTGGCGGCCGTAACCGTTAGCCTCAGACACGGTCAGACCGTGAACACCTGCGGCAGCGAGAGCTTCCTTGACATCGTCAAGCTTATGCGGCTGAATGATAGCGGTAATGAGCTTCATCTCACTTCACCTCCTTGAGAACAGAGCTGGCGGTACCAGCAAAATCGTAAGCACGTTCGCCCTGATCGGCAAGATCGATACCGCCGACTTCCTGAGCTTCGGTGACACGCCAACCAATCGTCTTCTCCAGAGCGAAGGCGATGATGCCGGTGACAACAGCGGACCAGATGATGGCAACGAGGGCAACGATGAGCTGCACAACCAGCTGCTTCCAGTCGCCGCCCGCGAACAGACCGGTACCTTCGCCGAAGAAGCCGATAAGCACAGTGCCGGTGAAGCCGCCGACGCCGTGGACGCCGACAACGTCGAGAGAATCATCGTAGCCGAGCTTGAACTTCAGGCCGCAAGCGAGGCAGGTGAGCACGCCGGCGATGGCACCGAGCACGATGGCCCACAGCGGGGAAACCACATCGGCGGCCGGAGTGATGGCAACCAGACCTGCGACGATGCCGGAAGCGGCACCCATGGCGGTGTAGTGGCCGGTGCGGATCTTCTCAGTGAAGCCCCAAGAGAGCATTGCGGCGGCGGTTGCAGCGGAAGTGGAAACCCAAGCGTAGCCTGCGGTGCCATTGGCGGCAAACGCGGAACCAGCGTTGAAGCCGAACCATCCGAACCACAGCAGGAAAGCGCCAAGCATCACGAACGGAACATTGTGCGGACGGAACGGCTGGGTGCCGAAGCCCTTGCGCTTGCCGATGATCAACACGATCACCAGAGCGGCGACTGCAGCATTGATGTGCACGACCGTACCACCTGCGAAATCGTGGGCGGCAGCGCCGATAGCCTGGGAGATCGCGCCGTCAGCGCTCAGCAGACCGCCATTCCACACCATGTGGGCGAGCGGAGCGTAATCGAAGGTAATCCACAGCGCGACGAAAATCATCCACGTGGAGTACTTGACACGTTCAGCGATAGCGCCGCAAATCAGAGCGACGGTAATCATGGCGAATGCGGACTGGAACGCCACATCGACGCTGACCGGGTAGTTGTTGGAGTTCAGCGAAGCCGACGTGAAGACACCGCCGTCGGAAACCATGGAATCCTTCAGCAGGAAGCCTGTGGCCGGATCACCGAAGACACCGCCGACCGAAGTGCCTGCGTAGGCGATGGACCAGCCCCACAGCACCCAGATCACCATTGTGACGGACAGAGCGGCCGCCTCCATAATCATCATGTTCAGCACGGCCTTTGCGCGGACCATGCCACCGTAGAAGAACGCCACACCCGGCGTCATGAGGAACACAAGGGACGCGGACGTCAAAATCCACGCGGCATTTCCAGAATCAAGCTGACCCATGTCACCCTCCTCTTTCTTTCATTTTGAGTTCACATTTCCGGCCCCATCGTATGGGGCTGACAAAACGGTATGGAACGCCGCCCGCGTTTTGAAAACGTTACGACGTGTTACAGCAAGGTAACGCCATCTCGCCATTACGTCAACCGAAAACGGCGGAATAAAGCGGCTGGCACGTTTTGTTTCAGATTGCGCACCGCTCTCAGGCCAAACCACTATCAGCCCATTTTTCAGCGTATCTACCTTATGTATGGCAGATTTGGAGGACTGACACGAGACATTTCGCCCATATATGGCACTCTCACTCGCAAAAAAGGTGCTTTCGGGGGTAAACATATACCTTCTAAGTCGACTTTCTCCAAAAGCATCTGCCATATATAAGCGAGAAACCAGCGGACGAACCGGCAAATCTGCCATATATAGGCGAAATAGGACTGGTCGGGGGTAAAAAGAAAGCCTCCCACGCGGGGAGGCTTTCTCGGGAGCGCAATCAGCTCAGGCGAGGATGCCGTCGACGAAGCCTTCCGGATCGAACGGGGCGAGATCGTCCGGGCCTTCACCGAGGCCGACAAGCTTGACGGGCACGCCAAGCTCCTTCTGCACGGAAATCACAATGCCACCCTTTGCGGAGCCGTCGAGCTTGGAGAGCACCACACCGGTAATGCCGATGGCTTCGGCGAACACCTTGGCCTGGGTCATGCCATTCTGGCCGGTGGTGGCGTCGAGCACGAGCAGCACCTCGTCGACCGGAAGGTTCTTTTCGGTAACGCGGCGGATCTTGCCGAGCTCGTCCATGAGGTTCGCCTTGTTCTGCAGGCGGCCCGCAGTGTCGATGATGAGCACGTCGGCGTTCTCTTCCTTGGCCTTGGCACTGGCCTCGAATGCGACGGACGCCGGATCGGCGCCGTCCTTGTCGGAACGCACGACCGGGACGCCGACCTTGGCACCCCAAGTTTCCAACTGGTCGGCGGCCGCCGCGCGGAAGGTATCGGCAGCGCCCAACATGACCTGCTTGCCTTCGGAAACAAGCAGGCGGGAAAGCTTGCCCGCAGTGGTGGTTTTGCCCGTGCCGTTCACGCCGACCATGATGATGACGCTTGGTTTGTTGGCACCCTCCTTATTGGCATTGAGGCGGCGATCCGTGTCAGTGCCTACGAGCTTCAACAGCTTGTCCTTCAGCGCGGCACGCACTTCGGCCGGATCGGACTGGCCTGCGATTCGGGCGTCGTTGCGCAGTTCCTCGACGAGCTGTTCGCTGGCTTCCGCGCCCACGTCGGCAAGCAGGAGGGTGTCTTCGACGTCTTCCCAGTCGGCTTCGGAAAGCTGATCCTTCGCAAGAATGTTGAACAGAGCCTTGCCGAACGGATTGCCGGATTTCGACAGGCGCGCCTTAAGACGCTGCATGCGCGTGCCGGCGGATTCGGGGGTTTCATGAACCGGTTCGGGCTTGGCTTCGGTGGCTGGTGCAGGAGCTGCCGTTTCGGAAGAGGAAGCTTGAGCTGAGGACTTCTGCTGACTTTCAGCCGGAGCTTTTTCAGCTGCATCAACATTGGAATCAACGGACGGCTTCACCGTGGAAGAATCAGCCGCAGCCGACTTTGCTTCCGCGGCAAGACGGGCGTCAGCCTTGGCTTTCGCATCCTCCGTGGACTTATCGACGGCGTTCTTGCGGGTCTTACCGAGCCACCAACCGCCAATCACCAGAATTGCCGCGATAACGACAACGGCGACAATCGCAATAATCACATTCGTATCCATGACTCCAGCCTAAAAAGCGCAACGGACACACCGGCTCCGCCCCGCGGACGCACCACGAATGTCCGATTCTGCAGAATCGGACAACCAGACGTCACAAAACATGCGTTACGTGTCCGATTCGGGAGAATCGGACAAACACAAGCCCATATACGTATCACGGTTGACCGATTCTGCAGAATCGGACAACAAACCATCCGAATCCGACGTGCAGATGACCGATTCGGGAGAAACGGACAAGTAGACAACGCCATACGCACCACAGTTGTCCGATTCACCAGAATCGGACAGACTATCCACGGGGCATGAAAAACTGGACGGCATGGCCAATACATCCAGAATGACGTCGTATCAGCGGCGCGAGCAGCTCATCGAAATCGGTCGTTCGCTGTTCGCGTCGAAGGGGTTCGAAGCAGTGAGCGTGGAGGAGATCGCCGCCACCGCGAAAGTGTCGAAACCCATTGTGTACGAGCATTTCGGAGGCAAAGAGGGCCTGTACGCTGTGGTGGTGGACCGTGAGATGCGCGCCCTTACCGACACGCTCGTCAACGCGCTCTCCGACCCACAAGCGCACCCCCGTCAAATCGTGGAACGCACGGCGCTGGCACTGCTCACCTATGTTGAGGAGAATGCTGAAGGATTCCGAGTGCTCACCCGCGATTCGCCGAAAACCGATCCGGCCAGCTCGTTCAATTCGCTTTTGGGAGACATCGCCCTGCGCGTGGAAGACATTCTCGCCGAAGCGTTCAAACGCCAGCATCTGCCGGCCAAGGGCGTGCCATACTACGCGCAGATGCTCATCGGCATGACCGTATATACCTGCCAGTATTGGGCGGACCAGCGCAAACTCAGTAAAGAACAGATTGCCGCGCACATCGTGAATCTGGCCTGGCATGGCTTGAGCCGCATGGAAGCCAAGCCGGAACTGCGTTTCGAAAGCGACAAAGCCACAAAAGAGGCGGAAAAGCAGGAAAGGCGCGAAATCAAGGAAATCGCGAAACGCGAGCGCAAGGCCGCAAAAGAGGCACAATCACAAAACAATACGGAAAGCCCAGCCGAGCAGAACGATGAACAGAATACCGAACAAGACGCAGCCGGAAGCCAAAGCACGCAAGCCGAACAGCAGTCGTAAAACCCAGCCGCCCCAGTCATCGCAAGCATCGTAGCCAACGCCAACAGGCGCCAGACGCAAGAATCGAACAGTACCAGCAACAGGGGAATCGCAAGCATCGCACAAGCCAACAAGCATCGACGAAAACTTACAAATTGTCAACAACGGTACCCTTAAGGGAAATTTCAGGTGCAGATTGCGCTATTCAGGGTGCCTATTGCGTACAAACCGTTCCCCTGAAGCGAACAAGGTGCTACGTTAGTTTCGTTACGCAGTGACCACGCGCCGCGCGCGGCAGGTCACCTCGTCCTACCAAGGAAGACTATGCAGGAGAAGAAGACGCTCACCTTCGTGGTGCCCGCGTACAACATGACCGAATATTTGGAACGATGCGTCATGTCGTTAATCGCAGCGAAGCGCAACGACGACATCGAAGTGCTGATCGTGGATGACGGCTCGTCCGACGGCACGCTGGAAATGGCACAGAAATTCGAAGCCCGCTATCCAGGCATCGTGCGCGCCATCCACCAAGAGAACAAGGGGCATGGCGGAGCCGTCAACACCGGCATCGCGGCGGCAAGCGGCATGTACGTGAAGGTTGTTGACGCCGACGATTGGGTTGGCCCCGAATCGCTCGAACAGGTCATGGCCGTGCTGCGCGAAGAGGCCGATTCCACCGAGCCGATCGACATGCTCGTCACTAATTATGTGTATGACAAGGTTGGCAAACGCAACAAGCATGTGGTGAACTTCCGCCATGCCATGAAGGCCGGCGAGCGCCTGACCTGGAACGATCTTGGGCATTTCGGCTTGGCTGAATACATTCTCATGCACGCGCTGACGTACCGCACCGCCGTGGTGCGAGAGTCCGGCATGCAGCTGCCGGAGCACACGTTCTACGTGGACTTCATTTACGCGTATCAGCCATTCCCGTGGGTGAAGACCATGAAGTATTTGGATACGCCGTTCTACCACTATTTCATCGGTCGCGACGGCCAGAGCGTGCAGACCGACGTGATGATCCGCCGCGTCGACCAGCTGCGCCTCGTCAACCAGTGCATGGTGCGTGCAACTCCGGAACGCGGCACGGTGCCGGACGGCCTGTACCGTTATATGATCCACTTCCTGGCGATTGAAAGTTCCGTGGCAAGTGTGTTCATGATTTTGTCTCGCGATCCGGAAAATTATGAGAAGAAAAAGGATATGTGGGACGACATTAAGGCGTACTCCCCCACTATTTACAAGGATGTGCGCAAGAAGGCCATGTCTCGTGCGTTGAATTTGCGCGGGTCGATCGGTCGTTTCGTGATTCGCAAGGGGTATTTCGTGGCGGAACACGTCGTCGGGTTCAACTGATCGCGATTTCCGACGATTTGATGGTCAATCGACGGTCTAGATAGCACTATCTGCCTTATATATGGCAGATGCCCTTGATAGCAAGGTGACTTAGAGGGTATATTTTACCCCCCCGAAATCGCCTTGCCTACAAGCACGAGTGCCATATATATAAGCGAAATGCCTCGTGTCAGCTCTTGAAATCTGCCATATATAAGCGAGATATGGGCAAAAACTGACGTACGAGAATGCGGATGCAGTCGTGAGGCTGTCGGGAGCAGCACTGACACTTCCAACAGCCTACGTTCATGCGGAACCTCCCCGAGCGCGGAAACTTGGCCCATTGGGACGGGTTTTGCCGAATTTCGGGGCTTTATGCTTAGTTCCAGCGGTCGGACATGGCGAAACTGTTATGCATGAGATTGCTGGACGTGTAGAGCACGTCGTTGAGCAGTTTCGTAACGTGAGTGCGCAAATATTCCGCCATTTCTTCGTTGGACTGCTGCAGTCTGGCGATGGTTGCAATACTTGCGTTTTCCGTAATCTCCGCGGCCCCTGCACGCTCCTGCGATTCGGACACGCTCGTTTGCGCGGACATCTCACGCAATTCGGCATCAGTACGTTCCACCAGACGATGGCCGTAAGCGCGGGCCGATTCCGCAAATCCTTCGATCGCATTGCTGGTTTCGTAGAAATGCGCGTCGGCGAGCGCGGCGATCAAACGGTTCGCCCAGTACAGGTTGCCGGTCGAGACTTCCGGCGTGGTGTCACGCAGGTAGGCGGGCGTATCGTCGACGTTCGCGTAGAACGGCGTGGCCGCGGTGAAGGGGCCGGAACCGTATGAGATCCACATGATCGAACGGCTTGCCTCCGGCGCGTACGGACGAATCTGCATGGCCACCATATGCCCGGTGCGGTTGATGCCGATCGGACGGTAGCGATGGCGGCTTTCCGGCGTCCCGAGCGTACCGTACGGATCGTAAGAGGTCCCCTCGAAGTGTGCACTCATCAGGAAGTCGACGTCTTCGAGCGTCACAGCGTTCTCAGGCACACGACACCACGGAATATCGTCGGATGCGGGCGTGTAGCGGGCGGCCGGCGAATCCCAGTCCTCGCTTGGATTGAGGTGGCGCTGCATATACCAGGCACGCGGCGTGTTGTAGATGCGGTCTTTGGTGGTGGCGGTGCCGAAAGCCGTGCGCGGATTGAAATGGTTGTGACCCAGCGCCGCGCCGCTACTGCTATTGCCACCGCCGTTCATGCTGGCGTTTCCGAAAACGCTCGTCGACTGGAATCCGAAGCCGCTACTCGCACCCGCGCTCATAGTGCGGTCAAGGTGGTGCGCGTCCATGAATTCGCGCAGATCGGCACTGCACATGAACTCGCGTTGGGCGTTGAAGGCGTCGTCGAAGTCGAAATCGTCGATGCCGAGCTGGTTGGGGATGGTCGCATAGCAGTCGTCCGGCACGCGGCGGGCGATCCAATGGTGCCCGCCGATCGTTTCGACGTACCAGATTTCGTTTACGTCGGAAATGATGATGCCGTTCGATTCGTAGGTGCCGTATGTTTCAAGCAGTTCGGCGAGACGTGCGACGCCTTCGCGCGCCGTGGTTACGTAAGGCAGCACGAGGGTGATGATGTCTTCCTCTCCGATTCCGCCCGGAATTTCAGGGGTATCAGCGGCTTCGTTCGCCGGTTGCAGTTCAACGAGCGGATCAGCGGCTAGCACGCGCTCGTTGACTGCGATGGTTTCAGTGGCGCTCATCGCCACATTGTGCTCGTTGACGCCCGCTTCCGCGAGAATTCCGCGATTCGGCAGCACGTTCGGCACAATGCTGTATCGGCATGGATTGTCGGGAAGGTCAATTTCGACATGACTGAGCACACTGCGGTAATGTCTCGGCTGGTCTTGCGGTGCTACCGCAATGAATTTCTTGGGGTCGTAACGGCCGGAACCGGAATCATCGTCGCGTGCGATGATGGTGGAGCCGTCGTAGCTGGCTTTCTTGCCTACGAGAATCGTGGTACATGACATGCGTTCCACTGTACGAGCAGATATGCAGAAATGACGCTGCGATTCGCGAGAATTCGATGATGATTCGGCGATGACTTGGTGATAATCCACGTTTTTTGTTACTTACAGCTGATTCGTGTGGCGTTTTGCGTAAATATGCTGTATACTGTCTCACTGTTGCCCCTCTAGCTCAACGGTTAGAGCAGCGTCCTTTTAAGTCGTGGGTTGTGGGTTCGAATCCCACGGGGGGCACCGCGAAACCCTTGGAAACATTAGCTTCCAAGGGTTTTCAATTCCCGCGATTTTTTGGCTCCAGACGCAATTAGTCGCACTCACATTGTTCGCGCCCCAAATACGGATTGTCACATCATCATCCGCGCCGGTAAACACCCTGCCGTCGCCATCATCGGATTCCTCACCCTTACAGGCAAGACGCCTTGCTGGGATGGCGCCTTGCCGATTCCAAAAGGCTTCCGCCAATACAGCGGCAATAGGAAAGTGGGAAATCGAGAAAAGATTGCAATTCCAACGAACACGCCCTAGCCTCTTGAAAAAGTCGCTAGGGGGCAGCTATCATGGTTCTTCGGAATTCTTATGAGGGGGAACTCCACGCATTCAGGGCGGTATTTCGAAGGCATCGCTTTGGGGCAATTAGTTACGTAACTAAGAAAGGGTTTCCCCAAATGTCTTTTAGCAAAAAGATTATTGCGGGCGTTGCAGCTGTAGCGACTCTGGCTGCCTTGGCACCGGCAGTCGCAATGGCCGAAGGTAATCAGAACCAGAACTCGGCCGTGTCCACTCAGAGCGACTCCACGATCGTCGAAGTCTCGTTCTATGCCGCAGATGGCACTTTTATCCAGAACGTCGGCAACCCAAAGGGCACCGCGTTCTCCTTGTTCTCCTCGAGTGCCAAAGCACCCTCCATCGAGGGCAAGACCTTCACCGGCTGGGCTTACTCCGAGGGCACCATGCTCAAGGAAACCGAGCAGGTGTTCACGAACATCTCCGTCTACGCGACGTACGCGGATACCCCGGCACAGGATGACAACACTCAGTACACCGTCTCCTTCTACGCCGGCACCGACAAGCTCATCCAGACCGTGAGCTACTACGCCAAGGACCACTTCAAGTTCTCCCAGTACGCACTGGGCATCCAAGCACCGGCCGTCGAAGGCAAGACCTTCACCGGCTGGGGCTTCGCCTCCAACGACGGCAACGTTCCGGTCGACCCGAACACAGAAGTGACCGGCAACTGGCCCGTGTACGCCATGTACAAGGACACTCCGGCTTCGGAAGATAAGACTCTGAACACGGTCTCCTTCTACAACACCAAGAACGAGCTGATCCAGACCGTGAGCTACTACGCCAAGGACCACTTCAAGTTCTCCCAGTACGCACTGGGCATCCAAGCACCGGCCGTCGAAGGCAAGACCTTCACCGGCTGGGGCTTCGCCTCCAACGACGGCGACGTCGCAGTCGACCCGGACGCAGAAGTGACCGGCAACTGGGCCGTGTACGCCATGTACAAGGACGCTCCGACCGAGGATGACACCACCCAGAACGTGGTCTCCTTCTACGCAGGCACCGACAAGCTGATCCAGACCGTCGGCTACTACGCCAAGGACCACGTCAAGTTCTCCACCTACGCCGCAGGCATCCAGGCACCGGCCGTCGAAGGCAAGATCTTCACCGGCTGGGGCTTCGCCTCCAACGACGGCGACGTCGCAGTCGACCCGGAC
>ENA-UONX01000389-UONX01000389.1-human-gut-metagenome-genome-assembly--contig:-P74old-NODE-389-length-64170-cov-23.367402_pt1 | contig 64170 bp, 47 predicted proteins | sample MGYA00242466_ERZ724013 | MGnify/ENA metagenome assembly ERZ724013 | reverse complement strand
CTACTCGGACTTCTGCAATCGCGTGAAAAACGGATGGTTATTCAGTGGACATTAAGTACATTTCGATGGCACCTCTCCGTTATTATTTGGTAACCCGAAGTGCTTTATCTCCCAGAAACCGATATGTTTTCAACGATTTGTGATATTTATATTTACTCGTCAAGAGTCTGCCCGGTTCTGCCCCTGCCTTCGTGCCGTACCTCCTTCCCAGCGACTTTATCCACTATATTTGTCCACAGAGTATTCTTATAATTAGTATATCATCCCAGCATATTTCTGTCAACCATTCTTTACTTGAAATTTCATCTTTCTTCCTGTAAAATCGCGTCTCATTATCAGTTAAATTTTTTCATCCCGCTATTTATACTATTTCCAATTAAGGCAATCCCGCACAAAGAAAGAACAGCCAAAATGTCGTGAAAGAGGTCTAATAAAGAGGTGAAGAAGCAATTGACGATGAGCCTGATCAGCGACGAGCTGGGGCAGGCAACAACGAAGAAGAAAGAGTTTCTGGGAATCATGGAGAAACTGATTCCGTGGTCGGAATGGGTTGGGATCGTGCAGCCGCACTATTACAAAGGAGAGCGCGGCAATAAGCCCTACGACTTGGAATTGATGCTCCGGATATACGTGCTGCAGCACCTCTACAACCTCGCGGATGACGCGGCGCGCAATGAAATCATCGACAGCCGTGCGTTCTCGCAGTTCTGCGGTGTGGACTCCAGCAATCAGGTGCCGGATGGCGATACCATCGGGCGTTTTCGGCATATTCTCGAACGGAATCAGCTTGGCGAAGCGTTTTTCACGAATGTGGTCGAAAGTTTGCAGAAGTGCAATCTGATGCTGAAAAAGGGAACGATTGTGGATTCGACGCTGATAGCCGCGCCTTCATCGACGAAAAACAAGGAAAAGCAGCGTGATCCGGAAGCTCATTCCATCAAAAAGGGCAACCAGTGGTACTTCGGCTACAAGGAGCACATCGGCGTGGATGCGGACAGCGAACTGGTTCACACTGTGGAACACGCCCTTGGAGTTTGCGCCCTGCACCACGCTCGCGCCCATCAGACCTGTCAAGAGCGGATCTTCGGAGTAATATTCCCAGTTGCGCCCGGAGAATGGACTGCGATGGATATTGACTGCCGGCGCGTACCAGCCGGAGTAGGTGCGGCCATCGCCGTTGGTGTAGCCGACCAAACCCTCGATGCCAATCATCACGCCCATATCGTGCGCCAGCTGCTTGTTCCACGTTGCCCCAACGACGCACTCGGACACATAGAAGCAGGTGTCATGCACGGACGGGTCGCCCATGAAGTTGGTGAAGCCAGCCGGGCCGTCGGGGTCGATGGTGGCAGGCTTGCCAATGCGGTCAATTTTCACGGTGTTGAAGTTGCCCGTGCCAATCATGTTCGCCATTTCGTCCACCGTCAGGTAGTCCAAAATGGTTTCCCAGCGCGGGTCGTCGTAATCCGATGCCCACTTGCCGTCCTCATTCTTTTGCAGCAGTTCGTACAGCTGGATGTACTTGTCCGCCGTCACGCCCTGCTGATATGTTTGCTCAGTGTAGTACGGTTCGTTTTCATCATCATAGGTCAAAGCCTTCGCCGCCGATGCGGGAGAGGACAATCAGTGCCACGTCATGGTACGCATCGTAGCTGTTTTTGACTGCGCGGTGTATTTGGCCTGCGGGGTTTCACCGATAGCAAGACCCGTCGTGCTCGCGCCGATAGCGGGGTTGGAGTCGCGCCCCTCGCCAGATTCGCTGCTCTGTTGTAGAAGCTTTCCAGCGTAGGATTTACGTCAAAGCCCGCATTGCGCAAGGCGGTATACAGGCTCATATTATTCGCCGCGTTGCCGCCGCCCGAACCGGATCCGCCGTACACCAGATTGACGGAGTTTTTGCCGAACACGCTGATTTTCACGTTCTGCCCCGTCAGCGGCAGGGCGTTATCCGTGTTCTTCAGCAGCACGAAGCCTTCGGAGGCAATCTCCTCGTTGAGCCGCATCGCCTGCTGGAGCGCAAGCTGCTTCTGCTGCTGGGCGGAGAGCGCATTGCCATTGGCATCCACATCGAAGGATGACACCGTGGGTATGAACTGCTGGAAATCAGAAGTGCTCTTGGTGTAATACTGATAGGCGGAAGGGTCGCCGGAGACGAGCACGCTGCGTTCGCGCCCCAATATGGTGGAAACCGTGTTGGAGAGGAATACATTTTGCGTCACAACGACCGATGCGGAGGTGACAACCAGCACAATCACCAGCGACACAATCAGCCAGACGCGGTTGTACTTCCAAATGTGCTTGATGAGTTTCTTCATAGACAGGTTTTCCATCCCTTTCTCGGTATCCGCTCAGCCGGGATGAGTTTTCCCTCACCCCGGCGCACGAGCCTTATTGGATGTTGTAGGAATAGGGCTGCCACGTCAAGTTTGCCGATGTCTGCACGCGGATGCAGTCGATAATCGGGCCGCCAATGCGTTCGCCGCCGATGAGCAGGTTATCGCGAATGACAAGCTGCACCACATTCTCGCCCTCGTTGAGCGTGAGTCTGCTCGACACCGCGTACTCCTTGAACGCACTGACAACGTTCGTTGTGCCGGTCACGGTCATATCCGCATAGTTGATTTCTGTACCGTTGAGCAAAATTCCAAGGTTGGACGGATTGAAGGTCACTGTGCCGATTTCGCTGGACAGGGAGACATACAGCGAAACATCTGACACCTGCTTGTCGCTGTCAAATCGGAAAGTGAACGTCAGCCCGTCCATATAGGTGTAACCCACCGCGCGCATATTGGAAGCATCGGGGAACATCTGAATCATGTTCGCGCCGGATGCGCCGCCCGACCAGCCCGAACCCTGCAGCCCGTCGAGATTGGTTAATTCCGCTTCCATCATGCCGTTCTGCACCGCGCAGGGCTTGTCGTAGATGTTCAGGTAGACCGTCGCCTTGGTAGCGGTGTAGCCTTCTGCTTCCGCATTGACGTAGAAGTAGGTGCGGGCAAAATACTGCTCCGGAACACCAGACACCGTGCCGTCGGACGCAAGGGTCAATCCTGCGGGCATGGTTGAACCGGAAGCAAGACTGTAGGTGATTGGTTTGCCTTCAGGCGTTTCCGCCGTCGCCACAGACGCGTGGTATTCGCTGCCGACGGTGGCGGCTTCCAGCGTCATGGAGATGTACGCAATCTTCGCTTCGCTGATGGTAATGGTGTACTTGCACTTGTCCGTCTCACAGCCCTGCGCGGACGCGATAACCGTGAACTTCGTTTTACCCGCCTTAGCGGGCGTACCGGCGATGGTTCCGTTGGGATACAGCGTCAGCCCTTCCGGCAGAGTATCGCCATCCTTGAGGGCATATTCCACATGGTTGTCGTTGCTGGCAATCGCGTCGGATCGAATCACACCATCCAGGTAAACTTCCGTGCCCAGATAGAGACTGGCCAGTTTCTTCTTGGATTCCGCAAACGTCACCGTACACGAAATATCGCTTTGTTCTTGTGCACCGCGGATGGACATGCTGAAAATCGCTACGGTGTCGGAATACCCTTCCGCCGATGCCTTCACAGCAATCTCGCAGCTGCCTGCCTTTTCGGGAATGCCGACCAGCAGCCCGTTTTCAAAAGTCAGTCCTGCGGGAAGCTGAGAATCATCCTCCAGCGTGTAGGTCGCTTTGGCATTGCCGGACAGCTTCGCCGTGTAGTATTCGCCCACACGCGCCGTCGCCAGCGTACCGCCCTGCCGGTGCGGTGATGCGGATGGTGAAATTCGCTTCCGCTTCCTTGCAGTCGGAGGCAGAAGCCATGATTGTCACTTCCGTGTCGCTGGCTTCATTCACCTGACCGCTGATGGTGCCGTCCTGCGCAAGGGTCAAGCCCTCCGGCAGAGCGCTGCCGTCCTTCAGCGCATAGGTGATACTGCCGCTGCCAGTCGCCGACGCGACGGATGCGCTCACCGCTTCACCCTGCGCCACGCTGATTTCACCGCCCGCATAGGACAGCACACCCTCCGCCACGGCGATGGTGAAATCCGCATCAACGGACGCATTGCCCGCTGTCGCGGTTACGGTGAAGCTCGTGCTGCCCTTTGCAGCAGGCGTACCCGTAATCATTCCGGCCGAGGAAAGGCTCAAGCCTGCAGGCAGTTTGCTGCCGTCCTTGAACGCATAGGTGATAGCATCCGCACCCGTCGCTGTTGCCACGCTGACGCTGTAACTGACGCCCACCTGTGCATCCGTCAGGAGCGTCGCCGTGTATTCCAGCTTCGCGCCGCAGGATGTCAGCCCCAAGCAGAGCAGCGCCAGAATGCACACAAGCATCAAATACCGAAACCGCTTCTTCATCTTCGTTTCTCCTTGCATCCAATGTTTCCGAAAAATCCAGAAAACAGGGCTGCGGTCGCCCACAGCCCTGCGACAGTCCGCCGTTTGGGCAGCCTCGCGGCGGATGTCTGATTACGCCTTAGTCAGCCGGATTCACCACGAAGTGGAACGCGGCTTCCGCATCCTTGTAGCCGGCAGCGTGTGCGCCAATGGTCACATCAACGCCTTCTTCTGACGTCGCCGTTGTGGGCACGCCGGCAATAATGCCGTTCGGATACAGCGTCAATCCATCCGGCAGGAAGTTCAGGAACTTCACTTCCCAGCCCGTTTCATCGATGACCAGCGCGTAGCCGGTCGTGTGCGTGTAGGTCACGCTGGTGCAATCCGCAGTCGTTGCCGTGCCGACGGACACGCAGTAGTATTCGCCGACCTTCGCCGCGGGCAGATTGGCGGCCGTGTAGGTCACGTCGCCAATGTAGTCCTTCACATAGACGACTGCGGGGTAAGTCACGCTCGTGCCGTCGGAGGGGGCAGTCGCGGTGATGACGGCGGTGAAGCGGCACGCTTCCGTGGGCAGACCTTCAATCGTGCCGTTCTGCGTCAAGAACAGGCCTTCCGGCAGCTTGCTGCCCTCGCCCAGCGTGTAAACCAGCGCAGGATTGTTGCCCACACCGCCCTTGCCGGACTTGACATACATCTGGAAGGAAGCGCCGCGCTGCGCCACGCCCACATAGTTGTCAATCTGCTTCAGTTTGCCGACGGTAACCTGGAACCAAGCGACCTGCCAGCCGATGAACTCGTCGCCGTCCTTCACAGCCACCTTGAAGCGGTACACGCCGTCCGCCGTATCCGCGGCAATCGTGCCCGTCACCGTGCCATCCGCATTCAGCGTCAGGCCTTCCGGCAGCTTGCCGTCGCACAGCTCGTAGACAACGCCGTCAAACAGGTCAGATGCAGCCGTCAGTTTGTCCGCATCCACATTGTCGCCGGGCATGTAGCAGCCGAGATCGTTGCGAGCCGCCGTGTCGTCCGCATAAGTGGTCACATGGTTCATCACGTTGCTCTGCGCCACAACGTAGAGGATATTCTTCGCTGCTTCGCGTAAGCAGTAGATGTTGGTAGGATCGTTCTTCGCCCAGTCGCTGCTCACATCCATGTCAATCTTGCCCAGCATCGCCAGTGCCATATCGCCGCCGCGAATCATCCCTGCATCGGCTGTTGTTGAGTGTATTATATACGGTCTTTCTGCGTTTGGCGCCTTCATCGCATGAATCATGTCTTTTTTGCGCGAATATCGCCCAAGTCAGCAAAATTATTGTGCTGTTCCCGCATCAAGTAAGAGACTCCCCTAAATAAATAGGAGAGCCGACCTCTCACACCACCGTGCGTACCGACCGGTACACGACGGTTCAATCGCATGAGTTCAAGGACTCGTAGCAGTTGAGGATACTAAAATATCCTGCTGCTGCGAGTCTTTCGTTTGTAATGGAACATGCTAAAACTGGGCTTCCGGCGATTCGCCAATAGCCCAATCGGGAATTCCCCCACTGGTATGCCTTGTCCGCTGGAATTCCAAGCTTCTTTAAGTTGGCTACCTTCGTTCGGGGCTTCTTCCATTGCTTCCAGATGTACATGCGAAACCTGCGCCGCAGCCACTCGTCCCATGACTTCATCGTCCGCTTCATCTCGGCTACATGGTAGTACCCTATCCATCCGCGGATGAACACTTTTACTTCCGCCATCACTCGGCGGACGTTGCGTCCGCGGTTGCGTTTTGTCAGTAGTTTCAGCTTTTCCTTTGCCTTGTTCAGCAACTTTCGGTGCGCACGGATGTAGATGCCGCTTCCATTCTTCCCTATGCAGAATCCAAGAAACTTGAACTCCTCCACTGCGAAAACGCTGGTCACTTTGCTCTTCTCCGTGTTCATTTTCAGTTTCAGCTTTCCTTCCAGATACTTTCGGCTCGATTCCATCAACCGTTCGGCTGCTCGTTTGCTCTTGGCAAACACCACGATGTCGTCCGCATACCGTACTGTCTTTACCCCTCTGCCGCACATTTCCCAATCAAATTCATTGAGATAGATGTTCGCCAGCAGCGGTGACAGCGGTCCGCCCTGCGGCGAACCTTCTTCGGTTTTGCTTACTACACCATTTTCCATTACCCCGCTTTTCAGATACTTCTTGATGATGCGCAGTACTCGCATGTCCTGTATCTTCCGGTGCAACAGATTCATGAGCAGTTCGTGGCTCAGTGTATCGAAATACTTGGACAAGTCCACCGATACTGCGTATCTGTATCCTGCTTCCGCATATTCCTTTACTTTCTGAATCGCCTGCTGACCGCTCCGTTTCGGTCGGTATCCGTAGCTGCTGTCTGAAAATTGCGGTTCCCATATGTTTTGCAGCTTCTGTGCGATTCCCTGCTGTATCACTCGGTCTACTACCGTCGGGATTCCCAGTTTTCGCACGCCGCCATCTGGTTTCGGGATTTCTTTTCGCCGCACCGGGCTTGGCTCGTAGCTTCCGTCTCGGATACTCTGCAAAAGTTCCTCCCTATGTTCCTTCAACCACGGCAGCGCTTCTTCTACGCTCATTCCGTCGATTCCTGCTGCTCCGTGGTTGCTCTTGACCCGCTTATACGCTCTGTTCAGGTTATCCCTGTCCAGTATCGCTTCCAGCAGGCCGCTTGCACCGCCTCGTTCTTTCCCTTCGCTGCGGTCAGTGCTCCGCGCTTCTGCATACCCTTGGTGTTCCACACTTGCTCTTTGCAGGAAGCCCTCGTTTCCTCGGTTTTCTGCTTTCATCACACCGACCTCCTTCCGGTCTTTACTTGAGACTTACGATTGTTCAGCCCTTCCCTTAAAAAAAATTCAAGGTACTATGGCCTCGGCTGACTTCTTGCAGTTCGTTGTTACTGCGGCTTTCGGATTCTCCTACTTTCCGTCTGCAAGACCTCCCCGGGTAAGCGCAACAGCTTTCCTCCCACGTAACCGCCACATTTACCGCACGGGATTCGGGCAGCATTGGACTTCGTGTTGTCTAGCACACTCGTCCGTCCCTGTACGGCCTACTATGTGATTTCTGTTCGTCGGTTCGGGAGTTTGCCCGCCAGCATTTTTTTCGCTGACATCCGGCTTCCTTCAGATTCCACCTCACGATGGACACCCTTGCCTTCGGCTAACGCTTCCTACTGCCGAGCGCGTTGTGGTCTCTCACCACTTAGTTGTTGCTCATGCCGGGCGCACACAGAAAAGACCCGCGCCCGCGGGTGCAGGCACAGGTCGGAAAAGGGTGATATTCAATTGTGATTTACTTGATTTTCTCGGCTTCCAGATCTGTCAGCGGCACAGCCGCAGTTCTTGATGGCCATTGGCGGCTTATGCACCGCAGGCGTTGGCGTTGATTGTGTCAATCACGCCCTTAATCCCCTTCCACACTGACAAATCCGTAAACACCTCGATGATGCTGCCCTGATCGATGAATGGTGCTTCCTGTAGAATCGACATATCCTTCATCATGCCGTTATGCACAATGTACTCCACAATTTGATTCACAAAATAGATTTGCCGGCTGTCCAGATTTACATTGGTCAAATAAGCGGAAAATGCTTCTTTTGCGGCATTCATATCCAGCCCGACGATTTCGCGGATGAACTCGCCCAGCGGCTTCTTTCCGTACTCGGCTTCGTAATCCTGCTTTGTTCCGACTTCGCTCCAGAGAATTTCCTCTAGCTGGGTAATGTCGCTGTCCGTCAGCGGAACATTCATCTTGAGTTTCGCAATCGCCAATTCATTCTGATGCTGGCGGACGTAAAACTCAGCCCGCATTTTGTAATTTTGCAAGTCGTCGTTTTCCAATTCCGACTGTTTCCATTCAATGGAAATGATTTCATCACCAAAGCCTGTTTCGTAAGCGGATTGCTCGTTTGTGATGTATTTCATCAAATCACGCAGGGCTTTGCGGATTTTCTCCAATTCATCCACTCCCGTATTTTCCACATAATCGGTATGCAGTATTTTCTCCAGCAGTGCCGATTGTGCCGCAATTTCCGGCACATTGGCGATTTTGCTGAGCGCCTCCGCCTTTTTCAGCAGGTCGTGATGCGCCCGATTGTACGGCAGTCCCGCGAGATGCGCCAGCTCCATGCCGTACAAGAGCGCGTCAAAGCGCAGCGCCTTCGGGTCATCCGGCTCCGGCAAAAGCAGAGGCGCTAACTCCTGCTGCATCATCAGCGTGTCCTCGTAGCTCAATGACTGATATCGGTTCGGGCTTGTATACAATTCAACGAATTTCAGATGCTGTTTGACGGCGAAGTTGTCTTGGTTCAATTCCGATACTTTGCGCACCATGTCATCCACCAAAGTTTGACGGAATGCGGACAATTCGTCGGTTTTGTACACTGCGTCCTGCAATTTGAACGCCATTTGTGCCTTCAACGAAAAAAGCGCCCCTTGAAGCGAGCGTGCGCTGGCATTGGCATTGCCTTTGCTCATGCGGAAAAACTCGAAGTTTCCGCAGAAGTCGAAAATATAGAACTTGTCCTTGTCTTTGCCGTCAATCAACCCCGGAGAGAGGCGCGTGCCGCGGCCTATCATCTGCCAGAATTTTGCCTTGCTCATCACCTTCTTGAAGAACACAAGGTTTAACACTTCCGGCACGTCGATGCCCGTATCGAGCATATCCACCGAAATAGCAATCTGCGGCAGTTTCTGCGGGTCGGAAAACTCGTCGATAGCGCTCTGCGCATAAGTCATGTAGTTGTCGATTACCTTCGCATAGCCGTACAAATGCGGATATTCGCGGTTGAAAATCTCCAAGATTTTCTCCGCGTGCGTGTGATTCTTGGCGAAAATGATGCTCTTGCCGATTTTGCTGCCGTAGTCAATTTTCAGCCCGTCGGTCATCAGCATATTCAGCACCTTGCGAATGGTATCCTCATTAAATACCCATTCGTTTAACGCGGATGGCATCACGCATTCCGGCACATCGCCGTTTTCATCCGCAAATTTCGCCTCGTATTCCTCTTTCTCCTCGTCGGTCAATTCGTCGTATACAATGCCCTGCTGAATGAACTTCAGCGTCGTTTCTACCGATACGAAGTCGCACAGATAGCCGTCTTTGACTGCCTGCGCTAATTCATAGCCATACGTCGGCGCACCGTTGCCCAAATCAAAAAGTGCATAAGTATTCTTGTCGATTTCATCCTTCGGCGTCGCCGTCAAACCAACCAAGGGCGCATCAAAGTAGGTAAAAATGTCGCGATATTTGTTGTAGATAGAGCGGTGCGCCTCGTCGCAGATGACCAAATCAAAGTGCCCGACCGTGAACAGCTTGCCTTCCGCATCCTCAATGGCGTCGATGCAGTTCATCATCGTCTGGTAGGTCGAGAAGACGCAGTGCGCCGTGGTATTGTCCCGCTCTTCGCAGAGATTCGTAACCGAAAGTTCCGGCAGCAGGTTCACGAAGCTGCGTTTCGCCTGCGTGACCAGCGAGTTTCTATCCGCCAGAAACAGGATATTCTTCACCCAGCCGTGTTCCAGCAGCACCTTGCACAGCGCAATCACCGTGCGCGTTTTGCCCGAACCTGTCGCCATTACCAGCAGTGCTTTGCGGCGGTTGCGCGCATCAAAAGTGTTGCAAACAGCCTTGATTGCGTTCTCCTGATAGTACCGTCCGGCGATGTTCTCGTCCACCACAATATTGTCCAAATGCGTGCGCATCCGCAGCAGGTTGAACAACTTCTCCAAATCGCGCTTTGACCAGATAGCGGCGCACTTGCGCTCCGGATACTGCCCGTCGTCGATTTTCGTTTCAAACCCGTTGGTTAAGAAGATTACTGGACGCCGCCCCTGCTGCTTCTCGATAATATCCGCATACAGTTTCGCCTGCTGCCGCCCCACCGCCGGATCCACGCAGGAGCGCTTCGCCTCCACAATCGCCAGCGCCTTGCCATCGTCGCCGTACAAGACATAATCCGCATAGCCCGTCTCGCTCTTGTTCGGCATACCGGGCAGCTTGACCTCGTTCAGCCAATTCTTTCCCTCAACCCAGCCGGCATCCTGCAGCATTGCATCAATATACAGTTTTCGCGTCTTGTATTCGGAAATTTCCAGCGGCTTCGGCACATACGTCTGATGCTGCTCTTCGCGGCGCTGCGTCAGCTGTTCCTTGAGTGCGGCGTTCTCTTTGATGAGCGCATCCAGCTTGCGCGCGGCGTCCTCGTCCACCGCGGGCGGGGTCGGCTGCGCGCTCTGCTCCGCCAGCAAAGCGGGATTAAAGGTGTGTTCGGTGTAATTTTCGCCGTAGCAGTACGCCAGAAAATCGAAAAAAACGAACAGGTTTTGCAGACACAGCACCGCCTGTTCGCGGGTGATGACCTTGCCGCCGTGCGCGGCGTTGTTGCCCATGCGGCGGATGAAATCCAAGCGAAAAAACAGCTGCTCATCCACGATGCCGCGGAACTCCTCGGTGTTGATGAGGGTGACGAGCTTATCATCCCACGGCGCGACCAGCGACCCGTCCACCGCATACATCCACTTGACCGCCGCCTCCATCGCCCGGCGGCAGTTGAGGACGCACGCTGCGGGGTCGATGGACAGGATTTTCTCCGCGGATTCGGCGATTGGGGCGAACGCGGCGAAGGACGGGATGGAGAGGTAGGGGGAGAAATTGGACATGAGAGTCACCTCGCTTTCAAAATAGTAGGAAAATGAATCAACGCAGAAGCAAATTTGTCAGCATTTTTGTAAAAAAAACGAATATTAGTTCGTTTTTCTATTGACATTTTAGTTTCTATCGGGTATACTATAAGTGGAAAGAATCTCGCCGGAGCACACGAGGGTGATTCACCAGCACGCATAGCGTGTGGTAGTCGTGCCGGGTGGTTCTTTCTTTTTACTTATACAAACAAATTCTGGACTTTTTAATATCTGTCGAATTCGGCTCCATTTGTGGAGTAAAAAAAGTTAATCCGTTGTTTTTAATTTTCCCATTTTTGTGATATAGGTGATTCTTCAAAACTGAAGAAAAACACGGAATCGTAAAACCGTACTCATTAGGTTCATATGTTAAGAACATAGATGTTGCGCACACGTCTGCCAATTGTAGCATATCCCAAGAAACTGATGTTTTTGCAGAAATATTATTAAATACAGCCTGTGAAATTCTGTTATTAGGATATGGCAGTAATTTTTCTTGTATATATTGAATAAGCTCGCCATCTCTTGAAGTTCCTCTGGCTGATAAAACAACATCACCTATTACATGATTTTCCTCTAAAAATGAAGATATGCGCTGAAGCAGAAACTTACAAATATAGTTATATGCGATTATTGCGTTTGGGATTTTTGTTTTATCGAATAATTGCGTATCAACAAGAATGTTCATATATGTAAATTCATGTTCTTCTAACGAGCGAATAACAAACGCTTTCTTTTTGAAATCAGAAATTTTACGAAAATGAATTTCACTTATATTCAGTTTATCCCTAATCAAGCGCATTTTTGCTCTAATTTCACTTTCCTGATCCTTCTTAACAAGTACAGCAGTCAGAACAAACCATTTTGTTCCTTTTGCAACACCCAAGTCACCAGCTTCATCAATATATGCGGTGTACTCACTCACCATGCTTACCCTCCTTAAAGCATTTCTGCATCAGCGCGAGCTTCATCTCCTCCATTTTAGCAAGAATCCCCTTTATTGTCAAGATGGATTTGTCAATATATATAACAAACTCAACATATTGATTTTGAAGTTCTATTGGCGGATAAAGGACAGGGAAATTCTTGATTATTCCGATGTTTAGGTTTGGTTGGTTTCCGCCCTTTGCCATAGACCGCAGCTTGTCATACGATAACATCAAATATTTCCATAGATATTTCTGGTTGATTTTTGACGAAGGGAGAATGCAAGCACATGCTTGATTTGTCGCAGATTCATTTTCAAGATAAGCGGTCATACCGCGTGTCTTTCCTTGACCATACATAGCGATTAGCACTGACCCGGCTGGCACAAGTTTAGCAGAGGAATTTTCAAGTCCCAATTTTGTTATTTTCTCTTCTGTATCACAAATAGTGCAATTTTGAAGTTCTGTTGTTTTTACCCAGCGGATATTCCCATCATCCCAGTACAAATTGTTTTCTCTGTCAGGTGTTCCACCGCTTGTTACCGTCGTTAAATCTCCAATATTCTTATACGGAAAAGCACTGTTATTATGCGCATCCCCAAACATCTCCCCAAACTTCGCCTTGACCATCAAGTCAAGTTCATCCATCATCCTCCCGCACAGCCCAATTCCCTCCGACACCTTGTCAAGCGTGTCGGCAATCCGCCGCTGTGTGGAAAGGTCAGGAAGAGAAATTTGCGCCTCTTTCAGCCATTTGAAATGCCGATTATATCCCGTGTTCGGTATTTTTACAGCCGATACAGCATAATATAAATAACGATAATCCACATCCGGAATCGTTGCTTTTAGCACTTTTACACCGTCTGCACCGAGAAAAAACGGCATATCAACATACTTTACAATTCTGGTATGGTCGCCAAATATGATTGCAGGAACATCTGTAAATAAGCCATCTTCACGGTCGGTATATCCTGCAATATCATCTTGCCCTTGGTCAATAATTGGATATTTGCCACTTGCAAGGTATTCTGAAGTCTGCAATTTTGTACCCTGCTTTGTTACATCAGCAAAAACGTCAGAAAATGCAATCATCATCCCATCATCCCCCTCAATTCCTCCAAAACCTCCCCCAGCCTTGCCATATCCGCATCAATCTGCGCCATAATCTCCTGCGTCGAGGGGTACTCCACCGCCTGATATTCGGTCTTTTTGTACTTGTTGATGCTCAGGTCGTAGCCGTTTGCGGCAATTTCTTCCTTCGGCACAAAGAAACTCTTGTCCGTGCGCTGGCGGGTTTCCTCCGCTTCAAGAGTGTGGAAGCGCGCAACAATGTCGGGAATGTCGTTGTCGGGGGTGGGCGTGCGCTTGTCGTCGAGGGTGAGGCCGTCCGCCTGCATGTCGTAGAACCACACCTTGTCCGTGCCGCCATGCCCGGTCTTGGTGAAAATCAAAATCGCGGTGGATACGCCCGCGTAGGGCTTGAAGACGCCGCTGGGCATCGAAATCACCGCTTCCAGGCGGTTGTTGTCGATGATTTCCTGCCGAATCGCCTTGTGCGCCGCCGATGAGCCGAACAGCACGCCGTCCGGCACGATGCACGCGCAGCGCCCGCCGACTTTCAGCATCTTCACGAACAGGGCGAGGAACAGCAGCTCCGTCTTTTTCGTCTTGCAGACTTTCAGCAGGTCGGCGCTGACGATGTCGTAATCCAGCGACCCCTTGAACGGCGGATTCGCCAGAATCAGCGTGTAGCGGCCGCGGTCGGTGTTCTGGTCGGACAGGCTGTCGCGGTACTCGATGCACGGGTTATCCACGCCGTGGGTCATCATGTTCATCGCGCCGATGCGCAGCATGGTGCGGTCCATGTCGTAGCCGTGGAACATGCTGTTCATATAGTGCGCCTTGTTCTGCCGATTGAAGAGGACTTCCTGCTTGCGGTTTGCTTTCAGGTACTCGCTCGCCGCCACCAGAAAGCCGGATGTGCCGCACGCTGGGTCGCAGATGATTTCGTCCGCGCGCGGTGCCATCATGTCCACCATCATGCGGATGATATGGCGCGGTGTGCGGAACTGCCCGTTGACTCCCGCCGTCGCCAGCTTGCTCAGCAGATATTCGTATACGTCGCCGCGGGTGTCCGCGCTTTGCAGGTGCGCCATCTGCTCGTAGATGACATCCATCGCGCTGACGATTTTGTCCAGCATCAGCGGCGTCGGCACCTTGAAAATCGCGTCGCCCATGTACTTCGAGTACGCGCTGTTCTTGTCGCCGTGCAGCCCCTTGATGAACGGGAACACAAACTCCTGCACCACACTGTACATCTTTCCCGCCGGGAAATCGCGGAAAACGCTCCATTTAAGCTGCGCGCCGTCGATGGTGCGGTCGCCAATCTGCACGCCGCCTTGGAAGATGCTCGTGTACGGCAGCCCCAGCATCGCGCATTCCTTCGCCTTGATGTTGTCGCTGTCATCCAGATCGTGGATGAACATCAGGTACGTCATCTGCTCAATCACGTCCAGCGGGTTCGTCAGCCCGCCCGTCCAGAAGATTTCCCACAGCCCGTCAATCTTGTTCTTCAGTTCCCCCGTAATCATGCCGTTCGTTCCTTTCTGTATGCTGATACGGATAGCACGCGCCGCCCGCAAAACTTGCTTTCCTGATTCCAAGGAATAGTATAGCACAGGCTGCTTCGGAAAGCAATTCGGCGGATAAAAGCGCACGCCAAAACTCCGGCGCTCCCCCATTTTCTCAAAGGTGCGCCGGAGTTTTCGTCCTATCCTATTTTGCCCTTCCCGTCCCGCTGTGATCCGTCGCGAAAGTGACCTCTTTCACCTGCTTTTTCCTTGAATGCAGGCGTTTTTCCGCCAGAAGCCGCGCAAATTCGCCCTCGTCAATCGGCAGGGACACGGGCTTGCCTGTCCACGAGGAAAGGTGCATGGCGTTGGACAGCATCAGTGCGCGGATACCCTCTGCCCCGTCCGCCACCAGCGGCGTGCCGTGCAGGATATGCGCCGCAAAAGCGTTCAGCACACCGACGTGCTGCGGATTCTCCCCGTCCAGCGGCAAAATCTCCACCTGCACCTCAGCGTGAGGATATGCGGATGCGCTTCGGCGGTAATAGGCGGATTCGCTCTGCGGCAAGCGCCATAGCGTCAGCTGACCGTTTTCGCAGACGACTTTGCCGCGGTCACAGGCGATTTCCAGCCGATTCGTGCCGGGCAGTTCCCCGGTAGAGGCGATAAAAACGCCCGTCGCGCCGCCCGGAAATTCCAGATAGGCGGTCACGTCGTCCTCCACCTCAATGTCGTGCCATTTGCCCTCGTGGCAGAACGCGCGCACCGATGTCGGCAGTCCGCAGAGCCATTGCAGCAAATCCAGCTGATGCGGGCATTGGTTGAGCAGCACGCCGCCGCCCTCGCCCGTCCACGTTGCGCGCCAAGCACCGGAATCGTAATACGCCTGTGAACGATACCAGTCCGTCACCACCCACGTCACACGCTTCAGCGCGCCTAACTCGCCGGAATCCAGCAGCGCTTTCAGGCGGCGGTAGACGCAGTTCGTGCGCTGGTTGAACATGAGTGCATACGTCCTGCCCGTCTCCTGTGCGGCGGCGATGACCGGGTGCAGCTGCGCCGTGTAAACACCCGCGGGCTTCTCGCTCAGGACATGCAGTCCTGCCCGAAGCGCCGCCTCCGCAAGCGGCGGATGCAGCTCGTGCGGCGTGGCAATCAGCACGGCGTCGCACGCATGGGCGCGGATGAGCGACATGCCGTCGGCATAGATGCCCGTTCCGGCGGGGAGCGTCTGCTGCGCCCAGTCACGGCGGTCTTGGCGCGGATCAGCAACGCAGGTCAGCGCAATTTCCGGCGTTTGCCCGGACAGGATGAGCCGGCAGTGCTCCGAGCCCATGTTGCCAATGCCGATAATACCGAGGCGAATCTTCTCCACGCTGATTTCCTCCTTGAAATAGGTTACTTTCTCGTGCTTCCAAAGCTGCCGGAAACGTCGATGGCAGCATCCACTTCGTCCTTATGGCGGGATATCCTGCGTTTTTCATTCAGCAGCTTCAAGAACAGTTCTTCGTCAATAGGCAGCGAAACGGTCTGATTCGTCCACGAAGAAAGGTGCATGGCGTTGGACAGCATCAGCCCGCGGATACCCTCGCGCCCGTCGGCAACAAGCGGCGTACCGTGCAGGATGTGCGCTGCGAAGGCGTTCAACACGCCCGCGTGCTGCGGATTTTCGCCATCTGTCTGCACGATTTCGTGCTGAATCTCCGGTACGCCGAACGGCTCTTTGCACACGGGGCACCAGTCGCGCTCATCCACGCTGAGCGTATCCAGCGTCAATTGGTCGTTCTCGATGCGAATCCGCGCGCGCGTTCCGATGATTTCCAGCCGGTTTTCGCCCAGCGCGTCCCCCGTGGATGCAATGAACGTGCCCGTTGCGCCGTTTGCAAATTCCAGGTAAGCGGTCACGTCGTCCTCCACCTCGATGTCGTGCCATTTCCCCTCATGGCAGGCGGCGCGCACCCGCACGGGCAGCCCACAGAGCCATTGCAGCAAATCCAGCTGATGCGGGCATTGATTGAGCAGCACACCGCCGCCCTCGCCATCCCACGTTGCGCGCCACGCCCCGGCATCGTAGTAGCTTTGCGTGCGATACCAGTCCGTCACAACCCAGATCATGCGCTTGATTTCGCCCAGTGCGCCGCTGTCAATCAGTTCCTTCGCCTTGCGGTAGACGCAGTTCGTGCGCTGGTTGAACATCATGCCAAAGGTCAGTTCGGGATGCTTATCCGCCTCCGCGATCATGTCCCGCACCTGCAAGGTGTACACGCCCGCCGGCTTTTCGCACAGGACATGCTTTCCATGGCGGAACGCCTCAATCGCCAGCGTCGGATGCTGATAGTGCGGCGTTGCAATCAGCACTGCGTCGCAGGTATCGGACGCAATCAAATCGCTGCCCTCGCAGAAAACCGCAGCGTCCGGCACGGTTGCGCGAATCCACTCTCGGCGGCTTTCCTTGCGGTCTGCCATGGCGGTCAGCTGCACTTCAGGGCATTTGCCGCTCAGGATGTTGTGGGTATGCAGGCTGGCAATGCCGCCCGCACCGATGATTCCAAGTCGAAGCATACCGAAACACTCCCATCATAGAGCCAAGCAGACTCTTTGTCAATTTCAATCAGGGAAAAACAGAAATATCAGGAGGGTTATTCCGAAAAAAAGGACTGCGTCCAAGACGCAGCCCCCTTTTTGTGAAGTTTGCGTGCGCTTATTACTTCTGCGCCATCGGATAGAAGCCGCGGTATGCGCCATCCTTGTATGCCTGACGCTGCTCGTCGATAATCTGCTGACCGCCGGCGGAAAGGATTTCGTTGGTGTACTTATCCCACGTTGCGTCGAAATCTTCCGGCTTGCAGGTCACAACCTGAACCAGCAGTTCCGCTTCCTTGGAGATGATGGTCGTGCCATAGTCAATGCGGGACTGGATGGTGCGGGTGAAGCTGATAGGTTCGTAAGCACCGTTATTGGAAATCATAAGGCTGTCCGCCACAACATCTTCGTAGCCGTGGAAGTCCATGGCGGTCGCGGCGTAGTTCAGCTCGTCAGAGCCGTAGTAGTAGCCGTTGCAAATCGGCGCGCCGTCGGTCGCGTGCATCTTATGCGCGTCGTCGGTATCGTTGATGTTCTTCAGGTCGGTCGGAATGTTGTTTTCGTTGACGGCGGTGTAGTTGTAGCCCTTTTCGCCGTTCTGCAGCGCATACAGCGATTCCGGCTTGCACATCCAGTTCAGGTACTTAATCGCGGCGACTGCAACCTTTTCATCCACAGAAGCGGGGATGAAAATCGCCTGACCAGCGGCGGTGTAGGATTCATGCGGAGTCGTGCCGCTTTCGGGCTTGAAGGGGTCGCAGGCAATCCAGCTCGCGCCGGGAACGTTCTTCGCCAAATCCTGCGCGTAGGACTTTTCCATGCGCCACGCGGCATCCCAGTTGCCGACCCAGAAGCCGTCATAGCCGTTCACGCGGTCGCTGTCGGTCTGCTTGGAGTTCTCAATGCCGAAGTAATCGGAAACCAGACCCTCATTGAAGAACTTGTTCATCCAGCGCAGCGCTTCCTTCGCGCCGGGCAGCATGTAGTGGAACTTGTGGTTCGCCACCCAGTCTTCCTCGGTAATCTTGCTGTAATCAAGGAAGGCATCCATCTGGTAAATCCAGCCGTAGAAGGGGTCAGCCGCGTACAGGTCGGAGGAATACGGCACGGTTTTTTCGCCGCCCAGCTTCTGCTCCTTCGCCGCCTTCAGGTAGGCATACAGCTCTTCCACGTTCGTGGGAACTTCCATGCCCAGCTTTTCCAGCCAATCCTTGCGGATGAACATGCTCTGCGTCGCAACGATGATGCGGCGCGCGGGCAGGTAATACTGCTCTTTGCCGGCGCCCACGTCATACTGACCGTACTGCAGCACTTCGTCGCCGAGGAACGCCTTCAGTTCCTGACCGTATTCGGCCAGCAGGTCATCCAGCGGCAGGATGCCGCCCATGTCGATGTACTGCTGCACCAAATCCGTGCCGTAGGTCATGCAGATGTCCGGAGCCGTTCCGCCCGCCAGACGGGTGGAAAGAATCGTGCCTTCCTCCCAGCGGGAAACGGGAATCCAGTTAACCTTGATGTGGTTCGGATTACCAAAGTTCTCCTGAATGTAGTGCAGCTGCCAGCAGTCCTCCACGTTGAAGCCTGCGATGGAGCGGTCATACATTTCGACGTTGAGCGTTACCCAATCGTCATCCGCCGCCAGTGCCGTCAGCGGAAGCGCCGTCAGCAGCAGGCACAGCGTGCAAACCAGAGCCAGAAACTTTTTCATAGGGGTACTCCTTTCTATCTTGAACGGCTTTTGCCGCCCGTTCCAATGGGAATGTGGGATGATGATACTAATTCGATTCTAAAACATGGCATCGAGCATAGCAGATTTTTCGTTCCGGCAAAGCTGAGTGAAGCGAGGCGTACTGGAGGTACGCGCGAGCGGAACGAAGCAAAGCCGGGGCGAAAAAGATGCTGTGCGAATGTCATGGTTTAGATGAGAATTAGGGTAACACCGCACAAATGAGGTGGTCGGCTGGCGAATGGATTTTTCGTCAGATGCAAATGCAAATTTCGAAGGTTTACTGGAGGTAAATCGAGAAATTTGCATGCTGCAGATGGCGGAAAAGGCATCGCCAGACGCGCCGCTGAATTGTGCGGTGGTGCCTTAGTATTAGCCCTTGACTGCGCCCATCGTAACACCCGCCACGAAGTAGCGCTGCACAAACGGGTACACAATCAGGATGGGGAGCGTCGCGAAAATGATGGTTGCGGACTGAATGGATTCGGACACGTTGGTGCTCAGGTCATTCGAGCTGCCCTCCGCGACAGCGACTTCCACCGACTGGCTGCCCTTGATGAGGTTGTACAGCTTGAGCTGCAAGGGCTGCAGTTCACGCGAGGTGATGTAGTACAGCGCATCGTTGAAGCTGTTCCATTTGCCGACTGCGTAAAACAGGGAAAGCGTCGCCAGCGAGGAGAAGCTCAGCGGCAGGAAGATGCGGGTGAGGACTTGGAAATCCGTCGCACCGTCAATCGACGCCGCCTCCACCAGCTCATACGGCAGGGAAGAAAAGAAATTCTTCAGGATGATGACGTTGAACGTGGAAATCAGCCCCGGAATAATCAGCGACCACATGCTGTCAAGCATTCCGAATTCCTTCACGTTCAGGTAAATCGGAATCGTGCCGCCGGAGAAGTACATGGTAAAGACGATGAAGAACATGATGACGCGCTGCCCCTTGAGGCGACGCATGGACAGCGGAAACGCCACCAGAATCGTCATTACCATCGCCAGCACGGTGTAAATTACCGTCAGTTCGATGGTATAGAGCAGGCTGTGCCACATCGAATTGTCGCTGACGATGAGCTTGTAGGCATCGACGTTGAATTCCACCGGCCAGAACGACACTGCACCGCGCAGAATCGCAGACTTGGAGGACATTGACATGGCAATGACGTTGATGAACGGCAGCGTGCAGATCAGCACGAAAAGCATCATCACGATGATGAGGATAATCTGCCCTACACCGAGTTTCTTCTTCTTCTCAGGGCAAATATGCGCCTGTGTGGAAATCGCAGTCATGACAAATCCTCCCCTCTTACCAAATACTCTGTTCGTCGAACAGGCGGGAAACGGTGTTTGCGCCCGTAATCAGCACCAAGCCCACGATGGACTGGAACAGACCAATGGCGGTTGCGCGGGCGAACTGGCTGTTGGTAATGCCGGCGCGGTAAACGAAGGTGGAAATGACGTCGCAGTAGTCCTTGACCTTGGTATTGCCGATGATAAACGGGCGGTCAAAGCCGATGGACATCATACGCCCGATGTTCATAATCAGCAGAACGACGATGGTCGAACGGATGCCGGGCAAGGTGACATGCCAAATCTGCTGGAGCTTGTTCGCGCCGTCAATGCGCGCCGCTTCAAAGAGGTTCATGTCCAGGCCGGTAATCGCCGCAAGGTAGAGAATCGTGCCCCAGCCCATCGACTGCCACACGCCGACCAGCACATAGGTGAACGTCCACGTCGGGCCATCCGTCAGGAAAGGAATGTTCTCGGAAATCCAGCCCCAGCGCAGAAGCGTGGAGTTGATGACGCCCGACGTCGGCGCAAAGATCTGCAGCACCATGCCGCCGATGATGACCCACGAGAGGAAATGCGGCAGGTACAGCATCGTCTGCGAAAACTTCTTGAGCATGGGCGTTCGCATTTCGTTGAGCAGGATGGCGAGGATAATCGGGACGGGGAAGCCGAAGAGCAAGTCCAGCCCGTTGAGAATCAGTGTGTTCTTCAGCGCGATGCCAAAGTCGCTCATGCCGAAAACGAACTTGAAGTTGTCCAGCAAAATCCACTTGCTCTTGGCGGGATTGAACATGTTGTACTTCTGGAAAGCAATTTGAAGCCCCGCCATCGGCTTGTAGCAGAACAGAATGTACCAGACAATTGGAATCAGCAGCATCAGGTACAGCCGCCAGTCGCGCTGAAGCCAATGCTTCCCGCGCTTGCGGCGCGGACGCACCGATGCAGCGGTTTTCGCGGAATTTGTCATAAGCAAAAACCTCCATTTCTAACGAATTATGGTTTCCGCAAAAGTGTACAAAAACAGCTCTTTTTTGCGGGATGCAAAATAGAATCCATGCAAAGAACCTGCTGTTTTTTCCAGCAGCATCAGCCAACATCTGACCGACACTGCCAACGGGAAACCACGGGAGACGCTGCACGAGGCAGCCTGTTACGGGAACGTCACGCTCCGTTTCCGTATCGTTAATTTGATTATAGCCGACGCAAGTTGCACAATCAATGTAAATCCTGCTTGAAAATATGTGAATCCTGCTGTATAATCAAAGCATCTGAACCCAGAAAGGAGCTGAAACGATGAGATTTACGGAGACCATCAACGGCTACAACGCGATGGGACGCGAAGACGCGGAGTACGAAGCGTGCTATGCCATAGCGGAACACCACACCGTCGGCGGGCTGCATTGCCACGATTTCTACGAATTTTATATCCACTATCAGGGCGGCAAGGTCTACTATGTGGACGGCAGCGTGTTTCCGCTGCAAAACAATCAGCTGATTATCATGCCGCCGTTTCGGATGCACGGGCTGGTGGGCGGCAGTTCGCTGCAGAACTACGAGCGCGGCTTCCTGTATCTGCGCCCGGAAACGCTGCGAAAGCTTGGCTTCGGGCAGATTGACCTCCAGCGTTACTTCGACAGCCGCCTGCAGTCCGGGAAATTCTACTATGAACTGCCGCAGGCGGATGCGCTGGCGTGCAAACAGCTGCTGATAGACATCTCCGCGCAGCAGGACATGCCGAACGAGATGGTGCAGTTCCGCAATTACGGGCGCATCATCGACTTCATGGTCATGGTCTGCCAAGCCGTGCAGGGAACAACCGCTCCTATTCAGCCAAGCGTTGTCAACGATGTGATTTTCGATGTGCTGCAATACATCAACGACCACTTCACCGAACCGCTAAAATTGGAAGACATTGCGCGCCGCTTCGCCATCAGCGTATCGTACCTTTCGCACGAGTTTACAAGCTACGCCGGTCGCAGCGTCTACGAATACATTCTCTACCGCCGCGTGCAGCTGGCGAAGGAGAATCTGCTGACGGACATGAGCCTGAGTGAAGTAGCCGACCGCAGCGGGTTCGGCGATTATTCCGGCTTTCTGCGCAGCTTCCGGCGGATGACGGGCATGGCTCCGAACGCCTACCGCAAGCAGCGCAGCGGCGGACACTAATTGCCGTTTTGTCTGATTAGGACGACAATCTGCCAAATCCGCCGAATTGAAAACAGGATTCGCATAGAAATCTTGATGTCAATGTGCTATCATGCAGATAACGCATCACGCAGCGTTGAGTATTGTAGAAGGAGCGAATGCCATGATTCGGATTGCCATTGTGGGCACGGGCAACATTTCCCACGCCCATGTGGAAGCCTACCTGCGCTTCCCGGAGCGCTGCAAGATTGTGGCGCTGGTGGACATTGTGCCGGAAAAGGCGCAGAAGATGAAGGAGGATTATCACCTGACCGAAGCGGAGGTCTACGACGACCACCAGAAAATCCTTTCACGCAAGGATATTGACTTGGTGGACGTCTGCACGCCGCCGTACGTCCACGCCAGCATTTCCATCAACAGCCTGCGTTCGGGCAAGAACGTCGTCTGCGAAAAGCCGATGGCGGCATCGCTGGAAGAGTGCGACGAAATGCTCCGCGCCCGCGATGAAAGCGGCAAGAAACTCGCGATTATCGCCCAGAACCGCTTCCGCCAACCCATTAGCAACCTGAAGAAACTGCTGGACAGCGGGCTTGCGGGCAAAGTGCTGTGCGCATCCGTCACATCGGCCTGGTGGCGCGGTCACTGCTACTACGACCTGTGGTGGCGCGGCACATGGGAGAAGGAGGGCGGCGGCTGCACGCTGAACCACGCCGTCCACCATATTGACATGCTGTGCTGGATGATGGGTCTTCCGCAGACCGTGACGAGCGTGATGGCGAACGTCGCGCACGACAACGCCGAGGTGGAGGATTTGTCGCTGTCCGTGCTGCAATATCCGGGCGCGCTGGCGCAGCTGACAGCCTCCGTCGTGCATCACGGCGAAGAGCAGGAGCTGGTCTTCCAATGCGAAAAGGCGAAAGTCGCCGCGCCGTTCAGCGTGTACGCGTCCATCTCCAAACCGAACGGCTTCCCGATTGAAAATACGGAGTTAGAGCAGAAAATCCGCGATTTTGTGGATGCGCAGCCGCAGCTTCCCTACGAAGGGCACGCGGGCGAATTGGAAAACGTTCTCTCCGCGCTGGAGAACGACACCCTGCCCGCAATTGGCGGCGAGGATGGCCGCCGGACGATTGAGCTGATTACAGCCGTCTACAAGTCAGGCGCAACAAAGCAGACAGTCACGCTGCCGCTGCAAAAGGACGATCCGTTCTACACGGTGGAAGGCATGATGCGCGCTGTGCCGCATTTCTACGAGAAAACCACGTCTGCCGCGTCGCTTGACGGCACGATTACGCTCGGCAGCGATTATCAGCAGAAATAATGGGAGGTCATTACGATGAAAGTATCTGACGGCATGAACTATGCGCCCAAAGGCAAGGCGCAGCCCGTCGTGAAGCCGGGTGAATTTATCTTTTCTGCCGCGCACCTTGACCACGGGCACATCTACGGCATGACGAACGGCCTGCTGGAAGCGGGCGGCACGCTGAAGTACGTCTACGACCCCGACCCGAAGAAGGTGGAGGCGTTCGTAAAGGCGTACCCGCAGGTGAAAGTCGCCCGGAGCGAGGAAGAACTGCTTAACGACAAAGAAACGAACATGGTCTGCGGCGCGGCGATTACAAACGAGCGCTGTGCGCTGGGGCTGCGCGCCATGGAGGCGGGCAAGGACTACTTCACCGACAAAGCGCCCTTCACCACCTTGGAGCAGCTGGACAGCGCCAAGAAGATGGTGGCGCAGACGGGCAAAAAGTACATGGTCTATTACGGCGAACGGCTGCATGTGGAAGGCGCGGTGCTGGCGGGCAACCTGATTGAGCAGGGCGCCATCGGCAAGGTCATCCATGTGGAGGGCTTCGGGCCGCATCGGCTGGGCGCGGCAGGGCGGCCGCAGTGGTTCTTTGAAAAGGAGAAGTACGGCGGCATCCTCTGTGATATCGGCAGCCACCAAATCGAGCAGTACCTGTTCTATGCGGGCGAGGAGGACGGCACAGTCTCCCGCAGCCGCATTGCCAACTACGCGCATCCGCAGTACCCGGAGCTGGACGACTTCGGCGACTGCGCCATCAACGGTGCAAACGGCACGACGTTCTACTTCCGCGTGGACTGGTTCACGCCGGACGGCCTGCGGACGTGGGGCGACGGGCGCACCATCATCATCGGCACGAAGGGGTACATTGAAATCCGCAAGTATGTGGATGTCGGTACGGAGCGCGACGGCGGCAACCATGTGTTCCTCGTCAACGACCAAGGCGAGCAGTACATCAACGCGACCGGTTTGACGGGCTACCCGTTCTTCGGTGATTTGATTCTGGACAGCCTGAACCGCACGGAAAACGCAATGACGCAGGCGCACGCCTTCAAGGCGGCGGAGCTGTGCCTGATTGCGCAGAAGCAGGCGGAAATGGTGTATCAAGCGAAATAATACTATTTCCGGATGAAAAGGCGCCAAGCAGATGGCGCAGGTGAATCCGGAAATAGTATAAAGCAAGAAAGCAAGCCCGTCGGCTGCCTGTGATTTGTACAGGCGGTCGGCGGGCTTGCTTGGTTGTATACAATTGAGGGGACGGGGAATGGCGATGCTTTTGAGGTGGTGAACTTTCGTGCTGCGGATGATGATAGTGGGGAGCAGGGGGAATGTGCTCCTGATTGTCGCATGAAGTAGTTTGTGTCCGATGAAGAGCGGACAGGGGGTATTGTAGCACAAAAGGGTGGCGTTGTGGTGACGGTTAGGAGACTTTTGTTTTGGATTTCGTGCACTCGCAGGTAGTTGCATTTTCGGCGGGATAAAGGTCGCCGCCGCACATTTTGCACTTGATGAACATGGGTTTATTCATCCTTTTTCTTCCATCTAACAACATCGGCTGTTATATTCATCCTCATTGGCATATGATCAATTCTATACTCTGATTTATCAAATGCGCTAACCGCAACCGATTTTCTATCAAAAATATGGGAAAGATGTATGTCAGGAAAATAAATTCTTGTCTCGTACTGATATGCATACTCACAACGTTTGTGTAGCAATTCCGGGTAGTTGTCTGTCGGATTGATAAAGAACTCACCTCGTTCATCAATATCATACTGTATTCTATCTGCAAGGACACGATTAGCAAGAGCTTTTCTCTCCCTTCTTTGCTTTTTTAACATATTCTTCAATTCTTTATCTCGCATTTCCGCGATGCGATTAGCAAATGCTCTGGCTTGAAGAATAACGTATGTTGCTCTTCTGTCATCTGCCACTATAGATGAATTCCACTTGTTTGCAAACGCATCAAACAAACGCGCATCAAAGTTATGCCTTATTCTTGTTTTTCCTGAAGAAGGTGCTTCATTTACTGCATCAATGCACTGGTATCCATAAATGCAAAAAATCGGAACAGTTAAGGCACTTTTTCTTCTTAATAGAACATAATTTCCATCATTACTTTCCTCCAAATCGTCCTTTAATCTGGAACGCATTATAGTCAAACGTTTATCATCTTTTTTCAATCGAGCAAAATAACCTTCAAAACTATCTCCCTGCACTGTATCGCCAGTTGCTTGTGCTTGTTGGATAAATTTCCCCACGCATGAAAAACTAAAGTTTCCATTTACAAGAGAATCTATCCACCTTTGTTCCGAAAATTTTAAAAATATGATGTAATTGTCTGGTGGTATCACTTCAATCAGCTACTTACGTCAATTATAAAAATCTTATTTTTCATGCTTTGAAAGTAATTTTCGTTGCTCTAATTGTTTAAGCAAATTTTGAACGTTTTTCCCGTTCGCCCCTGCCGCCAGCGCATCCACCTGCGCCGCAATCTCCCCGTCGATGCTCGTGGGCATCGGGTCGGCGAAGCGAATTTCCTCCGCAAGGCGCTTCATGTCCGCATCCCCCGATGCGGCCAGCGCGTTCGCCTTCTGCCGGATGACCTTCCACGCGGCGGTGCTGTCCGCCATGTGCGCTTCGCTCTGCGATACCACCATGCGCGCGGCATCCTTCACCGTCAGGCAGATACCCATCACGGCGAAAATCAGCATCTCCGCCAGCGCCGTCACCCACGCGGGGCAGAGCGCCGCCAGCCCCATCAGCGCAAAGCCGAGAACGGCCTGTACCGCCAGCGCCACCGCGCCCACCTTGAAAATCGGCCAGCCCAGGATCTTGCTCTCCAAGCCATCCTTGCGGAACGCGGCATAGAACGTCCACGCCGCCAGTAGGAACATCAGCACGGTGCAGATAGCCGCAATCCACCACGATGCCGTCCGGCTGAACGGAATCAGCACCATCAGCACAAGTGCCACCACCAGAAGAATCCCCCAGATTGTCCATGCGTGCTTGCTCAGTTTCATTGCTTAGTCCTCCCGCTTCTTGCCGCAGTTCGGGCAGAATTTGCTGCTGATGTTCGCCTGTCCGCAGGCGCAGTTCCACGTTTCGGGCTTTTTCGCACCGCAATTCGGGCAGAATTTGCTCGTGATGCCCGTCTGCCCGCACGCGCAGTCCCACACTTCGGGCTTCTTCGCGCCGCATTCCGGGCAGAATTTGCTCGTGATGCCCGCCTTGCCGCAGGTGCACGTCCAGCCCTCGACTGCGGGAGCTTCCGGGGTCAAGGCGCTCTGCATCACCGGCTGAATCGCGTCCTTCGTCATTCCGATGACGTTGCCGACCGCGCCCAGCCCAACGCCCAACTGCATCGCGTCGCTCGCCATGCCGCTGATGCCGCCCGCCGCGCCGCCGTTGCGCATGGCTTCCAGACCCACCTGACGGCTCGTCTCCTGCTGGTAGGTGTAGCCCTTCATGCGCATCTCCTGCGCCTCGGCTTCCGCCTGCATCCGGTAGATGTCTGCCTGCGCCTGACCCGCGATTCGCGCTGCGTCGGCATCACCCTGCGCAGTGATGGTTTTCAGGCGGGCTTCCGTCTGCGCCTCCACTGCCTTGCGTTCGAACGCCGCTTCCGCCTCGGCTTTGCGGATTTCCTCGTCGCGCGTTTTCAGGTACAAATCCGCGTGCTGCTGCTTCATGCGGCGGAAATTCGGGTCATCGTCCGGCGTGACGATGTTGCTGACGTAAAATTCCGGCACTTCCAGCCCGTACGATGCCAGCTCCGCGTTGATGGCGTCGCGCAGACCGCGGCTGATGGTGTCGAGATGCTCGTCCAGCTCCAGGACGGAAATGTGGTTGCTCTTGATGATTTTCGCCAGATTCGCCTTCACCTGCGTCATGATGAGCGTGCGGAAGTACCCCAGCCCGTTCTGGTTAAAGACTTCCTCCTGCTTCAGCCCCGCTGCCGTGCCGACGACGCGGATGAGCAGCCGCCGCGCGTCGCTGACCCGCAGGTTAAACGCGCCCGACGCTCCCAGTTCCACATGGATGCCCGTCACCGGGTCAAACATGCCGACTTTGCTCGGCGTGCCCCACTTGATGCCCAGCTGCGTCGTCAGGTTGACGAAGTAGACCTCCGCGCGGAAGGGCGTGCCCTGCGTCGGCAGCTGGTAGATGCTGTTCATCTTGGGGAGCGTGGCGGTTTCCAGCGTGTAACGCCCCGCGCCGAAGGAATCCAGCGCTTCGCCGTTGCGGAAGAACACGGCTTCCTGACTTTCGTGCACAATCAGCTGCGTTCCCGTGGTGAAATCCGTCAGCGGGTGCTTCCAGACAATCGTCTGATTGTCGCCCTCATAGCGGATGACCGCCGGAATGCCCTCCGCACGCACCTGCGCCTTCTTCACCTCCGCCTGTACGTCGTTCACCGCACCGCAGACGGGGCAGTCCACCTCATCCACCGTGCTGTCCGCGTTCAGCTGGCAGCCGCACCGATGGCAGCGGAACGGCACGGCTTCCCCCACCATCAGCGCCGACTGGCACACCGGGCAGCGGGCATCCACCCCGTCGGCTTGGTCGAAAACGACCTGATTGCCGCAGGACGGGCACTTGCGGCTGGCTAACCTTTCGGTTTTGACATCAATGATATTGCCGCACGCGCAGCGGACGCGGCGGCTTGCGAACAGACCCGTGCTGGCCTGCACATACTGGTGGCAGACGGGGCAGGCGATGACGAATTTACTCATAACGGCAGTTCCTCCTCTATCTCATTCCTCATGCTGGAAATTGCGCATGTGAAAGGAAATCATTCCACTTTGATTATACTGCATGTGTACCCGCTTTGCAAGTGGTTACAGGGGGATTGGCGACTTTTATGCACGGATGTGACAAAAATAAGGCGGCTTCCGCATGAAGGAAGTCGCCGCCGTTGGATATTATTCAGTTGGGGGATTTTGATGCGCATTTCTGGTACAGCTATCGCACAATTTCATTTCAATTTCGCCCTGAAACTTACTTGCGGAAATTTTTGATGTGTCCATGACATATTTTCTGATTGCATCGTACTGTGCTAATTCTGCCGGAATGTCCACTACTTCCGGCGCAAATGTCAGCTGCGCAGATTTATAGTTTTTCTCACTGAAATGCATCAAAATGCAATATTCTTTGTTCTCACCGGGTTGAATCTTCTTTGCTGCGTTTCCTATAACCTTGATAAGCAAACGTGTCTCTTTTTCGTAATACCATATAAGTCCTTTTAGAAATCCATTATACTTCGCCTTTAACTTTTCTTTTTGAAACGCAGGAATTTTATAATTTGTCATCGTGTTATACTTCAAGCCCAAATTCCCTTTCGTTTCCACTCCACAATACAACACATCTCGGAAACTCTTCTCCATATCAATTCCATCTTCCAATGGGCAAATAGCAATAGTTTTTTTATCGACAAGTTCCACCAACTCAAACGTGGCAGAGTCCAGCAAGTTCTTCATTGCCGCCTTCGTAAAGCCAATTCGTCCACCATGCCCAGTTAAGCCTGCATAAAGATACCACAATGGTAAATTTTCATTGATTCCTGTACTGAAACACAATGAAAAATAAAATTGCGGGGTATCAAACTGTTTCTGGTCTATACGGTCGTTAAATTTTGATACGTTCGATACCCAAAACGTGCGTGTCCCCAGTATTCCATTTATTGCTCCAAGGGATGTATAGTGAAAATAGCGTTCATGCTTATATTGCCGCCCATCAAGATACTCCATCAATTGTGGTACATCTTCTATCGAGCCAAATTGATTCCATTCGAGCCGTGTCATGCTACTCAATCCTCCTTGTCCGTATTGTTAGCTTTTATGTTATCGCCGCAAGTGCTGAAAAGCACATTCAGAAAATATGTATGTACTCAAAGCTATATCCGCTTTACTGCAAGAAAATATCAGTCTCAACATTCACCCACAAAGCGGGGCGGACAGAAGCGGACCCATAGTCGACATTGTGGTCGCGGAGGGAACCGTCGCTGCTCACGTACGCGGCATAGCGCTGATAGGAGCCGGGCGACCGCAGCAACCACCACCCGGCAGCAGTTCCATCAGCAGTCTTTTTGGAAGGACTTGTCCATCCTCCCTGTGCAATTGCATACGCCGTCGGTGCTACACGCGACTTCGTGTTGCTGCTGTTGTCATACGTTACACCAAAATACTTGTTGGCTTCTGCATAACTCAGTAGGAATACCTTGTCCTGCGTGTTATTGCCGCCATTCGTACTCCATCCGCTGTAACACTGATACTTGCTGTTATTCACGTTCGTTGTCAGAATTGCCGACTGTTCGGCACTGCTGAACGCCTTGTTGTAGAACGTGCCATTCAGCCACGTCCGCAGGGTACAGGTTTCCCATGTCACGTTGGTAAAGTCTGTGTTACAGGGTTGTGCATCCAACCCGTAGCGACTAATCAGCAATGCTTTATTCCCATACCGCGCCAGAATAAGCCACTCAATCGGCGTCATATCTTCTCCAGCGGCTGTTTGCGGATATTCGCCAAAAGTGACGTAGTTGCCAACTGTAAATTTGGCTTCACGTGCTTCTAATGCTTTTTTCACTGCCACGATATTATCATCTTCTGTCAGCAGTTTATCAACATCTTTGTAACCTGTAAGCGTCACATAAATGGCATATGCTTCATCGTATTTTCCAAAGGCATTTAGATTCGTCGCTTTCTGATATTTCGTCTCCGTAACCTGCGCCGCCGCGTCATAATAATTTCCCAACTCGGCAAATAGCGCAATCGCTTCATCATATTTCCCGAAGGCTCTTAGATTTGTGGCTTGCTGATACCTTGTTTCCGAAAGTTGCTGTGCCGCGTCGCTATAATCCCCCAACTCCGCAAACACAGCAATTGCCTCGTCATACTGCCCACTCTCACGCAACGCCACCGCCCGCTGGTACTTATTATTCGGGATAACCTGCGTCACCACAAACCAGCCCACTACACACGCAATCAGCACCACCAGCACAAAAGCGACCGTCAATCTTTTATTTTTCCGCTCTTTTGCTTTTCTTTCCTTCTCCTCCGCGTTCCTGCACTCCTCATACCGCTGCTCGGCTTGCTTCCGCAGTTCCTCCACGTCGCGGTAGCCGTTCAGCCCCTCGCGTCCCAGCTTCTGAATGGCTTCTTTCCACTTGTAGCTGCTTCGCCCGGCTTCCTGCATCGCCTTCACCGCGTCGTTGTAGGCGTTTTCGCGAACATTCTCCGCGTCCTGCAAGCACTGCTCCGCCTGCTTCTTCGCGTCCTTGTAGCCCGGAATCTGCTCAAACTGCTTGGCGAGCGCTTCCAAATCCGCCGCATCCGTCAAGTTGGGCGTTCCGATTTCCATTCTTCTTCGGCTTATCTTTTCGCAAATCGCTTTCAGCCGCGCCTGTTCCGCCAGCGCAAGGCACTGCTGGGCGCGCACTTCTTCTCCCCTGATTTGCCCAAACATCGCCGCCGCGACTTTCAGCATGCCTTCGGTCACGTCGCGCGGGTCACTGTCCGCTGCCATCTGCGCCAGCGTGTTCCGGATGCTCTGGTAACCCGCCAAGTGCCACGACGCGCCCTCCTCCGCGCTGTAATCGGTGGATTCGCTGCCCTTTGTCAGGCAATTCGCCCGGTAGGACTTCAGCGCATCGTCCATCTTCGCACGGCTGCCGCGCCCGACTGCTACCGCGCAAGCGCAGTCAATCGCCAATTCGTGGCAGTGCTCCTCCACCCGCGCCCGCACGCTCGCCATATAGCCCTCGTACGTCTGCTTCTGCCCCGCCGACGCAAAGCGAACCGCCTTCTGCCAGTCGCCGCGCATGTCCACGCAGTAATTCAGCGCGCCAAGGTCGCTTTCCTTGCGGCAGCCCGTTTCAGCGCACACCTTGCCCATGTAGGCCTCGGCGCACTCCGGGTCAATGTCCAGCACGCGGTCGTAGTATTCGCGCGCACTCGCGGTGTCGCCGTCCTCCAGAAACAGCGCGGCACGCTTGAGCAGGCTCGTCACGCCCGGCGCATTGGTTTCCACCGTCGCAGTCTCCACGCGCACCACCTGCGGCGCGCTCGTCGGCTGCTGCATCACCTTCTGCACCCCGCGCAGCAAGTCCTGCATGAAGCCGATTTTGCTCATGTCCTGGCTTTGCAGCATCGACAGTTCTTCCGGCAGGTCGTACGGATCCATATCCCGATAGCACGGAATCAGCAGCCGCTTGTGGTCGTGCTTCATCAGCGACAGATAGCGGCTCCACTCGTTTTTCACCCACACGGCGTTAAAGTACTCCGGACGGCTGCCGATAACGACCATCACCTTCGCGCTGTTTAGCGCCGCGAAGATGTACGGCTCGTACTGCTGCCCAAGCTTGTCCTCCAGCGTGATGCGGCTAAAGAACACCTTCAAGCCCTGCTCGGTCAGCCCATAATAGACATCCTGCGCCCATTGGCTGTCGCGCGTCCGCTGACCGTTCTCGTCCGTCTCCTTGTAGCAAATGAACACGTCATACGGCTTCTCGTTGGCAGAAATCGCCAGAATTCCCTTCTGGATTTCTGCAATCCGCGCCGCTTCCTCCTGATAGATGCGGCGGCTCTCCTCATCCGGCGCGTTCTCCACCGCCGCGAGATAATCCTCGTCCGTCAGAATCGACGCCACCTGCACGCGATGGCACGTTGGGATTCGCTGATGCGTTGCCGGATCTTCAACGTACTCAATGCCGAATCGGCTGATGACCGCGCCCCAGTGCGCCTCGGCATCCGTGTCGTCCTGCTCCAGAATTTTCTCGTACGCCGCAACCGCCTTGTCGAACTCGCACTGCCGCCGGAAGTGATTCGCGCGGTTGTAGCGGTTCAGCTTGTTCTCGTCCTCCGCCTGCGGAATCGTCGACGTGCTGCCGCAGTACTCGCACGTCCCATACGTCGCGCCCGGAATGAAGTCAATGTCCCCGCCGCACATCTTGCACTTAATAATCATGGTGCGCCCCCTTGCTGATAGCATCGCCTAAAATGGCATAATTCGTTACGTCGTGTGTATTTTACCACACTTACAGACATTCGGCAAGGTGAAATGTCGAATTTTATGGAGAATGCTCTCGTCGCTTGAAATGCAAAAGCCCGCCTTATAATATAAAGAACCCAACCGTGCCATCTTCTGTCCTCCCAATCAGCGCAGCCCTGTCAAGCAGAAGATTGCGCATAGCACAAGAAGTCTCAGGCAATAATGTGCATTGATGGCATGCGGCATAGTTAAGCCCATATAACCCCTGTCCATTGATACCCGTTGATGTCATGCAAAGCGGGTCGCCAGAGCACCATTCCGCCTCATCAAGCAAGTCATCAATTATCTTCTCCAAATGCTCCGATTTGCCTGCGCAACAAGACCGCCAAGGCTGCCCTCCACATCAGAAGAAGCTGTGTAAATTAAAATCCCTGCCATATTCTCGCCGCTGGGATATGTTGAATAAATTCTTTCTTTCAGTGATGCCGATTGATAACCGCACATTTTTGCAAGCGAACGAATCAATAAGTGCGAAAAAGTATGAAGCAGCACATACCTTGGCGAAGCATTTTCACAGTGGATTTTGTTTTCTTGAATCCGCTCCATCATTAACTGGTAGATATGCTGGTTTTGCTTTTCCCAATCTGAAACTTTCTCTTCATTTAACCGAATAAAAATTCCCTCACCATGCATATCAATTGCCGGAAGCCATTGTTGCTGCTTTCGTGAAAAAATTGGTGCTAAGCAAGGGCTATTCATGTCTCCATCCCAGCCTTGCAAACGTGTAAATCCAACCATTGTCACAATTTCTGTCAGGCAATCAACTGCCGTGACACTATCCAGCAGCATATGATACTTTTTCGGAGGAGAAATTCGTCTGGAACTGAAATCCGCATTTCATCTTCCGTTTCTTCACAAAGTGCGCGGTATTCTTCCTCATATAGTTCTCTGAGCGACGCAGGATGCGGCTTGTTCTGTTCTGTGCACAGCACGCGGTAAGCATCCAGAATCTGTTTGTTTGAGATTTTCGGAAGATACGGGCGGATTTTTCGTTCTATATAGGATTGCAGCGCTTCATCACTCTTTCCTTCCATCGCATCGAGATGTCGAAATAGAATTTTGTTGACCTGTGTACTCCACGGTGGAATGTTCAGCGCGCTAATATTTACGGGCATATAGACACCAGCGGATGTTCTCATTCGAGCAACAGCATTCTCTGTGCATGGCGAATCAGCGTCGTGTTCCAACCACGGTTGGCGGCCAGCGCATTTATACACGGCTGCTAATGCCCCTGGAACGAACGCTTCTTGCATACTGCGTGTTTTTCCACACAGTTCACAGGATACCATCAGACTGCCCAAGTTTGTTCGCCCATTAATATTGAACAGCTTTAATCGTTCAGGTTCCCCTCCCTGATTTTTTTCACACGCGGCACCTCGGTGAACCCATCGTGAATACGGAAAGTCGTCGATATGACCATGACGGCATGCAACAATAAAGCGTGAAGGAACCAATCTATGGTTGCATTCTGGACAGCGCAGTTCTCCTTTCTGCAAGCCAGCAAGCTGCTTGTCCTTCCACAGATATGTACATGCTGGACAATACAAAATTTCAGGGAAACGATATGCACGAATGTCACGACTATACGATTTCTCATACGTCATCCATTTTAACTGGTATCGCCGTATCTGTTTCTGCAACCGTTTCAATGGTCTTGATTGGCGTTACCTGCATTTCCGGTTTGCTTGCTGCAGGTGCGTTCATCCTCTCTGGCTCTGCAATCTTTGCACAGTCGCTCTGAGACTTCATTTCGACTTGCTGAATGCTTATTGAATCCTCATGCTGTGCAGGCGTATTCCTTTTTTCATTGGCTTTAGCGGTGTCCAATGTTTCTTCCGTCTCACGCTCTATCTGCTCATAGTTCGGAAGATTTTGGCATGTGGCATACATTGAGCAACCATACTCTTCGCAGCGGCAAACAAATCGTTCACTCCCCACTGGCACTCCCCACGACATAGTTCCATGCTCATAGACACAGTCAGGAGCGCCCTGTTCAAGAATCATCTTTTGAGTAGACGTTTTGGGGATGCTATCTCCAGCATAACGTTTCAGTACGCGAAAATCAAGAATATGATATATGAAATCCTGATCATCACGCTTACAGGTTTTGTTGATATAAATATTGCTTTTCAGCGTAATATTACTATTCATCTTCAAAACCTCCTTGTTATATCTTATAGGTGAATGCAAGCTGATTGATTGTATCGCTGACTCCCATACGCTGTGCATAGTCACTATGAATATCAATGTGGACGATCATATCTTCATCAATTTCGCAGTTCAAATAAATGCCCTCCGGCGTAAATCCCTTGATTGGTACCATTGTTTGCGAGAACATCAATCATTTCTTCAAGCAAAGCTCCATAAATCTCCGCCTTTTCATCCTCTGCACAGCCGTCCTGATAGCACTTAATTGCATATGACATTTCTGATGACAGCTTTGCCTTAAAGCCTTCCAGCTCCTGTTTTGCAGAGTTTCCTGCCATCTGTTGAACCTGTGCAATGGTATTTTCCGCTTTTTCTTTCGCTGTTTTTAGATTTTCGTTTTCGGATTTAGCCGTCTCAATGACCGATTCAAGATTGATTTTTATCGCAAGCAGCTTTTCAGTACGTTCTTTCAGCTCTGCAAGCTGCGCAGCTTGATTTTCAAGCACTGTTTGCTTCTTTTTTAGCTCATATGTTAGTTCCGCAATCTGCTCTGCTTGACTTTGCATTTTTTTCTTTTGCTCAGAAGTCCATGCCAATAGTGCTTCAGCCAATGCAACACCATCGGACAGTTTTCCAGCTTGTCTTTGGTGTGCATTATTTTCTTCAGCCGCAGTAGCAGCTACTTCATCCTGCTTATTCTCGCATTCACTTTCCTTGCACATTGTTTTTTCGGAAGATAATGCTCCCGATTCCGAATCTACTGCTGACTGCGGCAGCAATAAATTTTTCTCGCCATTTTGCTCGGTCTTTTCAGTTTCATCGGCAGCATTCTGTTCTTTTTTCAATGATTGATTATTTCCATTCCGTGCAAGGAACTCGGAATACAGCTTTTGTGTGCTTTGCTCCTTGCAGTCGCTAAAGATGATACTGTACATTTTGAAAATTTGTTCTTTTCCATTCGGCCACTCATTCATATCAAGCGATAAGAGCTTCTGTAGGCACCTTGCAAATTTCATGCAAAAAGCAAGGCGAAGCTGATTTAGCAATTGACCTGAATGCACTTCAAGAGGTATAATAGAGTTAGTGCCGCATCATGTGTGGTCGCACTGTGTGTGATATACTGGAGGACATGCACCATGATTAACCTTCGCAAGTTAGAAAGCGAGCTGTGGGAATCCGCCGACCTGCTCCGAGCAGAGAGCAAGCTGACCAGTCAGGAATACTGTATGCCCGTGCTGGGCTTGATTTTCCTGCGCTATGCGTATAGCCGCTTCCGCTATGTGGAAGCCGAGATTATGAAAGACCGCCCGGTTCGCAACGGGCGTGTACTACCGGTGGAATCCATCGACTTCCAGCAGAAAAGCGCTATCTTTCTGCCGGAAGAAGCACGCTATGAATATCTGCTGAACTTGGAAGCGGGTAAAGTCAATATCGGCGAAAAGGTCAACCACGCCATGACGCTGATAGAAGCAGAAAGCCCTCAGCTGAGCGGCGTGCTGCCCAAGACCTACACGTCTTTCAAGAACGAACTCTTGTGGGAATTGCTGCGCATCTTCAACAACAGCGCCCTAAACGACATTCAGGACGACATCATCGGGCGCATTTATGAGTACTTTCTCAACAAGTTTGCCCCGGCGGTGGCCTCGGATGACGGCGTTTTCTTCACGCCCAAATCGCTGGTGCGCATAATTGTGAACATCATCGAGCCCAAACGCGGTATTGTGCTGGAAATCAAGGTGGCGTGTTGAATACAAGCAATATGCGGATAGAAAATTGGTAGCAGAATTGGTAGCAGATGTACGCTGCGCTGTGCCTTTTTTTGTTTTTGGGGGGAACAAAGAAAAGCTCCCGCTTTTGCACGGGAGCCGAAGTGTCAGGCCTGAATTTCCATACCGTTCTTGAACCGAACCATCACCCTGGCCTTGCTGTAGACCGTCATCCGTTCGACAAGGATATGGTAGGTCATCGGGTCGAAGGTTGTGGGAAGCGCCTCCTGCTTCATGAGCGTTCTCAGAAAATCATCAATGGCAGCCAGCCGGGTCTGCTTGTCAGAGATGGTCTCCTTCAGCTCTTCGCAGCGTGCCTTGAGGCTTTCGTAGCGGTCGCAGAGGGCATCGTGCCTTGCCCGATAGGCAGACTGGTCAAGCGCGACCATGGCGTTCTCGCGGATGCTTCGGGCGACCTGTTCTGCGGCGATACTCATCTCTGCTTCGACCTGCGCCAGCTCTGCTTCCAGCGCATCCGTGTCGAACACCGTGCTGCGAATGGCGTCAAAGCTGTCCATGATCTCGTTGCGCTTCCCGACCAGCTTGTTCAGCGCGGAGAGGAACAGCTGCTTCAGCGTTTCCTCATCGAAATGGGGTGTGCCGCAGGGCTGATCGCCATCGTATTTCCTGTTGCATCGCCAGACTATCCGGCGATACTTGTCATTGGAATGCCACACCTTGGAGCCGTACATGCCGCCGCATTCCCCGCAGTAAATGGTGCTGGAGAAAACCCGGACGCCGCTGTGCCGGTTGGGGCCGGGCTTCCGCATCGAAATCTCCCGCTGCACCATATCGAATACATCCTCCGGGATGATGGCTTCATGGTCGCCGGTCACATAATACTGCGGCACCTGCCCCTGATTCTTCACCTGCTTTTTCGTGAGGAAGTTCTCGGTAAAGCACTTCTGCAGGAGCGCGTCACCCTTGTACTTCTCATTCTGGAGAATGCTCTGCACCGTCTTGGGGTTCCACCTGTCCTTGCCGCCGGGAGACCGGATGCTGTCAGCCGTCAGGCCTGCCGCAATGGTGTGGGGCGTGGCCCCCTGCAGAAACTCAGTGTAGATGCGCTTAACGATCTCTGCCTGCTCCGGATTCACCACCAGCTCACCGTTCTCCCCGCGATCGTAGCCCAGGAAGCGGCTGAAGGGAACCGAAACCTTGCCGTCTGCCATGCGCTTACGCTGACCCCAGGTGCAGTTTTCACTGATGGAGCGGCTTTCCTCCTGTGCCAGCGAGGACATGATGGTAATGAGCGGTTCGCCTTTGCTGTCGAAGGTCCAGATGTTTTCCTTTTCAAATCGGACCTCGATGCCCAGCTCCTTCAGCCTGCGGACAACGTTGAGCGTGTCCACTGTGTTTCGGGCAAAGCGTGACAGGCTTTTGGTGAGAATGATATCGATCTTCCCAGCTTCGCAATCTGCCAACATCCGAACAAACTCCGGGCGGCTGTCCATCTTTGTGCCGGAGATACCTTCATCAGCATAGACGCCCGCGTATTCCCAGCCCGGCGTATTCTGGATCAACTCACTGTACTAGCTGACCTGCACGGACAGCGAATGCATCAGCCGTTCCGTAGCCATCGAAACACGCGCATAGGCCGCAACGCGCTTTCGTTGTAGAAGGTCCGGCTTTTTTGCGTCGATCCGCATTATGGATTTGGCCATTGTACAGTAGCTCTTGACCTTGCTGGCTGATATGCCAAGCAGTGTGGCAATCGCTCCGTAGCTTTTGCCTTCACCTCGCAGCCGGGTGATCCGTTCCTTTTCCTGTGCTGTCATTCGGCACCTTCTTCCGGGGTATCGTCCGGCGATCCCGCAATACGGAGAAAAGGACAGGCATTTGAGGGGGTGCCAAACGAAAAAGGCGGTCAGCCGAAGCCAACCGCCAATGTGAAAGGATTATTGTGCTTTGCTGTACTTGCCGGACACCCAGCCCACGCAGCCGTTGACCACCACCGCGTGCCAGCCGTTTTCAGCCGTTGCCACCCATTCAAAGGTGTCACCGTTCTTGGCAGCGGTGATGCGGCTGTACTGCGTGCCGTTGCCGGTGCGAATGTTGACAGTGCCGCTGACGCAGGAGATCATGACCTGCCTGCCAGCAGGTTTCATCCCCTCCGGAATGGCAGTGCCGGGCTTCACCTCCTCAGGCGGCTCCGTATCAGGGGCGGTATCAGCCTTGTGAAATGACTCAAAAACTAATAGAATTCCCGGTTATCGTTTTGCAATAGCCCTTTCGTTTTGCATTGGGTGCATTTGGTGGCAAAACAGGTGCGGTTGGGTGCAAAAAAAGCTCGGTGGGCGCAGCACTGAGCTTTCGTTTGAAAATGGACAGATGAGTGGGTGCAAAATCCCGACATGCGGACAGTGAGGGTGCATAGAATTCCATATTGTGGGCAGGCAGAGAGCAAAATCTCTGAACAGTGGACAGAGCGGGTGCGAAAAGCTGGATTCAACCACGACAGAAGTGTATAATTCCGATATGAAGGAAGGTTGATTGATCCCACTTCATAAGAGATGCATCTGCTTATTTCTTTCTCACCCAAACGGAAACGCCCAACGGCGGCAGATTTTCCCCGTTCCCAATCACTTCTGTCAACAGGGGTGATACATGAACCTGCTGGGCCTGCTGGGTGTAGTTGAGCAGGAAGAACCACTCAGTATCCTTTGTGGAGCGGACAGCCAGTTCCACGCACTCCGGGCAGTCAATCATCTCTGCATAAGGATGCGCAACCCCTGCCCTTTCCAAGAAAGCTCCAGCCAGCGCTTCGGTAAAGCCGGTGCCCGCGTACCATGCACAACCGCCCTGCGGATAGACTTTTTCGCACAGTGCGGCCTCCCCTTTGAGCCAGCCGCTGTCATACCTGGCCAAGACCTGGCTGCCGTTGGCCTTCAGCGTTTCCTGGAATCCAGTGGCAGCATAGGACGCTCCGTCCCATAGCAGCGCGGCTTGCTCCTCCGGACGGGGCAGGGAATATTCTTCCACTGTCACTCCGCATAACGCAGCGGCATAACCCGGCATGGGCATGGTCACGCATCGGCCATATTGATCTTTGTACCCCGTTCGCGCGCCCATAACCAGCTTGCCACCAGCACGGCAGTACGCTGTCAGAACTTCCGCCATTTTCTCTGGCAGGATAGCTACATGGGGCAGGAATATCAGCTGATAATCGGCGAGATCGTCCGCCGTCATCTGCTCGCTCCAGGGCTTGATGTCCAGAGGCGTATGCGTATGCTGCGCGGCGGCAAAGATGGCCCGGCTGGATTGATAACTCATGGGGCCATACCACTTGTCGCGTTCCCCGTCCCACTCGTTCAGCCAGTCCGTCAGCAGAAGCACCCGGGCCTGATAGCGGCTGCCTGCCAGGCCGTTCAATCGCTTCGTGTCCTGGTGAATTTCGCCAAGCTCCTTAAGGCGGCGATTGTCCCGGCTGTCATAATCCAGAATGCCATGCCAGTACATTTCCGTTCCATAGCTGGCCGTCCGCCAGCGGAAGTAGCTGACATAATCCGCGCCGTGGGCAATGGCCTGCATTGTCCACAGCCGCATCTGTCCGGGCAGCGGCATGGGGCTGAGCATCACATGATCCCAGCCGTGAGCGCCACTCTGCTGCTCCATAATGGCGAAATTAGGGGAGAAGCCCCGCACGGTGCTTAGCGCGTAGGAACTGGCGCGATCCTTCATATCTCCGCCGTCGCCGCCGTTGATGCCGCTTTGACCGTAGGCAAAGTTGGGGTAGTTATCGTAGCTGTAGAAGTCCAGGACGCGGTTGGTCAGCTCGTCGTTTCGCAGATGACCAAACATGCCGTTGGTGGTGATGAAGCGGTTGCCAATATATTGCCGCAGAATATCCACCTGCATTTGGGCAAAGGCAATGGCGCTGTCGGAGATGAACTCCTTCTCCAGCAGGGACAGGTGAGGATTGCCCAGCGCAATCACCGGGCGTTCCAGGAAGACCTCCTCCCAATCGGAAAAGCTCTCGCTCCAGAACCGGCCGCCGATGGCATCGTTCAGCGCCTCCACGGTGCCAAAGCGCTTTTTCAGCCATGCCCGGAAGGCCTTGTGGTCAGCCTCGGAATAGAATACGTTGGTTTCACAGTTCAGCTCATTGTCGATCTGCCAGCCAATGATGGCAGGATGATCGCCGTAACGCTCCGCCAGCTTGGTAACAACCCGGCGCACATAAGCATGATACACCGGGGAATTGTAGTTGTAGTGCCGGCGATGACCGTGGCGGTACAGGGTGCCGTCTTGCCGGGAGTTCAGCACTTCGGGATGGGCATGGGTCAGCCAGGCAGGCGGCGTGGCGGAGGGAGTTCCCATAATGACCTGCATCTTTTCCTCTGCCGCCAGCGAAAGGAACTCGTCAAACAGCGAGAAATCCCAGGTATCGTCCTTAGGCTCAATCACGCTCCAGGCGAACTCAAACACCCGCACGGTTTCGATGCCGTGGGCCTTCATGCGGCGTAGATCGCTCTGCCACATTGTTCGGGGCCATTGCTCCGGGTAATAGCATACGCCCAAGGCAATATGATCCAAATGAACGCACTTTTCCATGGAATTCCCTCCTTGATTGTTTACGGAAGCTGAGGCCGCCAGCAATCCAGCCAGTCAATTTTGGGCATGTCTCGCTCCCAGCGGATGGGCAGCCATACATACAGCGCCTTGGACGTGTTGGCGGATTGCAGCATGGGACTGTTCATCAGTTCCCGCTTCTCTTCTGGCAGCACATGATACTTTTCGGGTTCAAAATGGGCGGCAATCGCCCGCTCGAACAGGTCAGCTCTGTGGGCATCCACCGGGTAATCCGGTACCCAGCGATCCGCCATGGCGATGAGCTGGTCTGTACCCTCCACGCGGAAGACCTTGCTAATCTGGCTGTTGAAGGAAGCGCGGCTATCGTCGTTCACATGCGGATTCCCCAGGGAAACAAAGGGCTCTTCCCAGGAACCCGATACGGCGCTGTCGCTTCTGTTGGGAATGTAGCCGCTCATGCCGCTGGTGAGCATGTACTTTTTGCCCGTATGCTCAAACACGGCAATTCCTTCGCGGGTAAAGGGCGAATGCAGCCCGCCGTATTGGCGGCTGACCTCTTCCTGTACGTTCAGATAATCCGCTGTCAACGCATAGCCCACCACATCGCTGTGATTGATGCTGACATAGAGATATGCCTTCCCGGATGTAGAATCCTGCACCATATCGAAATCACCCGCCTCGCCGCCCTCCGGCCGCAGACAGGGATTTTCCATCTGATAAGGGCCCAGCAAACGCTCCGATGACAGTACGACAAAGCAGGCGTCTTTCCCGGACAGCTTCAGCCACAGCACATAGCGTCCCGTTTGCGGACAGCGCAGGATGTGGGGACGATCTACCCGCTTGGACGGATGCAGCGGCGATGCGGGATCATCCACATCGGGCTCCACAAGGTATCCCTCGTCCTGCCAGTTGCACAAATCGCGGGACGAATAAACCTTGATTCCCCAGGTCCATACATCGCTGGCACCGTCGGTATGCTCCTTATTCTCGCCGTACCAGTAGTAGACGCCGTCTTCATAGTAGACAGCGCCGCCATGGGCCTGGATGGCGTTTCCGTTGGTGTCCAGCCAGGGCTGACCGGGGAAGATGCTTTCCTGACGCATGATTATACCTCCTTGGGAATCTGATTCAAGGCATGGTTCAGTTCCTTGACCACGTCCGGCGTGATAGCCTTTCCGGTCTGCTTGAGTAGCTTTTGCAGCGGCATTTGATCCATCTTGCGTTGAGTGGCCTCAGGAAGTTGAACGTTCTTCGCCACGTCGCCGTAGGAGCTGCGGGCTTTCGCCATGATGGCGGACAACAACTTGGCGGCAGCCGGGTTTTGCTTCAAGTCAGCCATGGTGTCCATGATCGAATAATAGCCTTCCCGCATTAGCTCCCCGGGCTGATCAAACCAGTTGACCACCTCGCTGCCCTCCATGCGATAAGCCGGATCAGGCGCGTCCACCTTGCAAACGCGGATGGAATCTGTGCAGCTTCCTGCTATGGCTTGAATCTCATGCTCCCCGGTCAGCGGCATATGGAAGCGGGCAATCTTGTCAACCTCCTGTTCACCTATCGACTGTCCGTCCACAAGCAAGGTCACCTTGGGCTGATTGGTGTACACCTTGATTTCCGTTTCGGACTCCGCACGGTTGACGTATCGCCTGCCGCAGAGATGGACAAACGGTTCGTCGGAGAGATAGGCTTTGTAGATGTAGAACGCGTCCTTGCGGATTTTGCGGTCAAAGGTGACAAGCCCTTTCTGATTCTGTCCGGGCTTTCCACCCTCGTTCCGGCCGTCAGCGCCGAAATCAAACATATTCCAGCAGTACATGGCCCAGATATAGGGGCGTTCCTGCCACATTTTCAGCATGTGTTCGTGATACACCGCCTGGTAACTCTCCGTCCAATCACCACGTTCCGGGTTAGGCGACTGATAAGCGGGATTGGCGTCCGCGCCGTATTCCGACAGACCGATCACCTCATTCGGATGCTCGGCGTGATAGGCGTCAAACCAGGCGTCGTTATCCTCCAAATCCCCCAGATACCAGCCATAATACAGGTTATAGGAGCGGATGTCAGTCAGGCGCACCAGGGGATGATGGTGATCCAGCATAAAGGCGTGAGCCATGGTCGTTGGCCTGGTTGGATCAAGCCGATGGCAAAGATCGTTCAGCAGTCGGTGATTTTCCATTAAATCATCGTTCACACCGCCAGACGCGGTGATTTCATTGGACAGCCCCCAGCAGACAATGGATGGATGATTGCGGCATTGGGTAATCAATTCCCGCATCTGGGACAGCGTGTTCTCGCGACCGTTGGCCATATGTTCAGTGATGTACGGAATCTCCACCCACACGATCATGCCCTTCTGGTCGCACAGATCATAGAAAGCCTGCGCGTGCTGATAATGGGCCAGGCGAATGGTATTGGCCCCCATTTCCAGCATGATGTTCATATCCTCTTCCATCATGGCTTCCGTGATGGCACTGCCAACGCCCTGTCTGTCTTGATGCCGGGCTGCGCCACACAGGGGATAGCGGCGGCCATTGAGCAAAAAACCCTGCTGCGGATCAAAGGCAAAGGAACGGCAGCCGAAGGAGGCGCTAACCTGATCGCCGCTGGAAAGCGTTGCGGTTGCGCGATACAGATAGGGGTCGCGCTTACCTTCCCACAGATGCGCATTGGAAATCAGCATCTGTGCCCGCGCCTGATTCCCTTGAACCGCGCCGCGCACTTCACCGATTCCCTCTACGGAAAACACGACCGTTTCTCCGTCGTCTGCATGCTGGGTGTGGACTTCCAGCGTCACCAGCGCATCCGGGCCTTGCATTTCCGCCGTCACAAACAGACCGCTGCTGCTGTCTGACAAGTCAAAGCTCACTTTGGGGACCGTTAGCAGCCAAACTGGACGATACAGTCCGCCATAGAAGGTAAAATCGGCTTTCTGCGGATACACCCGGTCGTTTTTGCTGTTGTCCACCGATACCGCAAGAACATTTTCAGCCTGCAAATGATCGGTCAGGTTGACCCGAAAGGTGGCATAGCCTCCATCATGGGTGCAAAGAAGGTTGCCGTTCAAAAACACCTGTGCCGACATGGCCGCACCTTCAAACTCCAGCCAGACTTCTTCTTCCGAGGAATGCGCTGGCATAGGAAAGCGTTTGGCGTACCAGCATCGACCGCGATGATAGTCGTTCCCGCCATCCGTGCCGTCCTGGGCATTCCAGGTGTGGGGCAGCGTAACGGGCTCCGTGGCCGATGCGTCAGCCTGCTCAACGCCCACATCTTCCCGAATAAAGCGCCAATCCGCACAGAAATCCACTTTGCGTCTCATGGAAATGCCTCCTTACTCGTAGTCTTCAATGCGCCATTCATCCTTCCAGTCGATGACGGGCTTGTCCCCCTCAAAACGGATGGGCAGCCACACATAGTCCGACATGGAGGTGTTGGCCTTGCCGTCCTCCGGAATGTGCTTTTTGCGTTCGGGGATGGTCTTGTCCATCTCCGGGTCAAACCAGCTCTGGTATAGCTCGGCGTAATCCTCATAGGCCAGATGCTGATACGCGGGCTGCCAGCGGTCAGCGCAGGCAATGTATAAGTCCTTCTTCCCCGGCACCTTGAAAACGGAGGATATCTGGGAATGGAAGGAGGTGCGGCTTTTGTCCGCTGGATGAGGATTGCCCAGTATCGTATAGGGGCCATGCCAGCTATCGGCCACGGCGACCTCCGAGGGATTGGGCAGATACCCCGTTGTGCCGGAGGTCAACAGATAATGCTTTCCCCTGCGCGTAAAATGCGCCGTGGCTTCCCGGACAAACGGCGGGAAGGGGCGGGAAAAATGGGTGCTGTAATAGCCCGTTACGTTGGTGTAATCCTCCGTTAGATCAGCGCAGATGGTCTCGGAGTGTACGCGCTCAAAGTAGTAATAGGCTTTGCCGTCCGAGGCCACAGCCAGATCGAAATCCCCGGCGCTCATGCTCAGCGGACGCAAACCTGTACGGACGATGGTATAGGGGCCGAGCAGTCTTTCCGATGTCAGCACGGTGGAGCGCTGGGTGCCGTCCTTGCACATGATTTTGAGCCAGCAAACGTACTTCCTTGTCATCCGATTGTAGATGATATGGGGCCTGTCCATCATGGACGTGGGATGCAGGGGCGAGGCAGGATTGCCTTCATCGGGCGGGATAATCAGCCCTTCATCTTGCCAGTTATACAGGTCTTTGGAGGAATAGCAGCGCACACCCCAATGCCAGATGCCGTTCTGCCCATCGGTATGCTCCTTGTTCTCGCCGTACCAGTAGTAGACGCCGTTTTCATACAGAATCGACCCGCCATGGGCTTGAATGCGCTTTCCTGCCGTATCCAGCCACACCTGGCCGGGACGAATGGATGTGTACATGTTTATTCCTCCACAATGACGCGAGCCCGTGCCAGGTTCAGCACCTGGGTAAAGAGTGCGTCCGAATCACCCTTGCGCTGCATTTTTACCCGAACAGCCGCAAAGTAGGTGCCAGGCTTGGCATAGGTATGGGTAACGGAAGCTGAATCGTGGTTCAGCACGCCCACGACGTCAAAGAAATCTTCCTGAGAGCGGTCGCCAAAATCGAAATCCAGCGCGGTAATCTTGCCTGCCTGCTCCGGCGCTTGAGCGGAGGCGGTCAGGGTGACGATTTCCCCCACCTTTACATGGGTGCATACCGCACCATTGACCAGCAGCACGGGAACCGGCTGGATGCCGCGCCGTTCCCGGGCGCTGTCCGGCACAACAATTTGCCCGTCCTCAAGGCGGTAATTGGTGGTGGGAAGAGGCTCGACACCGCGCTCCACCCAGTCGCTCACGTCCAGCAGGGCCTGATGCAGCGCCCCCAGATAATTCACGACCTGCGTGTTCCGCTGGATGCCGTCATCGCCGTGCAGGCAGCGATCCATATACCACACGCGCATATGGCTGTCAGAACCCAGGGCTTCCGCAATCTTTCCTCTGTACCAATCGGCGCACCAGGGGCAGGTGGACTCATCCATCAGCGATTGAATCACGATCACCTTGCCTTGAATCTGGCCGTCCTGCACAGTGCCAGTGCCTGTCATGGAATAACCGAACACGTTCCTGCGCTGGGGCAGGGTTGGTTGACCCTCAGCGTCCCGGAACTGATCCCAGGCGTGAAAAGCAGGGTCGGCAGGCACCTGATGTCGATAGTAGGACTGGATGGCGATGAAGTCGGAATTGTCCAGCGCGACCCTGTCGCCGGGCTGAATCAGGGCAAGCACGGCGGCAATATCGTCCACACCGAAACACATACCCAGATACAGCCTGTTTTCCTCGTCGTGATCGAGTTTCAGAACCTTGCCTTTCGCTTCGCCGGACAGGATGGTGATATTTACGCCCTCCACATAATCAGAATGCTCCGGCACGGATTCAAGCTCCAGATAGGCACTGTTGCCGCTGGCCAGTAGCTTCTTCCAGGCGTCGTCCACACCGTTGAAGCCCGTCTTGTCCGTTTCCTCCTTCTCCGGCAGGTGAACGGACTTGATCACGCCCTCAAAGCGCACCCGATCTGTCGCCGCGCCACACAAGCCGTCTGCGCCTTCGTAGCCGGGCAACGTCCAGAAATCCGTAAAATAGCTGGGGTCAGCCTGCTTCATGCCGGGCAGCAGGACGGGCAGGGAGCCAGGGTCGATCCTGCCTTCTGCCTCCAGAAACCACGCCCTGGGCGGGAAACCCATGCGGGTCAGCTCCCGCAGCATTTGCGCTTCGTCATGCGTTAAGTCCTTGTAGGGGTCGCCGCTGCCGCCCGCATCCATCGCATCCACAATTTTGGAAAACGCATGGCGCAGCACCCGCTGTCCCTGAGCGTGCATGGTGATGGTGTTGGGCAGGGATACCGGCGAGCCAATCACATAGGGGCAAGCGCCGTCCCAGGCATTCGTGTTTTCAATGCAGGCCATGGTTTTGTATCCGCCGCCGCTTCCGCCGAACACATAGCCATAGGGCCGCGGGCAGCCGTACAGCTCCATGGCAACCTGCCGGGAATACTCCGCTGCCGCCGCACTGGACTTATATACAATGGTGGAATCCGGCCTTCCGGCAAACATGGCGGAGGAACCCATGTTGGTTTCCACGAAATACGCGCCATGGAGCAGCGCGAAGGAAACGTTATCTTGCAGGCCGTGATGCTCCAGGGACGCGACCTCCTCGTCCGGCCCAGGGAACGGCGAGAGATATTGGAAGAATCTTCCTCGATAGGCGTCCTTCCTGGGGAAGCAGAAAACAAACTTGACCTTTGTTCCCTCAAAGCTGCCGTGAATATAGAGAAAAGGAATTTTCTGGCCATCCATCAGTGCTCGAACGCGTTCTTCTTTTTCATCAATCACCGGACGCGCATAGGTGGGGTCCTCCAGCGCGTGATAAATCAGTTTCTCCATCGTATACACCGCCTATCATACAGGATGGGTTTATTATAAAAAACTACGCCATGAAAGAAAATGCAATAAATCGGCAGGAAGGAAACAAATTGGTGCAAGTGATAGAATTGAACGAAAAAGTGCCCCTATTCGCTAATTTTTCTATATCGGAGCAAGCTTGCAATTTGTATAATGTGGCTACAAACCGGATGCAAATGAGCATCCAAGTGAGAAAGGGGTACGAATTTCATGATGAACACGATGAGAAAAAGCATTTCCCTGTTGCTGACTCTGCTGCTGACCTTCTCCCTGGTCAGCGTTGCAACGGCGGAAGGAAATCCTGTGCTTGAAGGCGTATATGATTTGGAGAAGAACGACTTCGGCATGGAAACCTTCTACCACTTCAATGCCGACGGCACCTATTACGCATCCTTCTTCATGGGCGCTGTGACCGACGCGGGCACCTATGAGATCAAGGACGAGGAGCTGGCATACATGGTCAGCGCAGGCGCAGACGGAACTGCCGGTACCGAGGATGACGAAATGGCCACTGCGACTCAGATTGTCGAGCTGGTCTCCTATGTGAATCCCACGCCCGTCAAGGTGGCCTATGTGGACGGCAAGCTGGTGGACATCTCTCTGGCTGGCATGGCGAATCACCGCACCATGGCGCTGACCGAGGGCAAGGCTTACGACGCCTCCACCGAAACGCCCATCAAGGTTGTGAACCTGTATGCCGATAATCTGGAGGGCAACACCCTGACGCTGTATCATGACAAATCCTTTGTGGATTACACGGGCGAAATGGGCATCTACGGCACCTGGGAAAAGAATGAGGACGGCTCCTACACCCTGACGGATGAGGATGACGAGGACAACGTCTTTACCCTGACCTGGAACGAGGACGGCACCGCTTCCTACAGCCTTGGGGACGGCGAGACCAAAGACCTGACCACCTCCATTGGCCCTGTGGCGTTCAATGTGTTCAAGGCCGAGAATGTGCAGGTAGCCACCGCCGATACGACCATGAGTGCGAACCTGACCCTGAACTGCTACGATGACGGCACCTGTGTGCTGCTGGTGAACATCACCGCCATCGGCATGGAGCTGGAGGCCGACAAGGGCACCTACACGGTGGCCGATGTGTTCAACTACACCTTCAACTTTGAAACCGCCGGTGAAATCGCAGGCCAGCCCGATTGGGCCAGCGCCACCACCTCCAGCATCGGGGTGAACGTTCCCTACGCGGCCACCGTTCAGGCGATGGGTTCCGATCTGGTGATCGATGCCCAGCTGGCTGGCACGGCTTCCATCGCTCAATAATCACGCTTTTGCGGAAGAAAGCCGACGCGTTTCCTTCCGCATTGTTATTTTCTGAGGAGGTGCCCCATGGTAAGAAGCTCGACAATGCCATCGCCCAACCCCCATGACAAGGTGAAGAACACCTGGAAGCGGGATTGGGCCAGAAACAAGACCGTCTACCTCGTCTTTGTCCCCGTGGCGATCTACATCATCGTCACGCATTACCTGCCCATGTTTGGCATTGTGATGGCCTTCCAGGATTTCAGCCTGTCCAAGGGCGTTTTCGGCAGCACCTTCGTCGGGCCTGATAATTTTGTGGAGCTGTTCACCGGCGACGCGTTCCTCAACGCCTTCAAAAATACGGCCATCATGGCCGCGTTCTCGCTGGTGCTGGGCTTCTTCCCCGGACTCATTTTCGCGCTGATGCTCTCGGAGGTGCGGAACAAAACCTTCAAGCGCACCATCCAGATGATCTCCTATCTGCCCAACTTCGTTGCCGCGGTGGTCGTGACCAACCTGGTCAAGCTGTTTCTGGGCAATGACGGCCCCCTGACCGCGCTGCTCACCGCTTTGGGCCTGCCCCAGCAGAACTGGCTGGCCAATGCCAATCCGCCTGTGTTCTGGCTGATTCATACCTTCATGGGCATTTGGCAGAGCCTGGGCTTCGGCTCAATCCTCCTCATGTCCGCCATTGCCAATATCAACGGGGATATTGTCGAGGCTGCCGCCATCGACGGCGCCACCCGGATGCAGCGCATCCTGAGAATCACCATTCCCTGCATCGCGCCGATTCTCGGTATGTCCTTTGTGCTGAACATCGCGATTTCCTTCCGTACCATCGGCGGCAATGTGCTGCTGCTGTATATGCCGCAAACCTACTCCGTAGCCGATTGTCTGTACACCTACACCCACCGCATGGCTTTCGGTTCCTCTCCCGATATGGGCCTGTCTGCCGCCAGCAACCTGTTCCAGTCCGTGCTGGGCACCGTGCTGCTCATCGGCGGCAATGTGCTGGCCGGGAAGATCAACCCCGACTCGCGGTTGTTCTAAAGGAGGAAGAAACATGCAGATCAGAAAGAAAAAGCGCATTCGCGAGGGCATGGTGGAGCATCTGACCATTGGCAATCACATTGCAAATTGCATCATTCACTTCTGCCTGATCATGGTGGCGGTGATTTCCCTGCTGCCCATGTGGCATGTGCTCATGTCCTCCGTTTCCGACGGCTTCAGCCTGCTTTCGTACAAGGGCGTAGCCGTTGTCCCCGTCGGCAAGCCCACGCTGGAGGGCTATCGGCTGATTTTCCGGGACGCTTCCGTGTGGATTGGCTACAAGAACACCATCATCTATGTCGCCGGAACGGTGGGGCTTGGCTTTGTCCTGAACGTTCTGGGCGGCTACGCCCTCAGCCAGCCCACCAAGGGCAAGGGCATCATGTATGGTTTCCTGTTTGTCACCATGCTGTTCAGCGGCGGTATCGTGCCCACCTATATGGTGATGAATACCCTGGGGCTTACAGGCAGCCGGCTTTCCATCATTCTATTGGAGGCAACCCAGACTTTCTACCTGATTTTCGCCGCCAAGGCCTTTGCGGCAGTGCCGCTTTCCACGGTGGAGGCCGCGCGGATAGACGGTGCGGGACATCTGCGGGTGATGTTCCAGATCATGCTGCCCCAGGCGAAGGGGATGTTCTTCATCACCTTGCTCAACACCTTTGTCGGTGCCTGGAACTCCTGGTACAACGCCTCCATCTATGTGCCTTCGGATAAGACCAAGTGGCCCATTCAGCTTTTCATCAATGAAATGACGAGTGCGAACGTCAATTTCCTGGAAACGGCCACCCCGAACTACAGCCGTTACCTGATTCAGTTTGCCGTGATCGTGGTAGCCACGCTGCCCATCATGGTGGCGATGCCCTTCTTCCAGGATAAGATTGAAGCCGGTCAGCTGCAAGGCGGCGTCAAGGGCTGATCGTGAAAGGACGGGAAAATATGAAAAGAGAATTCAGCCTCAAGCAGATCATGCAAATGATTCTCGTCTGCTTGCTGCTGGTCGCGGTGGTCTATATTTTCTACCGGGCGGACCATGCCGAACTGTCCCAGCTGAACGGGCCGGTGACCGCGTCCCAGGGCGCTGCGCCCCTTGAAAACGAAAGCGATCCTGCGCTGCGTTCCTTCACCTATCTGCTGGACAAGGGCGAAAGCACGGAGTATTACCTGAACTATGAGGATAACCCCGTGATGCGCTATATTGCCAACTACAAGACCTTTGAGGCCTCGGACGGCACGCAGCAGCGGGTGTTGATGAGCTTCCAGGTGCCGCCCGCCGGCAAGGAGGCCGACAACCTGAGCCTGCTGGTTTCCACCCAATCCTACCCGGATGTGATGAGCATGACCTACTTCGGCGGCTCCCTGGCGGAATTGTATGAGGCGGGCAACATCCTCGACCTGGGACCCTACATCGACCAGTATATGCCCAACTATAAGGCATGGTTGGAGGCGAATCCCCAAGTGATTGCCACCACGCCGGTGGGCGATCAGGACCTCCACCTGACCCTCACGGGTATCCGGGCCAATCTATCCGCTTACGATCTGTTCGCTGGCTGGTGCTACCGCCGGGATTGGATTGTGCGCTATGGCGTGCAGCCGGATATGCTGTTTGATCCCATGGCGGACAGCGAGCCCCGCCCCAATCCCAAGGCAGGCCAGGCGTTTTCCGGCCACTACACCCTGGACAAGGACGGCAACGCCATCGAATCCGCTACGCTGGAGAAAAACGTCAACGGCGACAGCTGGGTGGATGACGTCATCTTCCCCAGCGGAAACACCGACCCCATCTACATCAGCGACTGGGAATGGATGTTTGAAATCTTCGAACGGGCACTGAAGGAGCAGGGCATCGCCGATGGCTATGTGACCAGCGTGTACTATCCCGGTTTTAATCAGAACGGTGATCTGGTCAGCTCCTTCGGCGGGGGCAGCCCCTGGCTCTGGTATGACGCCGAGCATAACGAAGTCAAGTTCGGCGGCGATTCCGACACCTTCAAGACGTATCTGGCGTGCATGAACGCCTGGTGGAACCGCGGCTGGATTGACAAGCAGTTTGCCGAGCGCTCCGGCGATATGTATTACAAGATCGACGATGTAACGGTGCGTTCCGGCAAGGTGGGCTTCTGGCAGGGCAGTGTATCCACCCTGGGCAGCCGCATCAGCAATGCGTCCCTGCCCTATACGGAGGGCGCGGTGGTTTTTGGCGCGGCCAACCCCATCAACGACGTCTATGGCGGGCCCGAGCAACAGCTGAAAATCCCCAATACCTTCTTTGGCACGGCCAAGTACGGCGGCTCTGTGGTGGTGACGGACAAGGCCAAGGAGAAGGATTTGGCGCTGCTCTTCCATTGGCTGGATTACTTCTACACGGAAGAAGGCGCCATGCTGTACAACTACGGCCTCAGTGCCGAGCAGCAGGCTCAGCTTCAGGACGCGACGTATCTCCGATTCGGCGTTGACGCAGCCTATACGCTGGTGGAACGCGACGGCCAGCAGATGGTGCGCTTCCATGACCTGCTCAAGGTCAATGACGGCAACATCCGCACAGCCATGAACGGCTCCCGCGTGATGGGACTGAGTTCGCCCATGCTGGTGGATTACGGGGATACAGACACCTATGTTCAGCACTGCATCGGACAATGGGATTTGTACAAGCCAATCGGCTTCATGGCGCTCTATCCCTTCAACCATCAGCTGCCCGTCAAGGCTGTGCAGAGCAACAACAAGGTGTATTCACGAATTGTCAACGAGTATATGTATGTGCAGGTGCCGCAGTTCATCACGGGCAAGAAGAATTTGGAGAGCGATTGGGATACCTACTGCGCCGACCTGAAGAAGCGCGGCTACCAGAAGGTGCTGAAATCGTTCAACGAGCTTCTCCAGGAAAGCGACGCGGAATAACCCGTTGCCAGACGAAAAAGAACCTGCTATAATGTTCTCATGGGATGGGGCGGAAGGCTCCGCCTCATCCTCACCATGAAATCGTGGGTGAACATGATGAACGAAGAAATGCTTTTGACGAATATCTATGTGCGCAGCCGGATATTTTCCGGCCTGGTACACAGCGCCTGCGGCCTCAGCTGTTGGTGCTTTTCCGTCACGGGGGAGAAGCTGTTCTTTTCCACTTGCCCGGATGAGCAAGAGTTCCTGTTGTTTCTTCGTTCCAGCGGATGCCTGGACTACGCGACCGGGGAACAGGTGCGGCGCGACCGCCCGGTCATTCTCAGCGATTCCATCGGCATCATATGGGGCGCGGAGTACATGTGGAAAAACGGTGCGCCGGAAGAACTGATTATGATTGGCCCCATCTTCAACAGCAGCAGCTCCTTCCGCAGCATTGAGACGGCGCTGCACCGCCTGACGCTCTCCCAACAGGCACGCAACATGCTGCTGGAAAAAATGAAAAAGATACCCGTGCTGTCTATGGCAAACTTCGGCCAGTATGTGCAGATGCTGCACTACATGCTGTTCCAGGAGGAGATTCAGCGTCAGGAATTCCAGTTCCAAACCGTGATTGAGGACGGGAAAAACATCTACCATCACCTGGGCGACGAGATGGACGCGGACGGTGGCTGGGATTCCACGAACGTGGAGCGCATCCACATGACGGAGGAAACGCTGCTGCAAATGATTCGGGAGGGCAACCTGGAATATAGGAACGTGCTGGATCGGCTCACCGGGCTGGAGCTTCCCGCGCAGTTCCCGGCGGAGGGACAGTTCCGGCGCCTGAAAAACGCCCTGATGATTTTCTGCGGGCAATGCACCCGCGCCGCGATTCAGGGCGGCATGCCCCAGCAGACCGCATTCGCGATGGAAACAGAACATTGCGACCGCCTGGAGCGCGCCGCCACCATGACGGATTTGCTGACGGTCAATCGCCGCATGATGGAGGATTACATCCGCAAGGTGCATGACCTTCGAGCCACTCCGGACGTTTCCAAGCCGGTGCAGCAGTGTTGCGACTACATTCGGCGCCATATTCTTCAGCCCCTGGAGCTGTCCCAGATTGCGCGGCATGTTGGCTATTCGGAGTATTACCTGTCCAAGCGCTTCAACAGAGAGATGGGCATCAGGGTGGTGGATTTCATCAAGGACGAGCGCATCAACCTGGCCAAGATCTGGTTGGTGACCACCTCGAAGTCCGTGGATGAAATCAGCGAAACGCTGCAATTCAACAGCCGGAATTACTTTGGCAAGGTGTTCTGCGAGAAGGTCGGCATGACACCCAGTGCCTACCGCAAGCAGCTGCGGGACCGGGAAGAAGAAAATCAATAGGGGGGTCTACTGATGAAGAAGCTCAAACCCGGCATTGACCCGGTGGCATTGATGAAGGCCGTCAAGCAATGCGACGGCGATGTATTCTTCCTTACGAAAAACGATCAACTTGATCTGAAAAGCGTGTTGTCTCAATATGTGTTCATCTCACTGCTTGCACACACCAGCCCTGAAAGCAGCGGGCTGGAATGTACGAAGGAAGAGGATTACGCCCAGATTGCCGCTTTTCTGGCCTAATACTATTTCCAGATTCACCTGCGCCATCTGCTTGCGCCTTTTCCCTTCTGGCGTCCGCTCATTCCACTTAGCGTAGCGCTGCTACGCTGCGTTTCATTCACGTTAGCCAGAATGAAAAATTCGCGGCGCATCTTGGCGCATTCTTATCTGGAAATAGTATAAGCCTAAGCCGGTGTTTCCTATGGGGAGCGCCGGCTTTTTACTTGTGCGAAAAATGGAACTAATTCGCTAATTTGTTTCTATTCTTTGGACTCTGAATTCTGTATAATCTTCTTATCTTGATGGATGGGAGGAATATCCCCATGAACGCACAAAACTGGAACACGGATTGGCAGTTTGAGGCCGTGCAGACGGGCAGAAGCTATCCCGTCACGCTGCCCCATGACGGCATGATTCATACCGATCGCGACCCTTCCATCCGCAATTACTTTTTGTCCGCCGGATTTCTGGGGGAAACCTACCAATATACCAAGCGCTTCTTTGCGCCCGCGCAGTGGCGGGGAAAAACGGTTCTTGTCGAGCTGGAAAGCGTGTACTGCAACACGACGGTTGCCCTGAACGGCAAGCAGCTTGCCGACCATCCTTATGGCTTTACGCCAATCGTAGTGGATTTGACCGATCAATTGCGTTTTGGTGAGCACAACCTGCTGACCGTTACCGCAGACGTACCCCGGGAGGGACATAACCGCTGGTACACGGGTGGTGGAATCTATCGTCCCGTCAACTTGTTTGTGGCTGATAAGCGACATATCGACCTGTACGGGCTGAAAATCACGACGCTCTCCATCCATCCCGCGAGGATTCGGGTGGACGTGCATCATACCGGCGGAGAGAAAATCCACGTAGCCATTTTTGACGGCGGCCAGCTCATTGCCGAGGTCAGCGGCCAGGCACCCTTTGAAATCAACGTGCCGGACGCGAAGCTGTGGAGCGCCGAAATGCCACATCTCTACCAAGCCAGGGCCGAGTTGATCGCCCAGGGAAGCGTTGTGGATACGGCGGAGGAGACCTTCGGCATCCGCACGGTGACCGTTCAGCCGGAGAAGGGGCTGCTGGTTAACGGCGTACCCACCTTCTTACGGGGCGGCTGCATCCATAACGATAATGGCGTGATCGGCGTCATCAACAATGACGTGACCGAGCTTCGCCGGGCGTGGAATATCAAGCGTGCAGGATTCAACGCCATCCGCTCCGCGCACCATCCCATGAGCCGCAGCCTGATGAAAGCATGCGATGAAGTTGGGCTTTATGTGATGGACGAGGCTTTCGACAGCTGGTATCGACCCAAGGTGATGAACCCCTATGTGAAGCGGTTCATGGACAGCTACCTATCCGATACCCGCCTCATGGTGCAGGACGCTTACAACCACCCTTCAGTGATCATGTACTCCATCGGCAATGAGATTCCCGAGGCTGGCGGCGTGAAGGGGGTGCGTATCGGGAAATCCATCATCAGCGCCATTCGGGAAATGGACGATACGCGGCTGATTACCTTCTGCCCCAGCGTCCATTGGCTCCGGGAATACGTTGACGGCACGCCCTATCTGACGGTGGATGAGGACGAATGGATGGCCCAGAGTGAGGAAAACCGTCAGGCTGATTGGAAGCATTATCTGGGTGTGTTCATGGGTGCGGCGGCCAACATCCCGGACAGCGAGAAAAACGAGCCTTACCCCCCCACCTACATCCGCATGGATGAGGAGGCAACCAAGCATCTCTACCCCGCGTTGGACGTGGCTGGATACAACTATTATGAGGACAAATACGAAACGCTCCACGCGCTGCACCCGGAGCGCGTGCTGCTGGGCACAGAAACCCGCGGCGACCGCATCGTCGACACCATGCGCTTTGCTAAGGAGCATCCCTATTTGATCGGCGATTTCATCTGGACGCTACAGGATCATCTGGGCGAATGCAACACCTGCAACGAGCGCTACGGCAAGCTGCCAGAGGATGACCGGCCCAAGAATCTGCGGGGCAAGGATTATCCGTGGCTGCTCAATCACGGCGGCGTGGTCGATCTGCTGGGGAAGCCGCTGCCCGCCATTCATCGGTATGAGCTGGCCTGGGGCGGTCACGGATTGTGGCTGGCGGCGCAGGTGCCCGTTCATGATGGCGTTGTCCCCACCTATTCCTCCTATTTGTGGACGGATACCATTGAAAGCTGGAGCTTTGACGGCTGCGAGGGAAAGCCTACCTGGATTGACGTTTATACCGACGCGGCGGAAGCGGAGGTCTTTGTGAACGGCTCCTCCCTTGGCCGAACGCCCGTCGTCGACTTCTTTGCCAAGTTCCCCGCCGCTTACGAAACCGGCGAGGTGCTGGCTGTCGGCTATGACGCAGATGGTCATGAGCTGTATCGGAATACGCTGTCAACGGCAAGTTCGGAAACGATACTGACGGCCGTACCGAACAAAAAGAAGCTGATCGCTGACGGTGAGGATTTCAGCTTTATCGACATCGCCGTGACAGATCGGCAGGGAATCGTCAAAGCCTGGCCGGAAAGGGTCGTTTCGATTCAGGTGGACGGCGCAGGAACATTGGCTGGCTTTGGCAGTGCCAATCCTGTCAATGCCGAGCGGTTCGATCAGAATCACCATACCACCTATCAAGGAAGATTGCAGGCTGTTATCCGCAGCGCCCGGACGGCGGGCAACGTTCGTGTAATGCTTTCCGCCGAGGGCTTGGAACCCGTTACCATCACCATTCCAGTCAAGGAGGCCGCTCATGAGTAACCGTTATCGCGACGCCAGCCTGAGCCCGGAGGAAAGAACGGAGGATCTGCTGGCGCAAATGACGCTGGATGAGAAGCTGGCCCAGCTTCAATGCCATTTTTTCGCCCATGGCGATCTGCAAAAGGACACAAGATACGGTATCGGACAGGTCAGCACGCTGGAATTCCGGCAGGCGCTGTCCCTGGAGGAAGCATCGGGCATCCAACGGGAAATCCAGGAAACGGTGATGAAAAACAGCCGTTTCGGGATTCCCGCCGTGTTCCACATGGAGGGGCTGTGCGGGGCACTGGTGCAGGACGCCACCAGCTTTCCGGCAGGAATTGGCCGCGGCGCTTCCTTTGACCCCGCGCTGGAAGAAAAGATCAGCGAGATCGTCAGCCGACAGGAGCGCGCACTGGGCATCACCCAGATTCTGGCCCCCGTGCTGGATATCAACCGGGAACCGCGCATGGGCCGGGAAGGCGAAACCTACGGCGAGGATTCCACGCTGGCAGCAGCCATGGGCAGCGCCTACACCCGCGGCGTCCAGAAGCAGGGTGAGGGCGAGTGCAGGGCTGAATCGGTTGCCAAGCATTATATGGGGTTTCATCAGTCGGAGGGCGGCATTCATGGCACGGTCTGCAGTATTCCCGAAAGGCTGCTGCGGGAGGTCTACGGCCTGCCCTTCCAGGCGGCCATCGCGGAGGAAAACTTGCGGGGTGTGATGCCCTGCTATTGCAGCATCGGCGGCGAGCCGGTGTCTGCCTCCGAGCATCTGCTGACCCAGATTCTGCGCCAGGAGATGGGCTTTGACGGCGTGGCCGTGGCCGATTACAGCGCCGTGAGCAATGTGCATCATACGCAGAAGCTCTACGAAACCGAGGCCGAGGCCGGGCTGGCCTGCCTGTCCGCGGGCATGGATGTGGAGCTTCCCGACACAGTGTGCTTCAATGAAGAAATGAAAGCTATGTTCGCGCAGGGAAAAGCGGACATGGCACTGCTCGACCAAGCGGTGCGAAGGGTATTGCGGGCCAAATTCCGCATGGGCCTGTTTGAACATCCCTTTGCCCTGACGGGAAGCGCATTGTCGGAGATGGTTCATCATCCGGAGGATGAGCTGATTACGCTGCAAAGCGCCCTGGAATCCCTGGTGCTGCTAAAAAACGACAACCACGTGCTTCCCGTTGGAAAGAATGTCAGGAAGATTGCCCTGATCGGCCCTCACGCGGACAACGCACGGCATTTCTTTGGCGGATACACCCATCTGTCCATGGTAGAAGCCATTCATGCGGTCATGAACAGCCTGGCCGGGGTGGATGCCTCCAACACGGAGCGCAAGCCCATGCTCACCGTGCCAGGTACGCAGGTGCAGAGCGACGAAACGGAGGAGTTTGCGCAGATTGGGCGGCAAATCAAGCCGGACTGCCCCAGCCTGCTTGCAAAGCTCACATCTTCGCTGCCCGACGCGGAAATCACCTATGCTTACGGTTATCCCATCGCTGGCGCGGACGAAAGCCATTTTGCTGAGGCTTTGCAGGCCGCTGCCGGGGCTGATCTGGTCATTCTGACGCTGGGCGGCAAGCACGGCTCCGGTTCCGTGGCCACCATGGGCGAGGGCGTGGACGCGACGGACATTAACCTGCCGCGGTGTCAGGATGCTTTCATCCGGGCAGCTGCCAACCTGCACAAGCCGATGGTCGGCATTCACTTCGGCGGGCGACCCATTTCCAGCGACGCGGCGGATGAATGCCTGGACGCCATCCTGGAAGCCTGGAATCCCTCCGAAATGGGCGCGGAGGCACTGACGCGGGTGCTGACAGGGGAAACTGCCCCCAGCGGCCGTATGCCAGTGACCACCGCCCGCAGCGCAGGGCAAATCCCCGTGTATTACAATCACCCCAACGGTTCCTCTTGGCATCAGGGCGACAGCATCGGCTTCCAGGAATATGTGGATATGCCGCATCGGCCCCGGTACTACTTCGGTCAGGGCCTGAGCTATACGACCTTTGCCTATGATGGTTTGCGCATCGACAAGGAGGAGGTTGGCCCACGGGAGGAAATCACCGTGTCCTGCCAGGTGACCAACACGGGCAGCCGGGCAGGCACGGAGGTTGTTCAGCTGTACCTGCGGGACGAGCAGGCCTGTATGGTTCGCCCGGTGCAGGAACTGGTAGGTTTCGCCCGCGTGGCGTTGGAGCCAGGCGAAAGCCGTCAGGTGTGCTTCACCTTCCGGCCGGATCGCATGGCGTTTCTCAATCGGGAGATGCGCTGGTTGGTCGAAAAGGGGATGATCGGTGTGCGGATCGGCGCTTCCTCGGAGGACATCCGTTTACGCGGCGCATTCCGCATTCGGGAAAGCGCCATCATCCAGGGGCGGGAACGCTGTTTCTATGCAAAGACTGACATTTTTTGAGGAGGAAATGCAAATGAAGGATTACCTTGGGTATACGGGTAAGGTATGTCTGGTAACTGGCGCGGCCAGCGGTATGGGTAAGGCCACGGCGGAGATGCTGGTGGATTTGGGCGCAATGGTCTACGCCCTGGACTGGGCTGAGGTCAAGGTAGAGGGCATTACAGCCTATCTGCATACGGATTTGAGCAAAAAGGAATCCATCGACGCGGCCTTCGCTCAGATTCCCGACCACATCGACTGCTATTTCGGCATTGCTGGCGTGTCTGGCCTCAGCACGGACTTCCTGACCACAACCAAAATTGACCTGATTTCCAACAAGTACATCAGCGAGTGCATTCTTACCGCACGCATGACGGAAGGCGGCGCGATTGCTTACATGACGTCCACCGCCGGCATCGGCTGGGAGCAGGAGGGCAACAAGCGGCACTATCTGCCCGTGGTGGAAGCGGAAGGCTGGGATGGCGCGGTGGCCGCGCTGGAAAAAACGCCGCTGATTCATCTGCCGGGCAACCTGGGCTATTCCTTCTCCAAACTGGCTATGAACTACCTGGTGGCAAAGCAGCAGGCGCTTTTCGCGGCCAGGAAAATCCGTGTCAACGCGGTTTTGCCCGGTTCTACGGACACTGGCCTGAAGGGCGATTTCCTAAAGCTGACTGGCAGCGAGGAGCGTCTGCTCGCCTTTACCGGCCATGCGCACCGTCTGGCCGCCAGCGAGGAAATGGCGATGCCCATCGTATTCCAGTGCAGCGACATGGCCAGCTACTTGTCCGGCGATTTGATGGTGGTGGATTACGGCTCCTCGCTGGAGGTGGAAGCGGGCATTCGCCCCAACGCCATGGCCTTCACCTTCGATATGATTCTGGAGAAAATGGCTGCAATGCATAAGTGAAATCTGCCGAAACGAGGAAACAGCGATGTGGAATGAGGTACAGTGGATCAAAATACCCGACATGGAGCTTCGCGACAAGCAGATTCTCCATGGTGATCTGGGCGGTCGGTTTGCGTATTTCCGCTTGGAACAGGAATTGTCGACGGATGCGCATTTGACGGCCCGGATCACGGCTGTTTCCCGTTATCGGCTCTGGGTCAACGATCAAGCCGTGCTGTCCGGCTCCTGCAAGGGCGATCTGAACCGACAATATTATGAAACGGTCTCGCTGACGCCCTATCTGCATGCCGGGAAAAACGTGTTTGCCGTTCAGGTGCTGTATAACGATCCCGACATTGCCAGGGATCAAACAGATGAACGCGCGGCCATTTACGGCGTGGTGGGTGCTGGAAACTGCCATGCTCTGGCCATTGACGGCGACATCACCGATGCTTTTGGCCGCGTGATTGGCACCATTTCCACGGGAAAAGCGCTCTGGCGGGTGTGGCTGGATCACACCTTCTATCTCAAATCATCGGAGTATACCGTCTATTTAGGCGCTACGGAGGAAAGCGTTGATGCCCGGCGTTCGCCGCTCGAATGGAAACGCTTGGACTTTGACGCTTCCTCTTGGTCGCTTGCCTGCGCTTCCGGGCCAGTCATGCCCTCCGCGCTTTTTCAGAGCGTCGGGCTAATTCCCAGAGTTCACCTGATGCCACGAGAGATTCCGCTGATGGAGGAAACGGAATGCGCCTTTGCGCGGGTCATCCGCAGAAAAAATGACTTGGTGCTTGACGCCGGAGTGGAAGTGAATGGTTATCCCCGCTTCTCTTTCAACGGGAATGCTGGCACAGAAATCACCGTGACCTATCTGGAGCGCTTCGGAAACGGCGCGGACGGTGCCCGCATTGATGATATGGGCGGAACGGTGGAAGGCAGGGCCGATCATATCATTTTGAATGGTCATCTCGTCAACTATGAGCCGTTCTGGGTGCGTACCTTCCGCTACATTGTCGTCAAATCATCCGACGGTAAGCTGCCGGAAATGCCCGCGGCGCAGGTTTATCGAAAAACAGGTTATCCTCTGTCTGTGGAATCCACGGTGGATTCATCCACGCCCTGGGTCGGGCAGCTTTGGGGCATCTGCCTGAGAACGCTCCAAAACTGCATGCTGGAAACCTACATGGATTGTCCGTACTACGAACAGCTGCAATTCATCATGGATACCCGGCTGCAAATGCTTTTTACCTATGCGGTGAGCCGTGACGCCCGGTTGGCAAAAAAGGCGCTGCTGGATTTCCACTGCGGCATGCGACCGGAGGGCTTGCTGCCCGGCAAAACGCCCACGGCCTATTGTCAGGTGATCTCCACCTTTTCTCTGCACTATGTCTATGCCTTATGGGAATATGTGGAATATACAGGCGATCTGGCGCTGGGCCGATGCTATCGCACGGACATTGACCGCATCCTTGATTACTATGAGAGCAAGCGGGATGAAACCGGGCTGGTAGGAAAGATCACCCCTTGGGCCTTTATGGACTGGCAGGATGATTGGAAGGATTTATCTGGCGTATCGCCCGCGTACTTTGAAGGCTCCAGCACCATCATCAATTTGATGTACGCATGGGCTTTGGCGTGCGGCGCGAAGCTCTATGAGGCCACGGGCCGTCCTGGAACGGCCATGGAATACCGCAAGCGTCGTGTGGAAATTCTCGAAAAAGTGCGAGCTTTGTGCTTCAGCGAGGAAGCAGGAATGCTCCGCGAAGGTCCGAATTGCAGGCAGTTTACACGACACGCCCAGGCCTGGGCGGTCATCAACGGACTGTTTGATCCCGCCCAGAGCCGCACAGCATTGAAAAACGCGCTGGCTTGTCCACCTTGCTCTTTTGCCACTTCCTACGAATGGTTCCGTGCGCTGGAACAGGCGGGCATGGAGGACGAAATGCGGCAGAGTCTGGATGCGTGGATTGGGCTGATTGACCGAGGCAATACAACCTGTCCAGAAGAGCCGCGTCATCCCCGCAGCGAATGCCATGCCTGGAGTGCGCTGCCCTTATATGAGTTGACGCGCACCATGGCGGGGGTTCGCCCGGAAGGTCACCGAGTTGTTATCATGCCGCACCTGTATGATTTGGATGATCTTTCGGGCACGGCAATTACGCCTTCCGGGCCGGTTCACTACTGTTATCAGAAATGCGCTAATGGACAATGGAGCTACGAGGTGCAGCTTCCTGAAAACACGGAAGGATTGTTCATTACGCCCTCTGGCAGGCGGATTCCCTTCACCGGGCAGCTGCTCATTACGGTATAAGGAAGGTCAAGAACTTGCTCCTCATCATGATTTATCTGGTGTTCTTCTCCGTCGGACTGCCCAATTCGATGCTGGGCGCGGCATGGCCATCCATTCAGGGAGAGCTTAGCGCTTCGGCGGAGTGGATGGGCGTTATCGCCGCGATCTGCGCGGGAGGCACCATTTTATCCAGTCTGCTTTGCGTCCGCATTGTGAACCGCCTTGGTATAAGCCGGACAATCTTTTACAGCCTCCTGTTGACCGTTGCGGGGCTGATTGGTTATCTGGCAGCGTCCTCTCCCTATATGATTTGTGCGGCAAGCTTGCTGATCGGTTCAAGCGCCGGATGTCTTGTGGCGGCATTGAACGCCTATCTTTCGTTGCACTATGAAGCTCGGCATCTGAACTGGGTGCATTGCTTTTGGGGCGTTGGCAGTATGGTTGGTCCCGCTTTGCTGACGCTCAGTTATCAGATGAACCACACTTGGCGAGGCGGCTATGTGTTCGCTGCCTGCTGCGTGGGGCTGATTTCCGTTTTCTTTACCTTTACACTTCCGCGCTGGAAAGCAAGCCGCGCATCCTCTGAAAATGTTGGAGATTCTGCTGCCGAAGGCTTTGTTTCCAATGGCGAAGCAATGCGCATGCCTGGCGTTAAGACAATACTGCTGCTGTTTCTTTCGTATTACGCCGCGGAGTCCTGTATGACCCTTTGGATTACTTCCTTTGCCGGGGAAGTCTATGCACTGTCCGAGAGTCAGGCGGCGTTGATGTCCAGCCTCTTCTTTTTGGGTATTACCGCTGGACGCGGGATTTCTGGGTTTGTTAATATGCGATTCAGCAGCTTCACATTGGTGCGGTGCAGTCTCATCCTCATGCTGACGGGGATTTTGGTACTGCTGTTGGGTTCCGGCTATATCATGTGTGTCATCGGTGTGCTATTGACTGGCCTTGGGTGCGCGTCCATCAATCCCTGCATAGTCCATGAGCTTCCGATGCTGGTTGGCAGACGCGCCAGTCAGTCGGTAACAGCCCTTCAACAAGCGGCATCCTCTCTCGGCTCTATGCTTATGCCTCTTGTGACGGGTTTCCTTTTTGGGCGCTTGGGCGTAGCGCTGATGCCCTGGTGGATGCTTTGCTTTGCCGCTGCATTGTTTATCTTGCTGCGTATGGTAGAGCGGAGGAGAAACACGAAAGTGAATTGACTTGTATCGACCCATCGACTGAGGAGGTACGCTACCATACTGCCGAATTCCACGCTGATGAAGCGCATCAATGATATTGTCAGCGACGCGATTGATGTAAGAATCAACGATGATAACAAGGATAAGACGTTTGACATCAGCAAAATTGATTTTGAACGGCTTCGCGCGGAATTTATGCGGCGAAAACATCAGAATCTGCTTTTGCGGGATTTGCAGCAGTTGATTGAAGGTCGTCTTGCTGAAATGATGGCTCGCAATCCAACAAGAATCGACTACTACGAGCGGTATCAAACCATTATCAGCAACTACAACGCCGAACAGAATCGTGCTGCCTGCGTACACCGCTGAGCAAAATCACCTCGACCGGCGAAATTGAGCAGCGGTTCC
>ENA-UONX01000380-UONX01000380.1-human-gut-metagenome-genome-assembly--contig:-P74old-NODE-380-length-64820-cov-47.683178_pt1 | contig 64820 bp, 76 predicted proteins | sample MGYA00242466_ERZ724013 | MGnify/ENA metagenome assembly ERZ724013 | reverse complement strand
GCCGCCGGTTCAGGACTATTTGACGCTTACAAATGTACCGCAATTATTTTGGTGGGCCTTCGGGGATTCGAACCCGGGACCGGACGGTTATGAGCCGTCTGCTCTAACCAACTGAGCTAAAGGCCCTTAATTTGGTGCGGGTAGTGGGATTCGAACCCACACGCCGGTTGGCAAAGGAACCTAAATCCTTCGAGTCTACCAGTTCCACCATGCCCGCATATAAATAAGACCATATCACAAATCACTTTTCTCTTAGGCGAGAATGCCATGGGTATTTTGTATAGGAAAAATTTACATTAAAACTGGCTAAAAGAATTGGTGCCGGTGACCGGGCTCGAACCGGTACAGTATTGCTACCGAGGGATTTTAAATCCCTTGTGTCTGCCAATTCCACCACACCGGCATATAAACGGGAAAAATAAGCGGAAGTTAAACGAACCCTAAGTGAAATACGTACAACTGACCAGAAGTCATGTTGTTTATATTCTGGATGGAGTCAACAGACACTTCACTGTCCAAGAATCTCCAAAACAGAACCAACGAAGGCAGAGGGGCAAATCGCCCCTCTGCCACCATGACGGTGTATCTGAGTCAGAAATTATTAAGATTTGATATTCTTATACTTAGAAATTACCAGTTCCTTTGTATTTCCGTCTGAAGGAAGACCACAAATTTGTTCTACGGCAAACTCAATACCTTTTTCTTTAATCAAAGCTAGGCTTAACCTTTCCATCCGGTACGGTCAATCTCCCCTTGTTCATCCCACAGGCAATGCCAGTCAGGTGCACCTTCCCACAAAAGGACAGTTCCTTTGATAAGGCGACACTGGGTTCCAATATTGTTAATCTTTTCCATTTCGGCGTTTGTCAGTAGATCTTCAGTACAGCACCGGAGATTACTCAGAATATGTGAACGACTGATTGAGAAAGGAACAGGTAACGTTCCGCGTTGTACGGCCCATTTAAGGACAACTGAAACTGGATGAATACCATGCGCTTGAGCTATTTCTAGGATTGCTGGATCCTGAAGGCAATTGGTATCTTCTGTAGTACGATCGCGCTCTGGCCGGTGAGGGCTGCCGAGCGGCGTATGTGCAATAGGCAGAACATTCTTTTCTTTTAAGTATGCGATAAGTTCATCCTGCCGAAGGTGTGGATGGAGTTCGCATTCGTTTACAACAGGCTTAATCTTCATCTCCTGCCAAACTGATTCTATTTTCGGGATATTCATATTCGACATGCCAATGGATTTAACAAGTCCCATTTCGACAAGTTTTTCCATCTGCCGCCAGACCATAAGATATTCCTCTTCGAAAAATGGACGTGCGTTTGGATCGCGCTGATGAGTGTCACAACCAGGTGTATGGTAATTAGGGAATGGCCAGTGTATGAGATACAAATCAAGATAATCTACTTGAAGATCCCTTAATGTTTCAGCACAAGCGGCAAGCACATCCCGCTCATTGTGACGATTGTTTGGAAGCTTTGATATAATAAAAAGATCCTCACGGCGAAGTAGCCCCGTTTCAAACACTTCTTTTAGTGCTACACCAATTTCCTTTTCATTTTCATAGGCTGGAGCACAGTCGAGCAAACGATATCCAAGTGACAGTGCTACTTTAACATTTTCGGCAATGACTCCCGGTTCAACATGGTCGGAACCAAAGGTTCCATAACCGATACAAGGCATTTTGTTGCCATCACTCAAGAGGAACTGGGGAATTCTGTCTTGATCAATGCTATCTGCCGCAAAAGAAAACTTCTCCATATTTATCATATTATTTCCTTTCTGCACAAGTTCTTTCGTTGTATTTTATTGGTCGATTGTAAAATGAAGTTGGACACCTAAGAAAAAATCCATAGTGATTTTCCCCACATGGTAGAATGAAGTTTGCACACAACTTCTTCCAAGGGAGGGCAATCACTATGGACTGCCAAGATTATATCGCAGAATCGGTAGACCGCAAGAAGGGACAGCACTTACAGCGAGAGGAACGAGGGGCAATCCAGCATCTCAAGAACGCAGGCTACACGAACAGCGCCATTGCCAGAGCAATCGGATGTTCACCAACCACCGTTGGAAACGAGCTAAAGCGCGGCACACCACCCCGAAAGAGCAGCAAGGGCAGGAAGCCCGGATACTCGGCAAGGCGTGGAGAAGCGGCCTACAAGGCGAACAGAAAGCGTTCTCGGAAACCACACCGAATCTGTCACTGCACTCGTTTCATTCGCTGGATAATGGAACAGGTCAAAGAACACAAGTGGTCTTTGGATGCCTGCGCCTGATATGCTCGTCTGCACAAGCTGTTTTCAGCAGAGGAGATGGTCTGCACCCACACGCTTTACAATGAGGTCTGGGCAGGCAGCCTTGACTTGTCTGTGACAGAACTGCCCGAAGCCATTTAATCAAATAACAGGATAGGAACCTCCTGCATACAGCGTTCCACTTCTGCTTCATTTTCTACTGAAGGCATTGCTCCCTTACGAGATGCACAAAGCGCACCACACGCATGCGCAAACCTGAGCATTCTTTCTATGTCTGGTTGGGGAATTTGCTCGATCACTGGCATGTTCAAACGGGTTAATTGGTAGATAAACCCCCCTATAAAAGCATCTCCGGAACCAGTTGTATCAGCCACCTTTACATCATAGGTTGGCAAATGTCCTTCTCCACCTTTATAGCTGTAATAACAACCGCGAGGTCCTAAGGTAATCGTTACGAATTTCGCGCCGAAGCTACGTATTTTATGCGCAACAGCTTCGTAAGTAATATCCTTGCCGAAAAGAAATTCTGCTTCCTCAACCGATATTTTCACAATATCTGCTTTATGCATTGTGTCGAGCATTACAGTGCGCTCAAATTCCTTATCATTTGAAAATGCGATGTTCCAGTTTGGATCATAAACAAGCAATTTCCCACGTTCTTTTACCATTTCCACAATCTTTGCCGCGGCCAATCTGCAAGGTTCTTTGTATTGTGAAACGGTCGAAAGCAAAAACACTCGGCAGGCATCAATCAGTTGTTCGTCAATATCTTCGGGTGAATAGTAGGTTTCAGCAACTTCTCCTCGAGTAAAATCAAAGCTACGATTGTTGTTCTCGTCTAGAGTGATAAAAGCCATTTTTGTGGGCGCTTTCCTGGTAAATCGTAAGCCTTGAATGTTAACCCCGAATTTGGTCATCGCATCAGCTAAAAAGTGCCCGAATATATCATCACTGACCGTACCAAGAAATCCTGATTTGCCACCCAAACGGGAAACTGTTACTGCCACATTGGCCGGCGCCCCACCAGGATTGCGTTCATAAAGCAAATTCCCTTTTGGTGAAATTCCTGCGGGGGTAAAATCCACCATTAAATCGCCAAGGGTTAGCACATCTAGAATAGTTTTACTCATCATAGGTACATCCTGCCTGTAAAATTACGTTTGGAGCGTGCAGCCAGTAACCACCAGTGCGTATTACAGCTTTTACCTTCTTAATTTCTTCGTCAAATTCAATGTGTGGGATATAGGATAGTTTTGCTTTTTCAGGCCAATGTTTCGCATATTCCTTATCGAGATCAGGTGACATTTCTTTAATTTCACATGCAAGAATGACCTCTTCAATTGCCATTTCATTTATAATTCCTTCGACAACTTGAACCATTGAAGGAATATTAGGCAAAAAGGCCAAGTCAACAGTTTCAATACCTAACGGTATATTGTAGCCTGCATCCACAATCGCAAAACGATCTCTATGGCCGATACGGGCAGTAAGAGAACGCAAATCAGCATTCAGTATTCCTTGTTTAATCATAACTAACTTCCTCTTTATTCTAAATTAGCGTGATTATATGCAATTTTCGCAGTACCACAGTTAGTTTTTTGCATCAATTCGCAAACCATTGCATCCCCGACTATAACGATTGACTGTTCAAACGGGTTACCAGACGGGCGAATTGAAAAATAATTTCCTTCTATCCATCCATCAGGACCAGCGGCCCCTTCTTGAATTGGCTTTGCAGTGTTTAATTGAACAGCAACTTTGGCAATTGATGCAATTGTTGAATTTCTATTTTTTGTAAATACCGCAACTTCTGCTCCAGCGGCTTTCGCTTTTTTACAGATTGCAATCATCCCAGCCGTTTCTCCTGAGCCCGAACCGACCAATAATAGATCCCCTTCACGGATACTTGGCGTGCAAACCTCACCGACAAGATATACCTTTAAACCGATTTGCATGAGGCGCATTGCCAAAAACTTCATTGCTAGCAGGGACCGTCCTGCAGCCCCAACAAAAATACGATTTGAATTGAGAATCAGTTCTTGCATTTGCTCGAGTTCGGTCTCTTCAACAGTTTCAACAATCTCCTGCAGTTCGTTTAGACTTGCAAGAGCGATAGCACGAGTTTTCACTGTATTGCCTCCTCGAGAATCATTTTTTTCATGGTTTTTGCCGCTTCGATAGGATCAACTGCTTTGCAGATTGCTCCACCTACTATAATTAGGTCTGGCTTGGCTGCAATAATGCGCGGTAGAGTTTGCAAATTGATTCCTCCAGCGACAGCTAACTTAAGTTCAGGTGCTCCTTGCCGTGCAAGCCGCATGCTCTCCAGCGGATCCGGCGCATCAGGAACGTCAAGACTTGTATGTACACAGATATAATCCGCACCAAGGGCCTGCGCAACTGCGGCTCGCTCAGGTATACGTTCAAGAGGTACTCCCATGGTATCCACCAACACCTCGCGCTCATATGCTCGTGCAGTTTTAATTGCCCCTGCAATGGTCTCGTTGTTAGCGCTTACAGAAACTGTAACAATGTCAGCACCGGCACGGAATGCAAGAGCGCTCATAAACTCTCCACCGTCCAGAATCTTGTAATCCGCCAAAATCTTTGCTTTAGGATATAAGTTTTTGAATTCTTGAATAACTGAAATGTCGTTATAATATGCGAATGGTGTGCCGATTTCAATAATATCGACATCTTCTTGAATTTTTTCTAATAAAACTTTAGCCGCTTCGCGGGTAATATCGTCAAGTGCTATTTGCAGTTTCATAGATTGTTTACTCCTCGAACATTTCTTCTTATAGCTCGTGAGGAAAATGAACTCGCCTCTTGTTCCATACACAGGCTTTGTCGAGATTCCTTTTCCTCACAGGCAAATTATATTTTCTTATTTTATCCGCTTACATTTAGAAGCCGAGAATTGCACGAATATCCGCATCGTTAAGATTATCCTTTGTCACAACCACGATGTTAGTACCAATGTTTTCAGGCAAACTCTCGCCTTCAAGTGCCTTTACAGCACTCACAACACTCTGATATCCGATATCACTGGGATCCTGAGTAACAATAGCAGTTGTAGTGCCAGACTCGAGATAAACTACGTTAGTTTCAGTTGCATCAAAACCTACGTGCATGATTTCTCCCACTCTACCGCGCTCCTCAATGATATTTGCAGCAGCAATGGTAGAAAAGTCATTGTTGGAGAAAATGCCCGCAAGATCAGGGATTGCAGTGATCCAGTCGTTGGAAATTGTCAAAGCCTTCTCCATATCGCCGTCGCAGTACTGGATGTCGACAACCTCCATATTGGGGAAGTTTTCTTCGATGTAATCTCTTGCGCCTTCGCAGCGAGCTACATTAGAAGGAACTGTTTCCTGTGAGCCGAGCAGGCAGACCTTGCCTTCACCGCCGAGAGCCTCGCCCAGAGCCTTTCCGCCAAGCCGGCCGGCCTCGTAGTTATCTGTAGCAATAAAGGTTAAACCGTCATAATTACAAGTAGTGTTGAACAGGATAATTTTAATTCCCTTTGCGGCTGCAGCCTCGAGAGTTGGCACCAAAGCCTCGGAGTCGCATACCGCGATGCAGATGGCATCAGCGCCCTTCGTAATGGCATCTTCCACCATTGCAATCTGCTGCTCATAAGAGGTCTCAGTAGCAGGACCATCAATTGTGTAGACAAGGCCGAATTCCTCGCAGGCTCTCTCTGCGCCTGCCATTACGCTTGCCCAAAATTCGCCGGAACCAGACATGGTGAATACTGCGACATTCCAAGGATCAGCGTTACCAGCATTGCTACTGGAGCCTGCTGCATTGGAGCTGCCCTGGGTGCCTGCGTTTTGTGCAGTGTCGCTCTGATTGCTGCACGCAATCATGCTAAAAACCAAGAGCAATGACAAGACAATGGCTAAGACTCTTTTCATAAAATACCTCCAAAAAATATTTAATATCGCAGGGTATATTCCCACAATATTCACTGGTATTAGACACCCATACGCTTTCTCTGGCGCACGATGTCAATATAGACTGATAGTACCAACGTTGCACCCGTAGCTACCTGTTGCCATTGAGTTGATACACCAATAAGGTTGAGTCCGTTATTAAGAACGCCGATAATAACTGCGCCTAGTAATGTGCCAAAAATTTTTCCGTGTCCACCTGACATTGATACACCGCCAATAACCGATGCAGCTACCGCATATGCTTCGTGTCCTACTGCAATGCTCGGTTGACCAGAATTAACACGTGCTGTTGTTAAAATTCCTGCAATCGAAGCCATCGCAGCACTAAACATGAAGGCAAAGATTCGAACTTTGTGTACCGAAATACCAGATAAGCGGGCAGCTTCTCCGTTACTACCAATTGCATAAATATGTCTTCCTATTACAGTTTTTCGTAAAATGAAAGTAGCAATAAGCGAAACAAATAACATTATAGAAACATCTTTTCGGATTACTCGCTGCTAAGTGCTGTTATTTCAATGGTTTAAGCAGTAGTAAGATGTGGTTGAAAGGGTGGAAATGTAGGTAAGTCATATATTATTCCTATATTATTTCTACATCGACATTCCTACACAGAATACACCCTATTTTATTTTTTCGATTTCTTCCTTCAGCCAGTCGAATTCTCGCTGGGTATAGACCTTTTCGGTGATGTCGGATATCTTGTGACCGACCATATATTTGATTGCATATTCGTCAATACCGGCTTTCTTTGCGGCCGTGACAAAGTGCTTTCTTCCGTCATGAGGACGATGCTCCGGGTTAAGATTAAGCTCGTCACGGATCATCTCAAAGCCGGCCTTATAGCGTTGATAGCTCATCATCACAGTCTTGCCGCTGCGCTTGTCTTTGCAGTTGAAGAGATACGGGCTGCCGAATTCTTTGGCTTTATTGTAATGTCGCTCCACGAGGTAACGAATTTTTGAGTGGATAGGTACGACGCGGTCTTCACCAGCTTCGGTCTTGATGCCGCCTTTGAAAGTGCCATTCTCAAGGTCTACATTGGCAAGCTCAATTAGGCCGAGCTCTTGTGGACGCCATCCAGAATAACACTGAATGAGTATCACATCAACGAAATTCTTATCGTCGACATGCTCCCAGAGATTTGATATTTCTTCGTCCGTAAAAGGTATATGCTCTTTCTTGACTTTCTGGATCTCTTTGATCGTTTCGTCAGTCAGCTTGAATGTGCGCGAGTAGTTTCTGTCGACGATCTCATATTCCAGAGCATAGTCGAGCATCAGGTTGAACAAGGACTTGATCTTGTTCTTCATGGATGCGCTGGCGTGTTGCTCTTTCCCTCTGACAGTGGCAACACCCTCGTCCATGCAACCTTTCACATGGCGGGCACGGACATCCATCACTCGCATATCGTAGACAGCCGAACAATACTTCCAAGCTGAAGTAACGGCTCGTGAACTGCCATCCGATTTGAGCGTCTTGAAATACTCTTCCGACCACTTGTCGTAAAGCTCTTTGACGGTGATCGCGGAGCCGAGGTCATAAGGATTCTTATTGTATTCCACGAGCGCTGCATATGCGTCATTATAAGTTGCAAAATATGAGTCAGGCTTGAGCGGTTTGCAAATGGGCTTGCCGTCCTGAGTCTTTCCAACCGTAACCATTGCCCGAAAGGGATTCCGAAGGTTGCGGTTTTTTATTTCGCTGATTTGGCCAAACCCGTTCGGGAGGCGTCTTCGTTTATTGTTTTTGGCTCTCGGTTTTCGCTTTACTGACGGCTTCATTGGATAGCCGCAATGAGGGCAAGCCGGAGCCTTGTCGCTTACCTGCAATTCGCATTCAGGGCATTTTACAAGCATGAGTTGCACCTCCATAGTTGATTTGTCCTTTGTAATCATATATTATGGTGTAGGAGTTGTCAAGCTATTCCTACACTTTATTTTTTGACGGAGCGATGTATATGATTACAAATGATGTATCAACCTGCCCAAAATGCGGCGGCGATTTGAAATACTATGACCGTGTTACTCGGATTGTACGGACGAAAGGAAGAAAGACCTGGAAGATCCCAATGCGGCGGCTTCAATGCACTCGCTGCGGTTCTGTACATAGAGAGCTTCCCGAACTGATATTTCCGTACAAACAGTACGAGGCTGAAGTTATCATCGGTGTTTTGGAGGGCTTCATCACCTGCGAAACCATCGGCTTTGAGGACTATCCCTGCGAAATGACGATGGTCCGATGGCAAGCTCAGGACTGGACCACCGAGGTTGTTTTAACAAAGCGCAGTTGCTAACTTAGAATAGCCGTTGAAAGGAGGTAAACGCCAATGAGCGAGCAAGAGTTCCCTCAGGGGTCCGTCCCCGTGGCTGTTGCGGCCCGTGTGTATGGCAAAGATGCTTCATGGGTCCGCGCCGGCATCGTCTCAGGGTGGCTCCCGATTGGCAAAGCCACTCGCAGCGGAAAATTAGTCACCACCATCGAGGAGATGGATTCACGCTATGGCCGTATCAACTTTTACATCTCCCCAAAGCGTCTCTACGAGGAGACAGGATTTTTGTGGAAAGGAGAACGACAATAATGGCAACGGAAATCCGTCCGGAGCTGTCTGAGAAAAATCCATACTGGATTGGCAAGCACCGGTATTACGAACTGAAGCATTTCTGCCTCCAGTATCCGATTTGGAAGAAAGCCTACAATGCTCTGCTTGGCCTGAGCAGCCGTCCGAACGACCTCGATATTTTCGTCAAGAGTGGCCAAGTACGGAGCGATCCAACTGCAAGGTGTGCGGAATCTCGCGTATCCTTTGCCAAACGGATGGAACTGGTCGAGCAAGCTGCCATTGGTACGGACGGTGACCTCTATCCTTATATTTTGCGAGGGGTCACAGAGGGTCTGTCCTACAATGCCTTGAAAATGCAGTATGCCATCCCCTGTTGCCGCGAGGTCTACTACAACTTGTATCGGCGGTTCTTCTGGCTGCTGAGTAAGGAGCGTGATTGAGATGCGGATTGTGAATGTGGCGGTCAGGCAGTGTTACCGCTTCAACTGCCCAAATTGCGGGAGCAAGCTGGAAGCTGACAGTGACGAGCTGGTCGATGTCGGTGGAAAGACCAGTCGGTTCTGGTGTCCTGTTTGCCGAGAGGAAAGATACATTTCATGGTCTTCTCTGAGAAAACGGACGGTCTACGAGGACAGTTCCGCAGATTAAGCAAACCCCTTTATGGAAAGGAGTGTTTTTCTATGGACACTATGTTTGAAAATTTAGATTTTCGGTTTGATAAGGAAAATAACGACGAACGACCTTTTATGATTGCTTGTAAAGATCGAGAAATCATGGATGGGGAACGTTGGGTGTTGGTATCTTTATCGACCGATGAAGCAAAAAGATTACTCAAGTATCTTGAAGAACACATTGCAAAATAAAGAAGATTGAGCCGCTGACAACGGCTCTTTCTTTTTTATATTTTCCGGCACGCGGGTAACTGGATCAGATGCTAAATTGGTATCTGGAAAATTGCCCGGGGTAAAAATCTGAAAAATCATTTTGGAGGTATGACATGGATCTCATCATTGGCATTGTTGTCGGCATTATCATCGGGCTTGTAGTCGGAACGCTTATATTTCGGCGAAGGTACATTCCAGTCGGCGATCTTCGGATCGACCGTTCTGACCCGACGAGCGAACCATTTCTGTTTCTCGAATTGGGCACAGATGTGCGAACTATTTCTGGCATGAAAACCGTCACACTCAATGTTCGCAACGAGAATTTCCTCCCGCACGAATAACACCCCCTATTATGGAGTCAACTTATTGAAAGGAGAAATGCAATATGGCAGAAATCAAGAAATTGCTGGATTATGCAATCGAAACCGAGATCAACAATCTCAACTCGGCATATAACAAAGACGAGAAATCGGAGGTCATCAAGAACCTTGCAGCACTGCACAAGCTCCGTATCGAAGAGATCAAAACGGAAACTGAAATCGAGGAAAAGTCGGAGCGTCGGGCCATGGATAAAGCAGCCCATGACGAAGACGCGACACTGAAAGCGTTTCAGCTTGACGAGAATACGCTCGATCGGTACGCGAAGATCGGCATTGCTGCGGCGGAACTTGTATTGCCGCTGATGTTCTACGGCGTTTGGATGAGAAGAGGACTGAGATTCGAGGAAACGGGGACATTTACATCCCAGACATTCAAGAATCTGTTCAATCGCTTCAAGCCTACTCGAAAGAGTTGAGCCAACAGGCGTTGAGAGTCGTGTAAAAAACACGCTCTCTTCGCTTTTTTCGTAGATTTTGCAGGGCGCTTTATGGAAAGGAGATACCGAAGAGCTCTTTATATCTCTCGACTTAATACCGGGGGTACTGTATAATAGCAGATACTTCCAGATTAACAGGAGGTAATGAAAGTGCGCAGAAAAGGTAGAAAGGTTATTAAACCGGCAGGTAGTGAATTGATGGACTACCTGAATAAGGGATACGCCATCTGCAACAAGTGCGGAGCGGTGATGGATCGGAAAGAAGATCCCGAAGGCGGATGCGGTATTTATGCCTGCCCGTCCTGTGGATGGGAAATTGAGGAATTGGATTATGAGTACGAGAGCGCAGACGAAATGGAACTCGGACTCGATGAAAGAGGCGACGAGTATCTGATCTTCAGGGATGACATGCCGCCCGCAGGTTGTAAAGCTTGTGGTGGTCCCTACCCTTACTGCAAAGCGTCATGCAAAATGTTTGACGACTAAAGCATTATCAATGGAGGAAGGTCCTGTAACAGGGGCTTTCCTCTTTTTGTTTTGGAGATGGAGATGCGATACCACTATGAAAAGCCTACAATTTATCTTTCAATGTACGGAAAGCGTTACATTTGCGACCATCCGGTCTACGATAGCTGCACACTGTTTGAAATCGGAGATAAAGGTCTTGCTGTGATCCAACAGCGGTATGATGCCGAAACCAAGTCCACATTTTGGACAGAGGTGGATGCATGGCTGACAGATGCCCTCTATGTTCACCCGAAATTCAAGGAATTCTTTGATGAACGGGCCGGAACTTGTACGGACGGACTCTGGCCAACTGTAACGATTCGGCAAATCATGCGGGCGTTGAAAATGAAGCCTTTGCAAAAGCAGCGTTGGGAAACGGTCTTCGACCGCCGTGATATTTAGCGCCAATCCAGCAGCCCCTATTATGGATACCAATACCTATGAAAGGGGTTAGGAGTATGGATGAGATGAAAATTCAATCGAAATTCATGACAGGACTTGTATCGAGGATCGTAAAGAAGGTACTTCGGACAAAATTGGGCTGTGAAGTAGATATTCAGCTCAATGAGTTCCGGACGACAGTCATTGACGATAAGACTCATGTCCATCTGGATTTGGATGCGGACCTTACGAAAGAAGAACTTAACAAACTATTGAAGACTATTGGAATCTGAGAAATTGAGCCGTTTTTATGCGGCTCTTTTCTTTTTTCGCAGATTTTGCAACTCATATTATGGAGAAACAGTTAGCTCAGTGGTAGAGCACTTCACAAAACCAGTGAAGAGGTGATCGGTTCGAGTCCGATACTGCTTCTTTACTTTTTATTTTGGACGAAAGGAGAAAGCATGAACATCGAGCAATTTGAACTGATCTTGTGCGACATGTACACCATGGATGCATGGTCGCCTCCGCTTCTCTGGAAGTGGAAAAAAGAGTTCAAGGAGGCAAGCACAAAACAGTGGGCGATCAGAGAGCTTGAGAACTACATTCGCAAGCGGCTCCATCATCGCTCCGATGGATCGGTCGACGAATTTATCAGATTCACAAACGAGTTCGCCATGAAGATGGCTCGCTATTCAGATCACTCAGGAGAGAACCAAGAGATGCACGAGATCTTTCAAACTGCCAGTTCGGTCGCTGCTGATATTTTAGATCTCTTAAATGCAATGCAATGAAAGGAGAATTTAGATGAAACTCGACCCTAAGATCGGGAGGAGCTTGAAGAAAGCGTCTCCCACCATTCTGACATGCATCGGAGCCGCTGGCGTTGTAGCAACCGCGGTTCTGGCTGTCAAGGCAACCCCGAAAGCGGATAGTCTTATCAAGGCGGACAGCAGGAGAAATCACGATGGCGACCCTTATGCTGCAACAAAGCTCGAAGCCGTCAAATCATGCTGGAAATGCTACATACCGGCTGCGGCCACTGGCGTTGCTACGATCATCTGCATCTTTGGGGCGAATACCCTCAATAAGAAGCAGCAGGCGTCTCTTGCCAGTGCCTATGCGCTCGTAAACCGATCCTATTCTGACTATAAGCATAAATTGAAGGAACTGTATGGCGAAGATGCTCACAAGAAGATCATGGAGTCCATCGCCGAAGAGAAAAGCAGTATGCCGCCTATTACGGCTACCGGAGGCTTCTCCAATTCATCTTTGGAGTTTGAAGATGCCAACGAGGAGCAGCGGCTCTTCTACGACAGCTTCTCCAAAAGATATTTTCAGGCAACCATAAGCCAAGTCCTGCAAGCAGAATATCACATCAACAGGAATATGGTTCTCGGCGCGTTCGTAACTCTGAACGATTTCTACGACTTCCTTGGAATAAGCCATGTCGAAGGCGGAGATGTTGTTGGCTGGTTGCTGTCTGATAGCATGTACTGGATTGACTTCGATAACTCGAAGGCTATGGTTGATGATGGACTGAACGGAGAGATTCCGTGTTATGTCGTCGATGCTGAGTTCGGCCCTCAACCAGAATCTGCGTGGGATTATTGATTTCCCGCAAAAACTACATCGCCTATTATGGAAAGGAGGTCATGCTTTATGAACCAGAGAAATATCTTTAAGCTGCTGTCCCTTGCGGGAGTCGTCCTTGGCGGGATCGGAACATTGTTATCCGGCTGGGCCGACAACAAGGAGCAGGAAGCAATTATCGAGGAGAAGGTCAACGAAGCACTTGCTGCCAGAAACGAAGAGGAAGAGTCCTAAACAGGGCTCTTCTCTTTTTTCGAGGTGAACTCATGATAAATGATACGGCTGTACAAGCACTTCTCGACTATCTCAACGAATCAGATGAACCCGAAATCTATTGGCCACGCCATCACTTTGAAGAGTCTTGCTTTTCGAGATGGGCGGCATGGGAGATGATCGAGGCAATTATGGATCATCCCATGAAAGATCCGGAAGATGTGATCGAGGAGTTCGCCATTAAGATGGTGCTTTTCTCATCTATCGCAGATGGTACGGATGAAGGTCGGATATTTTCGATTGCCGCTGATTTCGCCGATGAATGCTTGACACTATTTAGAGAGGAGAACTCAAATGACAAAACAAACTATCATCGAGGCGTTGAAAAGCGCCCAGAAGTCAATGAAAAAGCACAGCCCTGAGATCCTAACCGGCATCGGAATTGCCGGGATGATCGCCACCACTGTATCCGCCGTTCGAGCAACGCCCAAGGCTTTGCAGCTCATCGACGCCAGAGAAATCAAGGAAAACCGGCGTCTGAGCAACAAGGAGATCGTTGCCACCACATGGAAGTGCTATGTTCCGGCTGCTGTTACAGGCGTGCTGTCCACAGCCTGCCTTGTAGGCGCCAGCTCTGCAAATCTTCGCCGCAACACTGCTCTTGCAACGGCTTATTCCATCTCCGAAACGGCTCTCAAGGAGTACAAAGAGAAGGCTGTTGAGGTAGTCGGCGAGAAAAAAGAGCAGGCGATTCGTGATGCAGTTGCCAAGGAGACGCTTACGAAGCACCCTCTTGGCGAACGCGAGGTCATAATTACCGGAGGTGGTGATATTCTCTGCTTCGACCCCCTTACAAACCGATATTTCAAGTCCGATCGCGACCGCCTGATGCGCGCTATGAATGAACTGAACAAACGAATGCGCGACGAGATGCGTGTTTCGCTGAATGATTTCTATGATGAGATCGGTCTGAGCGAGGCTGAGGTCGGAGAGCACCTCGGATGGGACATTGACAACGGAAAAGGCTACATAGACCTCGATTTCAGCACACAGTTGGCTGATGATGGAACGCCTTGCCTTGTCGTCGGTCATAACCACCCGCCTATTTACCTTTGGTAAGCGCAGATTTTGCATCTCCTATTATGGAGAACCAAACAACAAAAAATACTTTTGAAAAGGAGAATTTTACTATGGAAGACAAGAGAATGAACGAGATCGAGGAAATCGAAGCTACGGAAGTCGACGAGACTCAGGACAGCTCTAATGCTGGTGCCCTGCTCGCCGGTGTCATCGGAGGTTTCATTGCTTACGCTGTGATTGGCGGGGCGAAGAAGCTGCGGGTGATCATCGAAGAGAAGGTCGCTGCGAAGAAGCTGGCGGAAGCCGCTAAGACCGACAAGGCCGAAATCGACTCGGCAGACGAGGATTCCGAGGAAAACTAAGAAAAGTAAATTGCGGAGTTCTACAAGGGAGAGTGCCAATAACAGGGCGCTTTCCCTTTTTTCTTTTTATCAAATTTTGGAGGTACACTAATGCCTGAATATCCTGATAACTCGCATAGCGCGAGAGAAAACACAAGTCCTCCCTCCAAACGGGTGGAGAAAGTTGTCAACGGCACAGCAAAGACCCGCAAGCAGAGCGAGGTCAAGAAATTTGCCGGCATATTCATGCCCGATGAAGTTGGCGATGTTAAAACCTTTATCATCACGGATGTCGTTATCCCTGGTTTGAAGAACGCCATCGCCGATGTTGTTAGCATTGTTCTCTTTGGCGAAGCCGGCCGCATCGGCACTCGGAAAAATGCCGGTTCAAAGGTATCGTATCAGCGATACTACGATGACCCTCGCAGAGATGACCGCAGGAACTACAATCAGCGGCCAAGACCTGTTGCCGGGTTTGAATTTGATGACATCATCTTCGACAACCGTGGAGATGCAGACCTCGTCCTCGACCAGTTGGAATCCGCTATTGCCAACTATGGCATGGCCAGCGTGCTGGATCTCTATGACCTCGCCGGACTTACTTGCCAGAATTACATGGCTGATAAGTACGGCTGGACTGATATTCAGAGCGCAAGAGTCGCCCGAACGAGGGACGGCTACATCTTGCAGCTTCCTAGAGCAATCCAAATCACCTAAAAAGAGGTGCAGTCATGTACGGATATTTTGTCTCAAGCGGGTATAGAGGCTTCGTCGACGGAACATGGATGCTGTTCCCGACTGAGTCCGAGTATTACGAATACATGAAAGAGCTCGAAAACTGAGCTGAAAACTACAATTAAGAAAGGATTTATTACCATGAAAGCTAATGAAATCATGACTTCCGCAAAGCGTACCTTCTCCAAGGTCGGCTTTGGGCTCCAGAAGAAGAGCCCCGAAATTCTTGTCGGTGTCGGCATCGTCGGTGCTGTTGCAAGTGCCGTTCTGGCCTGCAAGGCTACCACCAAGGCAGGTGCCATCGTCGAGGAGTCTAAGAACTCTCTCGCTGATATTCGTGAGGCCAAGGAAAACGGCGTCACCAAGGCTGGTGAGTCCTACTCCGAAGAGGATCACAAGAAAGATCTCGCCATCGCCTATGTTCAGACTGGCGTGAAGTTTGCAAAGCTGTATGCCCCTGCGGTCATGCTCGGTGCGGCTTCTATCGCCAGCATTCTCGCAAGCCACAACATCATGAAGAAGCGCAATGTCGCTCTGGCGGCTGCTTACGCTGCTGTTGATAGGTCCTTCAAGGATTATCGTGACCGCGTAATCGAGCGTTTCGGCGAGCAGGTTGAAAAGGAGCTGCGCTACAACATCAAGGCGCAGGAGATTGAAGAGACCGTCACGGACGACAAGGGCAAGGAAAAGAAGGTCAAGCAGAATGTGAATGTCGCAGACGAGAACTGGGATGGCTCTGACTACGGCCCTTACGCAAAGGTGTTTGATGATACTCACTCCGATTGGAAGCAGGACCCTGAAATGAACCTCTTCTATCTGCGTGCTCGTCAGGCTCAGGCGAATGATATGCTCAAGTCCCAGGGTCACCTCTTCTTGAATGAAGTTTACGATATGCTCGGTTTCAAGCGCACCAAAGCCGGCGCTGTTGTCGGTTGGATCTATGACGACAAGAAGCCTTACGGCGACAACTTTGTTGACTTCGGTATGACCGAGATTCGTCGCCACGATGCTGATTCGGACGAGTACAAGCGCGCGTTCATTCTGGACTTCAATGTTGTCGGCGACATCACTTCCAAGATCGTCGACCACCAGAACGACTATCTCGCATGAGGACAAGCCGATGAAAAAATTGCTTATCTGCCTTCTTATCTTCGTCGGAGCGATTTTCATATCCTGTAACTTTGTGATAAATGCAACGACGACCAAAACGGTTCCGGAACAGCCTACGATTCAGACGGAACCTCTCTCTCTGATCGTCGAGGCATCTGCTCCGTCCACTGATATTTTACTGGAGGAAGAGCCTGAACCAACTCCCGAACCAGAGCCTTTGGCTACGAGGGAGGAAATTGAGCTTCTTGCTCTCTGCACTATGGCAGAAGCCGAGGGCGAATGCGAGCAAGGCCAGCGACTTGTCATTGACAGCGTTCTTAATCGTGTGGACAATCCGCATTTCCCGGACACGATCTCTGAGGTCATCTGGCAGAAAAACCAGTATGCAGGTATGTACGGCGACCGTATTACCCGCTGCTATGTTATGGACGAGCTTGTAAAGCTCGTTGAAGAAGAACTGGAAAATCGTACTGACTACGATGTCGTGTTCTTCAATGCGGGTCATTACAGCGACTATGGAGTTCCTATGTTCCAAGTCGGCAACCATTATTTCTCAAGCTATGATTAAAAGGAGGAACAATTATGAAGAAGATCATGCTTTCCCTGCTCTCTTATACCCTGGCGACTGTGTCCGGCCTCTGCCTGGTTGGCGGAGCAGCAGTCCTCAGCTACAAGGAGTGACTGACATGGAGGGAATTGCGAATTTCATTTCCATGCTCGACTATGTTCTTGACACAAAGCGTAAGCGTCACATCACCGGAGGATTGCTGTTGAGTGGCGCTTTACTCTTTGGCGGTCTGGCTATGACCGTCATGAGCATCCGAGATGACGAGGAGGACGAAGATGAGTAAAGCATCTACCGGCTTTGCCTTTGTGGCAGGTCTTACTATCGGCGCAGCAGGCGCCTGGTACTATCTGAAGGATAAGTACGCAAAACTCGCCGAGGAAGAGATTGCCTCGGTCAAAGCAGCATATGCCAAGCGCGAGAAACCGACAACGGAAGAAAAAACTGTCTCGGTTGTAAATGCTGTCAAGCACGTGGATAAGGGTAGCATCACCGAGTACACTCAGCGTTTGCAGGAGGCCGGTTATAAGGACTACTCCAGAACGATTGACGAGAAGCCCTCGGGAACGTCTGGTGAAGTTCCGTATGTCATCTCTCCTGATGAATTCGGAGAACTTGAAGGCTATACGAAAGTTAGCCTGACCTACTTCGCAGATGGCGTCTTGGCCGATGAGTGCGGTGAAATCGTTGATGATGTGGAGGAAATCATCGGCGATGGGCTGGACCACTTCGGCGAATACGAAGACGATTCGGTGTTCGTAAGAAGTGATGCAAAGCGCTGTGACTACGAGATTCTCAAGGATCTGCGTGATTTCAGCGACTTCAAGAAGAAAAACTTTCCTCCGATCTTGGTCGAAGCCAACTTGACGCGGTTGGCCCGCGAACCGGATAATGACGAGGAGGTCTGACCTTGACCAAAAGCGAGCTTAATGATCCATATTTCGAGTGGATGTACCGGCTCGTGGTCGACGACCGATATTCTAATAAGTCCTACCGGCGACTGTTCTACAAGCTCCACGACACGGAGTTTGCATACACGATCCCGATGGACGGCAACCGGGCCGAGGATGGCATCGAGCTTAGGTATCGGTTCGGTCGCGAGCAAGGCTATCGGGATGCTGTAATTGCCAACTGCCTTGATATTCGGCCTTGCAGCATCCTTGAAATGATGATCGCCCTTGCCATTCGATGTGAAGAGCACATTATGGAAGACCCTGATATTGGCAACCGCACCGGACAGTGGTTCTGGAGTATGCTTGTCAGCTTGGGCCTTGGTTCCATGAGTGATGCTCGGTTTGATCCCGTTCGGGTCGATGAGATCCTCGATCGTTTTATGGATCATGACTACGAGCCGGATGGTAAGGGCGGTCTGTTCACAATCCGTAACCCTCGGTTTGATATGCGGTCTATGGAAATCTGGTATCAGATGAACTGCTATCTTAACGAGATCATCAGAGAAGGGAGTTTAACATGAATACGATCACGCATGATATTTTCGTGACGGTCATGCCGTCTAAGAATTTCTGCAAGCAGATGCAGCGGCAGGCTCGCAGCACGAAGATGTTCAAGTTGCTTGCGGTAGGGGCGATGGTCCTTGCCGCAGCAACCGAGGTGGAGCGCAGGAAGCTGGAGGAGCAGGTCTATCAGCTCTCTGTTCGAGTAAAGAAGTTGGAGCGCGGCGAAGGAGAGTAATCAATGTTAGACTTCTTGGTGATTGCAACGCGCAGTGGCAAGCGTGGTATCATCGAGATCTATCCCAAGTTTATCATCAAGAAAAGCAGCGACCTCATGATTAGAGGCGGCGATTTCTACGCTATCTGGATTGAGGAACGGGGATTGTGGTCGACTGATGAACAGGATGCGGTTGACCTGATCGACCGCGAACTGGACCGATACGCCGAGGAAAACTGTAAGCGTTTTGATGACAATTATCGAGTCATGCACATGTGGGACGCGGAAACCGGAATGATCGACACCTGGCACAAATACTGCCAGAAGCAGATGAAGGACCAGTTCCATATGCTCGACGAGAAACTGATATTTTCAAACAGCAAAACGGGAAAAAAAGACTATGCCAGCAAGATGCTGAATTATCCGCTTGAGCAGGGTGAGGCGAACTCTTATGACAAGCTCATGAGTGTTCTGTACTCTCCTGCCGAGCGGCACAAAATCGAATGGGCCATTGGTTCAGTCGTGTCCGGTGACTCCAAGAGGCTGCAAAAGTTCATGGTGCTTTACGGCGCCGCTGGTACTGGTAAGTCCACGGTGCTCAACATCATTCAGCAGCTCTTTGATGGTTATTACTCTGTATTCGATGCTAAGGCTCTCGGTTCTTCAAGCAATGCATTTGCGCTGGAGGCGTTCAAGACGAACCCGTTGGTTGCCATTCAACATGATGGTGACCTATCCCGTATTGAGGATAATACGAGACTTAACAGCCTTGTTTCGCACGAGCTAATGACGGTCAACGAGAAGTTCAAATCAACTTACGCCAACCGTTTTAAGGCTTTCCTCTTTATGGGCACAAACAAACCGGTTCGTATTACGGACGCTAAATCCGGTCTGATTCGACGTTTGATTGATGTTTCCCCAACAGGAGATAAGGTTGAGCCGAACGAGTACAAGACCATCATGAAGCACATCCCGTTTGAACTTGGCCCGATTGCTTACCACTGTCAAGAGGTCTATCTGGAAGATCCCGCTTACTACGACGGTTATATTCCGATTGCTATGTTGGGGGCCTCCAATGACTTCTACAACTACATCGTTGATTCTTACCCTGTCTTCAAGCGTGAAGACGGCACTTCGCTAAAGGCCGCTTGGGAGATGTATAAGACCTACAATGAGGAAGCAAAGGTCTCGTACCCCCTCAGCCAGAGAGCATTCAAGGAAGAGTTGAAGAACTATTTCCATGACTACACAGAGCGCTTCAGTATGGAAGATGGCACTCGTGTTCGGAGCTATTACAGTGGCTTCAGAACTGAAAAATTTGAGGAGCAGACCATCATTGATAAGCCGGAGCCCACAACTCGGCTGATTCAGTTTGATGGAACAGTATCCGCATTCGACAAGGATTGTGCGGACTGTCCTGCTCAGTATGCCACATCTAAAGAAACGCCCTCGCAGAAATGGGAAAAAGTCACGAAGACTCTTTCGCAGTTGGATACCTCTAAGCTCCACTATGTCAAGGTGCCTGAGAACCATATCGTCATCGACTTTGATATTCCTGATGAGAATGGCAATAAGTGCTTTGACCTGAACCTGGCAGAGGCGAGTAAGTGGCCTCCGACCTATGCCGAGGTCAGCAAGGGTGGTCATGGTATTCATCTACATTATATTTACACCGGCGATCCGACAAGGCTGAGCCGTATCTATGACGACCATATTGAGGTGAAGGTCTTCACTGGAAAAAGCTCGCTGCGCCGGAAACTCACTAAGTTCAACAACCTACCTATTGCAACCATAAGCTCTGGGTTACCATTGAAAGGAGAAAGCAGCATGGTAAACAACAAGGTGGTTCAGAGCGAGAAAGGGCTTAGGGTTCAAATCAAGAGAAATCTCAACAAGGAGATCCACCCTGCAACTAAGCCCAGTATCGACTTTATCCACAAGATTCTGACGGATGCGTATGAAAGCGGCATGGTTTACGATGTTACCGATATGCGCAATGCCGTCCTGGCCTTTGCCGCCAACAGCACCAATCAGGCAGAGTATTGCATCAAGCTCGTTAATAAGATGCCGTTCAAATCTGCCGATGCCGCCCCTGCGGCCAAGAACGAAACCGCTGACCTCGTCTTTTATGATGTCGAGGTGTTTCCGAACCTTTTCCTCGTGAACTGGAAGTTTGCAGGAAGCGCACAACCTGTGGTTCGGATGATCAACCCGACCTCTGAAGACATCGAGGGCCTGATGAAGTTCCGACTCATCGGCTTCAACTGCCGGCGGTATGATAACCACATTCTTTATGCTCGCTTGATGGGCTATACCAATGAGCAGCTTTACAACCTGTCTCAGCGGATCATCGGCAGCGAAAAGAAATCCAAGAGCAACAACTGCTTCTTTGGCGAAGCCTATAATGTCTCTTACACTGATGTTTACGACTTCTGCTCGAAAAAACAGAGCTTGAAGAAGTGGGAGATTGAACTCGGCATCCACCATCAGGAGCTTGGCCTTCCGTGGGACCAGCCTGTTCCGGAGAGCATGTGGCAGAAGGTCGCCGAGTATTGTGACAATGATGTCATTGCTACGGAGGCAGTATTCAATGCCCGTAAGGCTGACTTCATAGCTCGTGAGATCCTGGCTGATGTGGCTGGAATGACCGTCAACGATACCACGAACACTTTGACCGCCAAGATTATCTTCGGCGGAAATAAGAAGCCGCAGGATCAGTTCAATTACCGCGACATGGGCGATGCCAGTCAGATTTGCAGCATGGACGATCTGCCGTTCAAGTTTGGGCCGGAAGAATATGACAACTATACGGCGTTTGACAAGAAAGACCGTCCGATCTTCCCTGGTTACAAGTTCGACAAAGGCAAGTCTACTTATCGCGGCGAAGAAGTTGGCGAGGGTGGCTATGTCTATGCCGAGCCTGGTATGTACGGAAATATCGCTCTGCTGGATATTGCTTCTATGCACCCCTCAAGTATCATCGCAGAAGATCTCTTCGGGCCGGTCTATACGAAGCGGTTTCGTGAGATCCGTGATGCTCGTGTCGCCATCAAGCATAAGGAATTCGACAAGGCTCGCAAGATGCTGAACGGTGCTCTGGCAAAGTATCTGACGGACGAGAGTGCCGCCGATGCTCTGGCACAGGCGCTAAAAATCGCCATCAACTCCGTTTACGGTCTGACTTCGGCCAGCTTCGAGAATCCGTTCCATGACAACCGTAACAAAGATAATATCGTCGCCAAGCGCGGAGCCCTGTTTATGATCAACCTCAAGCACGAGGTTCAGAAACGGGGCTTTGTTGTTGCTCACATCAAGACGGACTCTATCAAGATTCCAGACGCTACGCCTGAGATTATTCAGTTCGTCATGGACTACGGCAAGATGTACGGTTATATTTTCGAGCACGAAGCGACTTATGATCGCATGTGCCTCGTCAACAACGCCGTTTATATTGCCAAGTACAAAGATGGTAAGCACGCCGGTGAGTGGACAGCCACGGGCACTCAGTTCCAGATCCCATATGTCTTCAAGAAGCTCTTCTCGCATGAGGAGATCACCTTCGAGGATATGTGTGAGACGAAGTCCGTTACCTCTGCTATTTATATTGACAGAAGCCCTGATGAAGCCGCGGCCTATATCAACAATCCGGACATGGCAATACAGTCCGAGGATAACCTTGTACTTGATAATGGTCATACTTTGCAGTTCATCGGAAAGGTCGGACTGTTTACCCCGATTAAGTCCGGTTGTGGTGGAGGTTCACTCGTTCGTCAAAACACCGATAAGAACGGCAATGTCAAGTACGATTCCGTCGTCGGAACAAAAGACTATCTATGGATGGAATCTGAGATGGTCAAAATTCTCGGAAAGGAAGACTGCATTGACCGGAGATACTATGATGCTCTCGTTGATGCTGCGGCCACCGATATTTCCAAGTATGGCGATTTCGAGTGGTTCGTTTCCGAAGACCCGTATGTTTCTGACACGCCGCCTTGGTTCAGCCCCGGCGAACCCCACGAAGAAGACAGTACACCGTTTGATGTGAGGTAATTCCATGGAGAAAAGCTTCACCAAAGACGGTGCTCGTTGGTTTACTTGCAGGCGATGTGGATTGAGAAACTGCGAGAACATTTATCGGTGGAAAAAGAAGCCGCAGCCTATGAAAAACATCTGCACCCTCTGCATTGAAAAAGAGGAACTGGCACACCAGGAAGCTCGGGAACGAGTTCATTACAGTCCATTCCAATATCCATTTTAACAGTTGAGAGGAGTCTTAATCATGAGTCGTAAAGCTACTGACAACATCATCATCGAAAACGCCCGCATTATCTTCCGGAATTTTTCCGGTAAGGAAGACAAGTACAACCGCGCCGGTGATCGCAATTTCTGCGTTATCATCGAGGACCACAACGATGCTCAGCGTCTGATCGAAGACGGCTGGAATATCCGCGTGATGCCTCCTCGTGAGGAAGGTGACGAGCCTCGCCACTATCTCCAGGTCGCGGTGAGCTTTAAGAACTTCCCGCCCAAGGTCGTCATGGTCACCCGCCGCAAGCAGACGCCTCTCGATGAGGAGTCCATCGGCGCTCTCGACTTTGCCGAGATCAGCAATGTGGATCTCATCATCCGCCCCTATAACTGGATCATCCAGGAGGGCACCAAGAACGAGAAGAGCGGTGTGAAGGCCTACCTCAAGACGATGTATGTCACCATCGAAGAGGATGAGTTCGCTGAGAAGTATGCTGCGAGCGAGTATCCGCAGGAATAAGCATTGCGGGGACGCTGGTTAGGAGGTAGCCGGCGTCCCTTTAACTTTTTGAAAGGAGGACCCAATGCCTTTCTGGAAACCTAAGAAAAAGAAGAAAGCGGTTCATAAGGCGAAACCGGCTAAGTCGCTCCCCAAGTATGAGCCAAAGCCGTTCATTCCGCCTGAGATACCGAAAATTGATATTTCAGCAAATCAGCAGAAAGAGCCACAAAAGCCGGCTCCGAAAAAAGCTTCCTCGTCAAGGGCTGACGACAAGAAGTATTTCATCGAGACATTCAACAAGCTCGTGTCCGAGCGAAATCGACCGTGGGACATTTGGAAAGACTTCGTTCTGATGACTGCCTGCGCATTCTCCAATGCTGTTGATAAGACACATTATGATGAGCGAGAAGACCGTTATCTGAAAGCTATCGTCAAGTACCGCAAAGAAGAGCAGGCGTTATTCCCGGAGCTTCTTGCCGAAATGACGGTCGCGTTGGAGAAAAATCCGGACCAGGACTTTCTTGGTGAAGTCTATATGCGGATGAGGCTCGGAAGCGACGAACTTAAGCAGATATTTACTCCTTATAATGTTTGTCACTTCATGGCGCTTGCGACAATGGGTAATGTTGCGGAACAGGTCGAAAAAAGCGGCTTTATCACCGTCCACGATGATTGCTGCGGAGGTGGTGCGACTTTGATAGCTGCTGCCAATGTAGCACGGAACGACCTTGAAAAGGCCGGCTTGAACTTCCAGAACCATATTCTCTTCTCGGCTCAGGACATCGAGGAGACAGTCGCGCTCATGTGCTATATTCAGTTATCGCTCCTCGGCGTCGCCGGATTCGTCAAGGTCGGCAATTCTCTTACCGATCCGATCAGAAATGGTGACTCTTTGGAGAACTACTGGTTTACGCCCATGTACTTTAGCGATGTTTGGCATACTCGTCGAGTTGTCAGTCAAATGATGGATATTTTGCGAGAGGAGCGTGAAAGCAATGACCATTAAAGATTTTGACACGAAAAAAGTCATTCTTGAAGACCAATACAAAAGTGATGAGTACGAGACGATGACTCTCTACTTTATCGCGCCAAAAGAATGGCTCGAAGGCCTCTATCCTGATGCTGTTCACACCGAAATCAGTGTTGAGTATCCGCTGAATTGCCCCGAAGCTTATGCGGCAACCGTAATGGTATCTCCGACAAGAGATCTTGGAGAGGATGGATATGAGGACTATGACTGGAGTGACCTTGAGCTGTCTCTTTCAGATATTGAAGTGTTAATCGGGATGGCTAAGTCATGAGTATCAGTCTGTACAATCATCAGCGCAGCGCCCTTGAAAAAATGAAGAACGGTTGCATTCTATGCGGCGGGGTCGGTTCCGGTAAATCCAGAACTGCTCTCGCCTATTACTATCTTCAGCAGGGCGGAAACCTCGATATTCCTGATGCGCCGATGAAAAATCCGCTTGATATTTACATCATCACCACGGCACGCAAGCGCGATACCTGTGAATGGGAGAATGAGTTGGCTCCATTCCTGCTCTCCACCCATGAGGACTGCAATTACTACAAGAACAAGGTCGTCATCGACTCATGGAACAACATCGGCAAGTACAAAGATGTAAAAAACAGTTTCTTTATATTTGACGAGCAGCGTGTCGTCGGCTACGGGGCTTGGACAAAAGCATTCCTGAAAATCGCGAAGGTGAACAAATGGATCTTGCTCTCAGCTACCCCTGGGGATACCTGGCAGGATTATATCCCCGTCTTCATCGCAAATGGGTTCTACCGAAACAAGACCGATTTCATCGACCAGCATGTGGTTTATGACTGGAGGTCGAAGTATCCAAAGGTTGACCGATACCTCAACACCGGACGGCTGATCCGTCTTCGCAATCGCATTCTTGTGACGATGGAGTTCGAGCGGCACACCACATCGCATCATCAGGATGTGCCTGTTTCCTACAACATTCCGCTCTACAAAGATATTTCTCGAAACCGCTGGAACCCTTGGGAAGACCGTCCTATTGAAACGGCTTCTGAGCTTTGTATGAACTGGCGCCGCGTGGTGAATTCGGACGAGTCCCGCAGCGTGGCCGTGTTGGAGATCATGGAAGATCACCCTAAAGTCATCATCTTCTACAATTTCGACTACGAGCTTGATATTCTCAAAAATCTTGGTTACCCCGATGGGACTGAAGTCGCTGAATGGAACGGTCACAAGCATCAAGAGATCCCGACCGGCGACAAATGGGTCTATCTCGTGCAGTACACGGCCGGCTGCGAGGGCTGGAACTGCATTACCACTGATACGATCATCTTCTACTCGCAGAACTATTCCTATAAGGTCATGGTTCAGGCTTCCGGACGGATTGACCGTCTGACGACGCCATTCAGTGACCTTTATTACTTCCATCTAAAGAGCTTTTCCGGCATTGATCTGGCGATCAGCAAGGCACTCAAGGAGAAGAAGAACTTCAATGAGGGTCGCTTTGTTGGGTGGTCTACTGCGCCGATGCCGAAAGCTGCATGACATGAAAAGGAGAAATTATGAATAACGCAAAAATTATTGCTGTCGACTTCGATGGCACTTTGGTTGAAAACAAATGGCCTGAGATCGGTGCGCCGATTGAAAAAAACATCGCCAAGGTTAAGGTCGAACAGGAAGCTGGCGCCAAAATCATTCTTTGGACGAACCGCGTCGGCGAACCTTTGGAAAAAGCACTCTCGTTTTGCAAGGAGCAGGGCATCCACCTCGATGCTGTCAATGAGAATCTGCCCGAAATTATCAAAGCATTTGGGACTGACTGCCGGAAGATCTTCGCCAATGAATATTGGGATGATCGCGCAGTCTTGATGTCCGAGAAAGATATCGGAGAATTCTCTGACGGGTTCCACACTTTCAATTCCCTCTATCATCAGCGGCTCATCCTCTTCGCAGCCTTGGTAAACACTTTCCCGACGCTTGCTTGGAAATCCCACAAGCATTCGGATGGCGAGGCTCCCTTTGGAGGAGGCTGGTTCATCGTTGGCGTCGACACGCCAAAAGGGCCCTATACCTATCATTACGAGGACAAGGACTGGGACCTGTTCCACTGTAAAGAGGTGGCCACTGCCCCTGAGTGGGACGGCCATACCGATAAGGATGTCGAGCGGGTACTTTCCCTTTCCGATGATGAGAGTGATTGGGCGGCTCGTGAAGTTGCTCTTGCTTCTCAGAAAGAACGCGAAAGTGCCGAAGATAAAGACGACTGGGATTACGGTGTTGCGTGCTATGAGAGTGCCCTCAGAGCGTATCGGTCTTTGGAACGCGACGGCCACTCCGGTATGAGCATTCAGATCACCAAGAGCATCCTGAACCGCCTCATCGACGGCAAATGCCTTACCCCCATTGAGGACGATCCTGATATTTGGACTAAGGTCGAGTTTGGTGAGAACGATCCTATCCAGCACTTCCAGTGCAAGCGCATGAGCAGCCTGTTTAAGGATGTCGCCGAGGACGGTACGGTCACTTACTCGGATGTCAACCGTGTTCAGCTCATCAACAAAGAAAGCCCTGATATTCCGTTCAGAAACGGCTTCGGTACTCGCCTTATCGACAAGATGTATCCGATCATGCTTCCGTACTTCCCGGCGGACAAGAAGTTCAAGATCATCGTCGAAGAGTTTCTGACCGATGAGAAAAATGGCGACTTCGATACCGTCGGCTATCTCCAGCTTATTCTTCCTAATGGCGAGGTCGTTGACCTGAATGGATATTTCAAAGATGGTCCGGACGGCATGGTTCGCATCGAGCAGGCTGAGTACGAAGATAGAAAAGCTAACCGGATCGACAAGAAGTAACCACTGATATTTGAAAGGGGAAAAAATATGAACATTAACGAAATTGGTGCAAAGACATGTCACTGCTGTGAAGGTGAAGCCCCGATGTCTATGGATTCTCGTACCATCAAAGATAATATCAGGGAAACCACCGAACAACTGCATATCATCGAAGGTATGGTCGACAGTCTCAGTCGTATGCTCTGGGCGAAGGACGCAGTCAATGAAAAAACCGATATTGACATCATTGATATGGATAGCAATATCGTTCACAATCTGGATACGGCCAGACAGATTCGCAATAAGATGGAACGCATTACTCGCGGTCTTGGAGTAGAGTGATTTTGAAAGGAGAAACCTAATGAAAAAAGATACCAAACTCATTCTCATTGTTCTCGCTGGCATTTTGGCGATTGTCCTTCTTTGCGTTTTTGCTGTGCAGGGCACTCAGAACAAGGCCTTTACCTTGGAAGAACAGGTCAATACTGCACAGTCTGATATTCGCGTCCAGGAAAAACGGCGAGTTGACTTAGTCTACAACCTCGCCGACTGTGTCATGCAATATGATAAGCACGAGGCCGAAACTCTGACTGCCATTGTAGAGGGGCGCGGAAGTTCTGGAGATATTGAAAATGTTACAACGGCTATCACTGCTGTATCCGAGGCCTATCCAGAGCTCAAGGCAAACGAAAACTATAAGGAACTTATGAATGAGCTCTCCATCACCGAGAACCTGATTGCAGAATACCGCAGTAATTTCAACAAGCAGGTCAAGGAATACAATCGCTATGTACGGCAATTTCCTGCTCGTCTCTTTCTCGATATTCTCGGTTATGAAACGCAAAGCTATGCCTACCTCGACTACAATGCTCCCGTTGATGCTCCGCAGAACCTATTCGGAGATTGACTATGCGTAATTTTGAAATTACAAAAAGAGAAGTTCTGGCCAATATCTACAAATCCCGTCGGCATCACAAGCTCGATGAATGGCATACACTTTGCGACCGGATTGAAAGTCTGCCTTATTCTGCGTTGATTACCGGCGCTGCCGTTTGACACCACTCCGGCTGTTATGATACAATCATAAAAAAGAAATCATGCGCAAAAAGTACATCGCCTATTATGGAAGGAGGTTGTTAGGCTATGGCTGAACGCAACGATTCTCACCTTCTGGATGGTGGTGATTCTGTGGGTATGACGGATAACCAGTACAAGGGTATGCTACTTGACCAGTTGGAAGACTGGCAGGAGATCCTTGACCTGGCAATCGCAGCCGGGAACACCGAGATTCAGAAAAAGGCTGAGAAGCAAATCGCGAAGATCAACGAAAAGCTGAAATTCTAATCTCTACCCAGAGGGAAGGGCTTGTGGAAACACAGGCTCTTCTCTTTTTATATTCTTTTTGAGGAGGGAGTTTAATTATGTCTTGTCAATACAAAGACCAGTGCCCCAGCTACAGTGGCTGGTGTAACGGGCCGAAGCAGGATTTCTCCAAGTGCGTGGAGTTCCTTATCACGGCCTATGAGAACGAGAAAAAGCGGATGATGCCCAACGAGTACCAGAAGCTGGCTATACGGACATGCAGCATTCCCTACGACCAGAAGAAGGATATGCTCATGCACGCTGTCCTGGGCCTGACTTCCGAGGCTGGCGAGGTTTCTGGTCTGTTCCAGAAGAAGTACCAGGGTCACAAGCTCGACCCTGAGCATCTGGAAAAGGAGTTGGGCGACTGCCTCTGGATGATTGCGGAGGCTTGCACCGCTCTCGGCTGGAACATGGAAACGGTCATGCAGACCAACATCGAGAAGCTCCGGGCCCGATATCCGGAGGGCTTCGATGCCGAGCACAGTCTGCATCGCAGAGCAAATGATATTTGAAAGGAGCTTGTGAAAATGGATGAGAAAAAAATCCACTCAATCATTGATGAAGCAATGGCAGCTCGTGACCGATCTGTGTCCATTTATATTTCGCCTGATGGCGGTGTTTCTGTTTCGGTCTTCCCGTGGCCGGACGAGGAGACACTCCGCAACATGAGAGCCAGCGGTCTGATCTCTCACAATGACTACCGGACACGACTTGGCCTATCGCCTATGAAAGACTAAGGAGGATCGCAATGAACGAAAAAGTTCTGAGACATAAGGAAATCTGCGATGGGCTGAACGAGCTCTACGCACGCAAAAACTACGACTATGGCGACAGCTTCCATGCCACTTTCGTCGAGGAAGGTCTCGCTATGGCCCGTATCCGTTTGGGGGATAAGTTCTCCCGCTTCAAGACCCTGTCTCGCCTTTCCTGCAATGACCGCGACCAGCAGCAAGTTACGGATGAGTCCATTCGTGATACGCTGCTTGATCTCGCAAACTATGCCATCATGACTGTGTTGGAGATGGATGCACCAGATGAGAGTCATGCGACTATGTACGCTTATGACAAGCCGTTCTATACTGTTGGGGAGGATAAGTAAGATGAAAGCTAAGAGAGCGCTTTGTATGCTTGCGGCGATCCTCCTCGTTGTCGCCATGATGCTGATGTTCCTGACTGGTTGTAACAGACAAGTCATCGACACGACATTCAGCTATGACAATGCTATCCTGGCGCTTCCCGATGGTTCAGTCATCAGCGGGAAAATTGAAAGCTGGAAAGACTATGATGACGGCGATCGGATTCAGGTAAAAATTGACGGAACTACATATCTGGTTCATTCTGTCAACATCGTACTGATAAAGGAGTAATGATTATGTGGAAGCGCGAACTGATCCGCAACAAGATCTATGCGGTATTGATGGTGCTGGCATCTTTGCCGGTTGTTATTTTGGAGAGGGATGGTACGGTCCTTCTCCTTTCTCTTTTCTTCGGAGTTCCGATGTTCTTCGCAAAAGAAAACTGGATCATGGGAGGACCCGTTCATGAAAGTAAAGAAAGCCGGAAAAAGGGTGTTCGGAGCCGTAATGTCCGCTGCCGAGAAAAAGGCTATGGACATGGAGATACAGCGACAGCTCGCAGAGTACGATCGAAAGCATATCCGAGAGATCGACGCTCTGGTTCTGTGGGAGCTGCGTGAACAGCTCGGCTTCGGCAACAAGCGACTTAAAAAATTCTATGACAACTTCTCCCGCGGTATCGAGGCTTTGATCCGTCGTTATGAGATGGAACAGGGCGATGATGTCTGGCTCTGTACCTACAAGCTGAAAGAGATCGGCTGTGATCTTGAAAAATGGGAGAAAGAAAGAGGTGACCAATGAGCGACCGAAAAAACTCGGAGGGCTACTCAGATCCGACAGCCTACCAGGCCATGATGAACCTTGAAATTGAGGAGCTTCGCTTTAAGAAATTGCTCAGGTCTATCAAGGATCTGTGTGACTTGGCAGACTTCGAGATCGAAGGTCGTGTCGTTCTGATCGACAAGCGGTCCGGACGAGTATGGAGGTAGCCTCTCCAAACTGCGTGAATTTGCCCCGGTTCTGTCTAATCTAAGATAGAATTCGGGGCTCTTTCATGCGCAAAAATCGTGGCCACTTTTATTTTGAAAAACGGGCTTCTGCCCACTTTCTTTCAGAAACTTGATATATTTGGGCGAGTTGAGAGACTTGTAGAGACGGTTCTGGCCAAAAAAAGTGGGTTTTTGCCCGGTTTTATTTGAAAAGTGGGCAGGCTGAAACCGTTGATACACAAGGCTTTGCGGGCTTTCTGCCCACTTTCCCACTTTTTTCTTTAATTAGTGTGAAGAAAAAATGTAAAAAATATATATAAGTGGCGAGAAAAAGTGGGTTTTTGGCCAAAGCCTGATTTTCCTCAAAAACTCTGACTTCCTTTTCGTGCGCGAGTGTGATATACTAAGCTTGCGACACAATTAAATCTTCTTATCCGCTTCACTATGGGAGAATTACTTGGCAACAAGTGTTTCTCTCTTAACTCGTTATACCCATAGTGGTGGTAAGAGGATTGTGTCGCAGCAATGAGAGATGCGCTTTTGCAGGGTGCGTCTCTTCGTTGGGGCGCACCTTTTTTATTTGCACTCTTACGAGGGGAGGACGGAGCGTGGCACGGCCTTACACTGAACAGCAAGTTCTCAAGAAACTGGATATTCCAGATTTCAGACATTTGACAAAAGAAAAAGTCATTGCTTTTGCGACAATGGTTCCGAAGATGAACCCCGAAGTTGCAAAGAAAGCTCTTGAGCAATTTCCGAACTTCGCTTCGACTTCACTTGATGTTTTGAAAGAGTACCGCAGCGTCATCCAGGAAGCGATGGAAGACGATCGAGAGAGTATGCGCAGTTGTTACGATATGTATAACCGCGTGATGGATTCTCTTGAAAAAATGCTGGACAACGACGACCTGACATTTGAGCAGAAGACTTATATTCTAAATCAGATGCAGGAAGTTGCCGCAGCGGTAGCGGATAAGGACTCTGAAAAATCGAGGAACCGTTTGAAGCTCATTGGGGTTATCGGCGGCGTAGCTGCTGCCATTGTCGCGGCTTTGGCTTCGAGTCTTGGAGGTAACATCGCACTGAAAGAAAGCAACAACATTGATGATGACAACATAACGGATTTATGAGAAAGGACAGACAGCATGAGTAAAGGTAACGGAAAGCGTAGCACTGGTGGACTGATCCTCGATGTGATACTTACTTTCTGCACAGGAGGTCTGTGGCTGATTTGGATACTCATTCGGTATCTGCGAAATAATAGCTGACCCTCTGGATATTTGACCGAGATGCTTGAAAAGGTGTCTCGGCTTTTTTTTATGCCCTTTTTGGCTTCCGCAGAAAAAACAGGGTCTTTTATGGAGAAGAGAGAGATGTGTTACACATTTCCCTCTCTCCATTTTATTTTTTGTCGAAAGGAGGTCATTTCGTGGCCAGAAGTTCCAGACTTGAGAGCGGATTTCAAGACCGTTTAATCGAGTCATTGAAAGCGTTGTTCCCTGGATGCATGGTTTTCAAGATGGACCAAATTCAGGGACTTCCCGATCTGTTGATTCTTTATGGCGAGAAGTGGGCCTCCCTCGAATGCAAGAGGTCTGCGACAGCTAAGAAGCGCCCAAATCAGGACTACTATGTCGAGAAGATGAACGATATGTCATTCTCTCGCTTTGTGTGTCCGGAAAATAAAGAGGAGGTATTGAATGAACTTCAACAGGCATTCCAACCTTGAAGGTCAGCACGCCTTCCTTGGTGCAAGTAAGTATCACTGGATCAATTACACCGACGATAAAATCGCGGACTCCTATGTGAGATTTCTGGCAACACAGAAAGGAACTGTTCTTCACGCATTCGCCGCTCAGTGTATTCTTTTGGGGCAGAAACTTCCTAAGTCTCAGAAGACTCTGAACATGTATGTGAATGACGCTATCGGTTATAAGATGACTCCGGAACAGATCCTCTACTATTCCCCGAACTGTTTCGGAACGACCGATGCGATTTGTTTCCGAAATAATTTTCTTCGCATCCATGATTTGAAGACCGGAGAAATTGATGCTCACATTGAACAGTTGGAGGTCTATGCCGCTCTGTTCTGTTTGGAGTATCATATTCGTCCAGCCGACATTGAAATGGAACTGCGTATCTACCAGCACGACCAAATTCTGTACCATAAGCCGACTGTTGAGGATATTCTGCCAATCATGGACAGGATCATCACAGCCGATAAGGTCATCAACAAAATTAGAGAAGAGGAGGGTTAAGCTATGGACCTCGTAGAGGAAGATATTCTGATGCACTATGGCGTCAAACGGCGCTCTGGGCGCTATCCGTGGGGTTCCGGTGATAACCCTTACCAACATGGCGGCGACTTTCTTGCTCGCGTTGAAGAGCTTCAGCGGATCGGCAAAACTGAAAAACAGATTGCTGATGAACTTCATCTTTCGACTACTGACTTGCGGATGCAGGTTCGCGTCGCAAAGCATGAACGCCGTGCTCTTCAGGCAGACCGTGCCCGTTCTTTGCGGGAAGACGGTAAGACGCTGGATGAGATCGCCTCAATCCTCGGTTATGCGAATGACTCTTCTGTTCGCGCACTGCTGAATGAGAATACGGCAGCCAATAAGAATAAGGCGCAAGCCACGGCAGAGATTCTGAAGAAAGAGCTTGCGGAAAAAGGAGCCATTGATGTAGGCACCGGCGTTGAGCGGCAGCTTGGCGTTTCTACCGGTGTTCTTCAAGAGGCTCTTTTCATTTTGGAAACCGAGGGTTATAACCGCTATGGCGTCGGCGTTCCCCAGGTAAACGACCCGAAGAAACGCACGATCACCCCTGTTATTTCCGTTCCTGAGATTGACCAGAGAGAGGTTTATCAGAACCTTGATTTGGTGAAGTCTGTTGGCGACTACCATTCTACTGATGGTGGCGAGTCTTGGGATAAGCGTGAGTATCCGGCGAGCATTGATTCCAGCCGTGTGAAGATCCTTTATGGCGATGAGGGTGGCGCACTGAAAGACGGTGTCATTGAGATCCGTCGCGGCGTTGCTGACCTTGATTTGGGAGACTCTCACTATGCTCAGGTTCGTATCCTTGTGGATGGTACTCATTACCTCAAAGGAATGGCGATGTATTCTGACGATATGCCAGATGGCGCAGACATTGTCTTTAACACCAACAAGCATACCGGAACACCTAAGATGGATGTTCTGAAGAAAATTCAGGATGATCCCGACAACCCTTTCGGGGCTTTGATTAAGGCTAATGGCCAGAGTCACTATATCGACGCCGACGGCAATGAGAAGCTTTCTGCGATCAACAAGCTGAAAGAAGAGGGCGACTGGGACAAGATGAGTAAAAATCTTTCTTCCCAGTTCCTTTCCAAGCAGCCCATCCAGCTTATCAAGAAGCAGTTGGATTTGACTTACGCTGATGCTGCTGATGAGTTCTCGGAGATCTGTTCGTTGAACAACCCCACCGTAAAGCGGAAGCTCCTGTTAGACTTTGCGGATGAGTGCGACTCGGCTGCTGTCCATCTGAAAGCGGCTGCTCTCCCTCGTCAGAGCACGCAGGTCATACTACCGCTCAATGCGATGAAAGAGACCGAGATCTTTGCCCCGAACTATCGTGATGGCGAAAAGGTCGTGCTAATTCGCTATCCGCATGGTGGTACCTTTGAGATCCCTGAGCTTACGGTCAATAACAAAAACCCGACTGCCGTTTCCGTTCTCGGAAAGAACATTCGGGATGCTGTGGGTATCAACCCTAAGGTTGCAGAGCGTCTTTCTGGTGCTGACTTTGATGGCGACCAGGTCGTTGTCATTCCGACCGGTGGGAGGGTGAAAATCCAATCTACCCCCGCCCTTAAGGATTTGAAGGACTTCGATCCTAAGACTGACTACTCAACCGAGGGCAAGACTGGCGTTCGGCTCCTTGCAAAGGGTGCTGCTACACAGAGACAGATGGGTGAGATTTCAAATCTCATTACTGACATGACTCTGAAAGGCGCTACTGAGCCTGAGATCGCAAGAGCGGTCAAACACAGCATGGTTGTCATTGATGCGGCCAAGCACAAGCTCGACTACCGGCAGTCTGAGAAAGACAATGGTATCGCTGAGCTCAAGAAGAAGTATCAAGGCTTTGACGACGAGACTGGTCACCATGGCGGCGCCTCTACCCTCTTATCCCGTAGAAAGCAGGATGTTGAGGTACCGGAGCGTCAGGGCAGCGGTGTCATTGATCCTCTGACAGGAAAAGTCGTTTACAAGGAGTCCGGCAGAACTTATGTGGACCCCCGTACCGGAAAGACGGTAGCGGCAACCACTAAAGTTAAACGCATCCTCGCAGTTGATGATGTTCGTTCGATGTCTTCTGGAACGCTTCAGGAAGAGGCCTATGCCGACTATGCCAACAAGATGAAAGACCTTGCCAATAAGGCCCGTCTTGAATACAAGGCTACCCCTACTCTGAAGCGCTCTGCCAGTGCGGCCAAGGCCTTTGAGCCCGAAGTGAACCGCCTTATGGCTGCTCTCAAGGTCGCACAGTTGAATGCTCCTCTTGAACGAGAAGCTCAAAGAATTGCAAATGCTCGTGTAAAAGCAAAGGTTCAGGCAAACAACATTACTGACAAAGATGAGATTTCCAAGATCCGTCGTGCTGCCATCAGTGATGCCAGAAATTCTACTGGTGCAAGCGGAAAGCGAACTCGCATTACAATCAGCGATGGCGAATGGACTGCAATTCAGTCTGGTGCAATTTCAGACACAACCTTGAGCGAGATCTTGCGTTATGCTGAACCGAAAACCGTTAGAGAACGAGCAACGCCGAGAAGAACAACAAAGTTGTCCGATGCTCGCATTAGCAGAATCAAAGCAATGGCGAATTCTGGCCACACAAATGCTGAAATCGCTGAAGCTTTGGGAATTTCGACTTCTGCCGTTTCCAAGTATCTGAATTCATGAAAGGAAGTGAGAGAAAATGGCTCAATCATGCGCGCTGACTACGACAGATAATCCGTATGATCCCTTTACCCAGTACGATGCTTGGTATCGCTTTGATGAAGGCAAAGGCTATCACTCTTGCGCCTACCTGGCCCGTATAGCCAGGACTTCCGATCAGCTTTCAGATGCTGAAAACGAACAGGAACTTGAGCGTGCCATCGACGACATCATCAAATACGATCCCCTTGGGATCTACAAAAAAGTAAAAGCAGACACAAAGGATTCGCCTCCTGTGAGTGCATAAAGGCTTTAGCAGTCTCTTTCGCTCAAATCTGGAGGCTTTATCTTTGGCTCTGCTTTTGCAACACAATAAGTTTTAACTCCTAATCACCTTTGCTTAGCGAGACTACCTTGCTTTCCAAAAGGTATAGGGGGGGTCGCAAAAACAGCACCCCCTCTGCATCGCGGCGGTCTTTGAAAATTCTCCGGGGGATATTTTTGAAAAATGTTTTTCGGGGTTGGGGAAGCCGGCGGGAGTTTTGGGCGACGAGACAGGGTTTGAACGGGCCCACAGGGCTGATATTTCACCTCCTGATGTGTTCTTCTTTCCATGGAATCGCCACGACCGGGTCATGCAAGTGCTTTCTCTACCTCCATCTTTCATTTGGGGATTTCTCCTTTCAACTTGTTCAGCCAGTCAGTTCTGTGGGTTCTTTCAAGCCCTGTCTCAAAGTCCAAATAAGTAATACAAAACACAGTGCATACCATGATCAAACACAGCGAGAGGAGGTGGCAAGGATGGCAAAGGCCGCAAGATCATCTGAGAAAGTACCTAAATCCCGTGCGGCTCTTACTCCTGAAGCAAGAGAGAAGCAACTGATCGCCTTAGCCATTGATGTTGCCGAAGAGCAGATGCGCAACGGCACTGCTTCCTCTCAGGTGATTTCCCATTTTCTGAAACTCGGCTCCACCAGAGCCCAGATCGAAAAAGAATTGCTTGAGAAGCAGAGGGATCTTGCCGCGGCAAAGGCCGAAGCAATCGAGTCCTCCGCCAAGATGGAGGATCTGTACATCAAGGCGGCCAAGGCTATGAAGAGCTATCAGGGGCAGGAGGACGAAGAGGATGAATATTAAAAGCTATTCAGAGCTTGTTCTTCTTCCAACCTTTGAAGATCGCTTTGAGTATCTTCGGCTTGACGGCATCGTCGGCGAAACGACTTTCGGCTTCGACCGTTATATGAACCAGGTCTTTTACAGGTCGCTGGAATGGAAGAAGATCCGAGACGCGGTGATTACAAGAGATCTTGGCTGCGACCTTGGCATCGAAGGTCATGAGATATTTGGTCGAGTCATCATTCACCATCTGAACCCGATTCGGCAGAGAGATCTTCTGGAACGGACAGACATTCTGCTCGACCCTGAGTATCTTATCACAACGACCCATGAGACGCATCAGGCAATTCACTACGGTGACAAAAATCTGTTGCTCACCGAACCACCGCAGCGGACAAGGAATGATACCTGTCCCTGGAAACATTAAACCAAAGGAGGAACCGACTATGCAGAATAATCCTCGCAAGCAGGACATCATTCAGGAGCTTCGCGGTAAGCGTCAGGATGTGACGGAACTCTGCACTGAGGCAGAAGCGGTCAATGAGCCGCACACTGGCTCCGGTATTGTTACGGACTGTCTCTATCTGAACGTGCGTAAACTGCCTGACATCAACGCAGATGTTGCGGTCGTCATTGACGCGCTGACGCAGGTCTGCGTTGACTTGGATGCGTCCACGGAAGACTTTTACAAAGTTCGCACTTCTGATGGGGTCGAGGGCTTTTGTATGAGAAAGTACATTGCCCTTTCCAAGTAAGGAGTGCATCTATGGATACGACTGAAAGCATCCTGACATCAGTGAAGAAGCTTCTCGGAATTGACGAGAGCTACACTCACTTTGATGCCGACCTCATCATGCACATCAACTCCGTCTTTTCCATTCTTGGACAGATGGGAGTTGGCCCAAAGAAAGGCTTTGCCATTTCAGGGGCTGATGAAAAGTGGTCTGACTTTCTGGAGGATGACCCCGGTCGGCTTGCCCTTGTAAAATCTTATATGCACCTTAAAGTTCGGCTGCTTTTCGACCTGCCTACCGCTTCCTCTGCTGTTGACGCGATGAACCGTCAGATCAGCGAGTTTGAGTGGCGGCTTTTCGTGGCGGCCGATAATGCTGCAAGAGAGGAGGAAAGTCAAAATGGATGAACTTTGCCACTATGGCATCAAAGGCCAGAAATGGGGCGTTCGCCGTTTTCAGAATTCAGACGGCAGTTACACCTCTGAGGGAAAACGCCGCGCTCAGCAGCAGGAGAAGAAAGATCCTGTGAAAGAGATGAAAGATGAAGACCTTAGAAAGGCAATCACTCGGTTATCTCTGGAAAACAAATATAAGGATCTGACCAAAAAGCCGACCCCGCCCTCCAAGCTTGAGTCGACCAAGAAAGCTGTGGATGCCACTTCCGAGCTTGTCAATCGGGCGAAGAAGATGGATCAGGACAGCCGCAAGGCTGCGAAGAAAGAGCGGATGGACCTGAGCAAGAAGACCGACAAGGAGCTTCGCGACCAGATCAACCGTGAGCTTTTGGAACGGCAGTACAACGATCTGTTTGCCAAGGAGTCGGTGTCCAAAGGCCGCCGCTATCTTTCCGATGTGCTTGACAACGCAGGAACGGTTTTGGCTGTCGGCAGTTCGGCTCTGAGCATTGCTCTCGCAATTCAGCAGTTGCAGAAGAAGGCGGGGTAATACTGAATGGCCCTGTCGAATACTGCTGTTCCCCGGTATTACGGAAAGTTTCGTGAAGCGGTGATTCGGGGTGAGATCCCTGTCTGCAAAGAGATTTCGATGGAGATGAACCGGATCGACGATCTGATCGCAAATCCAGGAATCTATTACGATGATAAAGCTGTTGAGGGCTGGATCAAGTATTGCGAGGCAGAGATGACCCTGACGGATGGTTCCGATCTTCACCTCCTTGACAGCTTCAAGCTGTGGGGCGAGCAGGTATTCGGCTGGTATTACTTTGTGGAGCGCACGGTCTATGAGCCGAACGCGGATGGACGAGGCGGGCACTATGTCAAGAAGATGATCAAGAAGCGGCTTGTGAACAAGCAATACCTGATCGTTGGACGAGGCGCCGCTAAGTCGATCTATGACTCGTGCATCCAATCATTCTTTGAGAATGTGGACACAAGTACGACCCATCAGATCACGACGGCTCCGACCATGAAGCTTGCCGAAGAGGTCATGTCACCGATCCGCACCGCCATCACAAGAGCCCGCGGCCCCGTATTCCAATTTCTGACCCAAGGTTCACTTCAGAACACGACCGGTTCGCAGGCCAACCGCGTCAAGTTGGCTTCGACAAAGAAAGGCATTGAGAACTTTTTGACCGGCTCTCTTATTGAGATCCGCCCCATGTCGATCAACAAGCTGCAAGGTCTTCGATGCAAGATCGCAACCGTAGACGAGTGGCTCTCCGGCGACATTCGCGAGGATGTTATCGGCGCCATCGAGCAGGGCGCTTCCAAGGTGGACGACTATCTGATCGTTGCCACCAGTTCGGAGGGTACTGTTCGTAACGGCGCCGGCGATACCATCAAAATGGAGCTTATGAGCATTCTCAAAGGGGATTATCCAAACCCGCATGTTTCGATCTGGTGGTACAAGCTCGACTCTGTCGACGAGGTCGGTTATCCGGAGATGTGGATGAAGGCAAACCCGAACATCGGAAAGACGGTAAGTTACGAGACTTATCAGCTTGATGTGGAACGCGCCGAGAAAGCGCCTGCCGCAAGGAATGATATTCTTGCCAAACGTTTCGGACTGCCGATGGAGGGTTATACCTATTACTTCACCTACGAAGAGACACTGCCGCATCGCAAACGCGATTACTGGCAGATGGCCTGCGCACTGGGCGGAGACCTTTCTCAGGGTGACGACTTCTGTTCGTTCACCTTTTTGTTCCCGCTGCGTAATGGTTCCTTTGGTGTGAAGACCAGAAACTACATTACTTCCAGAACGCTGAATAAGCTGCCCGCTGCTATGCGCAATAAGTATGAGCAGTTTATGGATGAGGGCAGTCTTGTCGTTTTGGATGGAACGGTTCTGGACCCGATGCAGGTCTATGAGGACTTGGACGAGTACATCGTTGCCTGTGGGTATGATGTCCGCTGCTTTGGCTATGACCCATACAACGCCAAGGAGTTTGTGGAACGCTGGGCGGCTGAGAACGGCCCGTTCGGCATTGAGAAAGTCATTCAGGGCGCGAAGACGGAGTCCGTTCCATTGGGTGAGCTGAAGAAGCTGGCCGAAGACCGGATGCTCCTCTTTGACGAAGAGCTGATGACCTATGCCATGGGCAACTGCATCGCCATGGAAGATACCAATGGAAACCGGAAGCTGATGAAGAAGCGGTATGAGCAGAAAATCGACGCTGTGTCGGCTATGATGGATGCCTATATCGCTTACAAGCGGAATCCGGAAGCATTTGAATAAGAAACGAGGTGGAACATGGATTTTTACAACAAGCCGTCTCCGGCCTTGTTTCTGATGCATTACGGTGTAAAAGGAATGAAGTGGGGTGTCAGGCGCACACCAGAAGAGTTGGGTCATAAGCCGAAGCAAATGGTTGAAAAAACCACAGAACCCGGTATAATAAAGACAACTGTTTATGGGCATAGCGCCACCCCAAAGCAAGCTGCCCCGAATTCTATCGCAGATCATGTTCGAGATGACGGAAAGGTCGATGTACGCAGTTTTTACGATGAAGATGGTTGGAAAGCAAAAGACATTCATTTGAGCAACCACGGAAATCCGAAGCATCATTCTTTTGGCGAACATGGGGAGCACATTGATCTCTATGAGTGGAATGAGGATGGCAGTGTGAAACGCATTGAACGGCGTGAACTAACAGATGATGAGAGAAAGGAGAATAAAGACATTCTATGACTTTGAATGAACTGAAAGCCGCTATTTTGGAGAATGGAACGGGCATCTACTTTGAGTTTAACGGAAAAAAGTGTGGTGTTGAGCCTGAAGTTCAGGATTCCGTATTTACATTTACCATGTGGTATGGAGACAGCTTTAAGGACTATTCCGATTTCGATGAATTGCTGCTTGATGGTTTCTTTGATGGCAAGTCGATTGTCGATCTTCTTGACATCATCGAACCGAGTCTCTATTGAATTCAAAATGGAGAGCTAAATCATTTACCATGCTCCGCAGACTTTGAACGGTCTGCGGAATTTTTTATGCCATGAAGGAGGTGATGAGTTCCGAATGGAAATGACAGTTGCCACGCGGCTAAAGCACGCATGGAATACATTCATGAACCGAGATTCTTATGTTTCTCGGATGTCGATTGGGCCGAGTTACGGTTATCGCCCCGACCGTCCACTCTTCAGCCGTGGAAATGAGCGTTCGATCATTACCTCGGTCTATAACCGTATTGCGCTGGATGTCTCATCTATGACCGTTCAGCATGTGCGGCTGGATGGCAGCGACCGATTCAAGGAGGTCATCGAGAGTGGGCTTAATAACTGTTTAACGGTAGAAGCCAATGTTGACCAGACCGGAAGGGCCTTTATGCAGGACATTGTTATGTCGATGCTGGACGAGGGCTGCGTTGCTATCATCCCTGTCGATACAAACTTTGATCCTGAGAAAACCGGCGGCATTGACATTGAGACGATGCGGACCGGCAAGATTCTTGAATGGTTCCCGCAGCATGTAAAGGTTCGCGTCTACAATGACCAGCGCGGTGAGAAAGAGGATATTCTTGTTCCCAAGAGTACCGTCGGCATTGTGGAGAATCCTTTCTATGCTGTCATGAATGAACCGAACTCTACGATGCAGCGGCTTATCCGAAAGCTGAACCTGCTGGACGCCGTTGACGAGCAGAACAGTTCCGGAAAGCTGAACCTCATCATTCAGTTGCCGTATGTCATCAAGACAGAAGCACGTCATCAACAGGCGGAATTGCGCCGACAAGATATCGAGAACCAGTTAGCCAGCTCCAAATATGGTGTTGCATACACTGACGGAACTGAGCATGTGGTCCAACTGAATCGCCCCGTCGAGAACAACCTGATGTCCCAGATCGAATACCTAACGAGTATGCTTTACAGCCAGTTAGGTTTGACCCAGGGCATTCTGGATGGTTCTGCCGATGATAAGACGATGCAGAACTACCTGATTCGAATCGTTGAGCCAATCCTCTCTGCCATTGTTGATGAAATCAAGAGGAAATTCCTCACCAAAACTGCTCGGTCGCAAAAGCAGTCCATCCTGTTCTTCCGAGATCCCTTCAAGCTGGTGCCTGTCGATAAGATCGCTGAGATGACTGACAAGTTCACCCGCAACGAGGTTATGACCTCGAATGAGATCCGGCAGAAGATCGGCATGAAGCCTTCTTCCGACCCAAAGGCGGACGAGCTGCGCAACAGCAATCTGAGCGCACCGGCGGAAAGCACGCCGGCATCAACACCGAAGGAGGACAACAATCAAAATGGAGAAGAAACTTAAGTACGACTTCAGCGGCTGGGCGACGCGCAATGACCTTGTGTGCAGTGATGGCCGCACCATTCGCCGTGATGCGTTTGCGCATTGCGACGGAAAGATCGTCCCCCTCGTATGGAATCACCAGCATGACGACCCGACCAATATTCTGGGCCATGCGCTGCTGGAAAACCGCGAGGATGGCGTTTACGCTTACTGCACATTCAACGAAACTGCTGCCGGTAAGGCTGCTAAGCTGATCGTGCAGCATGGAGATGTGGATTCCCTGTCCATCTATGCCAACGGCCTGAAGCAGCAGGGCGGAAATGTGATGCATGGTGACATCAAGGAGCTGAGCCTTGTGGTTGCCGGTGCAAATCCCGGAGCATTCATCGACTTTGTCGATCTTGCTCATGGAGAGGGCGCTGAGCAGGAAGTCATCTTCTGTGCCAACGAACCTATCACGCTCGCCCATGCAGATGAAGGCAAAGCTGATGACTCTGCCGATGACGGCAAGAAGTCCGCCGATGGCGACAAGAAAGACTCCGGAGACGGCGACACCATTGAAGATGTCATCGACAGCCTGACCGAAAAGCAGAAGACCGTTGTGGTTGCTCTGCTCGCCAATGCTATGGCCCACAGCGATTCTGACGACGATGATGGCGAAGAGAAGAAGGACGACGGCCACATCGAACATTCTGACAAATCCGAAGGAGGAGATAAGACTATGAAACACAATGTTTTCGAGAAGCCTGAGGACAATCAGGCGACCACCCTGAGCCATTCCGCTCAGACCGAGATCATCGCCAGCGCCAAGCTCAAGAGCGTCGGCACTCTTCAGGGGGCTATGAAGCTCTACGCCGAGCAGCATAACGATACTCTGAAGCACGGTATCGACGACATCGAGGCCCTGTTCCCCGAGTATAAGGATCTGCGTACCGGCGCTCCTGAGCTCATCACCCGTGACCAGGGCTGGGTCAATGTGGTCATGAACAAGGTCCACAAGAGCCCTATCAGCCGTATCCGTACCCGCAACATGGATGCCCGCGGCGATGATATCCGCGCGCATGGTTACCAGAAGGGAAAGAAGAAGGTTCCTTCCGGCAACATGAAGCTGATGAAGCGCACCACCGATCCGCAGACCATCTACATCACTGACTCCATGCACCGCGATGACATCATCGACATCACCGATTTCGATGTGGTCGAGTACCAGTACGGTGTGATGCGTCAGACTCTGCTGGAAGAGGTCGCTACCGCTATCCTGATCGGTGACGGTCGCGATGAAGCGGATGAGCACAAGATCTCTGAGGAGCATGTCCGTTCTATCTGGAATGACGACGATCTCTACACCATCCACTATGATGTGGACATCGAGGCTGCCCGCAACGAGCTTCAGGGTACCGGCACCGCTTCCCGTTTCGGCGAGAACTACATCTACGCCGAGGCGATCATCACGGCTGCCCTTTACTCCCGCGAGAAGTTCAAGGGCACCGGCACTCCCGACTTCTTCTGCACGCCGCATCTGGTGAATGTGATGCTGCTGGCCCGCGACACCAACGGTCGCCGCATCTACAACTCCAAGGCTGATCTGGCTGCTGCGCTGAACATCAACGAGCTGCACACTGCTGAGCAGTTCGAGGGTCTGGCCCGCACCGACAAGACCGGCAAGAAGCATAACCTGCTGGGTATCTTCGTCAACCTGAGCGACTACACCGTCGGCTCCACCAAGGGCGGCGAGATCACCTGCTTCAACCAGTTCGACATCGACTTCAACCAGGAGAAGTACCTGATCGAGACTCGTCTGTCCGGCGCGCTGACCAGACTGTGGTCTGCCATCGCACTGGAAGAGCCCGTGAAGGCCTCTTCCGGCCAGACCGAGGATACCGGTCACGACGGCACCTAAGGGAGAAAATTCAAAATGGCAAAATTTTACGGACCGGTAGGCTATGCTGAAACGGTGGAAACGGCGCCTGGTGTATATGTGGAAAAGATCACGGAGCGGATGTACTTCGGAGACTTGACCCGTAACACCAGGCGTCTTCAGTCATCGGAAACGCTCAATGACGACATCAATGTTGCGAATGAGATCAGCATAGTCGCCGATCCGTTTGCCAACCAGAATTTCCACCGAATGCGGTATGTTGGCTTTATGGGGGCAAATTGGAAAATCTCCAATGTTGAAGTCCATTATCCAAGATTGATCCTGACGATCGGAGGTGTCTACAATGGAGAGACTGCTTCTTCAGAAGACGCTATCTGACATTCTTGGATGCCCCGACCGAGGCGAAAAGTGCCGTGTGTACTTTCAGCCTCCCGCCAGCAAGGAAATGATTTATGACTGCATCGTTTACGAGCGCAGCCGTATTGAACCTACTTTTGCTGACAATCAGCCTTATGCGCTTCACGACCGGTATCAGGTGACTGTGATTTACAGAAATCCTGACAGCGAGATTCCAAGCAAGATCGCGCTTCTTCCGATGTGCAGCCATGAACGCCACTATACCAAAGAAAACCTGAACCATGATGTGTTCAACCTATATTTCTAACCTTACAAGGAGGAAACAGCTATGAAGATCAAATGGGATGAAGTCGGCAAGCGTCTGTATGAGACCGGCGTCGACCACGGCGTCCTGTTCCCGATGGGCGAGGACAATGCATACGGCAAAGGTGTGCCCTGGTACGGCCTGAGCGCCGTTAACGAGAGCCCCTCCGGCGGCGAGCCTAATGCCGTATGGGCGGACAACATCAAGTACCTGAACCTGATGAGTGCCGAGGATTTCGGCGCCACCATCGAGGCTTACACCTATCCCGATGAGTTCGAGGCCTGCAACGGCTGCGCTGAGATCGCCCCGGGTGTCACCATCGCCCAGCAGGATCGCAAGATGTTCGGCTTCTGCTATCGCACGCTGATCGGCAACGATACGGTTGGTACGAACTATGGCTACAAGCTCCATCTGGTGTACGGTGCGCAGGCTTCTCCCTCTGAGAAGAACAACCAGACCGTGAACGACAGCCCCGAGGCTGCTACCATGAGCTGGGAGATCAGCACCACGCCTGTGGATGTTCCCAATTTCAAGCCGACCGCGCATCTGGTCATCGACTCCACCAAGACCGACAAGGCCAAGCTCGCGAAGCTGGAGGAGATGCTGTACGGCACCGATGGCGACCAGGCCACCGAACCCACGCTTCCGATGCCCGAGAAGGTCATCGAGCTGCTGAAGGCTGCCGGCTAATCCACGGTACAAGAACTTCTAAAGCGGGGCTCTCTTCACCGAGGGCTCCGCTTTCTTTAATTTTTGAAAGGAGAAAGTATCATGCTTAAGAAAACCATCGCTTATACCGACTACAACGGTACCACTCGCAAGGAGGATTTTTACTTCAACCTGACGCAGGCTGAGGTGACTGAACTGGAGGTCTCTGTTGAGGGGGGCCTGGTCGAAATGATCAACCGCATCGTTGCCGCGCAGAATGGCAAGGTCATCATTGAGACCTTCAAGGACATCATTCTGCGCGCTTACGGTGAGAAGTCTCCGGATGGCCGTCGATTCATCAAGAACCAGGAAGTCCGCGATGCCTTCGCTCAGACCGAGGCGTACAGCAAGCTGTTCATGGAGCTGGCAACCGACGCTAAGGCTGCGAGCGAGTTCGTCAACGGCATCGTTCCTCCCAAGACGGAAAAGGCAGCCCCGGCCGATCAGAGTGCCGAAGCTCCCGCTGTTCCTGAAAACTGATGATAATGAGGACCGGCGATGCTGAAGATCACAGTGCCGGCTACCGAATTGTTTGACGGGGTCGGAAACTTTATCAACACCAAGGAGCAGACGCTCCAGTTGGAGCATTCGCTGGTCTCTCTTTCAAAATGGGAATCCAAATGGCACAAGCCTTACTTGTCCCGCAAGGCGATGACCATAGAAGAGACGATCGACTACATCCGGTGCATGACACTGACACAGAATGTCGACCCGAATGTGTATAAAGCGATCACTCCATCGAATTTGAAGACGGTCACTGAGTACATTGACGCTCCGATGACCGCCACGACCATCTCCAATGCAAAGAAAAAGGGTGGAAGCCGTAAAATCGTCACGGCAGAGGTCATTTATTATTGGATGATCTCCTACGGTATCCCGTTTGAGTGCCAGAAATGGCATCTAAACCGACTGCTGACCCTTATCAATGTGTGTAATGTGGAGGGGTCGCCGCCTCAGAAGCTTTCGAGAGCGGAGGTTGCCGCGCAGTATAAAGCGCTTAACGCTGCTCGACGGAAGCAGTGGAATACAAGGGGGTAATACCATGACAGAAAAAGAACTGAGAGCCAAAGTAGTCTCGATCGCAGAGAAGTATCTCGGATGCAAGGAAAGCAATGGCTCGCATAGAAAAATCATCGACCTCTATAACAGTCACAAACCGCTTGCACGAGGCTACCCCGTGAAATACACAGACGCCTGGTGCGCAACTTTTGTGAGCGCTGTGTTTATTGAGGCCGGCTTGACAGAGATCGCGCCGACCGAATGCGGATGCGGAGCAATGATCAATCTTTATAAGAAGATCGGTCGTTGGGAAGAGAATGATGCCTATGTTCCCTCTCCGGGCGATGTTGTTATGTACGACTGGCAAGATAACGGCGTTGGTGATAATACCGGTGCCGCTGATCATGTCGGTATTGTGGCAAGTGTTTCCGGAAATTCCATCAAGGTCATCGAAGGAAATATGAGTGATGCCGTTGGGTACAGAACCTTGCGGGTGAATGGCAAATACATTCGAGGCTATTGCCTCCCCAAGTATTCTGCCAAAGCTGGTTCGACAGGTTCCAACACAACAACACCGCCGAGTAACGGCTCGGCAAGCAAGCCCGCAAGTGCTAAAAAGGCAACCGAGGCAGCAAGATCTTTCAATAAGACTTTGGCCGGTACTTATGTTGTCACGGCAAATGTTGGGCTGCATATCCGTAATGGTGCAGGAACCGGTAAGGCCAGTCTCACCGTACTTCCCAAAGGTACAAAAGTTGCAAACTATGGGTACTACACGCTTGTCGGCAATATAAAGTGGCTTTATGTTCAGGTCACTTACAAGGGTGTCACATACACCGGATTTTGCAGTTCTCAGTATTTGAAGAAGTAAACAAGTGCAATTTGGAGGAAAACATGATCACGTTCAGACAAAAGGGCGACTTCTCCAAGCTGACGAGGTTTTTGGAGAGAGCCAAAGAAACGGTGCATCTCGGAGACCTCGATCAGTATGGCCGAGCCGGAGTGGCCGCTCTTGCGTCTGCAACGCCTGTTGACTCTGGAGAAACGGCCCAATCGTGGTATTACGAGATCACGAACAAGAAGGGTTTTGTGAGTATCTCGTTTCACAATTCAAATATTCAAAATGGAGTTCCAATCGCCATCATTTTGCAGTATGGACATGGAACTGGAACCGGCGGCTGGGTAGCGGGACGTGATTACATCAATCCTGCTATCCGGCCTATTTTTGATCAAATCGCAAATGACGCATGGAAGGAGGTCACGAAGACATGAGCACAACGATCGACGAGAGAGTTGTTGAAATGCGATTCGACAACCGTCAATTCGAGGCGGGTGTGAAGACAAGTTTGTCCACGCTCGACAAACTCAAAGAGGGTTTGGATCTGGACGGTGCGGCTAAAGGTCTGAAGGGCCTTAGCGACGCAGCTAAAAAGTGCGACCTTTCGACCCTTAGCAATTCCGTCGAGACTGTTCGGATGAAATTCTCGGCGCTCGAAGTCATGGCGGTGACCGCCCTTTCAAACATTACCAACTCGGTCATCAATACCGGAAAACGGATGATCGAATCGTTTACATTGGAGCCTCCCAAACAAGGCTTTGATGAATACGAGCTCAAGATGGGCTCTATTCAGACGATCATGATGAGCACCGGCGCATCGTTAGAGGAGGTCAACAAGTATCTTCAGGAGCTGAACACCTACTCCGATAAGACAATTTACTCTTTCCAGGATATGACCTCCAATATCGGTAAGTTCACGAATGCCGGCGTCGGCCTTGAGGATGCTGTTATGGCTATCCAGGGCGTGTCGAATGTGGCTGCCGTATCCGGTGCAAATGCAAACGAGGCTTCCCGTGCGATGTATAACTTTGCGCAGGCCCTGTCCGCAGGATATGTCAAGCTGATCGACTGGAAATCCATTGAAAACGCGAACATGGCAACGGTGGAATTCAAGACTCAGCTTTTGGAGTCGGCTGTTGCGTGTGGAACTTTGACGAAAACCGCAGACGGAATGTATAAGACCGTCAAGGGAAATGTCATCGACGCCACACATAACTTTAACGATTCTTTGCAGGATCAGTGGATGACGACGGAAGCTCTTGTCGGCACACTTCGTAATTATGCTGATGAAACGACCGACATCGGTAAGAAGGCATTCGCTGCTGCACAGGATGTTAAGACATTCTCACAGTTGATTGACACCTTAAAGGAAGCTGCGGGCTCCGGCTGGGCGAATACCTGGGAAATCCTCTTTGGTGACTTTGATGAAGCCAAGGAATTGTGGACTGGTCTTAGTCAGGCAATCGGCGGATTTATTGATACGCAGTCTGATGCTCGTAATTCGGTACTTCAGGGATGGAAAGACCTTGGAGGCAGAACCGAGCTGATAGAGTCTCTCAAGAACACCCTCAAGGGGATCGGGACAGTTATCAAGCCGATCACAGAAGCCTTTCGTGATATTTTTCCGCCAACTACTGCGGAACAGCTTCATAATCTGACGGAAGGACTGCTGAAGTTCACAGAAAAGCTGACGCTTAGTGACACTGCTTCCGAAAACCTGAAGAGCACCTTTAAGGGCCTATTCGCCATTCTTGATATTTGCAAGCGGGCAATCGGTGCAATTCTGGGTCCGGTCGGTTCTCTTCTTGGGAAAGTGACCGGCTTAGGCGGCGGTGTTCTCGGCGTGACCGGCTCTATCGGAGAATGGCTCGCCAAGCTTGACGAAGCGATCAAGAAGAACGACGCCTTTGGCAAAGGCATTGAGAAGATCTCTGATTTTGTGAGCGGTGCTGTTACGGCCATCAAGAATTTTGCCGAGTCTGTTCGTGAATACCTCGGTCTGCCGACGCTTGACGAAGCGAAGGAGTCTATGAAAGAACTCTTTGGTACTGCCGAAGAGAAAATTCAGGTTCCCGGACTGGAACTCCTGCACACGATCCTGGAGAAGCTGAAAGAGCGTGCCGGTCAGGTCAAAGACGCTATTGTCGGTCTGAAAGATGGCATCTCCGATGCGTTTTCTAAGATTGGCGGAAATACCGATGTGTCGAAATTTGCCGCATTGATCCAAGCACTATCCATTGCTGCTAAGAAAATTGGCGGTGGTATTTTCGATGCGCTCGGCAACGGCATCAATAAGATCGTAACTGCGGTGAGTAACGCTGATTTTAGCGGAATCATCGACCTGCTGAATGGAATTTCTATCGGCGGTATTGCGATTGCCATAACCAAGTTCACCAATAGTTTGACGAAGCCCTTTGATGAAGTCGGAGGTCTTCTTGACAATGTGAAGGGGATTCTGGATGGGGTTCGTGGATGCTTTGAGGCGTATCAGACACAGTTAAAAGCCGGAACTTTGCTGAAAATAGCAAGCGCTATTGCGATTCTGGCAGCATCTATCGTCGCGATTTCTCTTATTGATAGTGAGAAGTTATCTGCGTCACTGGGAGCTATTACGGTTCTCTTTGCCGAATTGATGGCATCCATGTCGGTCTTTACCAAAATCAGCGGAGATGTTAAAGGTGCGGTGAAGAGTTCGACAGTGATGCTCGCCATGTCCACATCCATCCTGATCCTTGCATCAGCGCTGAAAAAGATCGGTGACTTGGATGGCGGACAGCTTGCAAAAGGTGTTGCCGGTGTGACGGCCTTGATGGCTGCGATGGTCGGTGCGGTGAAGTTGCTTAACATGAGCGGCGGTTCTTCGATGAAGGGCGCGACACAGATGGTTCTCTTTGTGGCTTCCATCAAGATCCTTGCATCGGTCTGCACAGACCTTGCAACGCTTGAATGGGATGGGCTTGCAAAAGGGCTGACCGGTGTCGGCGTGCTGCTGGCGGAAGTCTCGCTCTTTATGAACACCGCAAAGTTCAGTGGAAAGTCTTTGACAACAGCGGCGGGCATCGTCATTCTTGCCTCGGCAATCAAAATCCTGGCATCCGCCTGTAAGGATCTCGGTAGTCTCGATTTCGGACAGCTTGTGAAGGGGCTTGGCTCCATCGGTATTCTTCTGGCGGAGATCACGGTCTTTACCAAGTTGACCGGCGATGCAAAGGGTCTGGTGTCCACCGGGATCGCAATGATCGGGATTGGCGCTGCTATGAAAATCTTTGCTTCCGCGATGGGCGACTTCGGAAACCTTGACTGGAATCAGATCGCCAAGGGACTTGTCGCTATGGGCGGAGCATTGGCCGAAGTGGCTATCGCTATGAAGGCGATGCCGAAGAATACGATAAGCGTTGGTGTTGGTCTGATAGCTGTTGGTGCGGCACTTGAGATCGTGGCAAATGCCCTTGGAAAGATGGGCGGTATGACCTGGGAAGAGATCGCAAAGGGGCTCGTCACAATGGGCGGCGCTCTTGCAGAGCTTGCCATCGGTCTGAATGTGATGAACGGTACTTTGCCTGGCTCTGCTGCCATGCTGGTAGCGGCTGGCGCATTGGCTATTCTGACTCCGGTGCTGCTGGCTCTTGGCTCAATGAGTTGGGAGAGCATCGCCAAGGGGCTTGTGACGATTGCCGGTGCATTCACCGTGATCGGTGTGGCCGGTCTTGTGCTGACCCCTCTTGTTCCGACGATCCTGGCGCTTGCCGGAGCATTTGCGTTGATCGGTGTCGGTACCGCAGCTATCGGAGCAGGTCTCCTCGCTGCCGGTGCCGGACTGTCGGTTATTGCAGTCGGCATTACCGCCTTGGCTACTTCTCTCGGCGCAGGTGTGACCGTTATTGTGGCAGGACTCAGCACGATCATCACAGGGATTGCCGCGTTGATCCCTGCCATTGCCGAAAAGCTCGGTGAGGCTATTATAGCGTTCTGCGGCGTGATCGCTCAGGGGGCTCCCGCTATTGGAGAAGCTGTTAAGACCGTCGTTCTTACGCTGGTGGATGTACTTGTCGAGTGCGTCCCTGCAATCGCTGACGGTGCATTGGCACTGCTGTCCGGCGTGCTCGCTTCTCTTGCAAACTATACTCCGGAAATCGTTGACTCTATTATGCTGTTCCTGATCAACCTGCTGAACGGCATTGCAGAGCGGCTGCCCGAACTTATTCAGGCGGCAGTCAATGTGATCGCGGCATTCTTCTCCGGCATCATTGATGCTCTGGCAGGACTTGATACAAGCGTATTGGTGAAAACCATTGCCGGCATCGGTCTGCTGTCCGGCATTATGGTCGCATTGGGTGCGGTAGCCGCATTGATCCCCAGCGCTATGATAGGTGTGCTCGGCATGGGTGCTCTTATCGCTGAGCTGGCGATCGTTCTTGCTGCTGTCGGTGCCCTTGCACAGATCCCCGGCCTTTCCTGGCTGATCGGTGAGGGCGGTAAGCTGCTGGAGCAGATCGGTACGGCGATCGGTGGGTTTGTCGGCGGCATTGTCGGCGGATTCATGAGTGGTATCTCCAGTCAGTTCCCGCTGATCGGCAGTGATCTTGCAGCGTTTATGACAAATGTTCAGCCGTTTATCGACGGCGCAAGCAGTATCTCTCCGGCAATGTTCAGCGGTGTGCAGGCATTGACAGACGCGATATTGCTGCTGACGAAGGCCGAGCTTGTGCAGGGTATTGCGTCCTGGTTCACGGGTAGTTCTTCTCTTTCGGATTTTGCTGATGAGCTCGTTCCGTTTGGAGAAAGCATGGCGGAGTTCAGCAACGCCATCAGCGGGATGGACGCCGACCTTGTTTCCAAAGCGGCGACTGCCGGTAAGGCACTTGCAGAGATGGCCACAACGCTGCCGAACAGCGGCGGTGTAGTCGGCTTCTTTGCCGGTGAGAATGACATGGACAAGTTTGGAGAGCAGTTGGTTCCGTTCGGAAAGGCCATGAAGGACTACTCTCTCGCCGTTAAAGGAATGGATGTCGGTGCTGTCAGCAATTCCGCTTCTGCCGGTAAGGCACTCGTGGAACTATCCAATACCATTCCGAACTGCGGCGGGCTTGTGAGTTTCTTCACCGGAGACAACAGCATTGCCGACTTCGGCGACCAGCTCGTTCTCTTCGGCAATGGTCTTGCGGCTTACTCCGCCTCTATCGAGGGTATCAACATGAGCAAGCTCTCCGGCGCAATCACACAGGTCGAGAAGCTGGTGGCGCTTGCCGATACGGTGAAGAATATGGATCAGTATGCATTTGTAAACTTTACGAATGCGCTGGTTCTGCTGGCAAACACAAGTATCCAAAACTTTACCGACGCTTTCTACAACAGTGGAGCTACCGTGAGCACGGCAATCATCTATATGCTCAATTCCGCAGGCACGACCATCCGGCAGAACCAGACGATCGTTAATGTGGCGATGGCTGAGCTGATGCTTGCGATGGCCGCGACTGTGAAAGCACATACCACGAGCATGAATACTGCGGTTGTGCAGATGATGGTCGGCTTCAGCACTACGATCCGCAGCAACGGTGCTTCCGTGCGGACGGCGATGCAGTCTGTCATGCTGGTCGTTGTGGCAGAAGTGAACAACTACAAGGACAAGTTCAATGAAGCCGGCAGGAATGTTTCGCAGGGCTTTATCAACGGCATCCGCTCGAAGCTGAGCGGCGCCTCTCAGGCGGGCCGTGATCTGGGTCTTGCGGCACTGAATGCGGCAAAGAAGGCGCTGGACAGTCATTCTCCCTCCCGCGAGTTTATCGAGCTTGGTAAAAACATTGGCGAGGGTATGACCATCGGTATCAACAATGCTATCGTTCCGGTTTCTTCGGCTGCGGCAAAGATGAGTGATGAAGCCATCAAGGTCGCACAGAAGGGACTCGACTCCTTTAAGGATTGGGCGGAAGAGCGGAAATATTACAGCGAGCTCAGCTTGAAAGAGGAGCTTGCCGGATGGGAAACGCTCCAGAAGAAATACCGCGAGGGCAGCGAGGAACGAAAGCAGATCGACCGCGAGGTCTATCGTGTTCAAAATGAGTTGGTTACGGCCACTTATCAGTATTCGATGAACTGGATCGAAGAGCAGAAATCGTATAACAAGCTGACTCTTGCAGAGGAACTGGCTGCCTATAAGCGTGTTCAGAGCCGATATGCCAAGGGGACAGAGCTGCGGAAGAAGCTCGACCTGCAAGTTTACCAGTTGGAGAAAGAGATCAGCGACGCGCAGAAACAGTATATCTCTGATGTGCAGTTTGTGCAGAGCGAGGCGAACCAGAAGCGGCTCGACCTGGAGGAAGAGTACGCCGATAAGGTAAAGTCGATCAACGCGCAACTGGCGAGCGATATTCAGGCTGAGAACGACAAGTACGAGAATGCTCTGAAATCCCGCGAGGATTCCCTCTATAAGTCCTATGGCCTCTTTGACGCTGTGAAGGAGCGTGATGAGGTCAGCGGCGACACCCTGATGAAGAATCTTGAGGGTCAGGTCAAGGAATTTGGCGAATGGCAGGATATTTTAGAGTCTCTTGCCGGCAGAGGACTTGACAGTGACCTTATCGAGGAACTTCAGGATATGGGTCCTGACGCGATCGCCCAGATCAAGGCGCTGAACAACATGAGCGACTCCGAGCTTGAGAAGTATGCTGACCTCTGGAAGATCAAGCACGCAATGGCTCGCGAGCAGGCAGTCGGTGAATTAGAGGGGCTGCGCGAAGAGACCCAGCAGAATATTGCAAAACTCCGCGAGGAGGCCGATCAGGAGCTTACCGAGTATCGTGCTCTCTGGCAGGAGAAGATGAACCAGGTCACAGAAGATGCCAACGCTCAGTTGGAACAGCTCCGCAGAAGCTTTGAGGAAAAGGTTGGTCTTATCAAGAACAATACTGAGGATGAGCTTCAGGAGATGGCCGACACGGCGCAGAAGGTCTTGACGGAAGCTGGTTGGGATGAGACCGGCAAGCAGATCGTCAAGGGGCTTACTGAAGGCGTTCAGTCTGAGAAGTCCAGCTTTGTTGACGAGATCACGCAACTGGCTCTTGCAGGCGTACAGGCGGCGAAGTCGACACTGGACATCAACTCTCCATCGAGGGTGTTCCGTGAGATCGGTAACTACACCGGTCTTGGTTTCGTGAAAGGTCTTCAGGACTATGTTGACCGCTCTTATGCGGCCGGTTCTGAGATGGCGGAGTCGGCCGAGGGCGGTCTTTCCGGTGTGCTCCAGACCATTGCCGACATTGTGAGCGGCGGGTTCGATATGGAGCCGGTGATCCGTCCTGTTCTGGATCTCTCCGCCGTATCGGCCGGAGCAGACGCCTTGAACAACCTATTCTATTCGCAGCGAGCGGTCGGCCTTGTCGGGCAGGCTGCCATTGCATTTGAGGCACAGCGCAGCGGAAGCAGCCAGACAACTATTTCCGTCGACAATGATGATGTTGTGGCTGAACTCCGCACACTTCGAGGTGAGATGGCTTCGATGCTGGAACGCATGGAGAAGCTGCGTGTTGTGCTGAACACCGGTGCGCTCGTCGGCGAACTTGCTGAACCGATGGATGTGGCACTCGGACAGCGGTCTACACAAAGAGGAAGGGGGATTTAAGTTGTACCATTCGATCACATTTGGCGATAAGAACACATGGGACGATTGGCGGCTTGTCCCCGCTTCCCGTCCGCTATTCAATCCACCTGCGCAAAAGGTAAAGACTCTGGACATTCCCGGTGGGGACGGCGTCATTGATCTGTCGCAAGCCCTCACCGGGTATCCGGTTTATCAGAACCGGACAGGGTCTATCGAGTTTATCGTCATGAATGACTTCAAACCATGGCACATGGCGTACTCGGACATCATGGACTATCTGCACGGACAGACCATGCGGGCGATCCTTGAGGACGATCCTGAATATTTCTACGAAGGGCGCTTCACAGTGAATGCCTGGAAGTCGGAAAAGGACTGGTCGCGGTTCGTCATCGACTACGATGTCGGCCCGTACAAGTGGAAAAACCTTTCCTCCATCGACAACTGGCTATGGGACCCGTTCAACTTTCAAAATGGAGTCATTCAGGCAGCTTTGTTCCGCAACATTGCGGTGACGACAGAGATGAAAGAGATCGAGCTGGACGCGGTGATGTACGGACGGGCTCCGGTATGCCCCAGATTCATTGTGCAAAGCAGTGAGGGACGCGGCGTTCATGTCCGATTTGTCAACCGTCAGCTCAGCATCGACCTGACAAAGCTTTTGCCAGATGGAACCATTCAGATCCCTGAGTTTATTCTGTTTGGCGACTACGGCGGGACGATCTATCTTTGGGTCGACGAGGGAACGGGGACCGTGTCCGTTGATTTCAGACAAGGGAGGTTGTAAGCGATGTATTCTGTTTATGCCGATGGCGTCTGCATCTACAATGATGCCTTCGCGTTGGACAACATGAAGCTTGCAAGCCCCAAGCTGATGCTGGAGGACAACGCAGCCGGTTCCTTTGTGATGACGGTTCCGCCCTCCAATCTCGGATACAGCACCATCATTCGTATGGTGACTGACATCGCCGTCCACAAGGATGGAAAAGAGATCTGGGCGGGGCGCGTCCTCTCTGAAAACGAGGACTTTTACCGAAACCGGGTGCTTACTTGTGAGGGCGAGCTTGCATTCTTCAACGACAGCACGCAGCCGCCTGCTGAGTACGCCGGAGGAACGATCCGTGAGTACCTTGAGGCGATGATCGCCATTCACAACGCAAAGGTCGGAGACAACCGGAAGTTCACCATCGGCATTGTTACTGTGGTGGATGAAGATTTTCCGACTTATTACACCAACTATGAAAAGACCATCACGATCTTGAATGCGTTGGTGGCGCAGTATGGCGGTCATCTGCGGGTGCGTAAGGAAGACGGCATCCGCTATCTCGACTATTTGGCTGATTACCCCGACACTTGCAGCCAGACGATCCAGTTCGGTTCCAACCTCATCGAACACACCAAGGGATGGGATATGGCGGAGTTCGCAACGGTCATCGTTCCGCTTGGCAACAGGCTTGACAAGAGCAAGATCGAGGCATTGGACGCCTATCTGACGGTAGAAAGTGTGAACGACGGAAGCCTTTATGTCCAGTCCTCCGAGGCTGTAAAAACCTATGGCTGGATCGAGAAAACAGTGACATGGGACAGCGTTTCTGATCCTGAAGCGCTGCTGGAAAAGGCGAAGGCATATCTTGCCGACTTACAGTTCGACAATATGGAACTGGAAGTGAGTGCCCTTGACCTCCATTATCTCAACGCGAATGTGGAGGCAGTGAAGCTGCTGGACGAGATCCGCGTGATCTCGCGGCCGCATGGCCTTGATCGTGTATTTCCTGTCACGAAGCTGGAGATCCCTTTGGACAGCCCGGAGAATACCAAGTTTACGCTCGGCGACACGGTGCAGACAAGCCTTACCAGTGTGAACAACCAGATCAGCGCCGCTATCCTTGAGAAAATCGAGGGTCTCCCTAAGGCACACAACATCCTGAAAGAGGCAAAAGAAAACGCCACGCAGATCATGACAGCGGCCACGACAGGCTACATCACGATCACACGGGACGAATACGGTTCTGACACGCTTTATATTTCCAACATCCGCGACTATACCAAAGCCGACAAGCTCTGGAAATGGAACATGAACGGCCTTGGCTACTCCAAGGATTATGGAAAGACTTTTGGGCTTGCCATCACAATGGATGGTTCTATTGTGGCGGACTATATCACGACCGGTGTTCTCAATGCCGATGTTATCCGCGCCGGTACGCTGAAAGATTACGGCGGAAACTTCTCGCTTGACTTCAAGACCGGCAAGCTGACGATGAAGAAAGGCTCCATCGACATTGGAGGCGGAAACTTCACTGTTGACGAGGAAGGTAACCTGACCGCACGCCGAGGCACCTTTGCGGGCACTCTGGCTGCGGCGAAAGGCACCTTTAGCGGCACGCTGGTCGGTGTGGACGGAAACTTCAAAGGGGTGGTTCAGGCTTCTGACTTCCTTGACAGAGCGGGCAACAGCATGATGGATGACGAGCGATTCAAGTCCAAATACCTGAGCGTCTACGGACTTACTGTTACCAACGGCGTCCGCACGACCTTTGCTGTTGATTCCAGCGGTTCCGTTACCATAGACGGTAAGGTGACGCTGTCCGCCGGAAGCACGATCAACTGGGCGTCCGTGACGAACCAGAACCTCACCTCCAACCCCGCCTACTCGCTGGCAAGCACGGCGAATGCAAACGCGGCCACCGCAAAGAGCGCAGCAGACGACGCTTACGATGAGGCTTCTGCTGCATGGTCGAGAGCAAACAAGGCCTATCAGGATCGGTGTACCGACCAGAATGTGTTTGATGTGCTCACCTCCGGTGGTACGAAATTCGGTATTTTCAGCGACTCGTACAGCGGACGGCTTTACATCAATGCCGATTATATTCGCTCCGGCACCATCAATGCCGATTATATCGACCTGTCGTGTGATTATGGTGGATTCTGCAAAGGGCATGGCTCTGACGGTCAGCATACGACCTACGGTGCGATGATGTATGGTTCTAACGGTCCTGGTTGGGAGCCTTATATTATTGTTACCAATGCTGGCGCCCGTATCTCCGGAACCGGAGCAGACCTTGTTGTTTCCAGCGGCATCACCATGAGCGAAGAGCCAAGTTACGGTTCCGATTTAAGGATCAAGAACAGCATCGACTATGATCTTGCCTCTTATGAGGCGTTCTTCCTGGCGCTGAAGCCATCCACCTTCAAGTACAACAAAGGTACTTCCGGGCGGAAACATTTCGGCTTCATCGCGCAGGATGTAGAACAGGCAATGCTCGACACCGGACTGACATCGGATCAACTTGCGGCGCTTGTTAAAGACCCTGTCAAAGAGATCCTTTCGGATGGCATCACAGACTGCCGTTACAGCATCCGATACGGTGAACTTATCGCGCTCAATACGCACATGATCCAGAAACTCTATCAAATGGTCGAAGAACTGCTTCAGCAAAAGGAGGGATAATGTTGAAGAAACAGCTTAAAAATTCAGAAATGGTCGTGATGGTCCAGAACCTGCGGCCGCTTCTTCAGCTCCGCAACAAGATCGGCTATATCGCCGCGAGGAACTTCCGGATGCTTTCTACTGCTTTGACCGAGTATGAAGCATTCAAACACGACCTCATCAACAAATACGGAGAGCCTGACAAGGATGAAAGTGGCAACGAGACCGGAACCATTTCCATCAAGGTGGGCTCTCCTAATTTTAAGGCCTTCTGCGACGAGCTTGCTCCGTTCAACGAGATGGAGCATGAGGTCGAGCTGATGGCCGCCAAGTATGAAGATACGATAGGCTGTCTGAGCGGCGAGGAGATCCTGCTGCTCGACTGGATGCTGGAGGATTAAGGAAGGAGTGATTTAGATGGCTGATATCAGCAGCTTTCTGAAAAAAATCCTCAGCGCCATTTATGGTGAAGAGGTTCGCGGCTCCATCCATGATGCTCTGGCGGCGATGAACACGGAGTCCAGCAGCGCGATGGAGTTTGCCTCCACCGCCAAGGATTCCGCACAGGCAAATGCCGCGGCTGCCAAGAAGTCCGCCGAAGATGCCGAGAAAAAGGCGACAAGCGCCTCTGAATCCGCTGCGGCGGCTGCACTCTCCGAGGGGAGCATCAAGACCTCTGAGGAAAATGTCAACAAGCAGGCCGCAGACGCAAAAGAAGCTGCCGCCGGTGCTAAGGCGTCTGAGACAGAGGCGAAGAACTCGGAAGAGATCGCCAAGCAGAAGGCACAGGAGGCCACGGACGCCAAGACAGCGGCGACGCTTGCCGAGGGAGAGGTCAAGGCCGCCGAGGAGCGCGTTAGAACCATCCGCTCAGAGGCTGAGACACTGGGCGCACAGGCTACTGCTGACCGCAACGCAGCGGAAGAGGCTCGTGCTGCTGCGGAAGCTGCAAGAGACGCGGCGGTGAACAGTCAAAATGGAGCAAAAGCATCGGAAGATGCCGCCGCTGCGTCGAAGACAGACGCCGAAGCCGCTAAAACGGCTGCTGTGGATGCCCGTGATAAGGCGCAGACCGCTAAAACGGCCGCTGAGAACGCGCGTGAGTCCGCCGAGAACTCTGAAGCAAACGCCAAGACTTACAAGGAGTCTGCCGCAGAGAGCGCCGCGACCGCACAGCAGTACAGCGGCAAACCACCCAAACCGGAAAACGGTACCTGGTGGATCTGGGACGCTGAGAAGGGCGCCTATGTGAACACCAACATCAGTTGCGAACTAACCGGTCCGACCGGCAACGGTATCCAGAGCATTCAGTTGACGCAGGGCAATCATACGCCCGGCTCGACTGATATTTACACCGTTACGATGACAGACGGAAGCAAGTACAACATCGCCGTCTACAACGGTCTGAACGGAACTGGTACGGGCGATGTGCTCGGCATCCATTTCGATTTGGTGCTGCCGGCCTCCGGATGGTCGAACGGTTCCATCACTGTGGCGGAGAGCCGCCTTGTGGCCGCTGCCAAGTACAAATACCTCATTGATGCATATGAAGCCAGCCGTGAAGAATACCTCGAATGCAATGTGCGTCCGAAAGACATCTCCACGACCGGCTTCATCACATTTGTGAACGATACCGACCCGATCAAAGACATCACGGTGAACATTGTGCGTCTTGAACTGTCGGTCAATGCCGAAGAAGGAGGCGAATGATTTGAAAATCGCGATCAAAAGCTGCTTCACCACGCTGGTGGAGGACACTACACTGATCCAGAACGCAGTGACGCCTTATCCGGTCGAATTCGCCTTCAGCAATGATTGGGACGGGTTCGCAAAGACTGCGCTCTTTGAGGCAGGCGGTGTCAGCATGGCTGTGGTGCTGAGCGAAGACAAGTGTGACATTCCGGGCGAATGCCTGAAGAAAGGCGGTATCCCGCTGAAGATCGCCGTTTATGGCGTCAAGGGCGAGGAACGGAAGTCGACGGGCTGGCATGTGACCAGCAAGATCCTCTTCCCGGCCAATATCAGCGTTGGCACAGGCGGCTCCGGAGACCCGATGGGCGATGAAGCCTACAAGCAGATCATGGGAATCATCGGTGACCCATCGACGGCGGGTTTTGGCAACAAGACGCTGACCGAGGTGATCGTTGAGATCCAGAGAAGCATTTCCGGAACGGCCTCGGATAAAGAGGTGGACGATATGCTGAACGACGCCTTTGCTTCGAGCGACCCGGGCGGAAGCACACCCGACAACACCGCTTCTGACAAAGAAGTGGATGACCTACTCAATGATGTTTTCGGCGAACAGCCGTGAACAAATATATTTAAGGGGGACATGCAATATGTCTACTACCAAGCACACTACTATTGATCAGCTCAAGAAACTGGCGCTGCGCACCAAGAGCGAGATCGGCCTTGTCGATGCTAAGGTTGCCGGCCTGACCACTAAGGTCAATGACCTGGTGACTGCCGGCGGCGAGCCTAACAAGCTGGAAGGCATCAAGGTCAACGGCACTCTGCTGGCCCTGACCGATAAGATCGCCGACATCCTCATCGCTGAGGGCAAGACCAACGGCACCATCTCCGCCAACGGCGTTGATATTCCCGTTCACGGTCTGGCGGCTCTGGCCTACAAGTCCGAGGTTGCTGAGAGCGATCTGGCTGCCGCTCTGAAGGCCATCATCGACGCCAAGGCGAAGCAGGCTGACCTGGATACCCTGACCGGCAACGGCGAAGGCTCCATCAGCAAGATGATCGACGCGGCTATCAACAAGTTCGCCACCGATGTGACCGATGACAATGTGGTCAACAGCTACAAGGAGCTGATCGACTGGGTTGCCAAGCACGGCCCTGAGGCGACCAAGATGGCCGGCGGCATCAGCGAGAACAAGACCGCTATCGCCGACCTGAAGACTCTTGTCGGCACGCTTCCCGAGGGCGCGACCTCTACCACCGTTGTCGCCTACATCACCGAGGCGATCAATGCTCTGAGCATCGGCGATTACGCCAAGACGACTGAGGTGACTGCCGCGATCAGCACCGCCCTGGAGTCTTACTACACCAAGACCCAGGTTGACGAAACCTTTGTCAAGAAGACCGACATCGTGATGGCTACTGACGCGGAAGTCGATGCCATGCTGACCGAAGTCTTCGGCGCTCAGGCTACCGTCTGATCCAGCATATGTGAGCGGGGGATGGGGCTTCCTGTCCCTCGTTCCACCTTTTGAAAGGAAGGTAACAACACATGGCAGAGCATAAGCTTTCCACATTTGACCAGCTCAAAAAGCTGGCACTTGCGGGGAAGAGGGATTCCGCCAAGCAGGTAGCTGAATTGGCGGAGCTTGTTGCCGCCGGACTGGAGGATCTCCAGCATATCGGCATCTCTGTTACTCTGCCGGCCGCGAATTGGAGCGGCGGAGCGCAGACTGTTGCACATGCTTCCCTCTTAGCTGACAGCAACTATATTTATCTTGTAGGCGCAGACGCCGGTACCCGTAATGTGTACGACAGTTATGGCGTGAGCGCAGACAATGTAACCACAAGCGGGCAGATGACTTTCCGGTGCGATACGACGCCGACCGTTGACTTGTCCGTCTTTATCATTCGACTGGAGGTCGGAACAGATGAGTAATGTTGGCAAGGTATTCAACCTTTCCGGCGGCGGTGGCAGCGGCTCTCCGAAGATGGAAAGTCTGACTATCGCCACCACGCCCAACAAGACGGTCTATAAGTCCGGTGAAACTTTCGACCCCACCGGCATGGTCGTTGTGGCAAACTACGGCGAAGGTCTGATGGCAAATGTGACGGGTTACACCGTCTCTCCCTCCGTTCTTACGGACGGGGTGAGCGAAGTTGTCATCACCTACACCGAGGGTCGCATCACGAAGACCGCGACGGTTGCCGTGACGGTGAAAAAGGTGCTTGTCAGCATCGCCATCACCACGCAGCCAGCCAAGACGGTCTACCAGTATCAGGAGAGCCTTGATCCGACGGGCATGGTCGTTACTGCGACTTTCTCGGACGGGAGCACGGCGGCGGTACTGGATTACACCTATCCGACGACGAACTTCTCTACGCTTGGACGCCAGGTCATGAAGCTTGAATACACCTACGAGGGTGTGACGAAGAGCACAGACCTTGTCGTTACGGTGCAGGGCAAGACCATTGCCGTTCCGACGCAGACGAACATCCCGACCTACAACGGTTCGGATAAGACGCCGAGCTGGAACGGCTACGATCCACTCAAAATGGAGATCTCCGGCGTTACGAGTGCCTCTGACGCAGGCAGTTACACGGCGATCTTCAAGCTGTCCTACGGCTATCTGTTCCCTGACGGCACGGATGAAGCCCGCGTAAAGTGGACGATCGACCGCGCTGTCATCTCGGCTTTGCCGACGCAGACGGGAACGCTTGTTGCCGACGGCACGAGCAAGACACCGAGCTGGAACGGCTATGACACCAACAAGATGACCATTGGCGGCGATACCTCCGGTAAGGCTGCCGGTGAGTACACGGCAACCTTTACGCCGACTTCCAACTACAAGTGGTCCGACGGCAGCACAGGCGCCAAGGAAGTGAAGTGGACGATCATCTCGGTTCTCGTTTCTATTCCTTCGCAGAGTGGTACGCTGACCTACAACGGCAGCGCCCAGACGCCGAAGTGGCAGAATTTCGACAATGAGAACTCCTCTGTGAGCGTATCTGCCAAGACGAATGCCGGCGATTACACGGCGACCTTTACCTTGAAGAAGGGTATGTGGACGGACGGTACGACCGCGGCAAAGACCATCAAGTGGACCATCGGCAGAGCTACCATCGCGGCGGTCCCCGCCCAGAGCGGCACGCTGACTTATGACGGCAACCCGAAGACTCCTTCGTGGAATACAGCCTATGACTCGGCAAAGATGACCGTTTCCGTGACGGCCGCTACCAACGCAGGCACTTACAGCGCTACCTTTACGCCGACTTCCAACTACAAGTGGTCGGATGGCAGCACCGGAGGCAAGACAGCATCGTGGACGATCGGCAAGGCCGTGAACAGCGTGACCAATTCGCCGAGCTCCATCGTGTTGAAGAGCAGTGCCAAGACCGCAACCTTTACGGTGAACCGCAAGGGCAATGGTACGATCACAGCCACCTCGAACAACACGAGCGTCGCGAAGATCAAATCCATCAATCAAAGCACCGGCGTTGTGACCGTTGAGAGCGTGAATGACACGACCGGCACGGCCAAGATCACCGTCAAGGTCGCCGAGGGGACGAACTACAAGGCGGCTTCTGATACGACGGTCAATGTGACGGCCACTTTCGTCACGATCTACGGCGTTGAGTGGGATTGGACAAGCGGCGGCTCCACCAGAGGCAAGCGCACGGACGCGGCGGCCGGCTTTGCTGAACCGAACCCCGCAGTAAACAACGGCGGAGGTTCTTCTCCATTCGACAACCTGATGCCGTGGTCCGGCATGGTGAAGGAGACCCGCAGCGGCGGCGTTGAGGTCAAGGAGCCGAAGTATTGGTTCAAGTGGACGAAGACCGGCAAGAAGCTGAAGCTCCAGATCGCGGACGGTTATGTCGAGGGCTTCTCCGTTGACCCTGTAAACAGGGACCGCGGTGACGGCCTTGGCGAGCTGGACTACTCCTACATCGGCCGTTATCACTGCGCCAGCGGTTATAAGTCCACCACGGGCGCCGCACAGCAGGTAAACATCACGAGAAGCCAGGCGCGCAGCGGTATTCATAACCTCGGCGCTAACTTCTGGCAGATGGATTTCGCTCAGTTCTGGTATGTGAACATGCTGTTCCTTGTGGAGTTTGCCGACTGGAACGGCGAGCGCATCGGCAGAGGCTGCTCTACGAACGGTTCCAAGATGAACAACGGTCAGACCGACGCGATGGGTTACCACACCGGTACGACCGCGGCAAGCCGCGACAGCTACGGCTTCACGCAGTATCGCAACATCGAAGGCTGGTGGGACAATGTTTATGACTGGATGGACGGCTGCTATTACAACAATAACGGCCTGAATGTCATCAGCAATCCCAACAACTTCAGCGACAGCGCGAATGGCACGCTGGTCGGCACGCCCTCTTCGGGCTATCCGTCCGACTTCACCATTCCGACAGCAAGCGGTCTTGAATGGGCGCTGTTCCCGAGCGCAGCAAACGGCAGTCAAACGACCTATGTCCCGGATTACTGGTACTTCTATGGTAGATATCCGTGCCTGTACCATGGCGGTTACTATAGCCAGAGCCAGAATCGCGGTCCGTTCTACGTCGACTGCAGCGTCGCGTCGAACGCGGGCGACTACATCGGCTGTCGCCTCCAGGAACGCCCGCCAAAGGCGGCGTGACTGTTCCCCTGAAGAGGTAGGGGTGCAGGGGTGAGGGGGCCGCAGCCCCTTCCCCTTGCATTTCACTGATATTTTTAAGAAAAACAACAATTTAACATGGGGTCAACTGTGCAGCAGACGATGGTCCCGGATAACTGGAACTTCAATGGTAGATATCCGTGCCTGTACCATGGCGGTAACTATAACCAGAACCAGAATCA
>ENA-UONX01000377-UONX01000377.1-human-gut-metagenome-genome-assembly--contig:-P74old-NODE-377-length-65011-cov-64.818954_pt1 | contig 65011 bp, 56 predicted proteins | sample MGYA00242466_ERZ724013 | MGnify/ENA metagenome assembly ERZ724013 | reverse complement strand
TCTCTTTTTATTCCCACCACACTCCCTCTCTGTTCTTCCCCCCCGGGGGGGGGGCCCCACAATTAACTTTTGCCAAAGAACACTTGGGGAACTGTTCGATTTCAGGAACGGCCTTAGCAAGGGCAAAGAGTTTTTTGGAAAAGGTACTCCGTTTGTTCGTTACACAGATGTTTACAATCATCGGACGCTTAGAAAAAAGGATATAACGGCACTGGTTGAGTGCACTGAAGATGAAAAGGAACGGTTAAAAGTATCAAGAGGGGATGTTCTTTTTACAAGAACATCCGAAACGGCGGAAGATATTGGATGGTCGTCTGTAATGCTTGATGATATGGATGATTGCGTCTTTAATGGCTTTACAATAAAGGCAACGCCGAAAACCAAAGAGCTTTTGCCCGAATACTGTGCTTATTGTTTTAGCACATCGGACTTTAGACAATATGTGACGAAACACTGTGCTTTTACAACACGAGCGTCCTTGACTGGAAACACGATTGCACAATATAGAATGACAATCCCGCCACTTGATATCCAAAGCCGCATTGTTAATGTGCTGGACAACTTTGAGAAGATTTGCTCCGACCTCAACATTGGTTTGCCCGCTGAAATTGAAGCCCGGCAGAAGCAGTACGAGTATTACCGAGATAAGCTCTTGACATTTGCAGAGACCGGCAACACAATTTTGAGCAGAGCAGAGCAGAGCAGAGCAGAGCACTGATTAAGCTTGTTCAGTATGTTTATGGCTGTGTATGGTTGGAACTTGGTGATGTGATTGTTTCTCTAAATACTGGCTTGAATCCACGAAAATTCTTCAAGCTCAATACGGAAGATGCAACAAATTATTATATTACGATTCGGGAAATGAAAGACGGAAAAATTGTACCGTCTGAAAAGACAGACCGAATGAATGATGAAGCCCGGAAACTGTGCAATAACCGCTCCAATCTGGAAGTAGGAGATGTGCTGTTTTCAGGCACAGGAACGATTGGTGAAACGGCTGTAATTGAAAAAGAACCCTCCAACTGGAACATCAAAGAGGGAGTATATGCAATTAAGCCGAACCAGACAATGATTCAACCAATGTATTTGCGTTACATTTTGATGACGGACTTTATCAAAAAAGAGTACATGAAAAAGGCGGCAGGAGGAACAGTTCAGAGTGTACCGATGGGAGAACTAAAGAAAATAAGAATTCCGGTTCCATCCTTGCAGGAACAGAACCGAATTGTTGGAGTGTTAAAACAGCTGGACGATCTTTGCAATGATTTGACCAGCGGCCTGCCAGCGGAGATTGAAGCAAGACAAAGGCAGTATGAGTATTACAGAGATAAACTGCTGACGTTCAAAGAAAGAGGATGATGAGGTGACAACGGAGCAAGTTATATTGAGTGCGATTTTAACATTGACGGCATCCATTCTGACAGCATTTCTGACTTCTAAAATTACGCGAGATAATGAAATGCGAAAAATAATACATCAAAAAAGATTGGAGCTTTACCTTGAAGTTTTTGAACAGGTAGAGTTACTATTAAAAGATTGGAAAAAGATATTCGACAAAGAATACTTTGAAAAGATAGCATCATACAAGTCAAGAATGAAGTTGCTCGCTTCTGAAAAAACGACAGAAGAGTATAAAAAGTATTATGAGGTGCTGCGTACATCTGTAAATGAATACAAAAAGTTCAAAGACGACAATGATCCAGATCGGGCAGAGGATATGTACGAAGAAGATGAAGATGGCACAATATATCAAATATACTATCCCACAGATGAGGATTATAGCGAATATAGATATAAGATAGATTGTTATGAGAAAAAGCAAAAGAAACGTATGCCCTTAATGAGAGAGTATATTCAGAAAATAGTAGATGCAATGAGAACAGACTTGGGAAGTAATTTGGATAAGGAGAGCGCAATATATGATTTCGTTCAACGTTGTCGCAAGCACGAGTGAAGATACCGTTGTTGCCACCTATGAACCCTCCAAGGTGCGTTCTGACAGCTACCAGAGCGAAGCGGAACTGGAAAAAGAGTTTATCCGGCTGTTGTGCGAGCAGGGCTATACCTATCTGCCGCTGCATACCGAAGATGAACTGATTGCTAACCTCCGCAGCCAGTTGGAAGAGCTGAACCACTACCAGTTTTCCGATACGGAGTGGCGGCAGTTTTTCAGTGATGTAATTGCCAACCCCAACGAGCATATTCCCGAAAAGACCCGGAAGATTCAGGAAGACAATGTGCAGGTATTGCACCGGGATGATGGCAGCTCCAAAAATATCACGCTGATCGACAAGAAGAACATCCACAACAACCGCCTGCAGGTCATCAACCAGTATGAGGTAAAACAAGCAGACGGCGCACGGCATGATAACCGCTATGATGTGACGATTCTGGTCAACGGCTTTCCACTGGTTCATGTGGAACTGAAGCGGCGCGGGGTGGCCATCCGGGAGGCATTTAACCAGATCAACCGCTATCAGCGGGATTCGTTCTGGGCGGGCTGCGGCTTGTATGAGTATGTGCAGATTTTTGTGATCTCCAACGGCACAAATACCAAGTACTACTCCAACAGCACCCGCTACAATGCCATCAAGGATGCCAAACACGGCAAGACGAAAAAGGAAAAGACCAGCAATAGCTTTGAATTTACCTCCTACTGGGCCGATGCGAATAACCGTGTGCTGACGGATCTGATCGACTTTACCCGGACATTCTTTGCAAAGCACACAATCCTGAGCGTGCTGACCCGGTACTGCATCTTTACCTCAGAAAAGATGCTGATGGTGATGCGCCCATATCAGATCACGGCAACCGAGAGGATATTGAACCGCATCGAGATCGCCAACAACTACAAAAAGTATGGCAGCATCGAGGGCGGCGGCTACATCTGGCACACCACTGGCTCCGGCAAGACGCTGACTTCCTTCAAAACGGCACGGCTGGCATCGCAGCTGCCCTACATCGACAAGGTGTTGTTTGTGGTAGACCGCAAGGACTTGGACTACCAAACTATGAAAGAGTATGACCGCTTCGAGAAGGGAGCGGCAAACTCCAACACCAGCACCACGATTCTGAAACGCCAGTTGGAAAACCCGGAAGCACATATCATCATTACCACCATCCAGAAGCTGGCGACCTTCATCAAGAAGAATCCGGGACACGAAGTTTACCAGAAGCACGTTGTAATCATCTTTGACGAGTGCCACCGTAGCCAGTTCGGTGATATGCACAAGGCCATTGTTCACAATTTCAAAAAGTACCACCTGTTCGGCTTTACAGGAACGCCGATTTTTGCAGTCAACGCAGGAAGCTCCACTAATCCACGCTATTTCACCACGGCGCAGACGTTCGGCGACCAACTGCACACCTACACCATCGTGGATGCCATCAACGACAAGAATGTGCTGCCGTTCCGTGTGGACTACATCAAGACGATGGATGCAGAGCCAGACATGGACGATAAACAGGTTTGGGATATCGACCGGGAAAAGGCGTTCATGGCACCCAAGCGTATTTCTCTGGTGACTAAGTACATCCTTGACCACTTTGACCAGAAAACCTATCGGGGAGACAAATCGTATGAGTTTAATCTGCTGACGAATGTGGCAGAGGTGGCCTCTGCCCAGCGTGGTGCGGTGGATGAAATCAAGCGAAAACAGCGCGTCAGCGGTTTTAATTCGATTTTCTGCGTGGCATCTGTGCCGATGGCAAAGCTGTATTATCAGGAGTTCAAAAAACAGATGGCGGCAGACCCAACCAAGCGGCTGCGCATTGCCACCATTTACAGCTATGGAGCCAACGAAGCGGAAACGGATGGCATTCTGGACGAGGAAAACCCGGAAGATACCTCCAACCTTGACCAGAGCAGCCGGGATTTTCTGGACGCAGCCATTCAGGATTACAACGAGATGTTCCACACGAACTACTCGACCGATGGCGAACGGTTCCAGAATTACTATAAAGATGTATCGCTCCGCATGAAGAATAAAGAGCTTGACCTGCTGATCGTGGTCAATATGTTCCTGACAGGCTTCGATGCCACGACCCTGAATACCCTTTGGGTGGACAAGAACCTGAAGATGCACGGTCTGATTCAGGCGTTCAGCCGGACGAACCGTATCTTGAACAGCATCAAGACCTTTGGCAATATCGTCTGCTTCCGCAACCTGCAAAAGCGGGTGGATGCGGCAATTTCGCTGTTTGGAGATAAAAATGCGGGCGGCATCGTTCTGTTGCGCAAATATGCGGACTACTACCACGGTTATATGGACGAGCAGGGAAAATACCATCAGGGCTATACGGACATGATCGATGACCTGACACAGAAGTTCCCGCTGACAGAGCCGCAAATCATCGGGGAGCAGAACCAGAAAGACTTTATCGTGCTGTTTGGTGCACTGCTGCGGATGCGGAACCTGCTGTCTTCCTTTGATGATTTCAAGGGCAACGAACTGATCTCTGAACGGGATTTACAGGACTATTTGGGCCGCTATCAGGATTTGCGGGATGAATGGCGAAACAAGAAGCGTGATGAAACGAAAGAGGACATCACCGATGACGTGGTGTTTGAGGTGGAGCTGATTCGGCAGGTCGAGATCAACATTGACTACATCCTGATGCTGGTCAAAAAGTACCATGACACCCATTGCGATGACAAAGAGGTGCTCATCACGATTCGCAAGGCGATTGATGCCAGCCCGGAACTGCGCAGTAAAAAGCAGTTGATTGAAACGTTTATTGCAGGGGTCAACGATGTGGATGATGTGATGGCAGAGTGGAACACCTATGTGTCCGAACAGCGGGAGAAAGAGCTTGCAAAGATCATCCAAGAGGAAAAGCTGAAGGAGCCGGAGACACGCAAGTATCTGGCCAATGCGTTCCGTGATGGCGAAATCAAGACTGTTGGTACGGATATTGACAAGTTGATGCCGCCTGTTTCCCGTTTTGGCGGCGGTGGCCGTGCACAGAAGAAGCAGGGGGTAATCGATAAGCTGAAGAGCTTCTTTGATAAGTTCTTTGGGATTGGTGGAAGTTCAATGGCAGAGGATGATAGCAAATAATATTTGATATTAGGAAAAATATCTGCTATAATATTCACAGAGATCCCGCTGGTTGTGTGATACTATCCTGATACTAAAAAATCAGCAAGCCACATCTAGCACAGCAATCTCATGGAAAAGTGAACATTCAAGAATAGCCTTACTAAACAAATTTGTTTAGTAAGAATCCGAGCTTACCGAGCTCGAGTAACCCCTGAACAACCCCTTACTACAAAACAAACCGCCCCACTGAAAGCGTCTTACTTTCAGCGGGGCGGTTTTCTGCATTTATTTGCCAGCCGACAGGGGAGGGCAGGCGTGCAGCTTACTTCAGCTTGCTGTACTCCTCATCGGTGACGGGCTCGCACCACTCGTTGGAGCGCTCGGTGCCGGGCACCTCGACGGCGAGGTGGGAGAACCAGCTGTCCGGGGCAGCACCGTGCCAGTGCTTGACCTCGGCGGGGATGTTGATGCAGTCGCCGGGGTTCAGTTCCACGGCGGGCTTGCCCTCCTCCTGGTAGTAGCCGCGGCCGGCCACGCAGATGAGGATCTGGCCGCCGCCGGTCTTTGCGTGATGGATGTGCCAGTTGTTGCGGCAGCCCGGCTCAAAGGTCACGTTGTGGATGCCCACCTGCTGGGTGGAGATGGGGGCCAGATAACTCTGGCCGATGAAATACTTCGCATAGGCCACGTTGGGTTCGCCGATGGGGAACACCATGGACGCCTGGTGCTTTGCCCGGGCGCTGTCGTCCTCCGGCTCCACCGCCCAGATCTCCTTTGCCATGTTGAACACGGCCCAGCCCTTGGGCCAGCCGACGTAAAACGCAACGTGGGTGATGATGGCGGCGATCTCCTTCTGGGTCACGCCGTGGTTCTTGGCGTTCTGCAGGTGATACTTCAGCGAGGAATCGGTCACGCCGGAAGACATCAGCGCAACCACGGTGAGGATGCTGCGGGTCTTCAGGTCGATGGCATCATCGTTCCAGTTCTCGCCAAAGAGAACGTCGTCGTTGTAGTGAGCAAATGCCGGTGCGAATGCGCCCAGCGCATCGCGGCCAGCGGTCTGTACGATCTTTTCCATAAAAGCTGCCTCCTGTGACGATGGGCCGATCCCGGGCGGGCCGGAACCGGTCGATTTTCAACAGCTTTATTGTAGTACTTGAAGTTTACTTTAAGTCAAGGGCTTTTGGCAATTTTTTGCGGTTTTGATGGTTCAGAGGTCGCTGCGCGGCTGGTTCGCCATGCGCCAGAAGCCCAGCTCAAACTCCGAGCAGGCCTTGAAAATCTCGCGGCAGCGGGCAGCGCGCTCCGGCGAAAGGCCGGCGCAGGCTTTTTCCGCGTAGTCAGCCCAGGCCTGGCAGGCGTCGCCGTAGCCGTCGGAGGCGTAGTCCTTCACCAGCGGACCAAACACCGTATCCAGCACACCGGGCGAGCGCTTCAGAAGCCGCCGGAAGATCCAGAAATAGCTCAGCATGCAGGGCAGCACGGCTGCAATGCACTCGGCTTCGCCCTCACCGTTCTTTGTGGCCTCGATCATGTAATCGGTGTAGGCGCGGTTTGCAGGGCGCTGCGGCAGGCTCTGGATGTCGTCGTCGGTCAGGCCGTAGCGCTTGAGATACTGAAGGCGGGCTACATCCTCGTTCTCGTTCACGAAGGAGAGCAGGGAGTAGTAGTTGCGCATGGCGGCCATGGTCTGCGCCTTGGTCATACCCCAGGCAAACACCCGGGCGTATTCCCGCAGGTACAGGCTGTCATCCACGATGTAGCCCTTGAAACAGTCCTCGTCCAGCGTGCCGGCCTCCAGCCCGCGCAGAAAGTCCGAATCCAGGCACTGCTGCCAGATGGGCAGGCTCTCCTGTACCAGTGCATCCACAAAAGGCGTCTTACTCACGAACGAACTCTCCTTTCAGAGCAAACATGTGGTCCATCGGGCCGGAGCCGTGGCCCAGGTCCAGCATGGCAGACAGGCAGCCGGAAATGTAGGCCTTGGCACGCTCCACCGAGGTGTCCAGATCATAGCCCTTGGCCAGGTTGGACGCAATGGCGCTGGAAAGGGTGCAGCCGGTGCCGTGGGTGTTGGGGTTCGCAATGCGCTTGCCGTGGAACCACTTGCCACAGCCGTCCCGCCACAGCAGGTCGTCGGCGTCGTTGATCTGGTGGCCGCCCTTGCACAGCACAGCGCAGCCGTACTTCTCGCTGATGCGCTTGGCCGCAGCTTCCATCCCGGCGGCGTCGGTGATGGTCATGCCGGAGAGGATCTCTGCCTCCGGGATGTTCGGGGTGAGCACCTCGGCCATGGGCAGCAGCTTTTCGGTCAGAGCCTGCACGGCGTCATCCCGCAGCAGCTTGGAGCCGGAGGTGGCCACCATCACGGGGTCCACCACGATATGCTTTGCGCCGTAGGCGTGCAGCTTTTCGGCAATGACGCCGATCAGCTCCGCCGAGGACACCATGCCGATCTTGACGGCATCGGGGTAGATATCGGTGAAGATGGCGTCGATCTGCTCGCCAAGGAACTTCGGGGTGGTCTCAAAGATATCGGTGACGCCGGTGGTGTTCTGGGCCGTGAGGGCGGTGATGGCGCTCATGGCAAACACGCCGTTGGCGGTCATGGTCTTGATATCGGCCTGGATGCCTGCGCCGCCGCTGGAATCGCTGCCGGCAATGGTCAATGCTGTTTTCATCTGTCACAACTTCCTTTGTATAAAAATAAAAGATGCGGACATGCCCGTAAAGACATGCCCGCACCTTTGGTGTTCAAAGCTGCAGCGGTATTTCCCTACGTTGGCATGATCCAAATCAGGTCACAGGTCTGGGCGACACAGCCCACTCTCAGCCTGCTTTGGCAGACTCCCTTATTTACCGCTCTCAGCATACCACAATCCGGCCGGATTTGCAAGGCTTGGCGGGCAATGCAGGGGGGCGAAAGCCCGGATGAACGCCGGGCAAAAAAAGAATGCCATGCGTTTCGGCATGGCACTCTTTTCACGGATCACATGTGCAGCAGGCTGCGCTGCTCGCTGGCGCGGAACTTCAGAGCTGCGGCGATGAAACCCTTGAACAGGGGGTGTGCGTGGTTCGGGCGGCTCTTGAACTCGGGGTGGAACTGGGCACCCAGATGGAAGTCGCGGCCGGGCAGCTCCACGGTCTCCACCAGACGGCCGTCCGGGCTGGTGCCGGAAATGACCAGTCCGGCGTTTTCCATCTCCTGACGGAAGTCGTTGTTGAACTCGTAACGGTGGCGGTGGCGCTCCCAGATCTCGGCCTCACCGTAGCACTCGGCCATTTTGGTGCCGGGCTTGACGGCGCAGGGATACTTGCCCAGACGCATGGTGCCGCCCTTGGGGATGTTGCCCTGCTGGTCGGCCATCAGGGCGATCACATTATGCTTGCCATCCGGGGTGAATTCGCTGGAATTTGCATCCTTGTAGCCCAAAACGCCCCGGGCAAACTCCATCACCATGATCTGCATGCCCAGGCAGATGCCAAAGTAGGGCACATGGTTCTCGCGGGCGTACTGTGCGGCCTGGATCATGCCCTCAATGCCGCGGTCACCGAAGCCGCCGGGCACGATGATGCCATCCACGTCCGCAAAGGCTTCCTTGCAGGCGGCCTGATCGGTCAGGTCCTCGCTCTCCACCCAGCGGATCTCCACCTGGCTGTCGTTCTCAAAACCGGCATGATACAGGCTTTCCATCACGGAGAGGTAAGCATCGTGCAGCTTGACGTACTTGCCCACCAGTGCAATGCTGCAGGTCTTGCTGCGGGTGGCAATGCGGGACACCACCTGCTTCCACTCGGTCAGGTCGGCAGGGGGCACGTCCAGCTTCAGCTTCTTCACAACCACGTCGTCCAGACCGTTGGTGTGCAGCATCAGCGGGCACTGGTAGAGGCTGGGCATGGTTAGGTTCTCAATGACGCACTCCGGCTTGACATTGCAGAAGGTGCTGATCTTGCGGCGGATCTCGCCGCCCACGCTGCCGTCGGCACGCAGGATGATGATATCCGGGTTCACGCCCATGCCCTGCAGCTCCTTGACCGAGTGCTGGGCAGGCTTGGATTTGTACTCGTCCGAGCCGGAGATGTAAGGCACCAGCACCACATGGATGAAGCAGCAGTTGTCCCGGCCCTGCTCCAGGCCCACCTGACGGATGGCCTCCAGGAAGGGCTGGCTCTCGATATCGCCGGTGGTGCCGCCGATCTCGGTGATGACCACATCGGCTTCGGTGGAGGAAGCCAGATTGTAGATGTAGCTCTTGATCTCGTTGGTGATGTGGGGGATGATCTGCACGGTCTGGCCGAGGTAAGCGCCCTGGCGCTCCTTGTTCAGCACGTTCCAGTACACCTTGCCGGTGGTCAGGTTGGAGTACTTGTTCAGATTTTCGTCAATAAAGCGCTCGTAGTGTCCCAGATCCAGATCGGTCTCGGTGCCGTCATCGGTCACGAACACCTCGCCGTGCTGCAGCGGGCTCATGGTGCCCGGGTCCACGTTCACATAGGGGTCCAGCTTCTGGCTGGCCACCTTCAGGCCGCGGCACTTCAGCAGGCGGCCCAGAGATGCAGCCGTGATGCCCTTGCCAAGGCCCGACACGACGCCGCCGGTGACGAAAATAAATTTGGTCTGTTTTTCTGCCATAAAATGTCCTCCTCTATTTTTTCCTTTTTGAGGTTCTTTCCCAATCCAATATTATACACCCATGTCCTCATAATTTTCAAGGATTTCCTGGGCAATTTCGGTGCGGTCACGGCGGGTGTCCATGGCCTGCTTTTCAATATAACGGTGCGCTTCGGCCTCGGTCATCTGTTCGTGCTCCACAAGGCAGCATTTTGCCCGGCTCACCAGCCGCACCTGCGCGATCTTTTCCTGCAGGCGGGCATTCTCCTGCCGGGCGCGCTGCAACCGGTGGTTGCTGGCTTCCGCCATGTGCATCACCTGCATGAAGAACGCCGTGTTGAAGGGCTTTGACAGCAGCAGCACGCCCTGATCGCTCAGGGGGCCCATCAGCTGGTCGGCCTGTGCTGCTTTGACCAGAAACACCACACCGGCATCCGTTTTCTCTACGGCGTTGATGCACACTTCGTGTCCGAATTCATCGGGCAGGGGAGAGTTGACCACGATCAGCTCAAAGTCCGATTCGGTCATGCGCCGCCGGGCTTCGGCTCCGCTGGGAATGATCACCGGGCGGCTGTAGCCCATCTCGGTCAGCCGCGCGGAGATGTACTCGTTGGAGCTTGCACCGGCGCTTACGATCAGTGCACGTCCCATTTCCTTCGCTCCTTTCTCCTATACGCTTTTGGATAGGGGTCAGATGGCGTTGAAGTAATGGACGCGCTCATACTCGGCGGGGTCGGCAGCGTTTTTCAGAGCTTCGCAGCGCTTGAGTTCCTCGGTAAAGTAGCGGGCGGCCAGCTCATCCGGCAGCACCCGGTGCAAAAATTCGCTTTCCTGTGCGGCCTGCACGGCCTCCTCCAGGCTGGCAGGCAGGGTCTCAAGGCCCAGGCCTTCCGCCTCGGCGGGGTGGAACAGGTTGCGGTTCACAGGTGCCTGCAGCACCATGCGGTTCTCGATGCCGTCCAGCCCGGCGGCCAGCACCAGGCCGATGGCCAGATACGGGTTGCAGGCGGGGTCCGGGCTGCGCAGCTCCATGCGGCAGTTGTCGCCCTTCACCTGCGGGATGCGCACCAGCTGGCTGCGGTTCTGGCGGCTCCAGCTCACATAGCGGGGTGCTTCGTCGCAGCCAAAGCGCTGGTAGCTGTTGGGCAGAGGATTGGTGAACACGGTCAGCTCCCGGCTGTGGGCCAGCACACCGGCCATGAAGCTGCCTGCGATGCTGTCCGGGGCAATATCGCCCTCAAACAGGTTGCGGCCGTCCATGTAGAGCGACAGATTGATGTGCAGGCCGCTGCCCGCCTGGTCCGGCAGCGGCTTGGGCAGAAAGCTGGCGTGCAGGCCGCTGCGCATGGCAATGGCGCGCACGATCTGCTTGAACATCATCACATTGTCGGCGGTCTTGAGGGGACCTGCATGGTGGCAGTCGATCTCGTTCTGGCCGTTGCCGCTCTCGTGGTGGCTGTGCTGGGGGCTCATGCCCATCTGCTCCATGGTCAGGCAGATGTCGCGGCGGATGTTTTCACCTGCGTCCAGCGGGGCCACGTCAAAGTAGCCGCCGAAGTCGATGGGGATGCGGGTGGGGCGGCCTCGGTCGTCGTTCTCGAACAGATAGAACTCGCACTCGGCACCCACGTTGCAGGTGAGGCCCAGCTTTTTGAACTTGCGGTTCATGCTGCGCAGAAAGCCGCGGCAGTTGCCGCCGAAGGCCGCGCCGTCCGGCTTTTCCACATCGCAGAAGAACTGCATCACCCGGCCCTCGGTGGGCCGCCAGGGCAGGATGGTCACGGTGGACAGGTCCGGCCGCAGCACAAGGTCGCTTTCTTCCACATGCATGAAACCGGCGATGGAGCTGCCGTCGAAGCAGACACCGTCTTCCAGGGCCTTGGGCAGGTCGCTGGCCAGCACGGCAATGTTCTTCTGGGTGCCAAAGATATCGCAGAAGGCGAAACGGACGAATTTGACGTTGTTGTCCTCCACGAAATCCAGGATGTCCTGTTGGGTCGAATAACTCATAAGAATTTCCCTTTCAAATAAAAACGCCTAAAGGCCTGCCCTCAGAATGGGAGCAGGTCTTTAGGCTGGTGTAAGAAATAGGAAAAGGAGAATGGCAAATTTTAGATTCCGCAGCCTACGGATGCTATTCGGTTACGCTGTTTTGCGATCAGACGTAGTAGAGCATCTTGCTGTAGCTGGGCAGAGGCCAATAATCCTCGCCGCAGATGGTCTCGGCATCGTCGGCCGCGGCACGCAGGGCGTCCATGGCGGGCAGCACGTTGTCGTGGAAGGCAACGGCCTTGTCAGCCTCGCTGGGCAGGGCCTTGGTGGCATCCACGGCATCCTGCAGGGTGTCGATGGCATCGCTCATGGCGTCGGCGTCGGCGGAGAGCTTGGTCAGGGTCTTGGTCTCGCTGCGCACGCTGATGTTCTCGCTGACGGCCAGCTTGGAGGCGGCGGTGTTGGCCAGCTCGCTCATGTAGGAGTTGACGGCAGGCAGCAGCTGCTTGCGGGCCATCTCCAGCATGGTCAGGGCTTCGATGTTGATGATCTTGGAGTAGTGCTCCATCTCAACTTCGTAACGGCTCTCCATCTCCACCTTGGTCAGCACGCCGAACTCCTCCATCAGCTGGATGTTCTTCGGTGCGATCAGAGCGGGCAGGGCAGCCGGGGTGTTCTTCTTGTTGGGCAGACCGCGCTTTGCAGCTTCTTCCTCCCACTCGGCGGTGTAGCCGTTGCCGTTGAAGATGACGCGGCGGTGGTCGCGGATGGTGCGCTTGACCAGAGCGATCACGGCACTGGTAAAGTCCTCAGCGCCCTCCAGCTCGTCGGCGTAGCCCTTCAGTTCCTTGGCGACAGCGGTGTTCAGGATGGTGTTGGCGTCGCTCAGGTTCTCAGCAGAGCCGGGCATACGGAACTCGAACTTGTTGCCGGTGAAGGCGAAGGGAGAAGTGCGGTTGCGGTCGGTGGTATCCTTGCTGAACTTGGGCAGGACGTCCACGCCCAGATCCATCTTCATCTTGACGGGGCCTGCGTAGGGAGAATCGGAGGCAATGGCGTCGATGACGGCTTCCAGCTCCTCGCCCACGAAGATGGAGATGATGGCCGGAGGTGCCTCGTTGGCACCCAGACGGTGATCGTTGCCGGGAGTGGCAACGGAGGTGCGCAGCAGATCGGCGTACTCGTCAACAGCCTTGATGACAGCAGCCAGGAACACCAGGAACTGCAGGTTCTCCATGGGGGTGTCGCCCGGGTCGAGCAGGTTCTCGTGGGTGGTGGACATGGACCAGTTGTTGTGCTTGCCGCTGCCGTTGACGCCCTCGAAAGGCTTCTCATGCTGCAGGCAGACCAGACCGTACTTGGGAGCAATCTTCTTCATCATCTCCATCGTCAGCAGGTTGTGGTCGATGGCAACGTTGGTGGTGTCGAAGATGGGAGCCAGCTCATGCTGGCAGGGAGCAACTTCGTTGTGCTTGGTCTTGGCGGGAATGCCCAGCTTCCACAGCTCTTCGTCCAGTTCCTTCATAAACTCGGAGACCTCGGGACGAATCACGCCGAAGTAGTGTTCTTCCAGCTCCTGACCCTTGGCAGAGGGAGCACCGAACAGGGTGCGGCCGGTGAGGATCAGATCCTGACGGGCCTCGTAATCCTCCTTCTTAATAAGGAAGTACTCCTGCTCGGGGCCGACGGTGGTGGAAACGTAATCCACATCCTTGCCGAACAGCTTCAGGATACGAATTGCCTGATTGGACAGTGCGTTCATGGAACGCAGCAGCGGGGTCTTCTTATCCAGAGCCTCGCCGGTGTAGCTGACGAATGCGGTGGGGATGCACAGCACGTCATCCTTCACGAATGCGTAGCTGGTGGGGTCCCATGCAGTGTAGCCGCGGGCTTCGCAGGTGGCACGCAGGCCGCCGGAGGGGAAGGAGGAAGCATCGGGCTCGCCGCGCACCAGCTCCTTGCCGGAGAACTCCATGATGGCGGTGCCGTCGCCCACGGGGGAGACGAAGCCGTCGTGCTTCTCACTGGTGATGCCGGTCAGCGGCTGGAACCAGTGGGTGTAGTGGGTGGCACCCAGCTCCATGGCCCAGCGCTTCATGACGCTGGCCACGACGTTTGCCACTTCGATATCCAGAGGAGCGCCCTTGTGCAGGGTGTTCTTCAGGCTCTTATAAGTAGCGCTCGGCAGGCGCTCCTTCATCACATGTTCGTTAAAGACCTTGCTGCCGTAGATTTCCATAACATTTGCTGCCATAAATCCTACTCCTTACTTGATCTTATTTTCTTTCCCTTCCGTCTACGTTTGGTTTGCCGCAATGCCGCACCCCAAAGCACGAAAGCCTTTCTAACAAAAACGGCGCTGCGAGTCAGGAGGTGACCCACAGCGCCGTTGCTGTCTATGGTTTGATTATAGTCTCTGCCAGGCAAAAACGCAATTGACAAATCTGACGATTCTGCATAAACAGGCTCTCGGATTTTTGGCGCATCCGCGCTTGGTATGACTTTTGAGGAAGAAGAGACCATTTGAAATGGCCGCCGTTTCACTCTGGCCATATTCAGAGGAATCTTTCTTTTTTATTTTGAGGTTCAAGAAAAATCTGCGGATTTTTCTGAACCTCTTTTTCACAAGAAAGGTCGAAGCGAAAAGATGCATTTCTCCGCAAGGGCCCTTCTCGTGAAAATGTGTTTGGAGCGTCCCGCAGGACGCTCCAAACACGAAAGTATAAAATAAAATTACCTTAATGAATTGCAGAGCGAAGCGGAGCAATTTTTAAATCGTCGTCAAATAACCTGAAAGAGGAAGAACTTTAGATAATTCGTCTCCGGAACGCCCCACAGAATCGGGTGATCCGGTGCCTGCTGCTTCACTTCGATCTGCCGCAGCTGGCGGTGGGCGTCTTTTGCCGCGGCCCGCAGCATCTTGATGAACAGCTCCTCGGTGGCAAAGTGGGAGCAGCTGGCCGTGGCCAGATATCCGCCGCGGGGCAGCAGCTTCATGGCGCGGTAGTTGATCTCCTTGTAGCCGCGCATGGCGTTCTCCACGGTGCGGCGCGCCTTGGTGAAGGCAGGCGGGTCGAGGATGATGAAATCGTAGGGGTGACCCTCTTTCTCCAGGCGCGGCAGCAGCTCAAAGGTGTCCTCGCAGAGGAAGTCCATGTTGGTCAGACCGTTGCGCTGGGCATTGCGCTGGGCCATGGCGATGGCGTCCGCGCTGATATCGGCGGCGGTCACCCGGGCAGCACCGCCCTTGGCGGCATTCAGCGCAAAGCTGCCGGTATGGGTAAAGCAGTCCAGCACGGTGTGCCCGGCGGCAATGCGTGCCACGGCCCGGCGGTTATACTTCTGGTCCAGGAAGAAACCGGTCTTTTGGCCGTTCTCAAAATCCACATGGTAGTACACGCTGTTTTCGCAGATCTCGGTCTGGGTGCTTGCCGGATGAGTCTCACCGGGCAGCTCAAACCAGCCCTTGTTCTGTTCCAGCCCTTCCTTGGCGCGCAGGGCTTCGTCGTTGCGCTCGTAGATGCCATCGATGGTCTGACCGTCAGCGCGCAGCACATCCGCCAGAATAGGGAACAGCACGGGTTTTAACTTTTCCATGCCCACGCTCAGGGTCTGGGTGACCAGAATGTTGCTGAACCGGTCCACGGTCAGGCCCGGGAACTGGTCTGCTTCGCCAAAAATGACGCGGCAGGCGGAAAGGTCGTCCGGTTCCAGCACAGTTTTGCGGTAGTTCCATGCATATTCCACCCGACGGCGCCAGAAAGCTGCATCAAAGGTGTCATTGGCGTTGCGGGAGATCAGCCGCACGCGAATTTTGCTCTTGAGCGAGACGAAACCGGTGCCGAGGTAGGAACCTTTTGTGCTGACCACATCGGCCAGCGTGCCGTTTTCGGGTTCGGTCTCCGGGGCAGCGAGGATGTCGTTCTCGTACACCCAGGGGTGGCCGCCTACCAGCAGGCCCTCGGCGTGTTTGTTGACGGTATAGATGGGGTAAGTGCGTTCTGCTTTCATGGATACTCCTTATATAAGTAGAAAAGTGAAAATACTTCAATGCAAATCTACCCTTTATAATAGCATAAAATCATGGTATTATAAATAAGAAATGCCAAAATTCCGCACGAAAGAGGGAAGCATCATGGAAATTGAACGCAAATGGATGGTAAAGGGCTGGCCGGAAGGTTTGCCGCTGAAGGAAGAATTTGCCATGCGGCAGGGGTATATCAGCGTGCGGCCCACTGTGCGCATCCGGGAAGAAGCGCTCACCGGCGGCAAAACGGACTATATCCTCTGCTTCAAGTCCGGCGGCGGCCTTGCCCGTGAGGAGATCGAGCGCAGCATCGACAAAGCGCTGTTTGACGATCTGGAACACAAGATCATCGGCAAGCCCCTCATCCCGAAGCTGCGCCGCAGCTACATGCTGCCGGACGGCATGGTGCTGGAAGTGAACCATGTGGACGAAGGGCAGCCGACGGAGTTCTGGTATGCCGAGGTGGAGTACCCCACCGTGGAAGCGGCGCTGGCCTGGCAGCCGGACAGCTGCGGCCTTGGCGCTTACCTCAACGATGAAGTGACGAATCAGCCCGGGCAGAGCATGGGCGAATACTGGGTGGAGACGAGAGGATGAAAAAAGTAAAACTCAAACTGGAACTGCAGTACAACTCCCCAGTGATCCTCACATTTTTCCTGCTGTCACTTCTGGTGCTGTTCCTCGACCAGTGGACGGACGGCTGGACCACCATGCACCTGTTCTGCGTCTACCGCTCGTCCCTCAAAGACCCGCTGTTTTATATCCGGCTGTTCGGTCATGTGCTGGGCCATGCCAACTGGGACCACTTTCTGAACAACATGCTGCTGCTTCTGGTCATCGGCCCGCCCATGGAGGAAAAGTATGGCAGCAAGCCGCTTTTGTGCGGCATGGTGCTCACGGCGCTGGTCACCGGCGTGCTGCAGTGCGTGCTGTTCCCGCGCTCGGGGCTGCTGGGCGCGTCCGGCATCGTGTTCATGCTCATCATGCTGTCGTCGCTGGCGGGCTTCTCCGGCGGTATCCCGGTCACCATGCTGCTGGTGGCGGCGCTGTACTTCGGCCAGCAGGTGTATGACATCATTTTTGTGCACGACAATGTGGCCAATTTCATGCACATCGTGGGCGGCCTTTGCGGCACGGCATTCGGCTATTACAGCGCCCTGCACAGCCGCCGCAAACCGGCCAAGGCGGTCAGGTTTGCCAGCTCGAACCGCCGCCGGAAACACTGAACCTACCGTGAACATGGGTTGAATTTGAAAAATTTCGCGGCAGGGTATTGACAAACGAAAATTTCGTGGTTTAATATAGCCAAATTTAATACACTAAACCGTTGAAGCGGAGATAACGGCGAACCATGCCTGTACAGAGAGCCTGCGCAGCTGAGAAGCAGACCGGAAACAGTTCGTCAAGGAAAGTGTGACTTTGCGTCACTTTTTCCCGAAATGGACCGCTGAGGGTGCAGGGAACTGCGGTGCTTTCACCGCACAGTATTCTGCAACGTGGGGGCATACGTCAGTTGCCGGGGATGTGTTGGCATCTCGTCAAGTGCATGGGGTCATGCCCATGAAGTCAGGGTGGCACCGCGGATATTGTTTTAACTTTATTCGTCCCGGACAGAAGAAGGTTTCTTCTGCCTGGGGCGTTTTTCTTTTCCTCCTTCGGCAGAACGAGCCGGGGGAGTTTTTGTTTTACCGGGAGGGAAAAGCCATGAAGATGCGGCCCACACTGGACGAAGTGAAAACCATTGCATTGGCAGGCGGGTACGATGTGCTGCCGGTCAGCTGCGAGATTCTGGCAGACATCTGCACGCCCATTGAAGCGCTGAAAATTCTGAAGAACGTCTCCACTCACTGCTACCTGCTGGAAAGCGCCCAGCCCAGCGAAAAGTGGGGACGCTACACCTTCCTGGGCCTTGACCCCAAAATGGAGATCACCTGCCAGAATGGCCGGATGAAAGCCGGAGAGCTCACCTTTGCAACGCAGAACCCCTCGCAGACGCTGCGGGAAATTCTGGCGCAGTACAAGAGCCCGCGCTTCGCCTATCTGCCGCCCTTCACCGGGGGCCTTGTGGGATATTTCTCCTACGATTACCTCAGCTACAGCGAGCCGAAAGCCCGCACAAACGCGCAGGATACCGAAAATTTCAAGGATGTGGACCTGATGCTTTTTGATCAGGTCATCGCCTTTGACAATCTGCGGCAGAAGATCGTGCTCATCGTGAATATGCCGCTGCAGCCGGACGCGCTGGAAACGAACTACAACAAAGCCATCCTGCGGCTGAACCAGCTGGCACAGCTGCTGCAGACCGGCACCCCGAAGCAGGAACCGACGGGCAGGCTGCTGGGCGAAGCGAAACCTCTGTTTGACAAAGACGCCTACTGCGCAATGGTGGAAAAGGCAAAGCACGCCATCCATGAGGGCGAAATATTTCAGATCGTGCTTTCCAACCGGCTGGCGGCACCCTTCGAGGGCAGCCTGCTGGGTGCCTACCGGATGCTGCGCACCATCAACCCCTCGCCGTACATGTTCTATTTTTCCGGCACGGACGTGGAAGTGGCCGGTGCTTCGCCGGAAACGCTGGTCAAACTGGAGGACGGCGTGCTGCACACCTTCCCGCTGGCAGGCACCCGCCCCCGCGGCAGGACCGACACGGAGGACAAGGCGCTGGAAGCGGAGCTGCTGGCCGACGAAAAGGAGCTGGCCGAGCACAACATGCTGGTGGACCTTGGCCGCAACGATCTGGGCAAGGTGAGCCGCTTCGGCACCGTGGAGGTGGAAAAGCTGCACTCCATCGAGCGGTATTCCCATGTGATGCACATCGGCTCCACCGTGCGCGGTCAGCTGCGGTCGGAATGCGATGCACTGGACGCCATCGAAGCAGTGCTTCCGGCAGGCACTCTTTCCGGTGCACCCAAAATACGCGCCTGCCAGCTGATCGGAGAACTGGAAAACAACAAGCGCGGCATCTACGGCGGTGCCATCGGCTACATTGATTTTACCGGCAACATGGACACCTGCATCGCCATCCGCATCGCCTACAAGAAAAACGGACAGGTGTTCGTCCGCAGTGGTGCCGGCATCGTGGCGGACTCGGTGCCCGAGAAGGAATATCAGGAGTGCATCAACAAGGCGCAGGCCGTGGTCAGCGCACTCCGTCAGGCACAGGAGGAAGGGGTATGACGCTTCTCATTGATAACTACGACAGCTTTTCCTATAACCTTTATCAACTGGTGGGGGAGCTGGACCCCGGCATCCGGGTCATCCGCAACGATGAGCTGACCTTGGACGAGATCCGCGCTTTGCACCCGGCCCGCATCATCCTTTCGCCGGGGCCCGGCAGACCGGAGGATGCGGGCATCACGCTGGAAGCCGCCCGCACGCTGGGCAGGGAAGTCCCCACGCTGGGCGTCTGCCTTGGGCATCAGGCCATCTGCGCGGCCTTTGGGGCCACCGTCACCTATGCAAAACAGCTCATGCACGGCAAGCAGTCGGCGGTGGAATTCGACCCGGCGTGCCCGCTGTTCAAAGGCTGCGAAGCGCCGCTGCTGGTGGCGAGGTATCACTCGCTGGAGGCAGACCCCGCCACCCTGCCGCCGGAACTTAAAATCACCGCCCGCACCGCCGACGGCGAGGTGATGGCGGTGCAGCACACGCAATACCCCATCTACGGGGTGCAGTTCCACCCGGAATCCATTCTGACCCCGCAGGGTCGGCTGATTTTAAAGAATTTTATGGAGGGTTAAAAATGATCAAGGAAGCCATTGTAAAGATCGTCAATAAGCAGGATCTGACCTACGACGAAGCCTATGCCGTGATGAACGAGATCATGAGCGGCGAGACCACACCCACCCAGAATGCAGCTTTTCTGGCAGCGCTTTCCACCAAGAGCGCCAAGGCTGAGACCACAGATGAGATCGCAGGCTGCGCCGCCGCCATGCGCGACCACGCCACCAAGGTGGACACGGGCATGGACATCTTTGAAATCGTGGGCACCGGCGGCGACAATGCTCACAGCTTCAACATCTCCACCACATCGGCGCTGGTGGCGGCGGCAGGCGGCATGAAGGTGGCAAAGCACGGCAACCGGGCGGCTTCTTCCCAGTGCGGTACCGCCGACTGTCTGGAAGCGCTGGGCGTGAACATCCAGCAGAGTCCCGCCCGCTGTGCGGAGCTGCTGCAGGAGGCGGGCATCTGCTTCTTCTTCGCCCAGAAGTACCACACCTCCATGAAGTACGTCGGTCCCATCCGTAAAGAGCTGGGCTTCCGCACCGTGTTCAACATCCTCGGACCGCTGACGAACCCCGGTTCGCCCGCCATGCAGCTGCTGGGCGTCTACGACGAATACCTTGTGGAGCCGCTGGCACAGGTGCTCATCAGTCTGGGTGTCAAGCGCGGCATGGTGGTTTACGGCAAGGATAAGCTGGACGAAATTTCCCTCAGTGCCCCAACCAAGGTCTGCGAGATCAAGGATGGCTGGTACAAGTGCTATACTATCACGCCGGAGCAGTTCGGCCTTGCACGCTGCGAAAAAGCCGACCTCGTGGGCGGTGCCCCGGCGGAGAATGCCGCCATCACCCGTGCCATTCTGGCAGGCGAGAAGGGCCCGAAGCGGGATGCCGTTCTGCTGAACGCGGGTGCATCCCTCTACATCGGCGGCAAGGCCGACACCATGGCCGATGGCATTGCACTGGCCGCTCAGCTCATCGACAGCGGCAAGGCCGCCGCTGTGCTGGAAAAGTTCATTGAGGTGAGCAACCGCCCGGAGGAGACCGCATGAACATCTTAGACCAGCTGGCCGCACACGCCCGGCATCGGGTGGAAACGGCAAAGCAGCAATTGCCGCCCGCCGAAGTGAAACGGCAGGCGCTGGCCCTGCCGAAAGGCGGCTTCCGGTTTGAAAAAGCGCTGGCAAAGCCGGGCCTTGCCTTCATCTGCGAGTGCAAAAAGGCGTCGCCCTCCAAGGGACTCATCGCACCGCAGTTCCCGTACCTGCAAATTGCAAAAGAGTACGAAGCCGCCGGTGCTGACGCCATCTCGGTGCTGACCGAACCGAAGTGGTTCCTCGGCAGCGACACCTATTTAAAAGAAATTGCATCCGCCGTCTCCACGCCCTGCCTGCGCAAGGACTTCACGGTGGATGAATACATGATCTACGAAGCAAAGCTTCTGGGCGCTTCGGCGGTGCTGCTCATTTGTGCGATCCTCGATGATGCGCAGCTCAAGGAATACCTCGCCATCTGCGACACACTGGGCCTTTCCGCACTGGTAGAGGCCCACGACGATGCCGAAGTGGAACGGGCGCTCAAAGCCGGGGCGCGCATCCTCGGTGTGAACAACCGCAACCTGAAGGACTTCACGGTGGACACGGCCAACAGCCGCCGCCTGCGCGCCCGCATCCCGAAGGATGTGCTCTTTGTCTCGGAAAGCGGCGTGAAGACCGCCGAGGATGTGGCCCAGCTGGCTGCCATCGGCGCGGACGCGGTGCTCATTGGTGAGACGCTCATGCGGGCCCCGGACAAGACCGCGAAGCTGCAGGAATTGAAAGGGCTGTTGTAAGATGACCAGGATCAAACTGTGCGGCCTGACCCGCCCGGAGGATATCGCGGCGGCAAATGCGCTGCAGCCGGAATACATCGGCTTTGTGTTTGCGGCCAAGAGCAAACGGGCGGTTTCCCGGGAAATGGCGGCTGCATTGAAAGCCCAGCTTTCACCCCAAATTCAGGCTGTGGGCGTGTTCGTGAACGAAACGCCGGAAGCGGTGGCGAGCCTTTTGAACACGGGCATCATCGACATCGCTCAACTCCACGGGCAGGAGGATGAAACTTACATCCATCGCCTGCGAAAATTGACAAACAAACCGCTGATTCAGGCGGTCCGCGTGACAGATGCCGCAAGCCTTGCAAATGCTCAAAAAAGCCCGGCAGACCTCATTCTGCTGGACTCCGGCGCAGGCGGCACCGGCACGGCTTTTGACTGGACCGTTTTGGACAAATTCAGCCGCCTTTATTTCCTTGCCGGAGGGCTTGGCCCGGACACCGTAGGGAACGCCGTAAAGCGGTTTCACCCTTATGCGGTGGACGTGAGTTCCGGCATTGAAACGGCAGGGAAGAAGGACCCCGCAAAGATGGCGGCATTCGTGGCCGCAGCACGCAAAAACGACAAATGATGAAAGGAATGAAACGCCATGACGAACCCCAACGGACGCTTTGGCATCCACGGCGGACAGTACATCCCCGAAACACTGATGAATGCCGTGATCGAACTGGAGGAAGCCTACAACTATTACAAAGATGACCCGGAGTTCAACCGCGAACTCACCGAGCTGCTCAACGAATACGCAGGCCGCCCCAGCCGCCTGTACTACGCCAAGAAGATGACCGAGGACCTGGGCGGTGCAAAAGTTTACCTCAAGCGCGAAGACCTGAACCACACCGGTGCACATAAGATCAACAACGTCCTCGGGCAGGCACTGCTGGCGAAGAAGATGGGCAAGACCCGGCTCATCGCCGAGACCGGCGCGGGCCAGCACGGCGTGGCCACGGCCACCGCCGCCGCCCTGCTGGGCATGGAGTGCGTGGTGTTCATGGGAGAGGAAGACACCAAACGGCAGGCCCTGAACGTCTACCGGATGCGCCTGCTGGGTGCCGAGGTCATCCCCGTCACCAGCGGCACCGGCACCCTGAAGGACGCCGTGTCCGAAGCCATGCGCGAGTGGACCGGCCGCATCAGCGATACCCACTACTGCCTTGGCTCGGTGATGGGGCCGCACCCGTTCCCCACCATCGTGCGCGACTTCCAGGCCGTCATCTCCAAAGAAATCAAGGAGCAGATGCTGGAAAAGGAAGGCCGCCTGCCGGACGCTGTCATTGCCTGCGTGGGCGGCGGCTCCAACGCCATCGGCAGTTTCTACAATTTCATCGAGGATAAGAGCGTGCGTCTCATCGGCTGCGAAGCAGCGGGCCGCGGCATCGACACCTTTGAGACGGCTGCCACCATCAACACGGGGCGTCTGGGCATTTTCCACGGCATGAAGTCCTATTTCTGTCAGGACGAATACGGCCAGATCGCACCGGTCTACTCCATTTCGGCGGGTCTTGATTACCCCGGCATCGGCCCGGAACACGCATGGCTGCACGACATCGGCCGCGCCGAATATGTAGCAATTACCGACGATGAAGCCGTGAACGCCTTTGAGTATCTGGCACGCACCGAGGGCATCATCCCGGCCATTGAGTCGGCCCATGCGGTGGCCCACGCCATCAAGCTGGCACCCACCATGGACAAAGACAAGATCATCGTCATCACCATTTCCGGCCGCGGCGACAAGGATTGCGCCGCCATCGCCCGCTACAGAGGGGAGGATCTTCATGAGTAACATTGCAAAGGCCTTTGCTGGTGGCAAGGCATTTATCCCGTTCATCACCTGCGGTGACCCCGATCTGGCCACCACCGCCGCAGCCGTCCGTGCCATGGCGGCAAACGGTGCCGACCTCATTGAGCTGGGCATCCCGTTCTCGGACCCCACCGCCGAGGGTCCGGTCATTCAGGGCGCGAACATCCGGGCCCTGAAGGCAGGCACCACTACCGATAAGGTGTTCGATTTCGTCCGCGAGGTGCGCAGGGATGTGACCATCCCCATGGTGTTCATGACCTACGCAAACGTGGTGTTCTCCTACGGGGCCGAGAAGTTCATCTCCACCTGTGCAGAGATCGGCATCGACGGCCTGATTTTGCCCGACCTGCCCTATGAGGAAAAGGACGAATTTCTGCCCATCTGCCGCAAATATGGCGTAGACCTCATCTCGATGATCGCGCCCACCTCCGAAAACCGCATTGCCATGATCGCCAAAGAGGCCGAGGGCTTTTTGTACATCGTGTCCAGTCTGGGTGTCACCGGCACCCGCAGCGAGATCAAAACCGACCTTGCGTCCATCGTGAAGGTGGTGCGGGAGAATACCAAAACGCCCTGCGCCATCGGTTTTGGCATCTCCACCCCGGAGCAGGCCGCCAAGATGGCCGGCATCGCCGATGGTGCCATCGTGGGTTCGGCCATCATCAAGCTGCTGGAACAGTACGGCACCGACGCCCCGGAACACATTGGTGCCTATGTGAAAAGCATGAAGGACGCCATCCGCGCATAAACCGCTTCTGCTTTTTTGAAGAAATAGAAAACTGTACACCTTCTCTGCGCACCCGGCAGAGAGGGTGTTTTTTGCTGTGTGCCCGGCGGCCAAAACTTGAAAACCAATTGGAGCAGAATGGACCGTTCCGGGCTGGAAAAAGAAGGAGGGGCCCGGTATAATAAAAGCGGCCGAAAGGCTTTTTTCGGGCTAATAAAGTTAGTGCAAACTAATCTTTTTGAGCGAAAAGCCGGACGGAACGAAATACATCGGGAGGAAACCTCATGAAACAAAAAAGTCGAGCTGGATGAGCGCCCTGTTCGCCTACGCAAAAAATGCAAAAGGGGAGCTGGGACTGTCCGTTGTGCTGTCAGTCGTCAGCATCCTTCTGGGGCTGGTGCCGTTTTTCTGCATGTACCGGGTCATCTGTCTGTTCACTGCGGGCACGGCCACGAAGGCTGCCGTCATCGGCTGGTGTGCGTGGTCGCTGGCAGCGTATGCGGGCAAGGTGCTGTGCTTCACCCTTTCCACCGGCATCTCTCACCACGCGGCCTACAACATTCTGGAAGGGCTGCGCTTGCGGCTGGTGGAGCGTTTTCTCCATGCGCCGCTGGGCGAGGTGCAAAAGCACTCCATCGGCGAGATCAAGAGCATTCTCGTGGACAAGATCGAGAACATCGAGCCGCCGCTGGCCCACATGATCCCGGAAGGTGCGGGCCACATCGTGCTGCCCATCGTCAGCTTTATTGCGCTGTTTGCCATCGACTGGCGGCTGGCGCTGGCGGCGCTGGCCGTGATGCTGTCCATGTCCATGGTGGGGTCGCTGGCCAAGCTGGAAGTGTTCTCCGAGAACATGCGGCAGGTGAAAGCCACCGTGGAAAGCCTGGAAGCGTTCCTCGAAATGCCCGCCCTGCCGGAACCGGCCCAGCCTGCCGCTTTGCAGGGCACCGGTGTGGAGCTGAAAAACGTTCATTTTTCCTATTCGGCAGACGGCCCGGAAGTGCTGCACGGCATCGACCTTGCCCTGCCGCAGGGCAGCTTCACGGCGCTGGTGGGCCCCTCCGGCGGCGGCAAATCCACTGTGGCAAAGCTAATCGCCCGGTTCTGGGATGTGACGCAAGGCTCCATCACCATCGGCGGGGTAGATGTGCGCCAGATGCCGCTTGCCCAGCTTTCCGGCCTTGTCAGCTTTGTCACGCAGGATAACTACCTGTTCCGCTGCTTGCTGCTGGAAAACATCCGCCTGGGCAACCCCGCTGCCACGGATGAGCAGGTGAAGACCGCTGCCCGGGTCGCCCAGTGCGAGAAGCTCATTGCAAAGCTGCCGCAGGGCTACGACACCCCGGCGGGCGAAGCCGGCAAACGGCTCTCCGGCGGCGAAAAGCAGCGCATCGCCATCGCGCGGATGCTGCTGAAAAATGCGCCCATCGTCATTCTGGACGAGGCCACCGCCTTCACCGACCCGGAGAACGAAGATAAAATTCAGCAGAGCATTGCCGCCCTGACCAGAGGCAAGACTCTGCTGGTCATTGCGCATCGGCTGTCCACCATCAAACATGCGGACAACATTGTGGTGCTGCAAAACGGCAGCATCCTGGCCGAGGGCACCCAGGCACAATTGCTGGCAGACTGCCCGCTCTACCGCGACATGTGGCAGGCACACATTGGTGCCAAGGCGTGGGCGGTCTCGTCCGCAGGGAAGGAGGAATAAACCATGTTCAAAACTGTCAAACGCATCATCGACTGGTGTGGCGAATTTAAGGGCAGGCTCTACGCGGGCTTTGTGGTGTCCTTTTTCTCCCACCTGTTCACGGCGCTGCCCATCATGCTGGCGGCCTACACCATCGGCCTGCTGCTGCAAAGTGCCATGGACGGCACGCCTTTTGATACCGGCTGGGTGTGGAAAAGCCTTATATTATTGCTGGTGCTGGTGTTCCTGCGCTTTTTGTTTGATTACCTGCGCACCCGCTTTCAGGAAGCCATCAGCTATGAGCTGGTGGCCCGGGACCGCCTTGCCGTGGGCGACGCCCTCAAGCGGGTGTCGCTGGGTTACTTCCAGCAGGTGAGCACCGGCAACATCCTCAACTCGCTCACCACCGGCCTTGGCACGCTGGAAGGCATGGGCATCCGCATGATCGACAACTTTGTGGGCGGCTACCTGAACTTTGCGGTGGTGTTCCTCAGCCTGCTGGTGTTCAGCCCCCGCACGGCGGTCATTGCGCTGGCGGCAGCGGCAGTGTCGCTGGTGTTTCTGCTGGCCATCTCTCACTACAGTGCCCAGAATGCCCCTATGGAGACCACGCTGGCCCATCTGTTCCCGGAAATGACCGCCAACATCGTGGCCCCGGTGCTCACCATCCTGTACCTGTTCGTGCTGGACTGGCGGCTGGCGCTGCTCAGTCTGGTGGTGTTCCCGGTGGCGTTCTTCTTCATGATGACCGTCATGGGTGGCTACGGCAAGGACTATGCCGGTGCCGTGCAGGCGACCACCGAAATGAGCACCACTCTCATCGAGTACATCAACGGCATCGAGGTCATCAAGGCCTTCAATCAGGGCAGTAAGTCCTACGCAAAGCTCACCGATAAGGTACGCTACAACGCCCAGTATTACGTCAACTGGATGAAGAAAAGCCAGCTGGGCATGGCCATGGCCTACGGCTTCTTCCCGGCACAGATGCTCACCATCCTGCCCGTGGGCTGGCTGCTGTGGCTGCACGGCAGCCTGACGGCCGAGACCTTCCTCACGGTCATCGTTCTGGCACTGGGCATGGCAGCCCCCATCGTGGCGGCCTTCAACTTTGTGGATACACTGGCACAGGTGGGCACCACCGTGGGCCAGGTGGATGAGATTCTGAACGCCGAGGAGCAGCAGCACAGCACGACCCCCGTCACCTTTGCGGGCCACGATATCGTGCTGGACCATGTCTCCTTCGACTACCACGACGATAAAGAAATTCTGCATGACGTGAGCCTTTCCATCCCGGCGGGCAGGATGACCGCGCTGGTGGGCCCCTCCGGCAGCGGCAAATCTACCATTGCCAAGCTGGCGGCGGGCTTCTGGGATGTGAAGACCGGTTCCATCACCCTGGGCGGCCGCGACCTGAAAGACATCCCTCTGCAGCAGCTCTACGAGCAGACGGCCTTTGTCTCACAGGATAACTACCTGTTCGGCGACACCGTGCGCGAGAACATCCGCATGGGCCGCCTGAACGCCACTGACGCCGAGGTGGAAGCGGCCGCCCCCGCCGCCGGCTGCGACAGCTTCATCGGCGAGCTGGAGCATGGCTATGACACCATGGTGGGCGGCGGCGGTGCACACCTGTCCGGCGGCGAGCGGCAGCGCATCAGCATTGCCCGCGCCATGCTGAAAGATGCACCCATCGTCATTCTGGATGAAGCCACCGCCAACGTGGACCCCGAGAACGAGGACCGTCTGCAGAAGGCCATTGAAGCTCTGACCCGCGACAAGACCATCATCATGATCGCGCACCGGCTCAAGACCGTGTGCCACGCTGACCAGATCCTGGTGGTCGACCACGGCCGCATCGTCCAGCAGGGCACCCATGAGCAGCTGATCGGCCAGCCCGGCATCTACGCCGCCTTTGTGGGCGGCCGCAAGCAGGCCGAAGGCTGGAAGCTGTAACCCTGCACCCCGGCGGAAAAACGCAAAAACGGCCGACCGTTTTCTCTTGAGACGGTCGGCCGTTTGCTGTGTGCAGAGCGCTTGCATTGCCGTGCGGATTGTGGTACAGTGGGGGAGAAACACCGGAAAAGGAGCATCATTATGAAAATCGCAGTCAATTACGAGAACGGCCAGATCTTCCAGCATTTTGGCCAGACGAAGACCTTCAAGGTCTATACCGTGGAGAACAACGCCGTCACCGGCACCGAGCTGGTGCCCGGCGCACCGGAGGGCCACCACGCCTTGGGCCGTCAGCTGGCCGCCATGCAGGTGGACGTGGTCATCTGCGGCAGCCTGGGCATGCCTATGCTGGAGCTGCTGCAGGGTGCGGGCATCAAGGTCTGCGGCAACGTCACCGGCAGCGCCGACGCGGCCGTGCAGGCCTATCTGGACGGCACGCTGGTGTCCAGCACCAAGGCTCATGCCTGCGGCTGCCACCACTGAGCAACGCACAAAAAGAGGCGGTTCCCCGCAAAAGGGAACCGCCTCTTTTCATATTGTGTATGTTACAGCCCGGCCTTTTTCGCAGCGGCCTGCACCACATGGCCCACCAGCACCGAGGTGGTCACGGTGCCCACACCGCCGGGCACCGGGGTGATGGCGTCCACCACCGGCTCCGCTTCGGCAAACTTTACGTCACCGCAGAGCTTGCCCTCCTCGTTGACATGGATGCCCACATCCACGACGGTCTGGCCTTTGCGCAGGCAGTCGGCACCCACCGCGCCCATCTTGCCCATGGCCACCACCACTACGTCCGCTTCCCGGCAGAGGGCGGGCAGGTTCTGGGTGCGGGAGTTGCAGAGGGTCACGGTGGCGTTCTCACGGTCCAGCATCATGGCAGCAGGTTTGCCCACCACCAGGCTGCGGCCCACAACCACGGCGCGCTTGCCGGAGAGGGGAACGCTATAATACTTCAAAATTTCAAGACACGCCTGTGCCGTGCAGGGCGCATAGCCGAGATCGGTATTCGTGAACACACCGGCCAGCGAACCGTCCGTAATGCCGTCGATGTCCTTTTCCGGGGCAAGGGCCGCGCGCACGGTGCGGTCGTCGAACTGCTTGGGCAGCGGGCGGAACAAAAGGCACCCGTGGATGGCGTCATCGGCGTTCACTTCGGCGATGACCTTCAGCAGGTCGTCCTGCGCGGCATCGGCGGGCAGCAGGAACTGCTTTACCTCCACGCCCACCTTGCCGCAGCGGGTCATGACGCCGCGCTCATAGGAGAGGTCGTCTTCACGCTCGCCCACACGCACCACAGCCAGCGTGGGCACCACGCCCTTTGCCTTGAGCTGTTCGCACAATGTGGCGTTGCGTTCGTTCATGGCGGCCACCACCGGCGCGCCCTTCAAAATCGTTGCCATAATCGTTTCTCCTTTATTTACTGCGGAGTTTTTCGTTGACATAATGGAACGCTTCGTCTGCATAAGAAGTCCCTGCGTCCAGTAACTGCTCTGCTGTGTGTTCCAACGCTGTGGCAAATTCCCGATTGGTCATCAACTTTGTGTTGACAAAAACATTCAGGCTTGCAGCCTGTAGGGCGGCTTTGCACAACACTGCGGCACAGCCTGCATCCGAGATGGCCATTGTACTGCCATCAACAGCGTAGAAATATGCAAGCGTGATGCCCTCCAGGCATTTCTGCATGATCTTGATCGGGACGAGCGCGGCCCGAGTCAATGCTGTTTCCATAACGCGCTCTTTGTCGGCGGCCTGTTCCGGCGTGTCCTTCGGCAGGCCGTAGGCGGCGGCCAGCGGCGCAAAGGCCTCCGCATCTTCCTGCACCAGTGCTTCCAGCTCTTTGCGCAGGGTCTCGGCCTTGGCGTTCAGGGCCTGGATCTTTTCCTCCACGGCGGCATACTTCTTTTTGCCGGTGGTCAGATTGCCCACCATGTTGCCCAGGGCGACGCCTGCCGCGCCCACCAGCGCGGCTGTTCCGCCGCCGCCCGGTGTGGGTGCTTTGCTGGCCAGCTCTGCCAGGAACTGGCTGCAAGTTCGTTCCATCATTTCCATGTGTAGATACCCCTCTCTGTTGCATAGGCGTCCAGCCGCTGGTCGTGCTCGTCCACGGCGGCGCGGTCCACCCGCTGCACCTCAAATGCAATGCCGATCTTCGCCGCGTTTTTGCAGCGGGGCAGATACCGATCGTAGTAGCCCTTGCCCATGCCCACCCGGCGGCAGTCCGCGTCAAAGGCGGTGCAGGGCACGAGCACAAGGTCCAGTGCTTCCGGTTCCAGCAGCTCCGACCGCTCCGGCACCGGCGTGCGGATGCCGTAAAGCCCCGTCTCCCAGCCGTCCGGGCCGGGCACGGCGGCCGTGAGCGAATATCCCTCGCCGCACACCGGGTAGGCGAGCACTTTGCCCCGCCGCAGTGCTTCCTCAGCAAAGGAGGCAAGGTCGGCTTCGGCCCCGAAGGCCGCATACAATAAGATGGTGCGGGCCTTCTGCACGGCATCCAGCTGCCAGAGGTTCGCGCACAGGGCGGCATTGGCGGCGGCCCGCACCTCGGGCGAAAGGGCCTTGCGGGCGGCGCGGCCTGCTTTGCGTTGGGCCTGCTTTTCTTCACTGACCGTCACCGGAGAACACCTCGCTTCATCTCTGACCGGGCAAACTTGAAAAATATACAAAAACGACACTGCATTTTTATACAAGTATAATAAACACTTCAGGCAAAAAAAGCAAGCCTTTTGGCGAAAAGAGGATTGAAGGTTTTGCAGCTTTCTGCTATGATAAGAGAAAGCAATTGCGGTTCAGTGCGCGGGAGCCGGGTGCTTGAAAAGACGATCTGTCTGTATCAAGAGAGGGGTAATTAGAATGTACAACGAAATGATGGATACCATCGGCCTGGTCAACAGCGTGGACCCGGAACTGGGCGCGGCCATGGACCGTGAGCTGACCCGTCAGCGCCAGAACATTGAGCTGATCGCCAGCGAGAACATCGTCTCTCCGGCTGTCATGGCCGCGATGGGCAGCATCCTGACCAACAAGTATGCCGAGGGCCTGCCCGGCAAGCGCTACTACGGCGGCTGCGTCTATGTGGACGAGGTGGAGAACATCGCCATCCAGCGCGCCTGCAAGCTGTTCGGTGCCAAGTACGCCAATGTGCAGCCCCACTCCGGCGCACAGGCCAACCTGGCCGTCTACTTTGCACTGCTGGACCTGGGCGATACCGTCATGGGCATGGACCTTTCTCAGGGCGGCCATCTGACCCACGGTTCTCCGGTGAACATGTCCGGCAAGAACTACCACTTCGTCTCCTACGGCGTCAATGCCGACGGCGTCATCGACTATGTGGAGCTGGAAAAGCAGGTGAAGAAGGTGCGTCCCAAGCTGATCGTGGCCGGTGCATCCGCTTACCCCCGCGCCATCGACTTTGAGAAGATCGCCGAGATCGCCCACGGCTACGGTGCCTACCTGATGGTGGATATGGCCCACATTGCCGGTCTGGTGGCAGGCGGCCAGCACCAGAGCCCCGTGCCCTATGCCGATGTGGTGACCACCACCACCCACAAGACTCTGCGCGGCCCCCGCGGCGGCCTGATCCTGACCAACAACCCGGTCATCGCAAAGCGCATCAACTCTGCGGTGTTCCCCGGCACCCAGGGCGGCCCGCTGGAGCACGTCATCGCGGCAAAGGCCGTCTGCTTCGGCGAGGCGCTCAAGCCCGAGTTCAAGGAATATGCCCGCAAGATCGTCGAGAATGCCCAGGCTATGGCCGCTGAACTGCAGGCCCGGGGCGTCAAGCTGGTGTCCGGCGGCACCGACAACCACCTGATGCTGATCGACCTGCGCGACGAGGAGTGCACCGGCAAGGAGCTGGAAGCCCGTCTGGACAGCGTGCATATCACCGCCAACAAGAACACTGTGCCCGGCGAGACCCGCAGCCCCTTCGTGACTTCCGGCGTGCGTCTGGGCACCCCGGCCGTTACCACCCGCGGTATGGGCCCCGCGGAGATGAAGGTCATTGCGGACTGCATCGCGGACTGCATCTGGCACTACGACGAGAAGAAGGACGAGATCAGCGACCGTGTGCTGAAGCTGACCCACGACTTCCCGCTGTACGAGTAAAAATAATTCTTATATAGAGAAAAGCACCTGCAACGCTGAAACGCTGCGGGTGCTTTTTGCTTGGACCCTCTCAGCCATCGCTGTGTGATGTCGGCTCTCCCTTCGGGGGAACTGGCGCGGAGCGCCTGAGAGGGTTTTAATCTTCCAGTGCTTCCGCCATGGCTTCGTCGGCTTCCTGCTGGGTGATGGTCTGCACCTTGAAGCCGAAGTAGAAGATGTGTCCCACCCAGACCACCAGCATGATGGCGCGCCCCACGGGCACCTTGTCCATCAGGATGAAGCCCGGCACCATGATGGCGGTCACGGTGCCGATGAGCAGGCACTTGGCCTTTTTGGTCATGCCGCGGCGGCGGAAATAGCTGCTGATGTACTTTTTATACACGGTGGTGTGGATGAACCAGTCGTGCAGCCGTTCCGAACTGTTGGCAAAGCAGAAGGCCGTGAGCAGGTAGAACGGCACCGTGGGCAGGATGGGCAGCACGATGCCGATGGTGCCGAGGGCAAGGCTGACGCAGCCGAGCGCGACGAAAAAGGCTTTTTTGAGGTGATGCATAACAGGTGTCCTTTCTGTGGTTGGCAAAAATGGGCAGATGAAATGTTAGAATATACTAACTTTCTGGCAAAAAGAAACGCCGCTCCAACGGAAACGGTGTGTTCGCTTTTACAAACTTTGCACAGTGTATCATAAAAAAGCGTCGTTTGTCAAGCAGCAGGCATTGTTTTTGGCTGCCGGGCGTGGTAGGATAAAACAAAACGATGCGGAGGGGGAAACAAGATGGAACAGATGGGACTTTTGCATCTGTACTACGGCGACGGCAAGGGCAAGACCACGGCCGCCATGGGCCTTGCGCTGCGGGCGCTGGGCAGCGGGAAACGGGTGGTCATCGTACAGTTTTTAAAGGGCGGCCGCAGCGGGGAAATCCCGCTTTTGGAACAGCTGGGCGCAAAGGTGTACCGGGGCAAGGCCGGGCAGAAATTTGTTTCCCAAATGAACGAAGCCGAAAAGGCCGCCACCCGCGCGCTGCAGGACGCAAACCTTGCGGCAGCCATGGCAGAACCGGCCGACCTGCTCATCCTCGACGAGGCGGGCAGTGCCTGGGAACTGGACATGGTGGACCCGGAACTTTTACAGCGGGCAGTGCGGGAGCGCCCGGCCGGGCAGGAGTGCGTGCTGACGGCCCACGCGCCTGTGCAGTGGATGCTGGACGCGGCGGATTACGTCACCGAGATGAAGTGCCGCCGCCACCCGTACCAGAAAGGCATTGCAGCCCGGCAGGGCATCGAATACTGACCTTTTCCGAAACGGAAGTGTGGATCCTGCGCATCTGCAATAAACACCGGGACGGGGTATTTTTTGCCTTGCATTTAGCCCACCGGTGTGATATGATAAGTGCAAGAAACCATGCGTGCATTTTTTGAGCAGACCCGCCATAAAAACAGGGAATCGCTCCGCACCGCTGCCGGGGCTGGCCCTGACAGCGTTTTGTTTGAAGCGGCGGTTAGCAATCCCTAACAAACCGGCGCAGGCCGTGCAGTGCATGCAGACACTGGAGGGGAATAAAGTGATCGAAACAACTGTATATGTAGATGGTATGATGTGCGGCATGTGCGAGAGCCATGTCAACGATGCTGTGCGCAAGGCCTTCCCGGAGGCGAAGAAGGTGTCTTCTTCCCACACCAAGGGCCAGACGGTCATCCAGTCGGAGCAGGAACTGGACGAGCAGAAGCTGCGCGACGCCATCAATGCCACCGGCTATGAAGTGAAGGGCGTGAAAAGCGCTCCTTATGAAAAGAAGGGCTTTTTCTCCTTTTTGAAAAAGTAACCCCGGAAAACGACCGAAGGAGGCAATGGTATGAGGATCCTGGTTTACGGTGCGGGCGTTTTGGGCTGCGAGCTGGCTCATGCGCTGATCCAGAACAAAAAGAACGTTGTCACACTGCTTGCGCGCGGTGAGTGGAAGGAAATGATCGACCAGAAGGGCCTGACCATCCGCCACTGGGTGCAGCGGAAAACCACGGTGGACCGTGTGCAGACCATCGACACCCTGGCCCCGGACGACTGCTATGACCTTGTGTTCGTGGTGATGCAGGCAGGCCAGCTGCCCCAGGTGCTGCCCATCCTCAAGGAGAACAAGAGCTCCTACTTTGTGTTCGTGGGCAACGATCCGCAGGCAAAGCAGGTGCTGGAAGCCATGCAGCGCCCGGCGGATAAGGTGGCGTTCGGTTTCCAGAACACCGCAGGCCGCCGCGAACACGACCGCGTGGTCAGCGTCTATGCCAGCGCAGGCATGACGGTGGGCGGGGCCACGGCACCGCTTTCCGGTGCCTTCCGCACCCGGCTCAAGACCGCTTTTGACGGTGTGAAGTACAGGCTGAGCTTCTACGGCGATATGGACGAATGGCTCAAGTGCCATGCGGCCTTCATCCTGCCGATCTGTTACGTCTGCTACGCCTGCAACGGCGATCTGCGCCGTGCCACCAAGCAGCAGCGCGGTGCGATCCTGGATGCCGCCTATGAGGCCTGCGAAATGCTCAAGGCCATCGGCATCCCGGTGAACGATGCAGACAACACCGAGAACTTCAAGCCTGGCACCGCGGGCCGCCGCCAGATGGAAGCCATGCTCTTTGTCATGGCCAAAACGCCGCTGGGCCGTCTGTGTGCTTCCGACCATGCGATGCACGCCGTGGGCGAGATGCATTACCTGGACGATGCCTTTGAGGCCATGCGCAAGCAGGCGGGTACGGCCATGCCCATGTGGGAGAAACTCCGCAGCGAAATGCCCTCCTGGGACGCTCTGCAGAAGGCGAACGGATAACAAGACCCGGCGCAGGCAGAAACCTTCTGTCTGCGCCATTTTGCAGCATAAAGTTTGCATAAACAAACAATGAAAACAGGAGGAGATCATGAAGGTATATTCTCTGGGAAACAAGGCGGGCCCCACCCTGATGCTGCTGCCCGGTACCTGCTGCCACTGGAAAAGCAATTTTGCGCCGGTGCTGCCGCTGTTGGAGCCGCATTTTCACGTCCTGTGCGTCTCCTACGACGGCTTTGATGAGACAGAACCGGACACCACTTTCCCCACGATGGAGGAGGAAGCGGCAAAGATCGAAGCCTACATCAACGAGAACCTGGGCGGCCATCTCCACGCGGCCTACGGCTGCAGCCTGGGCGGCAGTTTCGTGGGCCTGCTGGCGGCACGGCAGAACATCCGGCTGGAGATCGGCATCCTCGGCAGTTCAGACCTGGACCAGGCATCTCCGTTTGTTGCAAAGCTGGAAACGGACATTGCCCTGCCGCTGATCTACCCGGTGGTGCGGGACGGCAGATTCAAGTCGAAGCTGCTGAACAAAAAGATGGAGAAGCGCAAGCAGGAAATGCCGGGCTATGTGGACAAGTTCATGGAGATCATGGGCGGTGCCCGGCCTTATGTTTCGCTGCAGAGCTGCAAAAACCAGTTTTACTCGGACATGATCACCCCGCTGCCGGACCACTGGGACGGCCCCACGGCCATCCACATTTTCTATGCCCTGAAAATGGGCGAGAAGTACCGCGCGCGGTATGCGCAGCACTACGCTCACCCGATCATCCATGAGCAGGATATGCAGCACGAAGAATTGCTGGCCTGCCACCCAGAGCAGTGGGCGGCGCTCGTCAAAGAGATCTGCCTGTAAAAACCAGAAAGAACCAGAAAGGCCGATGCATCTGCATCGGCCTTTTGTCGTATCAATTCTGCCAGAAATGATGCAGCTGTTGTTCCAGCTCGTCATTGCTGCGCAGATAGCGGATGTGCCGCCAGTGGGGCGGGAACAGCCGGGCGTATTCCGGCAGGGCGAACCGGTCGTCCAAAAGCAGCACCACGCCCTTGTCTTCCGGCGTGCGGATGACCCGCCCGGCTGCCTGCAGCACTTTGTTCATGCCGGGGAAGCGATAAGCGTAGTCAAAACCGCAGCCATTCTGTTCGTCATAGTAGCGGCGCAGCATCTCCTGCCGGGGGTTCACCTGGGGCAAGCCCACGCCCACGATGGCGCAGCCGATGAGCCGGTCCCCGGCCAGGTCCACGCCCTCGCCGAACACGCCGCCCAGTACCCCGAACCCCAGCAGAGTTTCTTTGGGGTCCGGCACAAATGCGGCGAGAAACTCTGCCCGTGCAGTGTCGTCGGCTTTGCTCTCCTGCGCAAGGGTGCGGATGCCCGGATACCGGGCCGCAAAGTCCTCGCGCACCTGCCGCAGGTAGGCATAGCTGGGGAAAAAGGCCAGATAGTTGCCGGTTTTGCTCAGCGCCAGTCGGGCCAGAGCGTCCGAAACCGCCTGCACGCTGGCGTCCCGGTCGCGGTAGCGGGTGGAGATATTCGGCAGGCAATACAACCCGAGATTTTCTGCCGGAAATGGGCTTTCCAGCGCCACGGCCCGGGCGTCCGGGCAGCCCAGCACGCCCCGGTAATAGCCCGGCGGGGCGAGGGTGGCGCTGAACAGCGCGGCGCTGCGCCCGGCGGCAAGGCTGGCGTCCACAAAGGGTGCCGGGTCCAGGCAGAGCAGGTGAAGGGCCAGCTCACTGCCATAGGCGGAAAGCTGGGTGAGAAAGTGGCTGTCGTAGCGTTCGGCGGCGCGGGTGATGTCCTGCACGGCAAAATAGAGGTCCAGCAGCTGGGCATGGGCGTCCGCATCCGGGTTTGCTTCCAGCCAGTCCTGCAAAGGGGCCTGCACAGCCCGCAGCGGCGTGAGCAATGCGGCGGGCAATTCCCGGAGAAACACCGTGCCTTCCCGGGCAAAGATCGGCTCCGGCAGTTCCAGTGCAGGCGCATCGGCGGGTCCGGGCAGAAGGCTGGTCTGGGCGGCTTCTTCCGGCGCGGTTTCCAGTGCAGCACGCCGGGGTGCCAGCTTTCCGCAGAGTTTTCGCGCCTCCAGAAAGGCCTTGTCAGCCTTGCCCAGGGCGGTTTTCAGGGCACTTTTGCCCTTGCCGAGGGCGCGCTTTGCGTCGGTCAGGCTGCTTTTGGAAAAGCTGGCAGAATACATCGCCCGGGCACGGTCCGGCAGGTTGTGCGCCTCGTCAATGAGGAACAGCCAGTCGCCGGAAGCATCAAAGAACCGCTTCAGATGCACCACCGGGTCGAACAGGTAGTTGTAGTCGCCAATGACCACATCGCACCACTCGCTCAGATCCAGCCCCAGCTCAAACGGGCACACCGAGAACTGCCGGGCGGTGTCGGCCAGAGCGGCACGGTCAAAGCTGCCGGGGCCGTCCAGCAGGGCGGCCAGCACGTCCTTCACCCGGCTGTAGTAACCATTGGCGAAGGGGCACAGCTCCGGCAGACAGGCCGGGCGGCCTTCGGCGTCCGGGTGCAGGCAGACCTTTTCCTTGGCGGTCAGGGTCACGCTGCGCAGCGCAAGGCCGGGGTCCGCTGCCCGCAGCCGGGCGATGGCGTCCTCGGCGGCGGCCTGGGTCGTGTTGCGGGCGGTGAGGTAAAAGAGCTTTTCGCCGCTGCCTTCGCCCATGGACCGCAGGGCGGGGAAGATGGCGCTCATGGTCTTGCCGATTCCGGTGGGGGCCTGGCAGAACAGCCGGGTGCCGCCCTTGTGGTCGGTGTCCTTTCCGGCACGGCAGGCGCGGTATACTTCGCCCGCCAGTGCCCGCTGGCCGGGGCGGTATTCAGCAAACGGGAACCGCAGTGCGGAAAGGCTTTCGGCACGCCGGACACTCCAGTCCAACTGGCGCTGCGCCCAGGGGGCATATTGCTGCAAGAGCCCGCGCAGGAAGGTGTCCAGTTCTTCTCGGGAAAAGTGCCGCACGAAGCGGATGATCTGGTCGGTGTCGATCTGATAATAGGTCAGCCGCACGTTGATTTTGGAAAGGCTTTGCTGGTCGGAATAAATGGCGGCATACACCATGCCCTGCGCCCAGTGGCAGGGGTTCATCTCCTCGGTGATCTCCTCAAAGGGGACGGCCGTGGTCTTGATCTCGTCGATGGTCACGGGGCCGCCCTCGTCCGTAAAAATACCGTCGGCCCGGCCTTCCAGCGTGAAAGAGATGCCGTCCGCTTCCCGTTCGGCCGTGAGGAACACCTCGGCTTCGTAGCCTTCTCCGGCGGCTTTCTGCAGCCTGCGGTGGATGCGGGCACCTTCCAGCGCGCGGTCAAACCCTGCAAAACGGCTGTCGATGCTGCCGGTGCGCAGCAGAAATTCCACCAGCTGCCGGATGGGAAGATGGATGGCGGGCATAGAGTTCACTTCCTTTTAGATGAAAATGCTTCTTGTGCAGAGTGCAGTCGCGTAGGGCAGGTCTGATGGCTTTTATGAGAAACATCTCCGCCGGATATGTTCTCTTTTGCCGCACAAAAGAGAACCAGAAAGGACGGCGGTGCCCGGAGGGCATGAAAGCCCCAGTGGGGCTTTTAAGCCGCAGACCGGTTTGCGAAGCAAATGCCGCGTGTTTAGCGCGGCAAGGGCACGGCGATTTCGACGCGCTGGACCCGACGGGTTGCGGCACCCTGCGTCTGCTTCGTGCCTTGGGCGGCACTCGCATCCTGCAGGCCGCTGCCCCAACAGCTCCTCCCTGTATCCGCCACTGGCGGCGGTCGTCGCCGTTGCAAACAAGGGGCTGCTCGCCTTTGATAATCCCAAGGCAGAGGTCGAAACGAAAAAATGCTAGCCGCTTCGCTCAACGCATTTTTTTTTTTTTTCGCTTCTCCGATTTGCAGGCCCCTCAGTCGCTGCGCGACAGCTCCCCACAGGGCGCGACAAACGCGAATATAAAAATAATTTTTCCACTGATTATGGCCAGAGCGCACGCGGTGGCCATTTCAAATAGTGTTACTCCAGCCCAAACAACCCGGCACATTCTTTGGCGGCTTCATCTACCTTTGCAAAATCCACCGCCGCACGGTAATAGGTCTCCAGTTCGTCGTGGCAGCTCTTGGCCTGGGCCATCAGGGCGCAGGCCTGCTCCAGCAGCTCGGCGGCGGCGCGCTCGTTGAACCGCAGCCGTGCGCGGTAGGCGGCAAGATTCTCCCGGTCCAGGAAGCGGGTGCAGCGCACGGCCTGCACACCGGGCAGCTGTACCGGGTGCCACCGGTTGTCGGTGAGGAAGGCCAGCCGCAGTTCCGGGATGAGGATGTGGTCGATCTTATCCTCCGGGTGCATGGCGCAGGGGCAGGTGATGATGTGGTGGCCGCGGGCCAGCGCTTCGGCGCGGATCAGCTCCAGCAGCAGGCGGGAAACGGCCCCGTAGTCGTCGCGGAACACCACGAACTTGTCGGCCAGTGCCTGGGCGGTGCCCTGGTAGAACACTTCGCCCTTCGGCGTGATGGCCGAAAGCAGCCGCAGTTCTTCGCTGCCAAAGGCCTCGGTGCGGGGCAGCACCCGGGCACACAGGCGCTTGACGTAGCGGCGCACCTTTTCAAAGTTTGCGCTGCAGGCTTCGGCCCGGCGGCTGTCCAGCAGCAAACTCCCGGCCGAAGCGATATACCGCGCCGCCCGGCTGCGCAGCATGGCGTTGCGGGCGAACAGGGCCCTCACATCGTCGGCGTGGGGGTGCAGTGCCTCGGCGTCGATGGTGTGGTACAAGCTCACCACCACCTCGTCCGCGCCGGGGGCATCCGGCTCCATCACATGGGGCGCAGTGGCGTCCACGATGGCCTTGTGCCGCGCGGGCAGGATGACGCCGTCCAGGCTGTCGGGGTCGCTGGCGCAGTGGACGCGCTCCACGGTCTCGCCCTGCTGTTCGGCGGTGCGGGCCAGCCGCTTCATCAGGGTGGATTTGCCGCAGCCGGGGCCGCTTTTGATCAGGTACATCTGCATCCCGGGTTCACGGCGCAGCGGCTCAAAATAGCCCTTGAACCCGGCGGGCGTGGTTGCGCCCAGGAAAAAATCCACGGAAACAGGTCTTGCGTTTTCCATAGTGTCACACCTCTCTTTTGCTTTAGAGTATGCAAAAGAGAGGTGTTTGGTTCCGTATTTCAATCGCCCTGGTAGGTGTGCTCGCACACAGTACCGATCGTGTCCCGCAGGGCGGCAAAGTCTGAAAAGGCGGCGGGCTTGTTCTGCGGCTGGCGCAGCAGGGCGGCCGGATGGAAGGTGCCCATGAACAGGATGCCGCCTTTCTCAAAGAACTGCCCGTGCTCCCGGGTGACGGAAAAATCCGGTTTGATCATCCGCTGGGCGGCGATGCGGCCCAGGCACACGACGATCTTCGGCTTCAGCAGGCGGAACTGCTCCCGCAGCCAGGGCATGCAGGCTTCGCTTTCTTCGGGCCGGGGGTCGCGGTTCTGGGGCGGGCGGCACTTGACGATGTTGGCAATGTAGCAGTTCCGGCTGCGGTCCAGATCAATGGCGAACAGGTACTTGTCCAGCAGCTGGCCGCTGCGGCCCACGAAAGGCAGGCCCTGCTCGTCCTCGCTCTGGCCCGGGCCCTCGCCCACAAAGAGGACCTCGGCGTTCTGCGCGCCCTGCCCAAACACCACATTCGTGCGGGTTTGGCACAGCTCACACTTCGTGCAGGCAAGGCATTCTGTTTTTAATGTATCCCAATCCATGGCGGTCGATCTCCCTCAGAAACAGTATGATATTTTATTCACAAATGAAAGCGCTTTTTCTCTTAAAATAATAGCACAAAAAGCCAATTTTGTCTTGAACTTTTTGCCGTCTGTGCTAGAATAAAAGAGAAAGGCATCCTTGTGTCCAACACGCGCGGGGTGCGAATTTTGGAAAGTAAATTCGGAGGTAATCACAATGGCTGATATGTTTGCGCCGCTGGTAGCACAGCTGAAGGCAAATCCCAAGACGATCGTTTTCACCGAGGGCAATGACCCCCGCATCCTGGAGGCAGCAAGCAAGCTGCTGGCCGAGGGCGTGCTGAAGGTCGTCATGGTGGGCAACGAGGCAGAGTGCAAGGCTGCTGCCGCCGCCGGTAACTTTGATATTTCCGCTGCCGAGATCATCGACCCCGAGAACTACGCCGGCTTCGATGAGATGGTCAACACCATGGTGGAGCTGCGCAAGGGCAAGCAGACCGCTGAGGAGTGCACCGCTCTGCTGAAGAAGTCCAACTACTTCGGCACCATGCTGGTCAAGATGGGCAAGGCTGACTGCCTGCTGGGCGGCGCTACCTACTCCACCGCCGACACCATCCGTCCCGCTCTGCAGCTGGTCAAGACCAAGAAGGGCGCACATCTGGTGAGCTCCTGCTTCATTCTGGACCGTGACTGCGGCGAGGAAGGCCTGAAGCGCATTGCCATGGGCGACTGCGCCGTCAACATCGACTACACCGATACCATTGATAAGGCTACCGGCGAGGTCAAGGTCGCTGCTTCCGCAAAGCTGGCTGAGGTCGCCATCGAGACCGCCAAGACCGCAAAGCTGTTCGGCATCGACCCGAAGGTGGCTGTGCTGAGCTTCTCCACCAAGGGCTCCGGCAAGGGCGGCACCGTCGCTCTGAGCCACGACGCTACCATCAAGGCTCAGGAGATGGACCCCGAGCTGGCTGTGGACGGCGAGCTGCAGTTTGACGCTGCCGTTGCTCCCGAAGTTGCACAGGTCAAGTGCAAGGGCAGCAAGGTCGCTGGCCAGGCCAACACCTTCATCTTCCCCAACATCGAGGCCGGCAACATCGGCTATAAGATCGCACAGCGTCTGGGCGGCTACGCTGCTTACGGCCCCATCCTGCAGGGTCTGAACGCTCCCATCAACGACCTGTCCCGTGGCTGTAACGCCGACGAGGTCTACAAGATGAGCCTGATCACTGCCTGCCAGTCCTGATTGGTCCTTCATATAATTAAATAATGCCTTGAGAGCGGAATGGCTGCGGTCATTCCGCTCTTGCTTTTTCTGTGAAAACTGCGTAATTCGCGGCATGCGGGCCGCGAATTACGCTAAAATAAAAATAAAATGACCGCTGTTATTATCAGAGCGAAGCGGAGATGATTCCAAATCGTTTTGCCCCTCTTGCAATCTGCCCCCATTTATGGTACAATATTCTGGCATTCAGAAGAATGTGTCGGACAGCGCCTGCTGCGTGGTTCGGCATACGGATGCGGGTCCTGTACGATGGATTCGCTGTGAACCAGGTCAGGTGGGGAACCAAGCAGCCTTAAGCAGTGCGTTCGTGCGTTTCAGTCAGCCTGCATCCGTATGCCGAGTTACGCAAGGCGGGGACAAAACCCCGTCAAGCGCTGTCCTTTTTATTTTGCCGGAAAGGGGAGAGGACCATGTATCGCGCCTTATACCGCAAGTGGAGACCCCAGCGCTTTGAGGACGTGGTGGGCCAGCGTGCCATCGTCACGGCCCTGAAGAACCAGATCACGGCAAACCGCGTGGGCCACGCCTATCTGTTCACCGGCGTGCGCGGCACCGGCAAGACCACCTGCGCAAAAATTTTCGCCAAGGCGGTCAACTGTCTGCATCCGGTCAACGGCGACCCCTGCGGCGAATGCGAAATTTGCAAGGGCATCGACAACGGCAGCATCCTCGATGTGGTGGAGATGGACGCGGCTTCCAACAACGGCGTGGATGACATCCGCGACCTGCGCGACGAAACCGCCTACACCCCCAGTGCCTGTCGATATAAGGTATACATCATCGACGAGGTGCACATGCTGTCCACAGCAGCCTTCAACGCCCTGCTGAAGACGCTGGAAGAACCGCCTGCCCACGTCATTTTCATTTTGGCCACGACCGAAATTCAGAAGGTGCCTGCCACCATTCTTTCCCGCTGCCAGCGGTACGACTTCACCCGCATCGGGCCGGAGGATATCGCCCGCCGGGTGGAGTATATCGCAGGGGAGGAAAAGCTGGAACTGACCCCGGACGGTGCGGAGCTCATTGCCCGCCTGGCCGACGGTGCCCTGCGCGATGCGCTGTCCATTCTGGACACCTGTGCCGGTGTCACGGCAAAGATCGACGCCGACGTGGTGCGCCGTATGGCGGGCGTCACCGACCGCAGCTACCTGTTCCACATTTCGGACGCGCTGGAAGCGCAGGACGGTGCCACGGCGCTGGCCGAGCTGGCCCAGCTGCGCCAGCAGTCGGTGGATGTGAAGCGCCTGACCGAGGAACTCATTGCCCATTACCGCGCCCTGATGCTGGCGGCACTGCCCGGCGGGCAGGCGCTGCTCTCTGGTGTCTCTCCGGAAGAAGAAGCGCTTTATCTGGAAAAAGGCCCGCAGCTGGGCCAGCGGGAGGCCATCCGGGCAATCCGCACGCTGGGCAATGCGCTGGAACATATGACCCGCGGCAGCGACCAGCGCATTGAGCTGGAGCTGGCGCTGTTCAGCCTGTCTGAGCCGCCGCTGCAGCCGGTGTATCAGGCTGCACCCGTGCAGACAGCAGCAGCGCCTGCGCCGCGTCCTGCGGCCCCGCAGCCTTTTGCGGCGGCCCCGGTGCAGCCCTTTGCCCGTGTACCGGCAGCCGAGACGGCACAGCCGGTGCCTGCGGCAGAGCCGGTGATGCAGCCTGCAGCGAAGGCAGAACCGTCTCAGGTGCAGACGCAGGCAGCCCCCGCTGCTGCGCCGGTGAAAGAGCCCTCCGCACAGGCAGAGCCCGCTTCCGCCCCGGCCGACGATGTGCCCCCTCTGCCCGAGGAGCCGCCGCTGCAGGCAGAGGCCGCCCCGCCCTGGGACGAACCTGCCGCGCAGAGCCCACCGTCCGCAGAATCTGCCGAACCGCCCGCGCAGCTCCCGCAGGAGCCGGAACCGGCGGCCAGACCGGAACCTGTGCCCGTGCCGGAAAACCCGGCAGACCCGGTGCTGAACAAGCCTCGCAAGGTGGCGCAGGAGGGGGTCAACTCCTTCCCGTATTGGGAAAAGGTGGTGCAGCAGCTGCAGGAAAAGGACCCCATGCTCTACACCTACCTGCGCAAGTCCAAAGCCTACTTCGACGGCACCCGCGTGCTGATCGACGGCGGCAAGACCTTCCGGGATTTCATCCGCGCCAACAAGGACAGCCAGCGGCTGATCAAAAAGCTTATCAAGGATGTGTCCGGCGTGGCGGTGCCCATCGGCCCTTATGAGCCCAAGAACACTGCAAAGCACACTTCCAACGCCGAGCAGTCGCTCCACGCGCTGGAAAAACTGGGCCTGGAAGTGACCATTGAAGATACCGAACGAAAAAAGAAATCGTAACGAATAAAAGGAGAACCAATTATGAAAGCAAGAATGCCCGCAGGCTACGGCCGCCCCGATATGAACGCCCTCATGCGCCAGGCACAGAAGATGCAGGACGATATGAAGGCAAAACAGGCCGAGCTGGAAGCCGCCGAGTACACCGGCAGCGCTGCTGGTGAGATGGTCACCGTGAAGATGAACGGCAAGCACGAGGTGCTGTCCATCACCATCAAGCCCGAGGCTGTGGACCCCGACGACATCGAAATGCTGGAAGATATGGTGGCGGCTGCCATCAACGCCACCGTCAAGCAGGTGGACGAGACGGCCGAAGCCGAGATGGGCAAGCTGACCGGCGGCCTGAATATCCCGGGTCTCTGATCCGGCAGGAGGGACGAACATGGGTTATACGGCTGCCCCGCTGGAACGGCTGATCGAAGAATTCAGCAAATTCAAGGGCATCGGGGCCAAAAATGCCACCCGCATGGCGTACCAGGTGATGAGCATGACCGACGAGGAAGCGCAGAAGCTGGCCGAGGCCATTCAGGGCGCCCATACGCGCATCCACCGCTGCCGCATCTGCCAGAACTACACCGAGGCGGACGTCTGCCCCATCTGTTCCAGCGCAAAGCGGGACGATTCGGTGATCTGCGTGGTGGAAAAGCCCCGCGATGTGCAGGTGTTTGAGCGCACCCGCGAGTACAATGGCCTGTACCATGTGCTGCACGGCCTGATGGACCCCATCAACGGCGTCACGGCCGAGCACATCTGCGTCAAGGAACTGCTGGCCCGCCTGCACGGTGACAAGGTGAAAGAGGTCATCATGGCCATGAACCCCACGGTGGAGGGCGAGGCTACGGCGATGTACCTGGCAAAGCTCATCAAGCCTCTGGGCATCAAGACCACCCGTTTGGCCCAGGGCCTGCCCGTGGGCGGAAACCTGGAATACGTGGACGAAAACACCCTTTACCGGGCACTTTCGGACCGCGCAGAGCTGTAAACTGGGAACAATTTACAGTTTTTTCAAAAAATCCTCTTGAAAATCAGAGGAAACATGGTATACTGATACAACGAACCGGAATGGAGAAAGGAGGCGCGCACCATGGCACCCACCAAAGAGCGTCCGGCGACCAAAACCATCGCCACCAACCGTGAAGCGCGCCATGAATACTTCGTTCTGGAAGCGCTGGAGACCGGCGTGGAGCTGAAAGGCACCGAGGTGAAAAGCCTGCGTGCCGGCGGCGTGAACCTGAAGGACAGCTGGGTCGATATCGAAGACGGCGAGCTGCTCGTGAAGGGAATGCACATCAGCCCTTACGACCACGGCAACATGTTCAATCAGGACCCCATGCGGGTGCGGCGTCTGCTGGCCCACAAGAGCGAGATCCGGCGGCTGCACCAGCAGTGCAAGCTGCAGGGCTACACCCTTGTGCCGCTTTCGCTCTACTTCAAGCATGGCCGCGTCAAGATGGAAGTGGGACTTTGCAAGGGCAAAAAGCTCTACGACAAGCGTGCCGACGCCGCACAGCGCGACGCCAAGCGCTCCATCGACCGCGCAATGAAATCCAACGGCAAATACTATTGATCCTTTCAGACTGCGTCTCAACGCAAAACCAAAGCTTTCCGCACGCTTTCGGGCGTGCTTTTATGGGGGCGTAAAGGTTTCGACGGGGGGAGCAAGGTCTGGGCAGCGGGTAGCAGTGGGGGAACTGCTCTATAACTCCTCCAAAAAAATTAACTGACAACAATAATTATCAGTTGCTCGCAGCCTGAGTGCTGCGCGTTCCGCCCACTCTTGTGTCGTGTGGGGCCGGGGCGTCCTTTAGACACAGCACCTGAACGGACCTAAGCTTTGCGGACCGGCAGGAACTCATGAAGCTACCAAAGCGCTAGCCTGACGATCGGCGTGGCGCGGCGGGAATGTTGTAGATCGCCTGCACCCGGAGACACCTGCACTGAGCTCTTTTCGGACATGGGTTCGACTCCCATCGCCTCCACCAACCGCAACGCGGTAGAACCCGCAGAATTCGACGAAGACTCGCCGGATTCTGCGGGATTTTTGTTTTTAGAGGAGTCGGAGAACGGTACAAAAATGTGGTTGGCGTCGTCGGTGCCGGAGGTGCAGAAGTTGAAGCAGACGGTAGCCCACGCTTCACAACGCAACAGTCCCCCACGGCCTTACCGACCGCGGGAGACTGCTTTTATCTTTTACATTAAAACAGAGCGCACAAACAAAACGAGGGCCGACCCTGCACATAACAGGATCGGCCCTCGCGGTTTAACTCACCAGAAAATCTTAGTAGGTGATGCCCTGTGCCATCATGGCGGTAGCAACCTTCAGGAAGCCAGCGCAGTTTGCACCGACCATCAGGTTGCCCTCGGAACCGGCAGCCACAGATGCGTCATAGGAAGCGTGGAAGATGCCCTCCATGATGCCCTTCAGCTTGGCATCCACTTCCTCAAAGCTCCAGCTCAGGCGCTCGGAGTTCTGGCTCATCTCCAGACCGGAGGTAGCCACGCCGCCGGCGTTGGAAGCCTTTGCGGGTCCGTACAGGATGCCGTTGGACAGGTAGACCTCGATGGCCTCCGGGGTGCTGGGCATGTTGGCGCCCTCGCACACGACGGTGCAGCCGCCCTTCACCAGAGCCTCAGCGGACTCCTTGTTGATCTCGTTCTGGGTTGCGCAGGGCAGGGCAATGTCGCAGGGGACAGTCCAGACCTTGGTGCAATCTGCAACATAGGTTACACCCTCGTGGGTCTCGGCGTACTCCTTGATACGGCCGCGGCGCACTTCCTTCAGATCCTTGACGTAGGCCAGATCGATGCCGTTGGGATCGTAGACATAGCCGTTGGAGTCGGACATGGTCACGACCTTGGCACCCAGCTGGGTAGCCTTCTCGCAGGCGTAGATCGCTACGTTGCCGGAACCGGAGATGACCACGGTCTTGCCCTCAAAGCTGTCGTTGCGCATGCACTTCAGAGCCTCAGCGGTGAAGTAGCACAGGCCGTAGCCGGTAGCCTCGGTGCGGGCCAGAGAACCACCAAAGGTCAGGCCCTTGCCGGTGAGCATACCGCCCTGGAAGCTGTTGGTCAGGCGCTTGTACTGGCCGAACAGATAGCCGACCTCACGGCCGCCGACACCGATATCACCGGCGGGGCAGTCCACGAACTGGCCGATGTGGCGGTACAGCTCGGTCATAAAGCTCTGGCAGAAGCGCATCACTTCCATGTCGCTCTTGCCGTGGGGGTCAAAGTCAGAGCCGCCCTTGCCGCCGCCCATGGGCAGGGTGGTCAGGCTGTTCTTGAAGGTCTGCTCAAAGCCCAGGAACTTCAGGATGCCCTGGTTGACAGAGGGATGGAAGCGCAGGCCGCCCTTGTAGGGGCCGATGGCGCTGTTGAACTGCACACGGTAGCCGCGGTTCACCTGAACCTTGCCCTGATCGTCAACCCAGGGTACACGGAAGGTGATGATGCGCTCCGGCTCGACCAGACGCTCGATCAGAGCGGCCTTCTCGTACTCGGGGTGCTTCTCCACAACGGGCTGGATGCTCTCCAGAACCTCGCGCACAGCCTGCAGGAACTCAGGCTCGTTGGCATTGCGCTTTTCCAGACCTTCGTAAACGCGCTTCAGGTATTCATTCGTCAGCATAGTAGAATACTCCTTTTCCCAATTACTCTATAAAATTTGAAAAAGACGAAACCGCCCGGCCCGCCCCACAGCGGGCATGTCCCTCAAAAGCTTCCGGGCGCCTTCGGATTTCCGTTCTTACACGCCGACCTGCCTATGAAACAGATCGCTTTATTATTATAAAGCTTTCCGGTGGGTTTGACAATAGCAGGAAAGCAGAAAATGTTTCAAAAAAACAGATGAAAAGTTGAAAGCACTTCACAAAACGAAAAATAAAAGCGAAAAACCGCACAGAACCTTGTTTTTTAAAGCACCTGCACGGGATAAAAGGAACGGAAAAGAATGCCTTTTCTCTCTTTTGCTGCATTTTGAAAACACGGCAGGCCGGATTTTCTGCAAACAAAAAGCCCTGCACCGCACAGGTACAGGGCAGAAAACGTTTTTTTACTTCTTCAGCAGTTTCTCACAGGCGTCAGCAGCACCTTCCAGATACTCGCCGCCGTAAGTCTCGATCATGCCGGCGTCGGAAAGAGCCGCCAGCTGCGGGTCGATGGGGCACTTGGCCAGCACGGGCAGGCCGTGCTTCGCTGCCACCTCGTCCACATGGCTGTTGCCGAACACGCTGATCTTCTTGCCGCAGTCCGGGCAGACGATGTAGCTCATGTTCTCCACGATGCCCAGCATGGGCACCTTCATCATCTCGGCCATGTTCACGGCCTTGGCCACGATCATGCTCACCAGCTCCTGGGGGCTTGCCACCACCACGATGCCGTCCACGGGCAGGCTCTGGAACACGGTCAGGGGCACGTCACCGGTTCCCGGAGGCATGTCCACGAACAGGAAGTCCACGTCCTTCCACACCACATCGGTCCAGAACTGCTTCACGGCACCGGCAATGACCGGGCCGCGCCACACAACGGGGTCTTCCTCGTTTTCCACCAGCAGGTTGATGCTCATCACATCAATGCCCATGCGGCTCTGGATGGGCCAGCAGCCCTTGTCGTCGGCCATGGCACGGCCATGGATGCCGAACAGCTTCGGGATGGACGGGCCGGTGATGTCGGCGTCCAGGATGCCGCAGTGGTAGCCGCGGCGGGCCATGGCACAAGCCAGCAGGGCGCTGGTCATGCTCTTGCCGACACCGCCCTTGCCGGACACCACGCCGATGACCTTTTTCACACTGCTGTTGGGGTTCGGGGCGTCGTGCTGGGGCGCTGCATTGCGGGAAGAACATGCTGCTCCGCAACTGGAGCAGTCATGGGTACATTCTTCGCTCATTCTCTTTTTGCGCACGGCGGGAAGAAAGGCCCTTTGCCGTGTGCTTCCTCCTTGATAGTATACGGCCGGGGAAGGCCGCCCCCTTACTATACCATAAAAATGTACGGGAAACAACCCGCCGCGCCGCTTTGCTTTTGCAGAGCATATCCCACGCGGCCGTTTCATATGCTGGAACCGGAACATTCTGGGCAGGAGGTGCGCCATGCGGCAGAGCTATTTGAAGAATGCGGCACTGCTCACCGGAGCGGATGTGGTGCTGCGGCTGGCAGGGCTCGGCCTGCGCATCTGGCTGGCAAACGCGCTGGGCGGCGAGGGCATGGGCCTGTATCAGCTGGTTCTGGCGGTGTATTCGCTGTTCGTCACGCTGGCCACGGCGGGTGTGTCGGTGGCGGCAACGCGGCTCATGGCGGAGGAGCTCAGCACGCCGGAACACAGCGGCAGCGCCCGGGGGATGCTGCGGCGCTTGCTGGCGGCCGGGCTGGCGCTGGGGTTTGCGGCAGCTGCGGCACAGCTGGCCACGGCTGGCCTTGCGGCAAAATGGTGGCTGGGTGATGTACGCGCCGCCGGTGCACTGCAGGCCTCGGCACTGGGCATGCCCTGGATGGCGGTGTCGGCGGTGCTGCGCGGCTTTTTTCTGGCCCGGCGGCGGGTGACGCCCAATGTGCTCAGCCAGCTGGCCGAGCAGGCGGTGCGCATTGCGCTGGTGGTGCTGGCCCTCACCCGCACGGCAGGGGCAGATGTGGGGCTGCGCTGCACGCTGGTGCTGGCTTCCACGGCAGCCAGCGAGGCGGTTTCTTCCGTGTTGATGCTGCTGTTTTACCGGCAGGAAGCCCGGCGCTGCTTTGCCGGGCAGAAGGCCGTCCGCCCTGCCGACCCGGGCCGCCGCCTGTGGGACATCCTGTGGCCGGTGGAAGGCGGCAGGGCACTGGCCAGCGCCCTGCACACGGCTGAGAACATGCTGGTGCCCGCCTGCCTTGCGGTCTATCTGGCCGGGGCGGGCGGGCGCAGCGCGGCACTGGAGCAGTATGGTGAACTGAAAGGCATGGCCCTGCCGCTGCTGACCTTTCCCTTCGGGCTGCTGGGCAGCCTTTCGGTGCTGCTGATGCCGGAGATCACCCAGGCGCACATTCTGGGCCAGACAAAAAGGCTCAACGCGCTTCTGGACCGGATGCTGCGGCTCACCGGCTACTTCTCCGCGCTGGCCGGGGCACTGTTCTGGGTGTGGGGCCGCCCGGCGGCACAGCTGCTGTACCAGAGCGCGGACGCCGGGTTTTACCTGGAAACGCTGGCTCCGGCCATGCCGCTGATGTACTTGGAAAGCATGGTGGACGGGGCCATGAAGGGGGTGGGGGAGCAGAAGGCGGCCTTCCGCTACAGCGTGTGGGACTCCATCCTGCGCATCGCGGGGGTGGTGCTTTTGCTGCCGCGCTTTGGCATGAAAGGCTTTCTGGCGGTGATCCTGCTCTCCAGCCTGTACACCTGCACGGCCAACACCGGACGGCTGCTGTTTTCCAGCGGGACGCCCCACGCGTTCTTCCGCTGGCTGGGGGCACCGGCACTGGCGGCAGTGCTGGCGGCTGCGGCGGGCGTGGGCCTGCGGACCGTTCTTGCCGCCCCGCTGACCGCCGAACTGCCGCTTCAGCTGGCGGTCCTTGCGGCAGGCGGCAGCGGCATGGCAGCCGTGTTTCTGCTGGCGGCCTGGCCGCTGGGGCTGGGCAAAGAGCTGTGCAGCATTTTCCACGGACGGGAAAAACGTAAAATTTCTGGACACGGTGTGCAATTGTGAGTATAATACAGGAGTGGGAGCATATCGTCTCCCTGCAGCCGGACCGGGTCCGGCAAAAATAGCGGCGCAGGAAGTGTGCCTGCGCTGAGGGAAAAAGAGGACTTTTTCGTGAAAGAGAAAACCAAGAACACGCCGCAGGTGCTGGCACGCCGGGCGGTGCTGGTGCTGCTGGATGCGCTGATCGTGGCGTTCAGCTTCTACTTTGCGCTGCTGCTGCGCGCCGATGGTGCGGTGGAGGCCGCCTGGTGGCCCCACAACCGTGCCATCCTGTATGCGAATCTGCCCTGGATCGTGGCGGTGTATGTGGCCTGCTTTCTGGCGGGCGGACTGTATTCGGTGCTGTGGAAGTACGCCGGCGAGCGCGATCTGCTTCGTCTGGCGGGCATGATCGCGGTGCCCACCGGCATCGTGTATGCGGTCAACCGCCTGTGCATCCACGGCGTGCTGTTCAATTCCGCCAACTGCATGGCGGCAGTGCTCATCTTTCTGCTGGTGGGCGGCAGCCGTCTGGCGTGGCGGTTGTTTTTGAACCACCCGCTGGGCGAACGCCTGCGCAGGGTCCCGGCCAAGGACCCCAACCGCCCCGTGATGATCGTGGGTGCAGGCGAGGCCGGTGCCTGGGCCATCAATGTGTGCAAATCCAACAAGGAATACGGCCACGCGGTGGTGGCGGTGGACGATGACCCCGCCAAGCGGAACCAGACCATTCACGGCGTGCCGGTCAAGGGCACGCTGGAGGAGATCCCGGAGCTGTGTAAGCGCTACGGCATCCACAGCATCATCATTGCCATCCCCACCCTGAAGGGCAGCCGCCTGAACCATGTCATCGACCTGTGCGTCAGCACCCACTGTGCGGTGCAGGTGCTCAGCGACCCGCAGCTGGTGGGCACCGGTGCACCGCAGCAGGGAGCCTTCCGGGAGCTGAACCCGGCAGACTTCCTCTCTCGCGACGAGGTGACGCTGGATACCGACAAGATCTCCGGCTACCTCACTGGCAAGACGGTGCTGGTGACCGGCGGCGGCGGTTCCATCGGCAGTGAGCTGTGCCGCCAGGTGATGCGCTTCAAGCCTGGCAAGCTGCTCATTTTTGATATCTACGAGAACTGCGCTTACGAGCTGCTCATGGAGCTGCAGCAGAAGTACGGCCGGGATATCCCGGTGACGGTGCTCATCGGTTCCATCCGTGACAAAAAGCGTCTGGACGAAGTTTTTGAGACCTACCATCCCACGGTGGTGTTCCATGCGGCGGCCCACAAGCATGTGCCGCTGATGGAAGTCAGCCCGGCCGAGGCCGTGAAGAACAACGTGCTGGGCACCAAGAACCTGCTGGTGAGCGCCAGCGAGCACGGCGTGGAGCGGCTGGTACAGCTGTCCACGGATAAGGCTGTCAACCCAACCAGCGTCATGGGCTGCACCAAGCGCATCTGCGAGATGCTCATCCAGACCTTTGCGGGCAACACCGACATGAAGTGCGTGGCCGTGCGCTTCGGCAATGTGCTGGGCAGCCATGGCAGCGTTATCCCGCTGTTTGAGGCCCAGATCAAAAAGGGCGGCCCCGTCACCCTGACCGACCCCAATATCGAGCGCTACTTCATGACCATCCCGGAGGCAGCCCAGCTGGTGCTGCAGGCGGGTGCCCTGGCCGAAAGCGGCAACATCTATGTGCTGGACATGGGCGAGCCGGTCAAGATCATGGACCTGGCCAAGCAGCTCATCCGCTTTTACGGCTATGAGCCGGGCGTGAACATGGAGATCAAGATCGTGGGCCTGCGCCCGGGCGAGAAGCTCTACGAAGAATTGATGATGGATGAGGAGCAGGACAAGATGCGCCGCACCCAGCACAACAAGATCTTCGTGGCAAGTCCGCGCACCATCGATCTGGCCCAGTTCTACGAGCAGCTGCAGGCGCTGGAAGCCGCCGCTGCCCACAACGATGAAGGCGTGGTGCAGCAGCTGGCGAAGATGATCCCCACCTTCACGCCGACACGACAGAATCTGAAGCTGTAATGCGGCAATGGGCCGCGTGCATATAAAATGAGAGGGATGTAACTATGGAAAAGAAACCGTTTCTGACCGAGGAAATGGCGCAGGCGATCATTGAGGATGTGCCCACGCCCTTCCATGTTTACGACGAAAAAGGCATCCGCGAGAATGCTCGCCGCATCAACAAGGCGTTCAGCTGGAACAAGGGTTTCAAGGAGTATTTTGCCGTCAAGGCTCTGCCGAACCCCGTCATCCTGCAGATCCTCAAGGAAGAAGGCTGCGGCGTGGATTGCTCGTCCCTGACCGAGCTCATGCTCAGCGAGGCCTGCGGCTTCACCGGCAGCGACATCATGTTCTCCTCCAACCAGACCCCGGTGGAGGACATGAAGAAGGCCTATGAGCTGGGCGCTTACATCAACTTGGATGACGCCACCATGGTGGAATTCCTGGAGCGTGTGGCCGGTGTGCCCGAGAATATCTTCTGCCGCTATAACCCGGGCGGCACCTTCAGTCTGGGCGAGAGCGAGGAGGGCTTCCAGGTCATGGACAAGCCCGGTGATGCCAAGTACGGCATGACCGAGGAGCAGATGATCGAGAGCTATAAGAAGCTGGCGGCCAAGGGCGCCAAGAACTTTGGTATCCATGCCTTCCTGGCTTCCAACACCATCTCCGACGAATACTATCCCGAGCTGGCCGGTATCCTGTTCCAGCTGGCTGTCCGTGTGCAGAAGGCCACCGGTGTGCACATCGGCTACATCAACCTGTCCGGCGGCGTGGGCATCCCGTACCGCCCCGAGCAGACCGAGAACGACATCATGGCCATCGGTGAGGGTGTGCGCAAGAAATTTGAGGAGATCCTCGTCCCCGCAGGCATGGGCGATGTGGCCATCTTCACCGAGATGGGCCGCTTCACCACCGGCCCCTACGGCGCACTGGTGGCCACTGCCATCCACGAGAAGCACATTTATAAGGAGTACATCGGTCTGGACGCCTGCGCGGCCAACCTGATGCGCCCGGCTATGTACGGCGCTTACCATCACATCACCGTGCTGGGCAAGGAGAATGCCCCTTGCGACCACATGTACGATGTGGTGGGCGGTCTGTGCGAGAACAACGATAAGTTTGCCATCGACCGCATGCTGCCGAAGATCGACATCGGTGATATCGTCTATATCCACGACACCGGTGCACACGGTTCTGCCATGGGCTACAACTACAACGGCAAGCTGCGCAGCGCCGAAGTGCTGCTGTGCGAGGACGGCAGCCATCGCCTGATCCGCCGTGCCGAGACCCCGCGTGACTATTTTGCAACGCTGGACTTCCTGCCTTTCATGAAGCCGTTCTTTGAGGATTAACCGACAACACACGAGGTACCACCGATGTTTTTTGGCTTTCAGCTCACCCTTGGCCTGATGATGGTCTTTTACGGCTACTCGGTCATGAAAAATCCCCGTGTCTGGGGCGATCAGGGCCGCCGTGCCGTCAAGGCCGAACACTTTGAGGAATACTGCCGCCAGAATGGCCTGTTCTTTCTGAAGGCGGGCTGCGTGGTAGCGGTGATCGGCGCGCTGGATGCCCTTGTCACGCTGGATGCCCTGTTGTACGCGCTGCTCTACATCTTCGGCCTGGCCTTTGCGTTCTATCCGCTTACCCGCTGGTGTAAGGCCAACGAGGGCTTCTCCTGGCCCTGGCCTCACGTCCAGAGCGAGAAAAAGCGCATCAAAGAGCTGCGCAAAAATCAGGGATCCCAGGAAGCGCAGGAACAGGATAAAAAGTAACACATAACAAAAAATCTGCCGTACAATGTGCGGCAGATTTTTTTGTTTATAATGCATCAATATTCGCTTGCAGATGTTTGTAAAACAGCCCCAGGTGGTACCCATCAATGAACCGGTGGTTCACCTCAAGGCTCATGCCCAGTGTTTCGCGGCCATTTTCCGGGACATATTTGCCCCAGGTGATGCGGGGGATGTTGTCGTCCTTATCAAAATCCCGCTCGTTGGTGCAGCCGGTCAGGTCGAACCACGGGGTGCAGGAAATGTAGATGAGGTCATCCGGCTCACCGCTCTGGTCCAGAAAGGTTTTCTGCGCGTCACTTTTGGCTTTGGCCGCCCGGCAGAATTCGTCCAGCGTGCCGGTCTTCGGCAGGGTGACGATGTGGAACTGCTCGCTGCTGAGTTTCCGGTCGGTCAGGCTGGGGATGCGTTCATCCAGCAGCCACACTTCACCCGCCCGGATGGTATAGCGGAAGTTCTCCACGGCATTCACGGCGTCGGTCACCAGATATCCGAGGGCATAATAGAAGGAGATGCCGTGGGCCTTCGCGTAGGCGTGGAGGTTCGTCACGTCCACCCGGAAGGTGACGCTGTAAAATGGCTGCGACACCCCGGAAAAGAACCGGAACAGCTCCGCCCGGGGCCAGGTGGAAAGGTCGATCTTCTGCATGAAATCTTACTCCATATCGTACCGCTTCATGGTCTCCCGCGTGCGGGACTCGTGCTTCTCGTAGTAGCCGATGAGGGTACCGTCGTCGTCCCGCAGAGCCACCATGTAGACGTCCCGGTCGTGCTTGGCGTCATAGTGGGTGAAGATGAGGTTGTGGCTTTTGTCGGCGGCAAACCAGTCCACCACCTTCTGGATGGCAGCCACAGACTGCGGGTTGTGGCAGTTCATCAGGCTGCGGCCCAGCAGGGAAGCACCGCCGTATTTGGCGTAGTCCCGGATGGCCGAAGGATTCATGTATAGGATGGTGTGGTTCAGATCGCAGATGACCACATGCTCACGGTCCTGCTCGATGATGCTTTTGAAGTAGGCGTTCAGTTCCATGGTATTATTCTCCTTTGGCAGGTTCGGTCTTGTTTTTGTCCAGCGCATCAAACTGCTTCACGATCTGCGGGTCCTTCAGCTTGATGACTTTGCCGGAGAGGTAATGCAGGGTGTTTTCCTCCGGGATATCGAGGAAGCTGATGCGCACGGCGCACAGGGCCTGCGTTTTGGTACCGGTGCGCTCGTTCATCTTGCGGTTGCCGTACTTGATGTCGCCCAGCACCGGACGGCCCAGGTAGGCCAGATGGGCACGAATTTGATGGGTGCGGCCGGTGATGAGCCCGATCTTGCACAAGGCAAAGGGCCCGGCGGTGCGCAGCACATCCACGTCCGTGATGATCTGTTTGCGGCGCTCGTCCTGCGACTGGTGGGCGTGGATGCTCACCTTGTTGTTTTTCTCGTCGTGCTCCCACCACGCGGTGAACCGCCCGGACTGCGGGATGCCCACCGTGATGGTGTAGTATTCCTTCTTGAGCAGGTCGGTGCGGATGATCTCGTTCATGTCCCGCAAGGCGGCGTAGCTCTTGGCGGCAATGACAAGGCCCTCGGTGCCGCGGTCCAGCCGGTTGCAGACGCCAGGCTTGAAGCGGTTCTCGCCGTGAGGGTCATACTCGCCCTTTTCGGCCAGATATTGGGTGAAGGCATCCACAAGGTTTGCATCGCCGGTGCGGTCGCTGTGGCACAAAAGGTGGGTGGGTTTGTACAGCACAGCGATGTTTTCATCCTCGTAGATGACAGTGACCTTGGGCTGATTCTGCTTTTTCTTCGGGGCGGCTTTCGGCACGGCGGGCTTTGCGCCCTCGGGCGGGAAGAACTCGTCGTTGATGTACAGCTCAATGAGGTCGCCTGCCTGCAGGCGGTACTCCGGCGCAGCTTTTTTGCCGTTTACCTTCACCCGCTTATTGCGGAAGCTTTTGTACAGCAGGCTGGTGGGAAAGTCGCGGGTCACGCTCTGCACAAAGCGTGAGAGGCGGACACCGTCGTCGTTGGCGGTTGCGGTATATTGTTTCATAAGTGTTCCTCAATCTATAAAGTGTACTTTTATAGTAATACAGCATCTGCTGCAAGTCAACGCGCAAAAATATATTTTCCCGCAAGCCTTGAGTTCTGGCGGCAAAATGGGTACTATTATAAGGAACGAAGCAGAAAAGGAGAACCGTCATGGCAGAACAAAAACGGCACAAGGGCCACCGCCAGCGGATGCGGGAGCGGGTGCAGAACTACGGGCTGGACAGCCTGGCTGAGCACGAAGCGCTGGAGTACATCCTCTACCTGACCAATGCGCAGAAGGACACCAACGGCATCGCCCACGACCTGATCGACCGCTTCGGCGATTTTGCCGCCGTGCTGGAGGCCAGCGAGGAAGAACTGTGCACCGTGGAGGGTGTGGGCCCGGCCAGTGCCCGGATGCTGCATCTGCTGCCGCAGATCTGCCGCTACTATGGCCGCAGCCGCACCAGCACCACTCGCTGCATCAAGACCACCGAGCAGATGGGCAGCTACCTGATGGCAAAGTTCGCCTGGTCGGACTACGAGCGCGCCATGCTGGTCAGTCTGGACAGCCGCAGGCGGGTGCGTGCCGCCGTCTGGCTGCGGGAAGGCACCTCCGACCGGGTGAGCCTGGACATCAAGGATGTGGTAGCGGCGGCCATCAAAGGCGGAACCGATGCTGTGGTGCTCTGCCACAACCACCCCAACGGCGTGGCGCTGCCCTCCATGGAAGACATGGACGCCACCGGCAGCATTGCCCGGGCGCTGGGCCTGGTGAAAATTCATCTGTTGGACCACTTCATCCTGACAGATACCGAGTATTTCTCCATGCGGGATGCGAACCGCCTGCCCATCTTCGATTTCAAGACCGGCACGCTGTTCTGGCCCTGACGGGTTGGACAACAAAAAACTGTTTACATTATAAAACTTCTGTGCTATAATCATAGCGTGAAATACAACTGATTGTGGTTCTTTGCGCGAGGGCCGGAGAGGAGAGGGAAGATGGCAGACGAAAAATTTGAACTGGTATCCTCTTACCAGCCCACCGGCGACCAGCCGCAGGCCATTGAAACACTGGTAAAGGGCGTAGAGCGGGGGGACCGCTGCCAGACTCTGCTTGGCGTCACCGGCAGCGGCAAGACCTTCACCATGGCCAACGTCATTGCCCAGTGCAACCGGCCCACACTGGTGCTGGCGCATAACAAAACGCTGGCGGCCCAGCTGTGCACCGAGTTCCGGTCCTTCTTCCCGAACAACGCGGTGGAGTACTTCGTCAGCTACTACGACTACTACCAGCCGGAAGCCTATATTCCCAGCACCGACACCTATATTGAAAAGGACAGTGCCATCAACGACGAGATCGACCGCCTGCGCCACTCGGCCACGGCGGCCCTTTCCGAGCGGCGGGATGTCATCATTGTGGCGTCGGTATCCTGCATCTACTCGCTGGGTGACCCTATCGACTACCGCAGCATGGTCATCAGCCTGCGGCCGGGGATGCAGATGGAGCGCGACGAGTTGTGCCAGAAGCTGGTTACACTACAGTATGAGCGCAACGACGTGAATTTTGTGCGCAATAAGTTCCGGGTGCACGGCGATATCGTGGACATTTACCTTGCCTATATGAGCGAGCTTGCCATCCGGGTGGAGTTCTTCGGGGACGAGATCGACCGCATCACCGAGTTCAATCCGCTTACCGGCGCGAAGCAGAACGTGGTGAGGCATGTGGCCATCTTCCCGGCCAGCCATTATATCGTCAGTGCCGAGAAAAAGGCGGCTGCGCTGGAAAAGATCCGCGCCGAGTGTGATGCGCAGGTGAAGCAGTTCACCGCCGAGGGCAAGCTCATCGAGGCTCAGCGCATCGCCCAGCGCACCAATTACGACATCGAGATGCTCAACGAGGTGGGCATGTGCAAGGGCATCGAGAACTATTCGGCGGTGCTCTCCGGCCGCGCGCCGGGCAGTATGCCGACCACCCTGCTGGATTATTTCCCGGACGATTTTCTGCTGTTCGTGGACGAGAGCCACGTCACTCTGCCGCAGGTGCGTGCCATGTACGGCGGCGACTATGCCCGCAAAAAGACGCTGGTGGAGTACGGCTTCCGTCTGCCGTCGGCCTTCGACAACCGCCCGCTGAAGTTCGAGGAAGTGGAGTCCAAACTGAACCAGATGATCTTCGTCTCGGCCACCCCCGGCGACTACGAGCGCCAGAACAGTACCCAGGTGGCGCAGCAGGTCATCCGGCCTACCGGCCTTCTGGACCCGCTCATTTCGGTGCGCCCGGTGGAAGGGCAGGTGGTGGACCTGTTGGGCGAGATCAACACCCGCATCGAGCGGCACGAACGCGTTCTGGTGACCACTCTGACCAAAAAGATGGCCGAGGACCTGACCGATTATCTCACCGAGCAGGGCATCAAGGTCAAGTATATGCACCACGAGGTGGACACCTTTGAGCGCATGGAGATCATCAAGGACCTGCGTTTGGGCTCCATTGATGTGGTGGTGGGCATCAACCTGCTGCGCGAGGGTCTTGACCTGCCCGAAGTGAGCCTTGTGGCCATTCTGGACGCCGACAAAGAGGGCTTTCTGCGCAGCGAGACCAGCCTCATCCAGACCATTGGCCGCGCTGCCCGCAACGCCGAGGGCCTTGTTATCATGTATGCGGACGTGGTCACCGACAGCATGGACCGCGCCATCACCGAGACCGAGCGCCGCCGCGCCATTCAGATGGCCTATAATAAAGAACATGGCATCGTGCCCAAGACCATCGTTAAAGCCATTGCGGACAGCATCGAGATCAGCGATAAGGCTGAGAACGCCAAGCTCAACACCCGCCGCATGGGCAAACTGGAGCGGGAAGCCGCCATTGAGCGCCTGACCCGCGAGATGAAGGAAGCGGCAAAGCTGTTGGAGTTCGAGCACGCGGCCTTCCTGCGGGACCAGATCGACCGCCTGCGCCGGGGCGAGAACCCCACCGTGGACTCTGCCGCCGAGACGGAGCGCAAACAGAACCATTCACAGACACAACGAAAAGGGAGAAAATACCTTGGCAAACGATAAGATCGTCATCAAAGGTGCCCGCGAGCACAACCTGAAAAATGTCAGCCTGACCCTCCCGCGGGAAAAGCTGATCGTCATGACCGGCCTTTCCGGTTCGGGCAAGTCGAGCCTTGCTTTCGACACCATCTACGCCGACGGTCAGCGCCGCTATGTGGAGAGCCTGTCCAGCTATGCCCGTATGTTCCTGGGCCGCATGGACAAGCCCGATGTGGACGAGATCACAGGCCTTTCACCGGCCATCTCCATCGACCAGAAGACCACCAGTCACAACCCGCGTTCCACCGTGGGCACCGTGACCGAGATCTACGATTACCTGCGCCTGCTGTATGCCCGCGTGGGCGTGCCCCACTGCCCGGTGTGCGGGCGGGTCATCAGCCAGCAGACCGTGGACGAGATGGTGGATGCAGTGCTGAAACTGGACGAAGGCACGAAGTTTCAGGTGCTGGCCCCGGTGGTGCGCCAGCGCAAGGGCACCCAGCAGAAGGAGCTGGATGCCGCCCGCCGCGGCGGCTATGCCCGTGTGAAAATTGACGGCAACATGTACGATCTCGACGAGGAGATCAAGCTGGAAAAGAACATCAAGCACACGGTGGAGATCGTCGTGGACCGCCTTGCCCTGCGCAAGGGCATCCGGGGCCGTCTGGCGGATTCGCTGGAGACGGCGCTGGCCCTCACCGGCGGCATCGCCGAGGTGGATGTCATCGGCGGCGAGTGCATGACCTTCAGTCAGAACTTTGCCTGCCCGGAACACGGCATCTCCATCAGCGACCTGTCACCTCGGCTGTTCTCCTTTAATAATCCGCTGGGTGCCTGCGAAAAGTGTACCGGTCTCGGCACTTTCATGCGGGTGGATGAGGAGCGCATCCTGCCCAACCGGAACCTGTCCATCCGCGAGGGTGCCATCAAGGCCAGCGGCTGGTATTATGCAGAAGGCTCTGTGAGCGAGATGTACTACCTAGGCCTTGGGAAAAAGTACGGTTTCACGCTGGATACGCCCATCAAAGATATGAGCACCGAAGCCGTCAACGCCCTGCTCTACGGCACCAATGGCGAGAAGATCGAGATGCACCGCACCAACGAGTTCGGCAGCGGTGTGTACTACAACACCTTTGAGGGCATCGTGGAGAATCTGGAGCGCCGTTTCCGCGAGACCAACAGCGAGTGGATGAAAGAGGAGATCGGCAGCTTCATGTCCGGCGTGGAGTGCCCGGACTGCCACGGCAAGCGCCTGAAGCCGGTGGTGCTGGCCGTGACCATCGGGGATAAGAACATCAGCGATTTCTGCGAGATGTCCATCCGCGACGAGCTGAAGTTCATCGCCGAAAATGAGCCGAACCTCACCGAAAAGCAGCGCCAGATCGGCGGCCAGATCATGAAGGAGATCAAGAACCGCCTGCAGTTTTTGCAGAGCGTGGGTCTGGATTACCTCACGCTGGCCCGGTCGGCGGGGACGCTTTCCGGCGGCGAGAGCCAGCGCATCCGCCTGACCACACAGATCGGCAGCGCCCTGTCCGGCGTGCTGTATGTGCTGGACGAGCCCTCCATCGGCCTGCACCAGCGCGATAACGACAAGCTCATTGCAACGCTCAAAAATCTCCGCGACCTGGGCAACACGGTTATCGTTGTCGAGCACGACGAGGACACCATGCGCAGTGCGGATTATATCGTGGACGTGGGCCCCGGTGCGGGTGTGCACGGCGGCGAGATCGTGGCGGCGGGTTCCGTCAAGGACATCTGCAAGGCCAAGCGCAGCATCACTGGCGATTACCTTTCCGGCCGCAAGCGTATCGAGGTGCCGCAGACCCGCCGCACCGGCAACGGCAATTACCTCACCGTGAAGGGCGCACGAGAAAACAACCTGCGCAACATCGACGTGAAATTCCCGCTGGGCGAGTTCATCTGCGTGACCGGCATTTCCGGCTCCGGCAAGTCCAGCCTGATCAATGAAATTCTGTATAAGACCCTTGCCTGTGAGCTGAATGGTGCACGCTCCCGCGCGGGCAAGTGCGATGGGGTAGAAGGGCTGGAGTTTGTGGATAAGGTCATCGGCATCGACCAGCAGCCCATCGGCCGCACGCCGCGCTCCAACCCCGCCACCTATACCGGTGTGTTCAATGATATCCGTACCGTGTTTTCCCAGACACAGGACGCCAAAATGCGCGGCTATGGTCCGGGCCGGTTCAGCTTCAACGTCAAAGGCGGCCGCTGCGAGGCCTGCGAGGGCAACGGCATTCTGCAGATCGAGATGCACTTCCTGCCGGATGTGTATGTGCCCTGCGAAGTGTGCAAAGGTGCGCGCTACAACCGGGAAACGCTGGAGGTAAAGTATAAGGAAAAGACCATTTCCGATGTGCTGAACATGACGGTGGAAGAAGCGGTGGTCTTCTTTGCCAACCAGCCGAAGATCGCCCGCAAGCTGCAGACCCTGCTGGACGTGGGCCTTGGCTATGTGACCCTGGGCCAGAGCGCCACCACCCTTTCCGGTGGCGAAGCCCAGCGTGTGAAGCTGGCCAATGAGCTGGCCCGCCGCAGCACCGGCAAGACGGTGTATATCCTCGACGAGCCCACCACCGGCCTGCACATCGCAGATGTGCACCGACTGATCGAGGTGCTGCAGAAGCTGGTGGACGCGGGCAACACCGTCATCGTCATCGAGCACAACCTGGATCTCATCAAGTGTGCCGACCACATCATTGATCTCGGCCCCGAGGGCGGCAGCGCCGGCGGTGAGATCGTGGCCGAGGGCACCCCTGAGCAGGTGGCCGAGGTGCCCGGCAGCTTTACCGGTCAGTACCTGAAACCGCTGCTGGAAAAGGACAAGCTTCTGCGCGCGGAACAGAGCAAATAAAACGGCGTATGTGCGTATAAATCGGACTTTTCCTCAAAAAACACGAAAAAATTCAAAAAAGCGGTTGACAAAACCACTGCATCTGAGTATAATATTTCTTGTCGCCGATGCTTCGGTAGGGAGGCAGAGGACGATATCCGGGTGTAGCGCAGTTTTGGTAGCGCGCTTGAATGGGGTTCAAGAGGCCGTGAGTTCGATTCTCGCCACTCGGACCAAAAATCCAACGATTTCACGTTAGAAATCGTTGGATTTTTTTGTTTATAGGCTGGCCTCATTTGGTTTTGACCACAATTTTGACCACAATGCCAAAGATTTTATCTGGTCTAATTAGTGCTGTTCCGTCCAATTTTCAGGCCGAAAACGCCTCGCTGAACAACTGGATCGCACTCTGCCGAATGGATTCCTGAACATGGAGATAATGCTCAGTCATCTCGGTGTCGGCATGGCCTACGATGCTCTGGATGGTCTGAATATCCACGCCCAACGCCTGCATCTGCGACACATAGGTGTGGCGGCAGCTGTGCGGCGTGAGCAAGCGGACATCGCCCGCTTCTTCCAGAGATTTGCGGAATACATCCCGGAAATGGGTGGGATTGCAGGGCAAGCCGGTCTTGGGGCTTTCCCAGATGAACTGGTCGGTGGTATCCCGCAGCTTGATGGCACACGGGCGGACATTCAGCGGCACCGGAATATCCCGGATACTGTCTTTGGATTTCGGACTGCCGATGCTGACTGTACCTTTTACGACCTTTACTGCCTGCCGGATGTGAATGACAGAGCCATCTTCTTCAATAAACTGCGGCTCCAAAGCCAGAAGTTCCTGCATTCTCATTCCAGTGCCGAGCAAAAGCCGAATGCTCAAGCCCATGCGGTCATCGGGCAGCACCTTCATCAGGTGTGCGACTTCCGCTGTGGTAAAGGCTTCCTTGCGTTTTGCGGTGCCGGATGCCCGCATCTTTTCAGCAAGCCGGACCGGGTTGCGGCGCACAAGGTCATTGGCTTCTGCCTTTTGAAAGATCTGGTAGAGCATCCCTCGTGCCTTGCTGATGTAAGAATCCGAGCGGCCATCGCGCCGCATCCCTTTCAGGAAGTTTTCAATGTCGATGGGGCGTATGACGGTCAAGGGGCGATGATAAAATCCCTCTTTGAGCATTTTCAGGCAGTATTTGTAGCTTTCCTGTGTCGTGGGAGCGATATTATCCTTGTGACCCTCGAACCATGTATCAGCCCAATCCTCAAAGTACAGGATCGTGTCCAGCTGGACACCGCTGATAAGCGCATCCTGATACTCTTTCAGTTTGAGCTTGACCTCCTTCTGGGTCTTGCCATAGAAGGTCTTGAAGCGCGGCGAACCATCTTTCTGGTAGCCGTCCATCATACGTAATTCCCAGCGACCATCGCTGCGGTGGCGAAGCGTACCCTCGCCGTGTGAACGTTTGCTTGGCATATTGCCTCCTTCCTGATGTCAAGTCGTTTCGGGAATAGTATAGAAAAAGAAACCTCTTGAATCAAGGATGTCAGATCAGCCATTTACGCTGTCCGTGATCCACTGAAGAAAACGGTCTTTGGGTACGACCATCCGCTTACCGATGTGGAGCGTGGGAAAGCCGTCCGAACGGAGCAGGATGTAAGCGTTGGCGCGGGAGATGCCCAGCGCAGCAGCGACATGATCGGCTGTCAGGGTGATGGGAAGCTGCTCATACGAAGTGAACTGAGAGCGCATAGAATACCTCTTTTCTCTATATGTTGTATTAAATGAATAAAGGAACACTATATATTGCACTTTGATATGTAACAAGGGGCATCTGCGGTTTGCGGATGCCCCTTGTGTATATGGGAGGAATGCCTGTGAATGTCAGAATTTCATCGGCAGTGCGTCTTTTCTGCATTTGCCGTTGTAAGCGGTGTAGATGGGGAAAACGTATTTTTTCCATCCGCGCAGCTTTGCGGGGTCGTCCTGCCCGATGCGGTAAATATCGACCGGGTGGATGTTGCGCAGCGCACGGAGCAGCCGTTCTTCACTGAACTCGCCGTGGTACAGCTCCACAAAGTGCATCATGCCTTTCAGAACAGATGCCCGGAACGAATCGGGCTTGCCCTCCCATGCTGCCACGATCAGCCGCATCGTTTCACAGTAGAGCGGTTCGCCCATCTGCTTGTAGAGCCGGAAAGCCGTACCAACGCAGCCGATGCGGTAATCGGTCAGCTGCTGGCTGTCATAATTGAGGCTCAATCCCACCCGGTTGGTGGCTGCGAGGAAAGCCTTGGAAATAGCATCGCCGCCTACGACCTTGGCGCGGAGCTTGATGCCAGCAGTCAGCGGAGCGGAAAAGCCGTTCTGCTCGGCAAAGAGCAGGGCTTCCTGCTCCACGGTCATGCCCGTGTACACCTTGCAGAGAATCGGCAGGTCTTTGCCGCCGTTACGGAGGATGCGCCCCTCGATAGTGTGCTGACCGTCCACCACATAATACTTACCGTTGCGGAAACTGACCTTCGGTTCGTTCGCAACATATTCGTTGAAGTCCGCAGCAATCATTTCCACACGCTTGCGCTCCACACCGCGCTGATACAGTTCGCGGGGGTAGACCAGCTTGCTGCTGTGGATGACCATGAGCTGGTACGGTGGGTTGACATGGATGAAGGGATTGGTGTTGTCTTTCAGGCGCATCGCATTTCCTCCTTGATCCTCCAGATGTACGTTTCGGCTTCTTTCAGGATTTCAGCAACCTGCCGCTTCCGCTTCGGGATGGTGAGCAGGCTGGGGTTAAACGTGAAGCTGTATTCCAGCCGCTGGATCATTGCGTGTACCGCAGCTTCCAACTCGGTGTACAGCATCATGTCCTCGACGCTCCCAGCGTCCTCAAAGGACGATTTGATGGGTGTGTAGAGGGGCGGCTTACCGTCAACCACCTCAGGCGGCGCGTAAGCCTCCGTAGAGCGGATGATGGGTGGAAGCCGCTGAATGCTCCCCATCGGGTTCAGGGC